>WNGE01005208.1_pt1 | contig 18279 bp, 21 predicted proteins | sample 5400651 | NCBI WGS metagenome assembly WNGE01 (sample SAMN13153370, study PRJNA577476) | soil metagenome | isolation source: 60 cm soil or saprolite under grassland replicate 2 | place: USA:California | collected 2016-06-15
CAACCGTGTCGATCGTATAGGAGGGCGGCCTCCGGCGCAGCTCGCACTCGTCCACCGCAAACGCTGTTTCGCCTTCAATCGCCGCTCGTAACATCGACAATCGCATTTCCGCGCTTGCCGCAGGAGAATCTTTGTGCGGCGACGCTGCAGCCGGAACAAAGATCAATTGTTCCAAACTCAGCTCTTCGCGCGCTTCGCGGGCCAGGATCAAATGCGCATAATGAACTGGATCGAATGTGCCGCCAAAAATCCCGATTTTTTTGCGCGTTATCATTCTGAACGGTGAGAAAGGTCTCTCAAAAACGCTCCGGGAAAGATCGAGAGATGTTTGCTTCGCTCAACGTCACAGCCGCTTCGTCACCCGTTTAATTTCAGTAAAGAAGAAAGGCAGCTCGCGCCTGGCGAAAATTCGCCACGTTTTGTTTCCATCCGGCGACAATGCTTTCGGGCGAAACGCCGCGTTCGATTTGCGATCGAATCGAAGAGCTGCCATAAACCTTGAAGAAAATATCGAGCTTGCTCCGGCTGGTTCGTCGAAATAGGGCGGAACCGGAGCTGCGATTTAGTTCGGCAAGCATGTAAACTCCCAATGCGGTCAGGTCCGCGGGCGCTTTCGGATCGATCCGCAGCAGGCTGCCGTGCTGAGGTCCGCGTTGAAATTCCTGAAAGACCACGCCGGGCATGTCGAGGGACTGCAAATAGCTGGTAAATCTCTCAGAGTTCAACCACTTCGCCGAAATCATCTCAAATGGCGCATAACCGCCGATGCCCGTCTCCGGCCCGCTCAGCTCGCCTACCATTCCTGTGGCCACATAGTAAAAAGGTGAGCTTCCGCGCGGAATGTTTGGCGACGTTGGAATCCAGCGCAGTCCAGTGTCGGCCCAGGTAAGGCTGCGCGTCCAGCCGCGCATCGGCACTACCGTCAAATTGCAACGGCCACCAGCCCAGCCCTTCGCGTTAATCATCTGCGCGAGCTCGCCCACAGTCATTCCATGCACGTAGGGAATCGGAAACTGGCTAACGAAAGAAATCCACGGACGCTCTACTGTCGGGCCTTCTACGCGCAGGCCGCCGAGCGGATTTGGCCGGTCGAGCACGACGAACTCGATATGGTTTTCGGCCGCGGCTTCCATGCATTTCGCCATCGTGCTGATGTAAGTGTAAGATCGACAACCGATGTCCTGGATGTCGAATGCGAGAACGTCCACGCCGTGCAACATCGACGGGGTCGGTTTTCGCGTCGGGCCGTAAAGCGAGTAGGCAGTCAAACCGGTCACGGGATCGCGACGCGACTTCACGTAGCGGCCCGCCTTCTCCTTGCCGTCGAGTCCATGCTCTGGCGTGTAGAGCGCGACGAGATTGCAATGTTCACGCAACAGAACGCGCGTCCGGTTGCCATGCGAATCGATACTGGTCTGGTTCGTGATTAACCCGACGCGCTTCCCGTGGAGTATTGCGTAATTGCTTTGTTCGAGAACATCGATGCCGAGTTCGACCGCAGCGTCGATCGTCGAGGCAACCGCCAAGAACGCGATTGCGACAGCAATTTGTCTTTTGTTGCCCCTCCCAACCATCGAATTTAGCGTGAAATTATGAAGAGTAATTCGCTCGGTCAAATGATCCTTACGGGCGTGCCGGGCAAAGAGCTCGACGCCGAAACTGAGAAATTGTTTCGGCGAGTAGAACCTGGCGGTTTCATTCTGTTCGCCCGCAATATCGAGAGTCCGGCGCAATTGCGCAAACTGATCGACGATCTGCGCGGCTTAAGCAAGACCGAACCGATCATTACCATCGACCAGGAAGGCGGCCGCGTCTCGCGACTGCGTTTGATCGGCAACGAACCGCCCAATGCCGAGCAACTGCGTGACAAGAACGATGTCGATCTTGTGCGTCGGCACGGCGATATCACCGGACGCTTGCTGCGACTCTTTGGATTCAACCTCGATCTTTGTCCGGTGCTCGACATTTCATTTAATGACGACGCGGACAATTCGCTGCGTGGTCGTTGTTATGGAAAGACGGTTGAGCAAGTCATCCGGAACGCCAGTGCATTCAATGACGCAATGCGCAAGCAGGGGGTCGCGAGCTGCGGGAAACATTTTCCCGGTTATTCCGCCGCGACTGTCGATGCTCATCATGATCTTCCGAAGATCAATCGCACTCGTGCGGAGTTGGATAAGGAGGAACTCGCCGTCTTCCGGCAATTTACAGGTAGGGACGACTCGGAGCCTGCACTGAGTAGGGCCGAAGTGAGTCGTCCGACGAACTGCGTCGATAGCATGATGACTTGCCACGGCTGGTACCCAGTCTTTGAGCCAAAAAAAACGCCCGCCACGTTATCGCGCCGCATCGTGACCGGATTACTCCGTGAAGAACTTAGCTTCGATGGTTTGATTATGACCGATGACCTGGATATGGGCGCGATCCTGAATGAGTACGGTCTCGAAGAAACAATTCGGCTCGCAATCGGAGCGGGAAATGATCTAGCCATGATCTGCCATCGTATTCCCGAGATCGAACAGGTTCATCGGATCCTTGGCAATTTGCCACGCGACCAGATTGAGCGCTCGCTCGCAGGTGTCGCGCGGTTCAAGAAAAAACTTGCGCCGCCCCACGAATTTTCCGAAGTGTCCTTTCGCAAGATCGACGATGAAATCTGGGACTTGCGTGTCGCCACGCTTGGCGCAGAACGCGCCGCGCAACGCAGTCCCGAAGACGGCAAACGCTCGCCCGTCGAGATGTATTGAAATGTGACATGGACTAGGGCACACCCGTCGATTCGCTTTTCAAAACGATCTGAAATTTCTTCGAGGCAGTCTCAGTCAACTTATCTAAAAGTTCTTTCAACTGCTGGACGGTGATCGGCTTTGATAAGACCGCTATCGCGCCGGAATAAGCCGGGGACAAATCCATTGCGGAAGCGATCCCCGAAAGGAAAACGACGCGAGCGGCCGGATCGTGACTGAGGATGTTGCGGCAGGCGGTGAGACCGTTCAGCTTCTCCATGTCGAAATCCATAAGCACGACGTCAGGTTTGTTCTTTTGATACGATCGGATTGCCTCCAGGCCTGAGGACACGACGTCCACGACCTCGTGCTGGCAAACGCCGACAAGCTGGGCTAATAACCTGGCAAAGAGTTTGTCGTCATCGACGATTAACACGCGCATATACCACCGGATATCGTCCCAGCAAGTGTAGCCAATTCCATGCCTGAATGACGCATTTTTGCCTCAAACCGAAATCAGCTCAGATTCCGGCGCAAGTAGTTCAGGGTGCGCGCGATTTGGGGGCAACTTGGGGTCAAATCTAAACATTTGACATTCACTTCTCCAAGTTGGAACGCGGAAACACTGGAAACCTGACAACAGATGTTGAGTTGTCGATGCTTTAAGAGGGGAACCAGAGCATCTTGACCCCTCAGGCGATTTCACACTATCCTCCGCTCTCGTTGGTCGGCCAGGAAAGGTCGACCGCCAGGTTTAGAACGAACCCGATCATGCGGAGAATTATTTCGTGAGCGCCAGCGAACAAACACGGAAAGAACTTACCGTTCGCGGCCTGATTGTCGGCATCATCATCACGTTGGTGTTCACCGCGGCGAATGTGTACTTCGGCCTCAAGGCCGGTCTCACCTTTTCCACATCAATTCCCGCGGCGGTGATTTCGATGGCGATCCTGCGAGCATTCCGGGATGCAACGGTTCAGGAAAACAACATTGTGCAGACGGTCGCCTCGGCAGCAGGCACGCTGTCGTCGATTATTTTCGTGCTGCCAGGTCTAATTATGATCGGTTGGTGGACCGGTTTTCCATTCTGGATCTCATTCGCGATCTGTGCATTGGGCGGGATTCTGGGCGTGATGTACTCAATCCCGCTGCGCCGCGCGTTGGTGACCACTTCTGACCTGCCCTATCCCGAAGGCGTCGCCTGCGCCGAGGTGCTGAAGGTCGGCAGCAGCGGCGATGCGGAGCATGCTGCCGATATCGAACACGGCCGCGCAGGTCTGCTCGCGGTGTTGTGGGGATCGATCGTGTCAGCGGTGTTTGCGGTGATCGTTGCCACACAAGTTTTTGCTTCGGACGTCGCGCAGACCTTCCGAATCGGCCGCAAGGGTGCGGTGAGCGGTTACGACTTCTCGTTGTCGTTCGCCTTGTTGGCCATTGGGCACTTGGTTGGTCTCTCAGTTGGTATTGCGATGCTCATAGGCACATTGATTGGCTGGGGCTGGGGCGTGCCGCACTATTCCTCGCTCGTGCCCGATCTCACCAGCAGCGCCGCCGCGCTCGCGCAAACTACTTGGAGTCACAAAGTACGTTTCCTCGGCGCCGGCGCGATCGGCGTCTCAGCGATCTGGACGCTGCTGAAATTGGTCAAGCCGGTTGCGAGCGGGCTCGCCGGCGCGATGGCCGCCTCGCGTGCGCGCAAGGCCGGAAAGGCCGACACGCTGCCGATCACCGAGCGCGACATTCCAATCGGCATTGTCGGTATTGTCACATTGGTCTGCATGCTGCCGATCGGCTGGCTGCTCGGCTATTTTGGCAACACCAGTGGCCTCGGCGCGCATCTACCAACACTCGTCATCGGCGGCGTCGCCTACGTTGTGTTGATGAGCTTCTTCGTCTCCGCGGTCTGCGGTTACATGGCCGGCCTGATCGGCTCGTCCAACAGCCCGCTGTCGGGCATTGGCATTCTGGTGGTGATTGGCGCTGCCTTGCTGCTCGTGCTCGGTGTAAAACCGTACGTGTCGCCGGATGCGGGCAAATCGCTGATGGCATTCGCGCTTTTTACTACCGCAGTGATCTTCAACGTTGCTGCGATCGCGAACAATAATTTGCAGGACCTCAAGACCGGCCAATTGGTCGATGCAACTCCGTGGAAGCAGCAGGTGGCGCTCGTAATCGGCGTAATCGCGGGCGCGTTTGTGATTCCGCCGGTGCTCGATCTCGTGAATCATGCCTACGGTTTCGTCGGCGCGCCGGGCGCCGAGCTGCGTCCGAATCCACTACCGGCGCCTCAGGCAGGTCTGATCTCCTCATTGGCGCAAGGCGTGATCGCGGCTGACATTGACTGGAGCCTGATCCGCACGGGCGGATTAATCGGCGTCTGCATTATCCTGTTGGACGAAATCCTCGCGCGCACGACGCGACACATGCGCGTTCCACCGCTGGCCGTTGGTCTTGGGATCTATCTGCCCACGCAAAGCACACTGATGATAGTGGTCGGAGCCGTCGCTAGCTGGTTATTCGACAAGAGAGCCAACCGCAGTCCCCGGCCGGAAGCAACCAAACAGCTGGGCGTGTTACTCGCGTCGGGCTTGATCGTCGGCGAGAGCGTGATCGGCGTGGTGATTTCCGCGATCGTCGTTTTCTCCGGCGTATCTGCACCGCTGGCGCTGGTTGGGCCAGGTTTTGAAACGGCGGGAAAGATCATCGGCGGCCTGGCCTTCGCAGTTATCGCAGTAGTGCTCTACCGGTGGATCTTGCGGTTGGCGAGGGCAAGATCGACATGAAACGGAATTGGAATTGGCCGCTCTGGATCGGATTTTTCCTGACACTCGCCGGTTTCTTCAGTTACCAATTCTTCGCCCAGTTTCCGGTTACTCGCGATTTTCCCTGGGCGAACCTTTTGTTGTTCGCGGTTGGCGCAATTTTCCTTCTTGCAGGTCTCGTTCGCGCGTTTGTCAGACCACAACTTTATCGCGGGAAAGTCTTCGGCTCGATTTTCGCGCTGCTCTGTCTGTTTATTTTTGGCTTCTTTGCTTACGAGGTTTTCTATGTCCTCCGCCAGGTGCCGGCTTCATTGTCAGCACCACGCATTGGAGAAAAGGCGCCAGCTTTCACTTTACCGGACCAAAATGGCAAGCCAACCGCACTCATGGATCTGATTTCGCCGAAGGGCGCAATTCTGATCTTCTATCGCGGCCATTGGTGACCGCTTTGTAACTCCGAGTTGCGGAGTTTTCAGCGACGGCTTTCGGATTTTAACGCGCGCGGTCTTCGTCTCGCAGCGATCAGCGTCGATTCCGTGGAAACCAATCAGCTCCACAGTCGAAAAATGGGCTTCACTTATCCCTTGCTTTCGGATGCGGACGCAGGCGTCATCCGGCGTTACGACCTTCTGCATCGCGGTGCTGGACCCAAAGGCGCCGATATCGCGCGTCCCGCCGAATTTTTGATTGATTCCCAAGGCATTATTCGCTGGGTCAATTTGACAGACAATATCGCAGTCCGGGCGCGCCCCGAACAAGTCCTCGCGGCCTTCAACGAGCGGCGTGGTGATTGACGCCATTCTATTGCGCCAATAACTTCGAGGCCCGTGCATGCGGAACTGGAACAACTGCTCGTTCTTCAAGATCGACAACAAAAGATTAAACAGATCGAAACGGAGATAAAAACTTTGCCGCTGCAAAAGAACAATCTCGAAGCGCAGCTGGTGGCAAGCGCGGCGAGCGTGGAAGCGCTCAAGCAAAAAGCGCGGCAGGTCGAGATCAATCGCAAGAAGCTGGAGCTCGACGTCGGGACGCGCGCCGAGAGCATCACGCGGCTCAAGACCCAGCAATATCAAACGCGCAAGAACGATGAATTTCAGGCGATGGGACATGAGATTGAGCGTTACGAAAACGAAATCCGCAAGATCGAGGACGAAGAACTCGAACTGATGGAACAGGCCGACAAACTGAAGGCCGAGCTCGGCACAGATGAAAAGAGGGCGTCGGTGGCAAAAGAATCGATCTCGCGGCAAATGACAGACCTCGAAGCAAAATCAAAAACGCTGGGCTCGCGGCTGGAAGATTTGACCAGGGAACGCGCCGAGCTCGCCGCCAAGATTGACGAGGATTTGTTGAGCCGTTTCGAGCGCCTCTTCGCGAGCAAGGGGGACGCGGTCGTCGTCGCCCTCGAACATGAAGTCTGCACCGGTTGCCATATGAAAGTGACTACGGCCACGGCGGCGCGGGTAAGAGCCGGGAAGGAGATCGTGAGCTGCGAGCAGTGCGGCCGGATCCTGTACGACGCAGCGTGAATTGGTAGGGCGAGACTCTGTCGAGCCGACGAAATAAGTCCACGGCTCCGCAGAGCGTCGCCCCACCGGGATCACACGTTGAAGCGAAAGAAAATCACGTCGCCGTCGCGCACTTCGTAAGCTTTTCCTTCGATGCGCAATTTGCCCGCTTCGCGCGCTTTCGCGATGGAACCGAGCGCGATGAGGTCGTTGTAATGAATCGTTTCCGCTGCGATAAAGCCGCGTTCGAAATCCGAATGAATAACTCCGGCGGCGCCGGCCGCTTTTTCGCCGGCGTGAATGGTCCAGGCGCGCGTTTCCTTTTCGCCCGTGGTCAGAAACGTGCGCAAGCCGAGCAAGTGATATACGGCGCGAATGAGCGCGTGCACACCGCTGTCTTCCACCCCGAGTCCGCGCAAATAATCCATCGCCTCATTTTCGCCAAGATCGACCAGTTCGCTTTCGATTTGCGCACTGATCACCACCGCTTCGGTCGCGAAATGATGCCGCGCATAATCTTCGACCGCTTTGACGCGGTTGGCCGCGGGATTGTCGATCTTGCCTGACGAAATCGCCCCGAGGTCCGATTCCGCCACGTTGCACGCGAAAATCGTCGGCTTCGAAGTCAGCAGAAAAAAGCCGTTCGCAACTTTCTTTTCCTCGGGAGTTAATTTTGCGGTCACGGCCGGTTTCCCAGCATCGAGATGCGGCAATAATTTTTCGATGATCGCGCTTTCAACTTTCGCCGTTTTGTCGCCGGCGCGAACTTCCTTCTGCAAACGATCGCGCCGTTTCTGAAGCGACGTCAAATCGGCCAGCACCAGCTCGGTGTTGATTACTTCGATGTCGCGAACCGGATCGATCGTTGCGCTGACATGATGAATGTCGCTGTTTTCGAAACAGCGCACGACCTGGACGATTGCATCGACTTCGCGAATGTGATGGAGGAATTGATTGCCGAGCCCTTCGCCCGCGCTCGCGCCTTTGACCAAGCCGGCGATATCGACAAATTCAATCGCGGTCGGCACAATTTTTTGCGAATGCGACATTTCGGCGAGCTTCGCCAGGCGCGGATCGGGCACAGTAACAACGCCAACGTTGGGATCGATCGTGCAGAAGGGATAATTTTCGGCCGGCGCTTTGTGTGTGCGCGTGACCGCATTGAAAAGCGTCGATTTACCGACGTTTGGCAGCCCGACGATTCCGGCGCTCAACATAAGCGCGGACGGTACTGCAAATTGTAGCGGCGGTCTATGACCGCCGAAAATGCGCCGCTTAATTAGAGCGCCGCTACAATATTACTCGGGCCGGCGGGATTTGAACCCGCGACCTGTCGCCGCGGCGACCGCGCTACAAACGTAATCTATAGAGTTCGTCGCGACCTCGTCCCGTTTTATAATATCGTTCCTTTCTCACGGCTTCAGCGCGATTCGAAAAGCTCTCGCTGTGTACCAAAATCCATGGAATGCCATGGCGTGTGGCCTTCGACTCAGCGGCATTATGCTGCCGGAGCCGGTCTTGGACGTTTTCACACGATCCGACGTAGCGGCGGCCTGTCTTGCTACTTCGCAGAACATACACATAGAACATGAACTTTTGAGAGCGCCACCGTTTTTTAATCTCGGGCCGGCGGGATTTGAACCCGCGACCTCTTGAACCCCATTCAAGCGCACTACCAAGCTGTGCTACGGCCCGATTTGTGGCAAACTATTCACCAACGTCGGGGAAATCGCCACCGATGAGAATGAACCTCAAAATGCTATATCCCTGCGCCGCGTGGTTCGCACTTGTCTGCACGATTTCGCCAACGATCGACACGTTAGCCATAGATGTTAAAGAGGGGACAAAGACGACCGGGCAATTGCCGGCGACTGAAAAAATTCACGCAGTCCAACTTAACCAAAGCGCGTTCGACTACGCTAAAGCACTCGTCAAGCAGGGATACGTTGTAGCGGACGGCAGGGGTGCATGGAGCCAACACCAACCTTCGGCCGAGGAAGAGAACGAGTTCATTCGTCTGCACGGATTCGGTGAATATGCAAAATGGCATCTCGGGATCGACGACGCGCATGCCGAGAATACAAAACAAAGATACAAATTTCCCTACGGCGATTTTAAAAATGTCCATCGCTGTGCCTTGTTAGCGGCGCAAAGCAGGGCCGGCCAATATCAGCATTACGACATCGAAAGGGCGGCAATTGAACTCAGGGAAATGATCGCGACGGAGAACGCCGGGCACCAAAAACCTTGACGGACTTAGAACGCCCGATTCAGACGGTCTATTCTGAGGTCCAGTTGCTTAGGAAAGCATCGATTAGTTCCGGCAGCTCGTCGCTGTAACCGCCTTCTAAAACAGCCGCCGCGGGGATGTCGATCTTACGCAACCACTTTCCGAACGTCGCGAAATCTTCCTGCTCGAGTGTCATCTGAACGAGGGGATCGCCTGAATAAGCATCGAAGCCGGCGCAAACGAGCAACAGATCGGGCTTAAACTTTAAGAGCTTTTGCAGTGCGCGTTCCGCAACATCGACATGTTCATTTCGTGGCGTGCTCGGCGCGACGGGGTAGTTGTCGATGTTGACGACGGAAGTGAGGCCGGTGCCGGGATAAGCCGGTGATTGATGAATTGAGGCAAACGCGATTTTCGGATTATGCGCAACGATTTCCTCGGTGCCATTGCCATGGTGCGCATCGAAATCCCAAATCGCGACCCGATTCGCTCCGTTTTCCAGCGCATCGAGCGTAGCGATCGCAATGTTGTTGAAATAACAAAAGCCCATCGCCCGGTCGCGCGTGGCGTGATGTCCAGGCGGTCGCATCAAACTAAAAGCGCGCTTTCCACCCAGCGCGGCGCGAGCCGCTTCAATCGCTGCTCCGGCTGATTTCCTTGCGTACTTGTCGATGTTTGGATTCGCCGGTGTATCGAGATCGAAATCTTCCTCCGCCTTTGCAATCCGCTCGATGTGTTCAGGTGAATGCGCCCTCAATAATTCTTCTTTTGTCGCAGAGCGCGGCTTGCGCCACTCCCAGTCCCCATATCGATCTTGGAGCAAGGGCACGGTGCATGCGATGCGTGCCGGTCGCTCCGGGTGCCCGGCGCGGGAGTATTCGACACACTGGGGATCGTGAAAAATGATCATGGCGGTTGCACTGCGAGGTTCAAACGCATATTCGACTACAAAGATGTTAAACGGCCAGAAGATTGTAGTCGTGATGCCCGCCTATAATGCCGCGCGCACTCTGCGCCGGACTTATGATGAAGTGATGACGCAGGGGATTGTCGATCTTGTGATTGTGGTCGACGACGCAAGCGATGACGAAACCGTGGCGATTGCGCGGACTCTCGGACGCGCGCAGGTGGAAGTACATCCGTTGAACCGCGGTTATGGCGCGAATCAGAAAACCTGTTACCGGCTCGCTCTTGCGGCCGGCGCGGACATTATCATTATGATTCATCCGGATTACCAGTACACGCCGCAACTACTTCCCGTACTGGCGGGGCTGGTGGTGAGCGGGCTGTATCCGTGCGTGCTCGCTTCGCGCATTCTCGGTGGCGGCGCTCTCCGCGGCGGTATGCCGTGGTGGAAGTACGTCGCGAACCGTTTTCTCACTCTGGTCGAGAACGTTCTTTTAGGTGCGAAACTTTCGGAATACCACACCGGGTATCGCGCTTATGCGCGATCGCTCCTCGAAAAGCTGCCCTTCGAATCGAATTCCGACGATTTTGTTTTCGACAATCAGATTCTCGCTCAAGTGATCTGGCTCGGCTGTCCGATCGGCGAAGTGACCTGCCCAGCGCGGTATTTGCCCGAAGCCTCGTCGATCGGTTTTTGGAGAAGCGTGCGTTACGGAATCGGGTGTCTGATGACTGCGGTGCGTTTTCGCGTCGCACGTTGCGGGCTCGTTCGTCCTCTGGCTTAACGCCGCCGATGGTGAAAGGCCGGCTCAGAAGGAGATCTAACGAATCGCTGCAGCCGATGGCTCTCCAGCGGCCATGCGGTCGATGTCGATTTTAGCTAGTGCGATTCAACCGGGCCGCCCCCTTGCGCCTGTCGGAGCTGTGGCTGAGCTTATTCTCGTAGATGTCGCATCCACTAATTTCTTCCGCAGCCTAGTAAGGAGAGAGCCATGAAAAATGAAAATTTGGAATCTGTGGCGAGAAAGCTCGTCGCGGCGGGCAGAGGCATCCTGGCAGCGGATGAAAGTTCGCCGACGATCGAGAAGCGATTGAAGAGCATCGGTGTTGCTTCGACGGAGGAGAACCGGCGCGCTTATCGTGAAATTTTATTTACCACAGCAGGTCTAGATGAATTTATCAGCGGCGTGATCCTCTTCGACGAGACGATTCGGCAGAAAACTGGCGATGGTCGTGCCTTCGTCGAGGTACTGGAGCAGCAAGCGATCATTCCCGGCATCAAAGTGGACAAAGGCACGAAACCGATGGCCAATTTTCCCGGCGAGAAAATCACCGAGGGACTTGACGGGCTGCGCGAGAGGCTGGCGGCATATCGGCAGTTGGGAGCGCGCTTTGCCAAATGGCGCGCAGTCATCAGCATTAGCGACAAAATTCCTACACGCAGATGCATCGAGACGAACGCAGAATTGTTGGCGCGCTACGCGGCACTGAGTCAAGAAGCGGATCTGGTGCCAGTCGTCGAACCGGAAGTGCTTATGGATGGCACGCACACGATTGAGCGGCATTTCGAGGTAACTGAGCAAGTGGCGGAAGTCGTTTTCCATGCTTTGTCCGAGCACCGCGTTACACTGGAAGCGATGCTACTGAAACCGAACATGGTGCTTTCGGGAAAAGATTGCCCGCACCAAGCTCAAGTCCAAGAAGTTGCTGAGATGACGCTGCGCTGCATGAAACACGTGGTCCCCGCGGCTGTCCCCGGGCTTGTCTTTCTCTCGGGCGGACAAAGTGATGTACAAGCTACCGAACATCTCAACGCGATGAATTGTCTGGACCACGCTCCGTGGGAATTGAGTTTTTCCTTTGGGCGCGCCCTACAGGCTCCCGTGCTCAAAGCCTGGAAAGGTGGCTCGACGAATGTGGCCGATGCGCAACGGGCGCTCCATCACCGCGCCTGGTGCAACAGTAAAGCGCGCTTCGGCAAATACACCACAGAAATGGAAACCAAGAAGGCGGTCGCATGAGCACCCCACTGCGATTCATCGTTTTCGACAATGACAGCTGGCATGCTTTGAAACCGACTTTAGGAGCAAGTGCCCGTTAGGGTAAAGCCTGAGATTGGAAATGAGATCGGCCAGGTTGAAACGTTTATTCCGCAGTTGTTCCCCGAGAAGGGGATTTTTAAGGGGACGCGATGAGTTCCCTTAATTGTTTAGTGGTTCGATCACAGCGTTGTAGCAACGGTTCGCCGTTGTACGCCGTTTTGTACACCGAGGCTGAGAACTTGAGACATCGTGGGATTACGCCGGAAAACGCACATCGACGATTTCCGCTCTAAAAATGAACAGGCGATGATTGGAGATAACATGCGAAAAGTCACCCGAGGCCGTCCCGAACGCAGCGCTCTACGGACGGTTCGCCGTTGTAGGCGGAAGGAAAGCAAAGACGTGTTCGAAATTATGAAGAAGCTTGAACGCGATATTCGAGAGCAGGAGCCACAGTGATGGCTAACGAAAGCAAACCCGCTTCTCGTGCTTCGCCGTCGTCTAGAGTGCTTCGGCTTGCTTCCGCAGCTTTTCTTTTATCTCGGAATACGAGGAGTCTGAAATTTTATCGAGGAAAGACAACGCGTCAGCTTTCTTGTGCCGCTTCAGGCTGACCCGCGCGAGCTGCAAGTAGGCGAAGGTCCGGTTCGTGGAGAGCTCGAGATAATGCTGCCAGGCGACTTGCGCCTCTTTCCAATCGGGGTTCGGCATCCCATAAAACGTTTCCGCGTAAGCTCGGGCATATTCCAGGTCGGTCGGAGCGAGCCGACTCGCTTCGCGAAATTGGAACAGGGCGCGTTGCAACAATTCCGCAGAATCGATCTTCCAAGCCGCCGTCAGATCATCGCGGAGGACGAATTCGACGTTCCCGAGGTCGAAATGATAATCGGGATTGTCACTTTCGGAGCGAACCGCCAAAAGAAACTGTTCCGCCGCTTCGCGGACGCGGCCCATCTTGAGGTACGCGCCGCCCAACGAGTTGGCCGCTTCCCCATTCTCCGGCTCGAGCCGTTGCGCTGTCCGCCAATGTTCGACGGCTGCTTCTGCCTTCCCGTTTTTCCAGAGAAATGTGGCAAGGGCGTTTTGCGCTGGGACAGACTGCGGATTGTCCCGGACGAGTTGGTAGTAGATTTGCTCCACACGCAGACGCTCTTTTGCCGTTACGTTGGGATTCGCGAGCGCCTCCGATGCCTCATGGGCCGCTTTGATTTCTATCCACGTTTTTGCTGACGCACCGATGGATTGCGCACGCGCGGGCACAGGCGTAAAGAGCAGAATGAAGAGCGTGGCGGCAGCCCTCTTGCATTTACTCCAGTTGCTCCGGGCGCGGTTGCTGATTATCAGAGCTGTCGCTCTTCCTGGAGAGATCACCTTCACATGCAAAAAATAGGATTCGCTGAAGCCCTCGACTCAATTGTCGCCACCGACAAGCGTTATTCACGGGAGGCTTACGTCTTTCTTCGGGACGCGCTTGATTATACCACAAAACAGCAAAAGAAAACCAATCAAGCGCATGGCCATCACACCCGTCAACGCGAGTTCGCCCCGCGTTCCGATTAATTGTTCCCCCTAGAAGGGGATTTTTAAGGGGACGCGATAAGTCCCCTTATTTCTCGAAGACGAGCCATGGCCGAATTCAGAGAACGACTTTCGGTAAGAGCCAATTCAGTCGAGCGGGCTGCGTACGCCGATGTCCGCGTGTTGAGGTCGAGGATGATGTTTAACGTGCTGCGCGCTTAGGGCTTGGTTTAGCGCAGATGTGGCCACTTAGTTAGGTCTAGTCTGGCGCGTGCAAGAAAAGCAATCCAAGTCTCGTGGCATTAGAATGCGCTTATCGCGCCGATTTTGAGGGCTTTGTAAAAATCATTGACCCCCCGGCGATTTGGGATGCGCTGTGAACAAGTTCGTTTGCATCGCACTCGATTTCTCGACGCTGCTCACTCCACTATTGTTGACGACATTGCCGTTATCATCCACGTCGACCCATTGACCGCCGCCGATAAGAGTTCCGGTCGCGGGGGCAATCCAAACCTTATGTGTCTTGAGGAACTTTGTCTTTGGGGTCAGCTCAAAGTTGAGCTGAGTGGGTTTGCCAGACTGCGTGTAGGCATTGAGGATCGATGCCTTGACCGCTCCATTGACGACGAGAGTGACTTTATAAATGCCAACCGCAAGGCCATCGAAGGTGTAATGGCCGGTGGCATCGGTCTTAACAATCCTGGAAAAATTACGTCCGTTTGTGGCTTCAATCCGGACATCGGCGCCTTTGACGGGCTGCCCGGCGGGATCCTTCACAACCCCTTCAAGAGCCGACGTCCCGGCCCAGGCACTGAACGCTACAAGGAATAAGCCAACGAAGCTAATACTATATGATTTGAGCAACATATCGGCATCTAACGGGTTTTTGGCTGACAAGTCGAGGAGTTTGAAACGGGTTCCATTACCATTCAAGCCGGGACCAACGTCAAATTCATCTTGCGCGACGGCGACAACGTGCGCTTTCATTACCTCGATGCCGCTTACGAAATCCAAGTCGATGCAACCGATCTCGATAAGCGTGTCCGCGCCTGTCCTGTTAAACGCAGGGTCACACAAAGTCCTCATGACTAGGAACTTGCGCGATGCAGGGTTCGAACCTGCGACTTCTTGCGTGTGAAGCAAGCGCTCTACCACTGAGCTAATCGCGCGGAAACTTTAGCCACAGATTAACACAAATTTTCACAGATTCAGGAGGGGATCGGCGAGCGGCGCGCTTGCCCGATGGGTCGGGCCATTCTATGTAAAGTCATGTCCGAACACAAAATTACTCTCACTTGGAAACGCGGCGATTTGCCGTTCGACTATCAGAAATATTCGCGCGATCACACCTGGAAATTCGATGGCGGCCACGAAATGCAGGCCTCGGCCGCGCCCGCCTATCTCGGCAATCCGAAATATGTCGATCCGGAGGAAGCGTTTGTCGCTTCGCTTTCGAGCTGTCACATGCTCACGTTCCTGGCCGTGGCCTGCAAAAAGAAATTCGTCCTCGACGAATATGTCGATGAAGCGGTTGGATACATGGAAAAAAATCCCGAGGGCAAGTTGGCCATTACGCGCGTTGTTCTCCGGCAAAAAACGAAATTCTCCGGCGATAAGCAGCCGAGCAAGCAAGAGCTTGACGAGATGAATCACACCGCGCACGAGCAGTGCTTCATCGCCAGCTCGGTGAAAACCGAGGTCACGATCGAAACGCAAACATAAATCTGGAAGCCAAGAAGCCAGGATAGTTCCCTTTTTTCCTGCTTTCCTGATTTATTGTCTTCGTATTTCCTTCGTGGTTTCCTGGTTTCCAGATTCAATCTACGTAATCTGCGGTTAACTCTGTTTCGATGAGCGCGTCATCCGACTCTCAGCGCATGGAAAAGATCGTTAGCTTGTGCAAGCGGCGCGGTTTTATCTTCCAATCGAGCGAGATCTACGGCGGCCTGAATGGCTGCTGGGATTACGGTCCGCTCGGCGTGGAGCTGAAGCGCAACCTGAAAAATTATTGGTGGCGCGTGATGGTGCACGAGCGCGACGACGTGATGGTGCACGAGCGCGACGATGTCGTGGGCATGGACGGCTCGATCTTGATGAACCGCGCCGTCTGGAAAGCGAGCGGCCACGAAGACACATTCAGCGACCCGATGGTGGAATGCGATATTTGCAAACGTCGCTATCGGAATGATCAGATTCCCTCGCGTACTCCTTTCCGGACACAGGTGCACATTATTTTTTCTGATAGGGAAGGACACCCACACGGCGACTGCCTCTCGATCGGTGGCGAATCCCCAAAGGACGTCCGCCAAAAAGCGAAAATTCAATCGGAATATCTGAAGTTGGGCTCGAAACTTATGGATATTGAACTGGATCCGGGGATTACAAACGACCTAGTACGGTCTTGCCCGCACTGCGGCGGAGAGATCTCAGAGCCGCGCGCTTTCAACTTGATGTTCAAAACTTACGTCGGCGCGACCGAAGACGAATCGTCGATTACTTACCTCCGTCCGGAAACGGCGCAGGCAATTTTCGTGGAATTCAAAAATATCCTTGAAGTTTCGCGCAAGAAGTTGCCATTCGGAATCGCCCAGATCGGCAAGGCGTTTCGCAACGAAATTAATCCACGAAACTTTACCTTTCGCTCACGCGAGTTCGAGCAGATGGAGCTGGAATATTTTTGCCGGGCGGTTATTCAAAAGGCACTTACGACATCGAATACGACTTTCCGTTTGGCCGGCAGGAGCTCGAAGGCGTCGCCTATCGCACGGATTACGATTTATCGCAGCACCAAAAGGCGAGCGGGAAATCGCTGGAGTATTTTGATGAAGAGACAAAGCAAAAATTTATTCCGCACGTAGTCGAGCCAAGCGCCGGTGTGGATCGCACTCTCCTTGCCCTGATTTGCGAAGCGTACGCGGAAGATGAAGCGCCGGACGAAAAAGGAAAAATGGAGACGCGCACCGTCCTGCGTTTTCATCCGCGTATGGCGCCGATCAAATGTGCGGTGTTTCCGCTTTTGAAAAACAAGGAACAGCTGGTGGCGAAAGCAAAAGAGATTGTCGATCTTTTGCGGCCGCACATGAATGTCTTCTACGATGAAAGCGGCGCCATCGGACGGCGTTATCGTCGCCAGGACGAAATTGGAACGCCGTTCGGCGTGACGATCGATTTCGAAACACTCGGCGAGAAAGATCGGCAACTCCAAGACACAGTCACATTGCGCGACCGGGATTCCATGAAGCAAGAACGCGTTAAGATTTCCGATTTGGTGCAGCTGTTGTCCCGGCGAATTACGTAATTGAAATGGCACTTGTCCCGAGATCGCCATGAAAATCGCCGACCAGCAGCCTTCGCGTAGAGCTTTTTTACGAAGCGGCATTATCGTGGGGACGTCAGCCGTTACCGGTCTGTCCTTTGCAGCCGCTGCCGAGCCCGAGAAAAAGGAGGAGGAAGTCGCGCCGCCCGAAGACTTGATGCGCGAGCATGGAGTGTTGAAGCGCGTGCTGTTGGTCTATGGCGAAGTGCTTCGCCGGATGGATGCGAAGCAGGATTTTCCGCCGGACCGGAATTATTCGCAGTTTCATCGAAGATTATCACGAAAAGCTGGAAGAGGATTTTCTGTTTCCACGTTTCGAAAAAGCGCACCAATTGGTCGATTTGGTGAGCGTGCTGCGCGACCAGCACCAGGCTGGCCGGCGGGTCACAGATATAACCATGCATCTGGCCAATTCAGGCGCGCTCAAAAACGATTCGGAACGTGCGCAGCTTGCCGGCTCGATGCGCCAATTCATTCGCATGTACAATCCGCACGAGGCCCGCGAGGACACCGTGCTTTTTCCGGCTTTCCACAAAATCGTGACGCCGCACGAATTCGACGCGCTCGGCGAGGATTTCGAGAAAAAAGAGAACGAACTGTTCGGTGAGGACGGTTTTGAAAAGATGGTGGACAAGGTGGCTGGGATAGAAAAGCGACTCGGCATCTATGATCTGAGCCAGTTTACGCCTGCTTAAGAATGCTCGGTTCGCTAACACTGTAGCGTTCCGATTCGCTCTCATCACAGGTGTCGTTAATCTGTTCTCGGATATGGATCTCGAGCGATTCCGTGAATATTGCCTCGCACAGCGTGGTGCGACTGAAGGCACGCCGTTCGGCGAAGACGTGCTCGTCTTTAAAGTGAGCGGTAAAATGTTTGCGCTAGCCGCGCTCGATGAAGTTCCGGCCAGAGTGAATTTGAAATGCGATCCGGATTTAGCGCTGGAACTGCGCGATCGATACGAGCAGGTCCGTCCTGGCTATCACATGAACAAGAAACATTGGAATACGGTGGAAATAGACAGCGGCATTCCGGAGGCAGAGCTGCGTACGATGATCGACCACTCTTATGAGCTGGTGGTGAAAAGTCTGCCGAAAGCGAAGCAAAAGTTGTAGCGGCGGTCTATGACCACCGACCCATTTCGATTTCGGCGCTCGCAGAGCGCCGCTACAGTGCCGGCGCGCCGTGCATAACTTCGCGCAATTGCACCTCGCCAATCTCTAACTGCAGTGCCTCGCGCGCGACCCGCAGGAAGTTGTCGGGCGCATCT
>WNGE01008382.1_pt1 | contig 18277 bp, 15 predicted proteins | sample 5400651 | NCBI WGS metagenome assembly WNGE01 (sample SAMN13153370, study PRJNA577476) | soil metagenome | isolation source: 60 cm soil or saprolite under grassland replicate 2 | place: USA:California | collected 2016-06-15
GCAAGCAGCAGCGTCCCCGCGGCGGTCGCTGGCGCGCTGCCACGGACGGTGCCCGTGGACGGCGGCCCTGGCCTGCCAATGTGGCTGGTTCCCGCGCCCGGGAGGGCGATCATCAGGCCCACCGCGGAGGCTGTGAGCGCCGCGAGCGCGGCGCCTGCCACGCCGATTCGCCGGGTCGTCCAGCGTCGGCTCGGCCCGGTGCCAGCCGGCTCTGCGCCAGCCGGCTCTGCGCCAGCCGGCTCCGCGCCAGCCGGCTCCCGGCCAGCCGGCCCGGCCTGAGCGGCGCTGGCGCGCTCCTGCGCGATCGCGGTGAGCAGATGCTGGCGAGCAGCCACACGGTCGGCCGCAGGGAAGTCCGCTGCGGTCGGCCGCAGCGCGGCGAGCACGGCGATCTCATCCATTGGGGAACTCCTTGTCGTGTAGCACCGGGCCAATTGACCGGCGGATCCTTGCCCGGGTCCGGTGCAGCCTGGACCGTACGGTGCCGAGCGGTATCTCCATCGCCTGCGCGGCCTCGTCATAGGACAGCCCAGCCCAGGCAACAAGGAGGACCAGCTCCCGGTCGTCCGGCGACAGCCCAGCGAGCGCGCTGACCATGCGCGGCCACATCTGCGCGGCGACTATCCGGTCGGTGATCTCCTCAACCGGCAGCTCAGACGGCCGCGCGACGGGCGCGGTGGCCATGGCGCGGGCCCGCCGACCCTCCGCGCGCATCTGCTGGCTGATCACCTTGGCACTGATCCCGTACAGCCAGGGTCTCGCGTCACCCCGGCCCAGGTCATAGCCGCCGCGGTTGCGGAACGCGGCAAGAAACACCTCGGACACGACGTCCCCTGCCACCTGTCGGCCAAGCCGGCGCGCCGCGTAACGGTGAATCTCGTCGGCATGGCGGTCAAAAAACACGGCGAACCACTCAGGGTCGCGCCACGACTGTTCGATCACCGCCGCGTCCGATAAGCCTTCCTGCCCGCCGGACGCGCCCGGCCCGGCCACGGCGCGCCGCTCTGCCGGGCCGCCAGTTCCCGCTGTCCCGTCCCCAGCGTCCGCCGGCGGCAGGCTCACCGACCTGCGCATCTTCTTCTCGGATCCGCGTCCACCGTAACGAGCGCCTCCTAGGGTTTAGTGATGCGTACACCCCGTACTTGGCACCAGCCGGGACAAGGTTCCGCTCTAAGCGGGCCGGATTTGCCGACCCGCGACACCGTGGGCGCCGCAAACCGGCTAGCGCCAGTGCTCGAGCGGGAGCGGGCCGCGGCTTAGGACGGTTCGGATCGCAAAGCTGCTGCGGGCGGCGACGATTGAGGGGATGGTCAGGATCTGGCCGATGAGGAGCTGTTCGTAGCTGGGGAGGTCTGGCACGGCGGCCTCGGCGAAGAGGTCCGCGGTTCCGGAGACGACGTAGCAGGCCACGACGGCGGGGATCGATGTCAGCGCCTGCTCGATCCGGGCCGAGGTGTGCTGCGAGTGGCCCTCGACCCGCAGTTCGATGAACGCGGTCAGGCCGAGTCCCGCTTTGGCGCGGTCCACGTCGGCGCGGTAGCCGGCGATGATCCCGCTGCTCTGGAGGGCCTTGACTCGGCGCAGGAACGCTGAGGGGGACAGACAGACGGCGCCGGCGAGGTCGATGTTGGCGATCCGGCCGCTGAGCTGGAGCTGGCTGGGGATCGCACGATCGAGCCTGTCCACCTGATGGTGTGGCATGCCAGCATGCATATGGCGATTTTGGCTGCATAAAATTGGGCAGTTCTGTCATTCTGAGGTCACTTTCGCCATCGCCTGCGAGGCCGTTTCGGCCACGCTGACGGCATGCCCGCCGCAGCGGTCCCATCTCCGGCTCAAAAGCTGTCCGCCGCCCGTGCTGTTGCTCCTGCCCGGTCTGGCGGCTGCGCACGCGGGACCGGCGGCAGTCCTCGCCTGGCTTGCGCTGCTGGCCGCCTCGGGGCTGCTGGCCATCGTCTTCGCCGCGCTCGGCAGGGCCTGCCCCTGCGCGGGCGGAGTGGCCGGCTACACCGCGGCCGGGCTCGGCGCGCGGGCCGGAGCGGCCGCGGGCTGGTGCTTCCTCGCCGGCGTGATCTGCGGCGCCCCGATTGTCTGCTTGATCGGCGCGAGCTACATCGCGGAACTGACCGGCGGCGGCCATCCGCTGCGCTGCGCCGCCGCGGCCGTCCTGCTGCTGGCCGTGCTCAGCTTGGCCCTCGGCGGGGTCCGCAGCACGGCCAGCGCGCAACTGGCGCTCGTCGCGCTGCTGATCACCGTGGCCGTCCTCGCGGTCGCCGGGTCCACGCCGTCCGCCCGCGCGGCCAACTGGACACCGTTCGCGCCGCACGGCTGGGCAGCCATCGGCCACGCCGCCTCAACCCTGATGCTGTCGTTCGCCGGCTGGGAAGCCGCCGCCCCGCTGACCGTCCGCTTCGCCGCCCCCTCGCGCCAGCTTCCCCGTGTCATCGCCATCGCCTTCGCCGCCACAACAGCCGTCTACCTCGGCTGCACCGTCTCCGCCACGCGTACACTCACCGGCCGGGCGCGGCTCGCGGCCCTGCGCGCGCTGGCCACCGTCGTCGCCGTCCTGCTGTTCTGCGGATGGACGCTGGCGATCACCGCGGCCGTTGCCATCACCGCGGCGCTGACGACGCGCCGCCGAGGGTTCGGCGGGGAAATGAAAGCCGAGAGTTCGGCCGGGAAAGAAGGCCGACTTCAAGCAGGCGAACCTGTGGTTGAAGGACGAGGTCAAGATGTAACAGCCATTCAAGGTGACGTCCGGCGGCCGAGGGCACCCTCGGCCGCCGAACGTAGCACGTGAGCCGCAGCCGGGTTCACGCATGTTTCGCGCGGGCCGCGCCTTGAGGCGCGGCCCGCGCGGTGGTTTCTGGCCAAGCGGGTTTGAGGGTCGTCAAGCGGGGCAAAGGGCCGCGACTGGAGGTTGCCATGTCAATGGGGAACGTTGTAGCGCTGGTGCTCAGCGCCATCATCGTGATGGCGGGCCTTGGCGTTGCGATCATCTTTGAAGCGCGCATGCCCGCGTCGGGAGTGGTCCGGTCTCACGCCGCGGAGCTTCAATCCCACCTGGGATCGCGGGACCGTGGACCCGTGCAGGGCTGAAGGCGCACACTGAGGCCGCTGCTTGGCCATCCTCCGCCGTCCTCGCCGCCCTCCGCCAATCCCCCGTCGATCCCCACACCTCCCGTTTCGCGTGGTCAGTTACGTTCCATGCGGCCAGCCGGGCCGGCTCAGGTGGCCAGCCCGGCCCACTCAGGGCTGGCCAGCCCGGCCCGCGGCTCGCAGTGGCTGGGTCCACCCGCCTATTCCGTTGGTCCCGCCGGGTCAGAGTCCTGGATCACAGACAGGCGGATGATCGGCAGAACACGGTCTGTCTTTCGCTGATAATTGGCGTAGCGCGGGTGGGTTGACGCTATCCGCTGCCATGCTTCCTCGCGGCGTTGTCCGTCGAGCTGCTGAGCGGTCACCCGATGTTTCTGGCCGGTGAGTTCGATCCAGACCTGGTCAGGATGCGCAACTATGTTGTGAAACCAGCCGGGGTTACGCGCTGACCCGGCTGAGGATGCCACGACCAGCCAGCCCTCATCGTCCGGGAAGCGGCCCAGTGGCGTTTGCCTCGCCTTGCCGGTCTTGGCACCGACGGTCGTCAGGTATAGGAGGTCCATCCCGAGGAACCGGTCGCCGCTGCGGCGATGTTGTTTGATCATCACACGGCCGACGAGCCGCGTGAGCGCGTTTGACGGGGGGACCCGTGCACCGCGGGTCCCGCGCGGAGTCTCCTCAAAGCTCATGGCATCTACCTCCGGCCTCGCGGCGGTAATCCCTCATGCTTGGCACCGCCCGCGATTGTAAAAGCAATCATTGTAGTGCTTATCATTCGCATGATAAGCAAAAGGGTATGCTCCAGTCATGCGGGCCGACCGAGATGTGGTCCTGACGTGGCGAAACCTCCACCTTGCCGACGAGGCGGTGCGCCGAATCCTCGACCGTCGCCTCGCGCGCGACGTTGGCTGCTCCTTGCTCGAGCACGACCTGCTCGACCGGCTGGCCGCCGAACCGCGGCGGAGACTGCAGATGCTGGAGCTGGCGGACCTGTTGGGCGTAACCCGAGGTGGTCTGACCAGGATCGTTGACAGGCTCGCCGCGCGCGGATGGATCGAGCGGGACCGGCCTGCGAGCAACCGGCGCGCGGTTTACGCCGTGCTCACGCCGGACGGGCGGCATGCGATCGAGCAGGCGCGCACCATCTACCTCGGCGTTCTCAAAGAAACCCTTGGCACGTGCCTGAACAAAGAAGAGCGTGGCAAACTCGCGCGAATCGCCAGCAAGCTGCTCGACGCGTTGGCCGGCCGTGATCCGGTGCTTGACGCCCGGGCTTGGCGGCCTGAGAGGAGATCATCATGAACGTAACCGAGCCAGCACAACCCGCCTCGCCTCCGCCGTCGGCCGCGTCGGCACGGGCCCGCAACGGACTCGGCGTAGCGGCGCTCGTCATCGGGGTCGCCAGCCTGGTCGCCGGGATCTCGTTCGTCTTGTTCCCGCTGGCCCTGGTGGGCGGGCTGGCGGGCCTGATCCTGGGGATCATCGCGCTCAGCCGCGGCAAGACACGCGGAGCGACGAACTCTGGCCAGGCAATCGCCGGCGTCGTGTGCTCCGCACTTGCGCTGGTCGTCGCGATCAGCCTGAGCGTTCGGGTGGGGACCTGGGCCGCGCGCAACACAAACGTGTTCGCCCGGTTCGACAAGTGTGTCGCCCAAGCCGCAAACAGGGCAGATGTCTCGACATGCATCGCCCGTTTCGCCAACAAGGTCCGGCCCTAACGGTCTGCGGTCGCGTTCCGTGCCGTGGTCGAACAGATGCGTACTTAGCGATTTCATGACAACAGGCCATTCCGCTTGAAGAAGCAGTTCATCATGTGCTCCGCTATCTTGTGGGGATCGCGTCACCCATGTACGCGCACCCCGCGGGGGTTTGGGGCATGGGAGAAGACAGCCACGTCCCGCCGCTACCCCGGCGTGTGCCCGGAGCGGCAGGCGTGCCGAAGCCGGCGGCGCGGGTAGTGCCGCCGGTGCTAGCGGCATTCCTGCTGCGGCGTGTGCTTGCCGAGATCGATGCCGCGCTGGAACCGGCAGCAGAGGACGAACTGGCAGCAGAGCACCAGCCGAGCGCGTCGCGTGAGCCGACAGCGCCGTACCAGCCGAGCGCCTCGCGTGAGCCGATGGTGCCCTACGAGCCCAACGCGTCGCGTGAGCCAGTGGTGCCCCGTGAGCCGACGGCACCCTACGTGCCACGGGTGCCTCGTGAGCCGGCGGCGCACCGTGAGCCGAGCGCACCGTACGAGCCAACAGCAGGCCGCGACCCGGCGGTGCCCGGTGAGCCAGCAGCGCCGCGTGAGCCAGCAGCGCCGCGTGAGCCGACGGCACAGCGTGACCCGAGCGCACCGTACGAGCCAACAGCAGGGCACGGCCCGGCGGTGCCCGGTGAGCCGGGGCGGTCGCGTGAGCCAGCAGCGCCGCGTGAGCCGACGGCACCGTACGTGCCACGGGTGCCTCGTGAGCCCGCAGCGTCGCATGAGGTGGGGCTGCCCCGTGAGGCTGCGGCCCCGCGCCAGCCGACGGTGCCACGCCAGCCGGCGGCGCAGGGACCGGCGGGACCGAAAGAACCGGCATACCGTCCCGAGCGGCCACCACCTGTGCCTCGACGTGTGCCGGACCCGAATGACGCGCCGACGACGCCGCTCCAGCCAGCGTTGCCGCCGCCAGAGGCGTCTCTGCTTGACTTCTTCTCGCAACCACCCGCCAAGGCGGATAGCCCCGTGCGGCGGGATAGCTCCGTGCGGCCGGATCGGCTAGGACAGCCCGGCAACCGCGCACAACCCGATGGCCGCGGGCAGCCGGAGAGCCCAGCGCAGCCCGATAGCGCGGTGCAGGCGGATAGCGCGGCGCAGGCGGATAGCGCGGCGCAGCCGGATAACCGAGCGCAGCCCGATCTCGCCGGGCTGCTGGATCTCGCCGCTCAGCCGCCAGCGGATCGCGGGCCGATCGTCGCTATCCAAGCCCCGGCGCAGTGGCAAGCCCGCCAGCGGATCGGCGGGCGCCCGGCACGGGTTAGCAGGCGCAACCGGATGACTGGTGCGCTCCTGTCGGCGGCGGTGCTCATAGTCGGCGGGCTTGTCGCATTCACCCTGGCCAAGCACAGCGCGACGGCGACCTCGCGTGAGGGCGGCGGCGGCCCCCAGGCAACCACTGATACGGCGGGCTCGGAGTCGGCGATTCGCGACCACGCGGCGGGGTGGGTCGCCGGTCAGGTGAGCCGGGCCGCCGTCGTGTCCTGTGATCCCGCGATGTGCCGGCTGCTCATGGCTCGCGGATTTCCCGCCGGCGACCTGCATGCGCTGACACCGGGGACGGCCAGCCCACTCGGCTCTGACCTCATCGTCGCGACGCCGGCCATCCGGGATCAGTTCGGTAGCCGCCTCAGCTCCACGTATTCGCCGGCCGTCATCGCGAGCTTCGGCTCAGGGGATCTTCGAATCGACATCCGGGCGATTGCTCCACACGGGCCCTCGGCCTTCAGGGCCGCGCTGCAGGCGGACGTGCGCGCGCGCAAGGCGTCGGGTGCTCAGCTCCTGGACAGCAACCGGATCACGGTCTCGGACACGGCGCGCGGGCAGCTTTCCGTCGGCCAGGTCGACTCGCGGCTGCTGATCACGATCGCCGGCATGGCGGCGCTGCATCCGGTATACATCGTGGCGTTCGGCGACTCCGGTCCGGGCGCCGGCCCGGTCAGCCCGCTGCGGTCCGTCGATCTGTCGCAGAGCGCGTCCCGCGGGGAAAGCCCTGCTTACGTCCAGTCACTGGTTGCCTTCCTGCGGGCGCAAAGCGCGCCCTACCATGCCGCGCGCGCCGAGCAGGTGCGGCTCGGCGGGGGCCTGACCGTCCTTCGTGTCGAGTTCACCGCGCCGAGCCCGCTCGGGCTGCTCAACCCCAATGCCTCGTGATCAAGAAGGTCGGCCGATGGGTCGGCGCACGCCCCGGCCCATGTTCCTTTTGACGATCCCGAACGGCTGCGCGGAGCGTCGTTGCAGCCCGCGGGCGGCACCGCCCACGTGGCGTGGCCAGGGTCGTCACGGATGCGCCAGGGTTAGCGACGATATGCCCAGCCGGAACGCCGCTTCAGCCGCGTAGCTGTCTTCGATCCGCCAGTCCTGGTGGTAGATCCCCTCGTGCTGAGCCTTGTCGAACCACACCAGCCCGAGCGTGTTGTACCTGCGCATCCCGGCGAACAGATTGCCGATCTTGATGAACTGGCCGGCCCTTGGCCCCACGGCTGTCTCGGACAGCAGCACCGGCTTGTCGGTGAACGCCCGCACCTGATCAATGGTGCGGCCGAAGACCCGGGCGAATGTGTCGGACGGATAGTAGTAGTAGCCGTCGATCCCGACCCAGGTGACATACTTTGCGCCCGGCCACCAGGAGGCAACTGGTCCGGTGTTGGAGCGGTCCGTGTTGATTGTCCACAACCAGGTGACGTTGTCCGCGCCTTCGTGACGGAACAGCGTCACGATGTGCTGCCAGGCTGCGACGAACGTCGGCGCCGGGACGTGCCCATAGCCCCACGGGTACCAGGGTGCGTTCATCTCGTGCCCGAAGCCGATGACGACCGCATGGCCGAAGTTCCTGACGCTGTCGGCGTAGGAGCGCAGGTAGCCGTCGTAGGAGCCGGCGGCGATCGCCGGGACAGAAGCGAAGGTGGGGTCGATCTGTACGAATGGGATGACCCCGTGGGCGCGGATTTTCTTCGCGAACGATGTCGCGAACGGCTGCGCCCAGCCGCTGAAGTACCCGACGAGGTTCGGCTGGGTGTTTGCCGCCTTCGCGAACTCCGCGATCGGCTCGTAAGAGGGCGGCGATCCGACCTCATAGACGCCAAGGTAAGAGGCCGGGCGGGGCGGCAGGGTCGCGTGTACGGCCGGGGGGCGGGACGGGATCAGGGTGACCCGGCTGCCCGCGAAGGTGCTGGCGGCCGCTGCGATCACGACGGCCAGGAACACTACCAGGCGGGTTCTCATGCTTTCTTGTCTCCGGGAATGATGACACGGCTCACCATGGCGAGGTTGAGCAAGCCGAAGAACAACAGGACGGCGAACGCCAAAGAGCCCAGCGTCACCGTCCGCCAGATGGCCAGCACCGCCCAGAGCAGGGCCGTGCCGCCGCTCCACCCCGCGACCCCGATACGGAAACGCCGTAGCGCGCTGCCCGGTGTCCTGGACGGATGCCAGCCCATCGTCTTGCCCCGGATGCCATCCCAGATGGCGAAGACGTGGGCCCAGCCACGGGCGATTCCAAGCGCCCACACCGACGGCCCATACTCGGCGCGATGCCACAACGGGTACAGGACGAGCCCGGTGAGCATGGCCGGCAGGAGGATGATGAAGTTTCGCAGCTGGATCTGGCTGGCGAGAAAGGCGAGCATGACGATGGGGATCGTGGGGCCGAAGAACGTGAGCAGGCCGGTGTAGGCGTAGTAGAAGAAGCCTGAGATGTAGGTGAGCCGGGCCGGAAACGTCATCGGTACCGACCACATCCGGCGGTTGAACACAACACCCGCGTTCCCAGTACACCACCGGTACTGCTGGCGTACGAATGCGTCGAGGTTGTCTGGGCAGATCCCGGTCGAGAGCACGATCGGCACGTAGATCATTGACCAGCCGGCCCGGCGCACGTCCAGTCCGGTGTGTACGTCCTCGGCGTAGGGGATGAGCGTCGGGCCGCCCTGTGGCTCGAGCGCGGCCCGCCGGTAGACGGCGGAAGTCCCGACGCAGATGGCCGCGCCGAACCGGTCGCGGGCAACCTGGATCGACCGGTAGAACACCTCCTGGATCGCGCCGGCCGAATTCTCGATCCACGTCTGCGCGGCGTTGCTCCGGAAGAACTGGGGCGTCTGGACGATCGCGATCTGCGGGTCATCCATATACGGAAGCGTCTCGGCGAGGAAGTCCCGCCGCGGCGCGAAGTCAGCGTCAAAGATGACCACGTATTCACCCTTGGTACGCGCGAACGCGTGCCGTAGGTTGCCACTCTTCTTGTAAGCGCGCAGGTCGGGTCGGCGGATATAGCAGAAGCCGAAGGACTCCGACACCGAGCGGGCCTCATCGGACGGCCCGTCGTCCAGGATGTAGGCCTGGGCTACCCCCTTGTACGACGCGACCAGCTCGGACACGGCACCCCACGTGTTGCGGAGCACTTCGATCGGCTCGCCGCAGATCGGCAGGTAGACATCCACGCTCGGGTACCGGAGCGGGTGCCACGTCTGGATCCGCGCCTGGTGAGCGGCCAAGTCGAACCCGCGTCCGGTAAAGTTCACCGGCAGGCTGATCACCTGGTAGATGAAGTAAGTGGCGGTGAAGACAGCGAACGGCCACGGCACCGGGTCGTGTGCCTCGAACCTGGCCTGGCTGATGATGAGGCACCCCGCACCGATGATGAGCAGGGTGGTCAGGTAGGGCAGGTTCCGTTGGACGTAGGAGTATTTCTCTTCCTCATCCGGGGGTGAAGGAAGGACCAGGCAGGTCTGTCGGCGCCGCCTGGCTGCGGTGGTGACGGCGTTCACCGGTGGTTCCAGTGGCGCTCGGCCGGTTGCGCTCACAGGTGTGGCTCGTAGCCCGGTCGCGCTACCACGTGCGGCTCGTATCGCCAGATCACGTATGTGCCGACGCCGATGGGTGCGACCTCAATGCCGTAGGGGATGACCTGGATGATGTGGTAGTGGGGGTTGCGTCGGAGGTCGGCGGCGATGCGGTGGTCCAGGGCTGTGGTGTCGGCGAAGTTCAGCGCGACGACAGAGAAATAGCCCTGGGCGATGAACCGGTCGTAGGCGGCCGGGCTGCCGGGTCCGGTGACGCCGGCGGACTCGTGCGGGCCGCCGGTGCTGGCCCCGGAGGGCAGCACGATGTTGCGGGTGCTGGACCATCGCTGCCACTGGCTTCCGGAGGGCAGGTAGTACCTGGCCGGGGCTGGGTCTTCGACCAGCAGCCGGCCGGTGCCGTGATCGGCCAGCGGGCGCAGTATCGCGATGAAGCTGGCCGAGTTGGGCCAGCTGGTGGAAAACGCCCGCGACTGGCTGGCGCCCAGTGAGACGGGGAAGACAAGCGCGATCACGCAGGCCCCGCAGGTGAGCGCCCGCAACCTCCCGGCGGGACCGGCGATGATGAGCCTTTCCACCGCGTAGGCCGCCGCGATGGCGGCGAACCAGACGCCCAGATCCACGTGCTTGTTCAGCGAGGCCCCGGTGTGCAAGCGTGCTTGCTCGAGCGGCGCGAGCAGCGCGGCGATGGCCAGGACCGCCAGCAGCCACGTCTGCGTGCGCCTTTGCCGCCCGGCGTAGCTGACGGCGACGCCGCACACGGCCAGGACCACAATGACCCCGGTCCACGTCCAGGCGTCGCCGAGCAGAGACAGTGCGGAGTCACTGCCGCCGACCCGGGCCAGCGTTGTCTGCGCGACCCCCGTGATGTAGTGCCTTCCGCCGATCAGCAATCCCATCAGCAGTGGCGTCGCCAGCACGGTCAGCAGCGTCGCGATCCGCCTGGCAGCGAGCCTGCCACCGGGCTTGGGCAACGCGATGAGCAGCGCGAGCATCACCACGACCGGGTCGAACAGAACCGACCAATACCCCGCGGCGTTGGCAAGCGCCAGCGCAGCTCCGGCCGCGAGCATCCAACCGGTCACGTCCTTGCGCGCCCCCGCGCGGATCACGCACCAAGCGGCCAGGGCGACAAGGAACATCGACATGGCGTCGTAGGTGGCAAACGCCCCCAGGTGCAGCGTCGGGCCCAGCACAGCGAATAGCGCGGCGGCGAAGAACGCGGCACGCCGCCCGAACAGCCTGCTGGCGGTGGCCCACAGCAGGCCGGTCGTGCCGAGCATGAACACCAGGGAAAGCGCCCGTGCCGCCGCAAGGCCGCCGATGCTGTCCGCCAGAGCGGCGATCGGCGGGTAGATAACCGGCGCTCCGGAGAAGTAGGCCGCCAACGGCGGGATCGGCGCGCCGTGCAGCCAGTGCGCCCACTGCAGGTGTCCAGCCCACAGGTACAGGGCCTCATCCTGGAACGCCGTGTCAAGCCGGACAAGCCGCAGCGAAAGGACCGCCTGCACGACGAGCACGGCAAGCAGCGGCAAGCCGGCAAGCACACGCAGTCCGTTGACACGCCACCCGGGGACGCGTTCCTGTCGGTGCCAGGCGGCCCGGGGCGCGGCGACCGGCGCCGGCCCGCGGATGGCCGGGAATTCTGTCGTCGCCTCGTCGGCCGGGTCGTCAACTTCCAGGGTCTGCGATCCGTCGTCCTGAGCTGAAGCCCTCGCCGACTGCGGCGAGGAAAAAAGGTCCCTCCAACGAGTCTCTGTGCCGTAGTCCATTAGGTCGCACCTGCCCGCGATCAGGGGCATACCAGGAGCGCCCGCTCCCCCCGCAGCCCACGTAAGGTACTGGCGGCATCACAAATCGTGGCGATACCCCCCAGACAGGAAGCCTGCATACGAAAAGGTACTGTCCTGCCCCGCTCGAAGGAGGCATCTTCGCCGATTTGATCCAGCCCGGCGATGTCAAGGATGCGCAAGCGTCAGTGCGGACATTCCCAGCCGGAACGCCGCTTCGGCCGCCTGGCTGTCTTCGATCCGCCAGTCCTGATGGTAGATGCCCTCGTGCTGAGCGTTGTCGAACCACACCAACCCGAGCGTGTTGTACTTGCGCATCCCGGCGAACAGGTCGGCGATCTTGACGAACTGGCCGGCCTTGGGCCCCACCGCGGTCTCGGACAGCAGCACCGGCTTGTCGGTGAACGCCCGCACCTGATCAATGGTGCGGCCGAAGACCCGGGCGAATGTGTCCGAAGTGCGGTAGTAGTAGCCGTCGATGCCGACCCAGGTGACATACTTCGCGCCTGGCCACCACGAGGCGACCGGCCCGGTGTTAAAGGCGTCCTGATTTACCGTCCACAGCCAGGTGACATTGTCGGCGCCTTCGTGGCGGAAGAGCGTCACGATGTGCTGCCAGGCCGCGACGAACGTCGGTGCGGGGACGTGCCCGTAGCCCCACGGGTACCAGGGGGCGTTCATCTCGTGCCCGAAGCCGATGACGACCGCGTGGCCGAAGTTCCTGACGCTGTCGGCATAGGAGCGCAGGTAGCCGTCGTAGGAACCGGCGGCGATCGCAGGTACAGAGGCGAAGGTGGGATCGATCTGCACGATCGTGACAGCGCCGTGACTGCGGATCCTCTTCGCGAACGATGTCGCGAACGGCTGCGCCCAGCCGCTGAAGTACCCGACGAGGTTCGGCTGGGTGTTTGCCGCCTTCGCGAAGTCCGCGATCGGCTGGTAGGCCGGTGGTGAGCCGTTGGCGTAGACGCCAAGGTAAGAGACCGGGCCAGTCGGCAGGGTTGCGCGTGCGGTCGGGGGGCGGGACGGGATCAAGGTGACCCGGCTGCACGCGAAGGTGCCGGCGGCTGCGGCGATCACGATGGCCAGGAACACTACCAGGCGGGTTCTCATGCTTGTCTCCCCGGGAAAAGATGATTACCCATTGCCCGGGACGGTGAGGCGCAGCCGATCATTCATGACCCAGGCTTCCTGAACGTCTTGGCGCCGAGGCGGAAGGCCGCGACCGCGGCGGGACTGTCAATGCGCCAGTCCCGGGTTCCGTCGGCGTCGAACCACACGAACCCCAACAGCCCGTAGGCGCGAATACCAGCGAACAGGTCGGCGATCTTCGCTGGCTTTCCCGCGCCAGGCGCCGCTCCGGTCTCGGCGACGAGTATTGGGTGGCGGGTCAGCGCGCGCACGGCTGGTCGGCCCGAACAGGGGAGCGAATCTCCAGGACGGCTTGTAGTAGTGGCCGTCAATTCCGACCCAGGTCACATACGAGTCGCCGGGCCACCAGGGGGCCGGGGCGGGAATGCCGCTGCGCTTATCGATGATGTTGACCGTCCACAGCCAGGTCACATTCCCGGCGCCGAGCGTGCGGAAGAGGGTGACGGTGTGCCGCCACGCGGCCACGAACGCCGCAGGGGATGCGTGTCCGTAGCCCCAGGAGTACCAGTAGCCGTTCATCTCATGGCCGAAGCTCAGGATGACCGGGTGGCCGTAGGAGCGGACGGCGGCGGCATAGGTGCTCAGATAGCTGTCGTACTTCCCGGATGCGATCGCGGTGAGGCTGACGCCCGCCGGCTCGATCTGAACGAACGGCACCGCACCGTGGTTGGCCGCTGCCGCCGCGAAGCTGGCACGGAACGGCTCCAGCCAGCCGCTAAAGTAGACGACCAGCTCTGGCCTGACCCCGGTGGCCGCCGTGAAGGCTGTCACCCCGGCGTACGAGCCAGGGACCCCAGCCCGGTACACGCCGATATAGGAGTGCGGCGTGTGCGGGAGAGGCGTGGGCGGGAGAGTGGGGGGGTCGACCGTCGTGACCGGCGCGGGGGGGGATCGGTGGGGGTGGTGATGCCCGGCGGCCACGATGATCGCAGTCGAGGCGACGACTGCCGCGCCAGCCGTCACGATCCGCATGATCTTCATCTGGTCGTTCCCTGTCTGACCCGTGTGCGGTAGAAGGAGCGAGTTTGGCAGCGTGGCCGATCGATCATGACCCAGGCTTCTTGAACGTCTTGGCGCCCTGGCGGAACGCGGCGGCCGCCGCGGGGCTGTTGATGCGCCAGTCCCGGACCCCGATGGCGTCGTACCACACGAACCCCAACAGCCCATAAGCGCGAATACCAGCGAACAGGTCTGCGATCTTCGCGGGCTTGCCCGCGGCGCGCGTCGCGCCTGTTTCTGCGATGAGTATCGGGTCGCGGGTCAGCGCGCGCACAGCCTTGATGGTCGGCCCGAACAAGGGAGCGAACGACCAGGACGGCTTGTAGTAGTAGCCGTCAATCCCTACCCAGGTCACATACGAGCCGCCGGGCCACCAGGGGGCCGGAGCGGGAATGCCGCTGCGCTTATCGATGATGTTGATCGTCCACAGCCAGGTCACGTTCCGGGCACCCCCCGCGCGGAAGAGCGTGACGATGTGCCGCCACGCGGCCACGAACACCGCCGGGGATGCGTGCCCGTAGGCCCAGGAGTACCAATAACCGTTCATCTCATGGCCGAAGCCCAAAATGACCGGGTGGCGGTATGAGCGGACAGCGTCAGCGTAATCGCGCAAGTACGCGTCGTACTTCCCCGCTGCGATCGCTTTGAGGCTGACGCCCGCCGGCTCGATCTGCACGAGCGGCACCGCTCCTCGCTTCGCGGCGGTCGCTGCGAAGTCGGCACGGAACGGCTCCAGCCAGCCGCTGTAGTACATGACCAGCTCTGGCCTGGCGCCGGTAGCACTTGTGAAGGCTGCCACCCCCGCGTACGAGTGCGGGACCTGCGCCGCATACACGCCGAGGTAGGACTCGGGGGTAGTTGGCAGGCTGGCGAAGAAGACGGGCTTGACCGGCGGCGGCTTGGTCGTGGACTTGTAGTGGAGGCCGGCGGCCACGATGATCGCAGCCGCCGCGATGACTGCCGCGCCGGCGATAGCGATCCGCATCAGTTTCATCTGGTCGCTCCATTTGTGACCCGGGCGTGGTTGCGGCGTGAGGCAAGCGCCATCCCGGTGAGAAAGCAGGCGACCAGGCCTGTGGCGAGCAGAGGGATGAACGCTGCGCCGTGGCGTGTCATGTGCCACACCGCCAGCGTCACCCAGGCGAGTCCGGTGCCGCCGTTCCACAAGGTCACGCCGACCCAGATACGGCGTGTCCCGGCCTTCCGTTTCCCACCGCCGGTTGCCTGCCAGCTCATCCGCTTGCGGCGGCAGACGTCCCAGAGGGCGAAAAGGTGTGCCCACCCGTACAGCAGCTTGGCCATGAGCGCCTCGGGCCCGAACCGGCAACGGTGCCAGGCAGGGAAAACGACCAAGTTGTAGATCATTGACGGGGCGATGAACACGTAGTTGATCAGCCGTACCTGCTCCGGTATGACAGTCAGCATCACGAGGGGGATTGCTGGTGCCACGAACGTGAACAGCGCAGTATGCACGTAGTAGCCAAACCCGGACAGGTAGCAGCAGCGAGTCCGCCAGCGCATCCGCGTAGCCCAGAACTTCCGTGAGCCGAGCAACGACATGGATCCGGCGCACCACCGGTATTGCTGGGTGAGGAAGGAGTCCGGGTCGGCCGGGCACAGCCCGGCCGCAAGCGGAAGCGGGATGTAGCGCAAACCCCAGCCAACGCGGCGCAGGTCGAACCCGGTGTGCACGTCCTCGGAGTGCTCGATCAGCGTCGTGCCGCCGTTTGTCGCCAGCGCTGCCCGGCGGTAGATCGCGCACGAGCCCACGCATATCGCGCCGTCGTGCCGGTCCCTTGAGACCTGCACCAACCGGTAGAACAACTCCTGCACAGCACCAGCGCCACGTTCCATCCACGACATGCGCCCGCGAGTGCGGAAATACTGCGGCGACTGGACGATCCCCAGAGCCCTGTCAGCAGCGAAATACGGGAGCATCTCGGCGGGCAGGTCGGCCCGGGGGGCGAAGTCGGCGTCGAGGATGAGGATGAACTCGCCGGATGACCATGCGAATCCGTACCGCAGGTTGCCGGCCTTCTTCATCCAGCCGCGGTTCGGCCGCACGAGGTAGGTGAAACCAAAGTTCTCGCTCATGTCCCGTACCCGCTCGCTGGCGCTGTCGTCGAGGACGTAGGCGGTCGCGGCGCCCGGGTATGCCCTGATGAGCTCGAAGACGTGAATCCACGTGTTGTGCAGCACGGCGAGCGGCTCGCCGCAGACAGGCAGGAAGACATCAAGAGACGGGTAATACCGTGGCCGCCATGAGGCGACGAGCCTGCGATGCGCCTCCTCGTCGAATCCGCCGGTCCCAGCGTTTACGCACAGGGAGATGATGTAGTAGACAACGGTGAACGCCACGAACGGCAGGAACAGCCACACGAACGCCGGGCTCTGCAAGACGAATCGGGCCTGGCTGATCAGCAGGGCAGCGACGCTGGCCAGCGATGCGCGGATCAGTGCAAGGTTCCGGTCAGAGTAGCTGGCCTTCTCCTCGTCCGTCGGCGGTGCGGGCAGGATGAAGTCGGTCCTTCGGTGCCGCCCGGAACCGCCGCGCGAGAGTATGCGCTCAGCGGTGGTCATGCCGAGTCCTCGATCGCTGCTGCGGCTGGTACGCCCAGATCGTGTATTGACCGACAGAGGAAGGCACGACGGCAACGATCTGGTAGCCGTCCGCCCGGCGCAGGTCAGCGGCGATCCTATTGTCCATTCCGCGCGTCGCGCCAAAGTCCAAGATGACGAGCGAGAAGTAATGCCGCGCGATCGCCGCCCGGTAGGCCGCGGCGCCAGTCAGCGGCCGGGGAGCGCCCGGCGGTTTGTAGGAGAAGTACCAGGTGTTTGACCACCGCTGCCAGGAGACGCTGCTCTGCAGGTAGTAGGCGGGGATGTCATAGTCCTCAGCCAGGTAGTTGCCTGGGTGTGCCCGGGTGAGACCGCGCAGCGTTGCGATGACCCGGGATGAAGCGGGCCATTCGTGGTAAAGACTGCTCGCCTGCGCCCAGCCGATGAACCCAACTGGTCGGATGATCGCACTCGCGATCATCCCAGCTGTCACTAGGCTCAGAGCTCTGCGCTTGCCGATCCGTGACAGCTGCGCCAGCGCGTACCCGGCAGCGGGGGCGGCGAGCCATGCGCCGAAGTCCACGTGCTTGTGCAGGGACGTGATCGTATGGATGCGCGCCTGGCTTAGCGGGGCTAGCATCCCTGCAGCGGCCAGGAGGGAGAGCACCATCGTTTGCGGCTTGCTGCCGCGCCACAAGCCGACGATGATGCCGAGCCACGCAAGGGCGCAAACGACGCCTGCCCACTTCCATGCGTCCTCGAGCACCTGCGCCGGCGGGTTGTCACCGGTTGCCCGGGCTGCCGTCGTGTACATGACACCGGCGAGGTAGGACGGGCCGCCAGTCGCTAGGAGTGCCGCGACAAGGGCGCTCACGCTGGCGGCAAGGTATCCGCCCCGGCCGAGCGCGGGCTTCACGCCACGCTTGTGTGCGATGATCAGCGCGGCGAGGATAATAACGACTGGATCGAACAGCACCGTCGCGTACTTGGTGGCATTCGCGAGCATAAGACCGACGGCGCCTGCCACAAGCAGCAATGTCGAGTCCGCATGGTCGCGGGCTGCTACCACGCACCATGTGGCCATGGCCATCAGGAGCAAGGCCATCGCGTCGTAGGTGGCAAGCGCGCCGAGGAAATGGGTCGGGCCGAGTGCGGCGAAAAGCGCCGCGGCGAAGAATGCCGCCCTGCTGTCGAATAGCCGTGATGTGATGTTCCAAGCCAGGGCGGTTACGCCGGTCATGCAGGCGAGGCTGAGGATGCGCGCCCCGGCGAGGCCGCCGGCGCTATCCGCCAGCGCGCCGATGGGCGGGTAAATGACGGGCGCGCCTGAAAACCAGGTCTGGAACGGCGGCACCCGGCCGCCATGCAGCCACTGCGCGATCTCCAGATGACCAGCCCACAGGTAGGTCGCCTCGTCAACATAGGCCGAGTTGCTCCACACCAGGCGCAGGGACAGCAGGGCCTGGACCGTCAGGATGGCTATGAGCAACAGCGGCCGTACATAAGCGAGCCCGCGGTTGCTCGCGGGAACACTGGGCCGATCTGTTATCGGCGCGGGCGGATCTATTACCAGGGCGGGCCGGGCGATGGCCGGCGCCGGCCGGGCGATTGCCGAGTCGGCATCCCAGTCTGCTGCTGATGCTGGAGGCTCGAACCATGAACGGGGTTGGGCCGCGGGCGTGGGCGCAGGCGTAGGCATAGGGGGTTGCCGGATCTGCGCGGTGGCCCACGCGAGGCTGATCACCGCGGTGAGTCCTGCCCGCTGAGACTCAGCGAAACTGCGGGCGACCGGGTCTGGTGAACGGATGGCCGTGTCGGCAGCGGCCCGGAGCCGGTGTGCGCGTCTTTGGCCTTCATCCGGTGACGGGGGAAGCATGGGGGTCACCGGCGCGGCTCGTATTGCCAGATCACGTATGTGCCGAAGCCGATGGGTGCGACCTCAATGCCGTAGGGGATGACGTGGATGATGTGGTAGTGGTGGTTGCGGCGGAGGTCGGCGGCGATGCGGTGGTCCAGGGCTGTGGTGTCGGCGAAGTTCAGCGCGACGAAGGAGAAGTAGCCCTGGGCGATGTAGCGGTCGTAGGCGGCCGGGTCGCCGGCGCCGGTGACGCCGGCGGACTCGTGCGGGCCGCCGG
>WNGE01004843.1_pt1 | contig 18274 bp, 19 predicted proteins | sample 5400651 | NCBI WGS metagenome assembly WNGE01 (sample SAMN13153370, study PRJNA577476) | soil metagenome | isolation source: 60 cm soil or saprolite under grassland replicate 2 | place: USA:California | collected 2016-06-15
GCGCCCTTGGTCGCGGCGTACTCGATCAGGGTCTTGTTACCGCGCAGCCCGTGGATGGAGGAGGTGTTGATGATGACGCCGCCATCGGGCAGGTGCTCCAGCGCGGCCCGGGTGGTCCAGAAGTAGCTGTGCACATTGACCCGGAACGGCCGTTCCCACTGCCCGGTGCTCAGCTCGGCGAGGTCTTTGACCGGCTCCTGGGTCGCTACGTTGTTCACCCAGCACGTCGAGGCCGCCGAGTTCGGTCACCGTCTGCTCCACCGAGCGCTGGCAGTTGTCTTCCACGGCGAGGTCGCCGCGGATCGTCACGCAGCGCTGCCCGGCCGCTGCGGCCAGTTCGGCCGTGTGAGCGGCATCCTCGTCCTCGATCTCGGACAGGTAGGCGATCGCGACGTCGGCACCTTCCTTGGCGAAGGCCACCGCGACGGCCCGGCCGATGCCCGAGTCACCGCCGGTGATCAGGGCGCGGGTTCCCGCCAGCAGGCCCCGGCCCTGGTAGTCCCGCATCTCATCGCGGGCCGGGAATCCATATCAGCTGTCCGGCCGGGATATTCCTGCTCCTGGCCGGGCGGCGGCTGGTGGGCTGATGGCGTGGTCTTGTCTCTTCCTTCGGCCTGGGGCGTCAGAGGTCCATCGGGCTTCCTGAACGCCGGCCCGGCGGCCCGGCTTGCGCCGCGTCCTCCTCTTCCGGGGTCGGCGGCTCCCCGCCTCCCGGCGGGACCGGCGCGTCACGGGTCGGCGCCACGCTGCCCGCCGCCCACGTGCTGGCCGCCCTGCACGAGCCCCCGCATCCGCTCCCGCTTGGGATTCTGCGAGTACGGGCGGCGGGCAGCGAGGGCCACCGCACCCAGCCATATAGCAATCGTCAGCACGGCGACCACGCAGATAACCACGATTCCCACAGTGGTTCCGGACATGCGAACCTCCTTAGTCTCGGTCGTCCGCGCCCACTACCCAAGCTGGCCGGAGTAACCCAGCCAGTTTGCCGGCCGGCAGGCCGGGTACCCGATGGCGGCTGTGTTTCCGAGTACCGGCAGGCAGTCGCTGTGACCCGGAAGGCCGCTGCTCTTCGCGGCGGCCTCGGTCATCTGGGGCAGCTCATTCCTGTTCATCCGGGTGGCCGTCGAGCACATGCCGCCGGCCGCAGTGGTGTTCGGCCGGACTTTGCTGGGCGCCGCGTTCCTGGTGCCGCTGGCGGCCAGGCGCCGGGCCTTCCGTGGCGTGCGCCAGGTGATCGCGCCCGTCATCGTGGTGACCGTGCTGGACATGGCCGCGCCCACCTTCTTGACCGCCTGGGGCGAACAGCACGTCAGTTCCTCGGTGGCCGGGATCCTGACCGCTACTGACCCGCTGTTCACCGCCGTGCTCGCGCTGTGGCTGATCAGGTCCGAGATCCCGGACCGCAAGCGGTTCGCGTGACTGGTCATCGGCTTCGCCGGCGTCGTTGCCCTGCTGGGCATCGATCTGCGCGGCGAACTTCTCGATGCCGGGGCCGTGATGCTCAGCGCGCTCGGTTACGCCGGGGCAGCGCTGCTGTACCGGCGCTGGCTGGCTGACCAGCCGGCCCTCGCGGTTACGGCGCTGATGACGGCCATCTCAAGTGCGGCTTTCCTGCCGCCCGCAGCCGTTGAATGGCCCCCTCACGTCCCCCCAGTGAGCAGCATCCTGGCCCTGGTCGTGCTGGGGGTAGTCAATACCGGCGTCGCGTACTGGCTGTTTTACCTGCTGATAGACGAGGCGGGCGCGGCTACCGCGTCGGTGATCACCTATGTGATGCCGGTCGTCGCCCTGTTCCTGGGCGTTCTGGTGCTCGGTGAGCGGCTGACCATCGGCGCCGTCGGCGGGCTGATCTTGATCGCTCTCGGTGCGTGGCTAGCGACCAGCAAGCGGGCAAGTGACCGTAACTCGCCATCGCGGTCGCCGAGGTCGGCGGAAGACGTCACGTCTTCCATTGCCTCAAGCGTCGTTAGTCCGCGACGTGACGGCGGCGATTTCACCCAGAACGGTCCCGGCAGCGAGGCCGGATATGCCTGATCACCGCCTGGCGGCGGGCCGGAATCCGGTGTTGCCCGCGGTTCCATGGGAGGTACACGAAAGGTCCATCGGAGGTACACGGAGGGTGTACCGGAGGTACATACCGAGTACCGCGTCCCAGGGCGGGCCGTCGATCGCAGCCAGGTAACGCTGCCGTCTCATCTCGCTGGGCATACCGTCCGAAGCTGTCCAGCTAAAGCTAAAGCACCCGCTGACGCTTTCCCGGAATTACCACGTGGCGTCCGCGCCCCCTGACCGCCAAGCTCCGCCCCCGCTGCTGACGTCTTCAACGCGACCAACAGCCACCAGATCGTAAGGGAGCGGTTTTACAGACCGCTTGCGCCGGATTCCGGTTCCTCCCGGCCTTGATCCTGCCTGGTTTCCGCCAGCAGACCCTCCCGCGCCGGGCCAGACACGACTGGTCATCCCTGAGTGACTATCTGCACAGTGCGGCACGCGGCCAAAGGCGATGGGGATCACCACGCGAGCGCGGCGACGCGACAACAAGGCGCGGCGACCTTCCTGCCCCGGGCAGGGACGGTAAGTTCACCCCAGGACCAGGAAGGGCACAGGAAAACCGATGATCACCGGGACGGGTTACTACGGGCACGCGGCAATCACCGCGGGAACCGTACGCGGGTCGGTTAACGCCGATCCTGTGCTCGAAGTCGAGCTCAAGATACGGGCTGACGGGTTCGCTCCCGGCGTCGCGGCCATGATCCTCACCTCTTGCCAGGTTCAGGGGAGCGTCCAGTCGGCTGACCTCGGGCAGGCCGAGACCATCATCACCCACCTCGGCTTCACGCTTCGGGAGGGCGGTGACAAGCCGTACGCAACGAGCGAGTACGCCCGCTGGCATCTGACGCCGACCGGCGTCGAACACATCGAGCGCGTCCGCAACGGCGGGAACCTGGTCCTCTACGTCACGCCCACCGTAGTGCTCCTGAATCATGGCGAGCCAGTCCCCGGGCTTCATCCCAGACCGGAAGGGGTTCCCCGGCCGAACGCCAGTCCGCACAGCCCGATCCGGCACGCGGGCCAAGAACGTCTCGACATCCCAGCTGAAACATGGGCACGCCAGGTCCTTACCCCCTGGCAGCAGGCCGCCGCCATCACTCTCGTCGTCAAGCTGCCCGCGGGAACGGCCACTGATGATCACCGCACCGTGGTCCGGGATCTCACCGACGCACGCCAGCGCCTGGACGCAGGCGACTGGAAAGGCAGCATCCGCGCCTCCCGCGACGCGGCCGAAGTGCTGCGCAGCATGCACGCCGAGCAGCTGAACCCCAAGAAGACCCTGCGGAACGTCGATGAGCGAGAGGCCGCGATCCTCGACGCCGAACGGCAGCTCATCCAGTCCCTGTTCGACTACGGGTCAGCCACCCACCCCGACCCTGGCCTACGGGCCACCGCCTGGACCCGCGAGCACGCCATGCTCGCGCTCGCTACCACGACCGCCGTCGCCCAGCGGCTCTTTTCAGCCACGATCACCTGACAGCAGGCGGTACCCTGTGCGACCCACCCACCGGGCACCCGGCGAAGCGCCGAAACCGCCCAGCGGCGCACGCCTATGAACCCGTCTGCCAGGAACCTTCGGAGTCCCCCGCGATGCCTCACAGGAGCGCCCCGCTGCCACCCAGCAGACGCGGGAATTCCGGAGGTACACCAGAGGTTGTGGGTGCCGAAAACCTATGCGACCAGGCGATATTCATGAATCACGCCCCCGACGCGGTCGCGTCGCTGGACCCGGAAATGATCGATGTCGGTGACGGTTTCAGGTAGCGGGCGCATCGGTGCGGCTTGCTTCAAGGACCGGTGCGGCCGATGCGTATTGTGGAAGTCCTCGTACTCGCGCAGCACGGTCATCAGGTGGCGGTGGTTCCAGACCAAGGTCCGGTCGAGCAGTTCTCGGCGGCAGTTACCGATCCAGCGTTCCATGATCGAATTCATCCGGGGCGCCTGGACCCGCTGAACGGATCACCCTGGCACCACTGGCCATGAACACGTCGTCGAACGCCAGCGTGAAGTTGGCGTCCCGGTCATGGATCACGAACTTGACCCGGGTCCCGGCGTCTTCGAGGTCCATGAGCAGGTTCCGGGCCTGCTGAACGACCCACGCCTGGACCGGGTGCCCGGTGGCCCCGAGGATCCGGATGCGGCGGGTGCCGTGCTCGATGGCCGCCAGGACATAGACCTTGGTTCCGTTGAGGAGGTCGGCGGTGAAGAAGTCCAGCGCCAGGATCCCCTGCGCCTGGGACCCCAGGAACTCCGCCCAGCCCGGCCCGTCTCGGCGCGGCGCCGGTTCGATCCCGGCGCGCTTGAGGATCTCCCACACGGTGGACGGCGCTACCGTGATGCCGAGCCCGGCCAGCTCGCCGTGGATCCGCCGGTAGCCCCAGGACTCGTTCTCCCGGGCCAGCCGCAGCACTTCAGACCGGACCTTACGGTGCGTCGCCGGGCGGCCAGACCGGCCCCTGCGGGACCGGCGGTCCCACCGGCGGCGGACGATGTCTTGGTGCCATCGTAAGATGGTGCCAGGAGTGATGAACAGCCGCATCGCCGCGAGCCGCCCGGCCGGGAGCGTCCCTGCCAGCAGGGCCAGCCACGCTCGGTCTGGCCATGTGAGCCGCGAACGAGCCCTTGGCCGCTCGCGTTCGGCGACGGCGAGCTGGTGCCGCAGCATCAAGATTTCCGCGTCTTTCCACCATGACTCCCGCCGTGACAAGCCGAGCAGCGACACGGCATGAGAGACCATTAGGAAGATCAGCTTCAAGCCCACAAGCCGAAGATCATCCCATCACCCGACAGGCACCGCACGTCAGCCAGGCGCCGAACGCCCAGCCGCGCTTCGCCGAGCATTTGCCCAGGTGGCGCAGGTCTTCGGCACCCTCAAGTGTGGCCCGGACCGTGTCGGCTTCGCCGACGAGCCCTGCCGGGGTCGCTGTTCTTCCTGTCGAGGCCCGGACCTCGATGTGGCCTCTGCCACAACCATGCCGGGGCTGCTGCGGGCAGAAAGCGCGTGCCGGGTCGTAGGTGCCGACGGTTAGGACGTAGCAGGACTCAGGGCGTGATGGCCCGGGCGAGGCGGTCCAGGACCGCCTCGCGGGACAGGCCGACGTCGAGCATTCGCTTGGCGGTTGACCACAACTCGGCCGGGTCCTCGGCCCATAGCTGCTCCACGACAGTCACGTAGTTGCCGAAGCTGTGCTGGGAAATCATGCGGGCACTCAGGTCATTGACCGTGATGAGCTGGCGGTCCACCGGGTCGGCGGGGTCGAGCGTGGTCACGTCCCGCACCCGCCGTCCGGGCTTGCCCGCCACGGTTCCGCTGGCACGGTCGGATGGGACGGGGACCGCGAACTCACGGCGCTCAAGGACGGGGACCAGCTTGGTCCCGTCGCAGATAACCTCGTCCGGCAGGTCCTGGACGTAGCGGCGCATCGGGGACTGGAGCGGGCCGTTCCAGACGGCCGGGAACCGCCGGAGCATGGCGTCTAGCTGGCGCTTGATCTGCCTGCGCGCGGGCTTGTCCAGGGCGCGCCGGTCCACGAGCCACTCCATCCACGCCCGCGCGACCGGCGGGATCAGGTCCCCGTAGCGGTCTGGCGCGGCCAGGCTCGAGGGGACCGCGTAGAGCAGAATGCGACCAAGCGCGACCGGGCTGGCCACCGTCGGGTCGCACCCCAGCGTGTCAAGGCTGCGGGAGATCAAGAGCCTGGGAACCGTTCGGCTGGCCATGTCAGCGAATTCCCTGGCATGCGGGGAGGCGAGGAATTCCTCGGCCAGCTGATCGCGCGCCACCGCGGGCCAGTGGTCTTCGATCGGGTCGCGCGCGGGAGGCTTACCGTCCGGGCCGAGCAGCAGTTCGGCGCGGTGGCGGGCGACGCTGAGGCTGGAGCAGGCCATGGAGAAGCTGTCATCCTTGCGGTCGCGCTCGGGCGGCGGGCCATGCAGGATGAGAGCGTCAATGGCAGCGAGCACGACCGGGGCGGCTTCGGCGGCAGGCACCTCGCGGACCTCGGCGCCGGCGATCTTAGCGTTGTCGGCAAGGCGGGCGCGCGCCTCGGGCAGGTCATCGGCCAGCATGAGACAGGCGGGCACGCCGTGCCAGGCGGCGTCCAAGACAGCCCAGACCGCGTGCGGCTTGCTTCCGTCGGCGTAGGTGAACTCACAGGAGACGAGGGTGGTGTCGCCAGCGGCGTTAGTGGCCAGATGGCACGTGCCCGCGGTGACGTCGGCGATGCTGGCGATCCACGGCAGGGCCGCATCCCGTGCCGCCAGGCGATCGGCCGCGACGGCGGCGTACTCGGTCACGCCGGGCGGACCGATGACCGCGAGCGCCCGCAGGGCAGGGTAAGAATGGTCAGCGTCGCGTCGGCGGAGCTCGTCGATCACGTCGAGCATCATGCGCGTGAGGCTCGGCTCGGGAATGCCTGCCTGGATCAGGTACCCGACCAGGACGCTGACCAAGGCTTCCGCGTCGTAGGCGGACGGGACCGCGGCCACGTCGGCGAGCAGTGCCAGGTTCTTCACGATGACATCCCGGCCGTCGCGGAATTCAGGCTCCCGCAGGCGGCTCGCACTAGACGCGACCCGGGACGAAGTCTGACGTCGGACGTGCTTGGAAGACTTACGGCCACGGCTCTGAGGACTCACCCACGCGAGCATGCCAAAAGATCCCCTCCGCCGCGTGGCGATCGCCTGGATCCCCGGCCCATCCGGGCCAGGTCGGTCAGGCACAGCTCCGTGGAAGCGGTGTTGGTGTCACTGTGGTGTCGTGGGTTCCTGGAAGCGGCGGCTGTCTGATGACGAGCGGTCTGTTCTGCTGGCCGAGTTGCTCCTCCGGCATCCTGAACTGGCCGCCGAGGCGGAAGAGATCACCTCCGCGCTGCTCGCCGTGGACGATCAGGAACTCATCGACGAGATCACGACCAGGCTGCGAACGCTGCGTCTGCGTGGTCCAGTGTCCGTTGATGCGGGGCGGGGACGGGTCCTGGAAGTCCTCCAGCCGTACATCGATGATCTCACCTGGCGGAAGGAACGCGGCGCCCAGCGGGCGGCCGCCGATACCGCAGCCGCCGTCATGCTCGGACTGTACGAATGCCGCGAGGATACCGACGAGGACATGCTGCTGGTCCGGATGGGCCTGCCCGGTGCCGCAGACGACCTCGCGCGCACGGTGTACGAGAAGGTGAGGCCACTGCACCTGTCGTTGCCGCCGCTGGCGGATGAGTGCCCGGAGTGGACGTGGTACGAGGAGAGCTGGAGGCCATGAGCAATACGCGCTCCGCGAGACGTGGCGTCCGAAGACCTGCGAACAATCTGACGCGCAGTAGGAAACCCCGGTCTGCTGCGCCCCTCGGGCCGCTAGTCTCGTCGCATGTCCGAAAGTGCGAGCATCACTGGCCGGTGGCGTATCACAGAGATGGACAACTGGGACCAGGAGGCCATCGATCTGGTCAAGCCCGGCTTCATCGAGTTCGGTGAGGACGGCCTCGGCAGCCTGGGTTTCATCGTGGTGACGGGGGACCTCGACTGCCGCGACGCGGATCGTGACGGTCAGCCGGGGGTCGAGTTCTCGTGGCAAGGCTCCGACGAGGGCGACGACGCGAGCGGCCGCGGCTGGGCCGCGCTCAACCTCGACGGCACGCTCGAGGGCCGCATCTACTTCCACCTCGGTGATGAATCCGGGTTCCGCGCCGAGCGGTTCAACGAAGCCGTCCGGTGAGCGACCTCGTCGAAGCCGCGATGGAGGAAGCGCTTCGCTGCCGCCGAACGTTGCGAAGTACCCGCTAGAGTCGTCTACCTCGTCGATGTTCGAAGGACCAGGGAATCCAGAGCTAGTCGAAGAACTGCAGGAAAAGCTTGCCTCATTCGGCTCCCAGGTCGTGCTCGTGGACCGCGTCCGGCTCGCGACCTCGTGGCGCGGACACGGCGGCCTCGGCCGCCTGCTTACCGCGCGGCTCCTGCGCTGGGCCTGCTCCGCAGCGAGAACCGTCGCCCTCATGCCCTCTCCGATCGCCCTCGACGAGAAACAGCAGAAGGACGAAGCCGCCTTAAGCAGGAGATGGCGAAGGTCCGGCGCATCTTGAAGTCGCCCGGCTTCAAGCCCTTCGGCAAGGACATTCTGGTCATGGACCCAGCGATGGCGTACCACGATGAAGCAGTGAAGAAGCTGCCCGCAAGCTTGGCCTGCCCGCAGTGATCCCCCGGATTCGGACGTTGGGTCGCTGGCGGTGAACGGCCGCAGTGTTCACGTACACTGGAGGTACTTGAGGTACCAGCAGGACGGGTTCCTCGGAGGAAGGGGATGCGCGCATGACGACGATGGAGCCGACGCCCAGGCAGGTCGCGGTCAAAGTCTCCCCCGACGGCGACCGGCTGATCACCAGCGGTGCGCATTACCTGCGCATGAGTAAGAAGGACCTCGTCGAGGCCGCTGTCGAGTTCTACCTGAACGCTCGCCGGGAGGAAATGCAGGCCGGCATGCGGGAACTGCTCAGCCAGCTCGACGGCAGCCGCGCAACCAGGGTCGCGATGCTGGCCGGCATGACCCGCGAGGAGCTGGAGGCGGCCGGCGGCGTGCAGGAGGACGACTAGCGACGCCCAGGCGGGCAAGGCCCGCGCTGCGGTCAGTGGGCTAGCCCGGAGCCCGGCGATGTCCCGCACCGCCGGTTCCGGACGACTGCCATTTGCGACGGAGAGCACGACCTTGGCGTGCGGGCCAAGCAGGTCGTTCGTGAGGCATGGTCCGGCGGGGAAGCCGCCACCACGTGATCGTCAACGACACCGGCCCTTCCTTCGACGCCGCCGAGCGTGCCATCGGAACCCTGCACGCATGCCCAGGAAAGAACTAGACTAAGTTTAGTCTATTTGATAGACTGCGGCACATGACTACGACCGTGAACATCCATGAGGCGAAGACGCACCTGTCACGGCTGCTGGAGCAGGTCGCCGCCGGCGAGCGCGTGGTGATCTCCAAGGCCGGCACGCCGGTCGCGGATCTCGTGCCTCACCAGGCGGCGAGCGTGACGTTCGGCGGCCTCAAGGGCGAGGTCGCCTACACCGACGACGCGTTCGGCATCGACCCGGACATCCAGGAGATGTTCTACGGCGATGCTGCTTCTTGACAGCCAGGCCCTGCTGTGGCTGCTGGACGACAACCCGCGGCTCGGGCCTCAGGCACGGGCGGCCATAACGTCCGCGCAGGGCGTGCACGTCTCGGCGGCGACCGTGTGGGAGCTGACGATCAAGACTATGCTCGGCAAGCTGACCGTGCCGGCTGACCTCAGCAAGAGACTCCCCGAGCAGGGCCTGGAACTGCTCAGCGTCACCGCCGAGCACGCCGAGGCGATCCGCGAGTTCCCCGAGCTCACCCGGCACGACCCATTCGACCGCCTCATCGTCGCCCAAGCATCATGCGCGGGGCTCCGGCTGCTTACCGCCGACCATGTCCTGCTGGACCTGCGCCGCGACTTCATCCTCGACGCGTCACGCTAACCGTTACTCCGGGCGATAACCCTCCACAGTTCCCGGGCGACCTGTAGGGTCATCGGACCGGGCGTCGCCAGCAGGAATCACGAAGGGTGTCGGCACCTCGCGCCCGACCCGGATCGCTGGTATCACGTTGCGGCGTGCCAGGCGCGTATACCTTTGCCGACGATGCCCACGCCATCTCCCGGCTGCGTCCCCGACGTCCTCGGTCACAGTGGTCTAGACCAGTGCTCACCGATGTTTGCTCCATGTTTGCTCGGACGTCCCGGTACACCCCGGCACCACCCGGTATCCGCAGCAGGGCGCAGATGCAGACGATTAGACAGAATGGCAGCTCCCGGCATGTGCTAGCATTGCTTGACAGCAGCTCAAGCAGAAGAATCGAACTGAGCAGCGGACTCTTAATCCGCGGGTTCGGGGTTCGAGTCCCTGGCGGCGCACCCGTACTGACCTGGGGTTTTATCGCGCCAGGTCATTTTTGTGTGTCTGGTTTGCCCCCATGTTCGCTCCATACGGTGAGGACCGCGGGTTGTTCAGTCGTCGTACTCGTCGTGGCGGCGCAGCCAGGACATGAACGGGCTGTCTCCGCGTCCCGGGGGCCGTTCCCAGTCCTCCTGCCGGCCGTACGGGGTCAGGTCGAGCCAGTTGTAGGTGCCGGTGAGCAGGTCGGTGCCGCGGGCGTACGCCGAGTAGGTGTGGAAGACGCCCTCGCCGGTGCGGAGGAACACGCTCACGCCGTGCAGCTCGTGGAGCTCGTCGCCGGTGAACCATGACATGCCCGCCAGTTCGTGCTCGGCGCGCGTGCGATAGTTGTACTCGACCGGCGCGGTCTGGTCGTCCAGCGTCACGTGGAAGTCGTAGTTGAAGTCGCTGCCATACGAGGAGTACCAGGGGACGGTCCACCCCATTCGCGTCCGGTACGCCGTGAGCTTGGTAAGCGGTGCCCGGGAGACGAGCGCGAGGGTGGTGTCTCGCGCGTGCAGATGCGCGCGGTGCCCGATGCCGTCCACGGTGAACGAACAGCTCTTGCAGCCTTCGTCCCAGCTCGGGTCGAACATGAAGTGGTAGACGATGAGCTGGCGTCGTCCCTCGAACAGGTCGGCGAGACCGACCCGGCCGCCGGGTCCCTCCAGGGCGTACGGCTTGTCGATTTTAACCATGGGCAGCTCGCGGCGCATGGTGTTCACCTCGTCGCGGACGTGGGTGAGGCGTTTCTCGGCGGCCAGCAGCTCTTTCCGCGCGGTGAGCCACTTCTCGTGCGGTACGGCTTCGGGAGTGTTCATCGTGGGCTCCTTCTCGGGACGGTCAGCGGTGGATGCGTCCGGCGGACGCGTTCCCGCGTAGCAGGATCAGGGCGGTCAGCACGGCGAGTGCGGCGGGTACGGCGGCGGACACGAAGCCCGCCGACAGCCCGTGGGTCAGCGCTGTGGTGGCCGTCGCCCCGGCGGTGTGGGCGACGGAGACGCTGGTGAATATCGCCGCGCCGAGCGCGCCGCCGATCTGGAACACGGCGGTGTTGGTGCCGGATGCCACTCCGGCGTCTTCTGCGGAGGCACCCGACAGCGCGGCGACCGAACCGGCGACCGTGCTCGCGCCAAGCCCGGCCCCAAAAATGAACAGGCCGGGAAACAGGTCGGCGAGGTAGCCACCGCCGGGCGACATCCGGGTGAGCACGAGGTCCCCGGCGCAGAGCAGAAGCGCGCCGCCGGCAGCGGCGAGCCGCGGGCCACTGCGGGGCAGAAGGGCTTGCGCGGCGAAGGAGCCGACGATCGCCATGACGGTCAGCACCGACGTGCCGACTCCGTAGACCAGAGGGGAATACCCCAGGACCCCCTGCGCGTACGAGGAGACGGCCAGCCCTGTGCCCCAGGCCGCCATGCCGGCGAGCAGGACGACGAGGTTCCCGCCGGTCAGACCGCGTCCGCGGAAGATCCGCAGCGGGATGAGCGGCGCCGCGGTGCGGGTCTCGACCAGCACGAACGCCGCGACCAGCGCGACGGCCGCGACCAGCGTGCCGAACGTCGTGGCGCTGGCCCAACCGGCCTCGGGCGCCCGCACGATCGCCAGGCACAGCAGGGTGAGCCCGCCCGTAAGCGCCACTGCGCCGGTCAGGTCGAAGCCACGGGCCCGGCCTTCGTGCCGCCGGCTCTCACGCAGCAGCGTCGGCGCGAGGAGCAACAGCGCGGCCGCCACGGGAATGTTGAGGAAGAAGATCCACTCCCAGCCGAGGACGTCCGTGAGCGCGCCGCCGATCAGGAGCGCGGCGGTGGCGCCGAGTCCACCAAATCCGCCCCACACGGCCAGTGCCCTGTTGCGCTCGGGTCCTTCGGCGAAGGTGGTAATGAGGATCGCCAGGGCCGTGGGGGCCATCAACGCTGCCGACACGCCGTGCAGGGCGCGGGCCGCGATCAGGACACCGGGCGACCATGCCAAACCACACCACAGGGACGCGAGGCCGAACAGCGCCGTGCCGAACAGGAAGACCCGCCGCCGCCCGAGAAGGTCCCCCAAGCGCCCGCCGAACAGCAGCAGCCCTCCGAACCCCAGCAGGTAGGCGCTCATCACCCACTGGGCGCCTCCAGCGGAGAACCCGAGGGCTCTCTCGATGGACGGCAGCGCCAGGATAACGATCTGCGAATCAAGGATGACCATGAAGTTGACGACTACCAGCAGCGCAAGGGCTTTCCATCGCCGCGGATCGGCCGCAGCCGGCGTCAGCTCCCCCTTAACGGAAAGTTTTGTCCCGCCCATGCGGTCCTCCTCTGGGTTGGACTCGTCTTAAAGAGAGACCGATGCCCAGCCGAATACACATCGGCGCCGGTACGGATCTCGGCTGGGGCGTAGAGGAAGACGACCCCACGGACGCAGCTACCCACCAAGAGGGATCCGCGAGAAGCGGAACGCCGGTCCTCCCCGAGGCTTCGCCAAAAGATAACGGGGAGGGCCGTCCCGAAACCGACACGCTCACGGTGTCGTCGCGCACCACGCCCCGCAATAAGAACACGGGCAAAACCAGCCCGCTCAGCCTCAACGACGCCGGCCAGTACTTGGGGGTCGATCGCGCTCTCCGGCGTTCAGGCCGCGGCTGCGCTGGAGTCGGCCGTAATGCCGAAGCCAGGAATCCCCGCAGGGATGGCGAATCCTGACACACTGTCGGCGTGCGAGTCGGCTGACTTCCTTTTCCTGCAACGGATCACCGGGCTGTCCAGGGGGAACCTATCGTCACATCTTGGTCGGCTGCAGGACGCCGGCCTGGTATCGGTGACCAAGGAGTTCGTCGGCCGGATACCACGTACCAGTGCCGCACTCACCCCGGATGGTCGCGAGCGGCTCGCCGCACACTGGCGCGACCTGCAAACACTCGCGCACGACGCACGCCGATGGCGCCCGGCCTGACCGCGAGCCGCGAACTGACCAAGAGATCGCGCGGACGCTCGCCGGCATTATGGCTTCTGCCGGACTACGTGCTAGTGGAGGCTGGCGTGAATCCTGCGGTGCCGTTGCGGATAAGCGCGAGAGGCTCATTCGATCTGGCGCCGGCGCCCAAGCTCATGCCCTGGGCGTCCGCGGTCGTCCGCAACGATTTCCATCTCGAGGACCCGGAACGGATCTTCGTGGTGACCGGGCCCAATCATGGCGGCAAGACCACGTTCGCGCGGATGTTCGGCCAGCTGCATTACCTGGCCAGCCTGGGCTACCCGGTCCTGGCCGCCGAGGCGAGCCTGTTCCTGCCGGACCGGGTCTTCAGGCGTGGCGGCCTTCCTGTTCGGCGGCAAACCCACGAGTGTGAGCGCCGCCCCGCCGTAGCGGGTGGCGCTCACACGGCTCGTCTCAGATCAGGTCTACGGCTCCAGGCTGAACGGGATGGAGTCGCTATGCCCGGACGGCCGCTCGGTGTGGCCGTTCTGGTCATAGATCTTCACCCAGTGCACCGACGGGAACTGCTTCAGCGTCGGCATGATCTCGCTGGCGATGGTGAACGTGGACCCGCCGCTGCTGATGCGCCCGGTGAGCTGGACCCGGGCCACGCCATCGCAGATGGTCAGGTTCCTGAACCCGGTTGCCCCCGAGCTGACGAACCGCAGCCCGCTGGTGAGCTCGCGCTGCGCCGGCCCGGCGAACAGCCGCTGCATGGCACCGTATGCGGTGGCAGGCGGGATCACGGGGCGGTAAACCGCCTGGGTGTACGGAGCCTGGCCGGTCGCGAACCGGTGCGTGTTAAGGAAGTAGCCGCGGACCGGGACTGTCCGGTACGGCGTCCGTACATCGATGACTACCCGGCTCGGCCCGGTCAGGGTGAACATGCGGAAGGGCTCGGCACGCGCCAGCCCCACACCGAAGCTGAGCACTGACTCGAAGTCACCCGCGTTGACCACCTGGATAATCCCGGGCAGCGCGTACGTGCGCCGCGCCGCTCCGTAGGTGACGAGCCCCTGCTCAGTGTGCCCGGTGGCAGGCGAGAACCGGACCAGCAGCCTGGCACTGCCGGCCACATTCACCGGCAGGCCGGACGCGTCTGCGATTACCTGGGACACGTAGCGGGCGCTGTGCTGGGCAGGCACACCTCCGCTGAACTGGAACACCAGCCGGTCATAGCCAAGATGATGTCCCGCGCGTACCTGGGTAAGGGTTGGCACGGCCGGGGCCGTCGCCCCGGCCGCTGCACCCGCGGTTGCTGCCGTGACAGCGCCAGCGCCCAGCCCAGCCAGCGCAAACGCCATGGCCGCAACACGGAACCTGAACATGATTATCTCCAACTCCTCCGCTAACTCAACGTGATGCGCCCAGGGTGCGGCGGCCGGCCAACCGGCAGCTCACCGCGACATCACAGTTCGCTCACATTGCTGGCCGTGTCCCGTAGATCACGAGACGGGATCTCGTAGCCAGATCCTGATCGAGGCGACGTCGACAGTGGCCTGATACATGAAGTCGCGCTGGTCCCGGCCGATTCCGTGCAGGATCGTCCGGGATCAGCTGCAATAGCTGAGACTGGGGACGCATCAGCTCTCGTCACCGAGCTAGAGCGCTCAGCGCGGCGAGCCGACCGGGCCACGCATGGGCCGCAAACCAGGAACACTCCCGGCTACTAGCGGTCACTCACCGGCGCTCAACGCCGATGAGCAGCAGGATCATTGCTGCCGGCAGACGGAGCTTAACATCATCGAACTTCCAAGCTGGCGATCCTGCCACCAGTGCTGTCGTGCATCCGGGGCATATGTGAGTGACCGAGTAACCAGGTGAGTAACGATCGCCAGTGCCAGCAGTGGACGCCGGCGGACGCTGACGGACGATCGCTCCCAGGTCAGGCATGATGCGACGCTGGCAGTCGATACGGCGACTTGGCTTCGGGACGAAGAGGCCCACGGTGGCCGACCTATTGCCCGCCGTCTCGCCGGAACCGCCGCGGAAGGACGCACGTGACTGTGATGCCGGACGGGGCGGAGACGGGTCGCAGCGGGCTGGCCTTCGGCCGGTTCGCCGCGCTGACGGCGGTGCCCTGGCTGGCCGCCATCGGCGTCGAGCACGCGGTGTCCGGCCGGTTCTTCGCGTCTGACCTGAACGGGTTAGAGGTTGCCCAGCGGTAGGTAGAACTGGTGCGCTGATACGACACCGCGTTCAAGCACAGAGCTCGTGCGAGCAAAGGGTGAGCAATAGTCAAGACCTGTGGATCAAGATCTTCTTTGTGGGTGGGTGTTCTCGTTGGGTCGTTCGATGTGTTTGCCGCGCGCGAAGTGTCCATGTGTTGACTTGAACAAGCTTGAGGCAAGCTTGGGCCATGCGCACTGGTGTGATCGGAGCGGGCCGGATCGGTGGCAACGCGGCGCGGTTGCTGGCGCGAGCGGGCCACGAGGTCTTGGTCAGCTAGTGGAACGGTCGCGCTCGGGTCGCGCTCGAGCACGACCCACAGCACGTCGCCGGCCTGCTTGACGGTCGTGACTTTGAACCGCGCCGGCACCTCGAGCCCTGCGTCGGGGAACAGCTTCCTGCCCGAGCCGAGCAGCACCGGGAAGATCATCAGGTTGTACTGGTCGACGAGGTCGTTTGAGGCCAGCAGGTGCACGAGCTGGGAGCTGCCTGCCACGAGGATGTCGCGCGCGGCTTTGTCCTTGAGCGCCGTGATCTCCGCGACCGGGTCGCCGGACAGCACGGTGGTGTTGTTCCAGGTGGGGTTGTGCAGGGTCTTGGATACGACGTACTTCGGCATCTGGTTCATCTTCGCGGCGAAGCCGGCCTCGTCCTGGATGGCCGGCCAGGCCGCGGCGAAGCCGTCGTAGGTGACGCGGCCGAGCAGTTGCGCGCCCGCCGCGTTGAGCTCGGCGAGCTTGAGCTGATCGCCCTCGGCGCCGCGGTCGAAGCTGGTCCAGCCGGCGGGCGCTCCGGCCTCGGCGCCGCCCGGGTCCTCGACGATGCCGTCCAGGCTGACGAACTCGGTGACCACGATCTTGCCCATGCCAGTTGTCCTTTCTCGTCTTGTTTACACCCGGACGCCGGGCAGGACGCCCGGCGGCCGGCGATCACTGCGGCAGCCGGCGTCCGGTCCAGGCGATGAACCGTTCGGTCGGTGTTGAGCCGGCGGGTACTCGAGTCTGCGGTCCGAATGCCCGGTCGTCGCCGCGCACCATCTCGTCGGGGAGCGGGTCGATGTAGGCGTGGGCGTAGTCGATGACGCCGGCGGGTATCTCGACGGCGATGCCGGCCGCGGCGCCGAGGTCCCAGGCGTGGACGTACAGGTCGATCACGGGGATCGACAGATCGTCGGCAACGGTCCGGCCGAGCGGAGTGTCCATCACCCGGGCCAGGTCGGCGTCACGCAGCACGTCCCGGGCCTGCACGACGGTGCCACGCCAGAACCCGGCCGGGTCACCTTCGACAAGATCGCCGGGACGGGCCACGTCGGGCCAGGTGGGCTGCTGGCCCTGCATGACGCTGATCCCGACCTTGATCGAGGTCGCGAGATGACCGAGCAGATCACGAACGGTCCAGCCGGCACACGGCGTTGGCCGCTCCCAGTCGTCTTCGCCGAGCCGGGCGAGGACGGTGGTGAAGAAGTCGAGTCCTTGATCGAAGAGTTCTCCGGATCGGCTGCTCATCGGTCGCCTCTCATCGTCTGGTGTTCCTCACTGACTGACCGGCACTCCCCGGCAAACTCATCGCGCCGAGCAGGCAGCTCGAGCCGGCTGCTCGTCCGCGAAACCGGTCGCCGCTCGAGCGTCCTCGCCGAACTCATAGCCGTGGAACACGAAGCGTTACCGGCACAGCAGGATCTTGTCCCGGTGGATCAAGATCTTTTAGGCGGCTTCGGCTATGGCCTCCTCGGCTGCTGCCTGTGATCTTTCGGTGACCGAAGGTGCCGGGTCGCCGGGGCGCTCGACGAGCTTGCCATTGACGAACACGGAACCGGCACGGACGAGCGCGACCAGGTGCGGGGCGTTCACCATCCGCCACCGGCGCTGGGCGGACTCGATGAGCTTGAACGCCATGGCCAGCGCGGCGGCCTTCGACCCGTGTCCCTTGGTGACCTTGGTCCGCAGCCGCACGGTCGCGAAGGTCGACTCGATCGGGTTGGTGGTGCGCAGGTGGATCCAGTGCTCCGCGGGGTAGTCGTAGAATGCCAGCAGCTCGTCCTCATCGCCGGTGATCTTGGCTACGGCCTTGGGGAACTTCGCGCCGTAGGCGGCGGCGAACGCCTTCACGGCCTTGCGGGCGTGGTCTTTGTCCTCGGCGTTCCAGATCTCCGCCAGGGCCTTCTTCGCGCCCGGGTGCGCGGACTTCGGCAGCGCCCCGAGCACGTTCGCGATCTTGTGGAACCAGCAGCGCTGGGCCCTGGCCTGCGGGAACACCTCCCGCACCGCGGACCAGAACCCCAGCGCCCCGTCGCCGATGGCCAGCACCGGGGCGCGCATGCCGCGCCGGGCGCAGTCGCGCAGCAGGTCGCACCACGACTCAGAAGACTCGCGGTACCCGTCGGCGAGGGCGACCAGCTCCTTGCGGCCGTCGGCGCGCACGCCGATCATCACCAGCAGGCACAGCTTGCCCTCGCCCAGCCGGATGCCCAGGTGGATGCCGTCCACCCACAGGTACACGTAGTCCGCGCCGGCCAGGTCCCGGGTCATGAACGCGGCTGCCTCGGCCGTCCACGTCTGGGTCAGCCTGCTGATCACCGGCGCGGACAGGCCCGTGCCGGTGCCCAGGAACTGGGCCAGCGCCGGGCCGAAGTCGCCCGAGGACAGGCCGTGCAGGTACAACAGCGGCAGCACCTCGGTGACCTGGGGAGTCTTGCGCGCCCACGGCGGCAAGATCGCCGAGGAGAACCGTGCCCGCCCGCCCGCCGCCGGGTCGGTGCGCTTGTCGTTCACCCGCGGCGCGGTCACCTCGACAGCGCCCGCGCTGGTCAGCACCGTGCGGGGCTCGGCGGTGCCGTTGCGGACCACCAGGCGGCGGCCGTCCTCGCCCCGCTCGCCGGCGAACTGGTCGATGTAGGCGGCGACCTCGGCCTGCAGCGCGGCGGCCAGCATCTGGCGGGCGCCCTCGCGGACGATCTGGTCGATCAGCGAGGACGAGGGCCCGCCAGCCGGCAGCGCGGCGGGCAGGTCAGGGACTACTGTGAACATGGGTGTGCCTTCCCGGCCAGCGCTGCCGCGCCGGCCATCTGCTTGAGACCTCTTACGACTCGATCACCGGGAAGGTACACCCTCCTCTCTACTCACGCTCTTCCCGGTGGATCCACAGGTTTCAAGCATTGCTC
>WNGE01009621.1_pt1 | contig 18273 bp, 18 predicted proteins | sample 5400651 | NCBI WGS metagenome assembly WNGE01 (sample SAMN13153370, study PRJNA577476) | soil metagenome | isolation source: 60 cm soil or saprolite under grassland replicate 2 | place: USA:California | collected 2016-06-15
GTGCGTGTAGGTTCGTCCGTTCTCGACGGGCGCGAGCACCATCTTGTCGACGATCGCCGCCGCGACATCGGCCGGATCCTTGAGGAGGCCGTTCTCCTTGAACGAGCGGAAGAGGCCGACGCTCGGAAATTCCGCCGCATCACGGCTGCGCATGAATGCTTGCATCCCCGTTTCGAAGATGCCCGGTCGCAGCGATATGCATTGCAGCGTCGGCGACGGGTGATCGGCGACGATCGTGCGCGTGAGCATTTCGAGCGCCGCCTTGGACATGCAGTAGGCGGCGCTGCCGGGAACCGCAGATTGCGCGGCGCCCGATGAGATGTTGATGATCCGGCGCGGCAGCGTCGCGTCGGGAAACGCGCGGCAGAAGAGATCGGCCAGCACGAGGGGCGCGGCGACGTTGGTGGCAAGCGCCGCCTCGATCTCCGCGGCGTCGAGCCGCCCGATGACGCCGACCGGTGTGGCGACGGCGGCATTGTTGATGAGTGTGACGGCGGTCGGTTTGGCGGCGACGAGATCGCGCAGCGCCGGTGCTACGGCAGCGGCGATCAGCGCCGGTTGCGCAAGATCGCAGGCCGCCAGATGGAAGCGCTTGCCCTTGAGCCTGACGCTGCCTGAACGGCCGACACCGACCACCATGCAGCCACGCGCAATCAACGCACTCGCGAGCGCCTCGCCCAGTCCGCGGGAAACGCCGGTGACAATCACAGCGTGCATCGCTTTTCCTTCGCTACGTGCGCCGGTACCGCCGGCGCGCGACCAATGTTCCCACGAGGACCGCCGCGCCGATGAGCCCGAGCTGCCACAGCGGCTTCACAGCGTAGATCAGCGCCGCAGTCGATCCTCTGGGCGCAACGAACGTCACATAGAACGCGAGTGCCTCGAACGCGGCGGCGAGCGCCGTGCCGGCAAGAAGTCCCGGCGCGGGCACGCGCCACGCGAGCAACAGCGCCACGAGCCACGGCAAGACGAGCCACAGCGCGAATGCATACAAGCCGGCATCGACCGGCGCCGGCGCCTTCACCACGAACAGCATCGCGTCGGCGGCGATTCCCAGCCCCGCGAGGAGCCGCACGAGTGGACGCGACAATGCGCTGAGCGTTGCGGGGGACACGATGTTTGCAGCGTAGCATGCGGGGCGGCTACGTCGGGCAGGCTTGCCCCAGGGGTGCGATGCGCCCTGCCTCGCGGCAGCGCGGGCGGAAGACGGCAACATCGTCGAAGAGTTCGCGACCGAGGTGCTCGGGGTCCCATCCCGGAAGTGCCGCAATCGGGAGCGGCAGCAGTAGCCGAGCCGTGAAATTCGGCCGCCCGCTGGCGAGATGCGCCACCGCCGCGCTGTCGAGGGCTGCCGCCAACGCGCAAGGGTCTGCCGGGAGCGTGACCACGGAGAGAGGAAGGACGAGCGCTCTCCCGGTGATCGCGCGAAACGGCGCCACGCACTTGGCGAGCATTCCGTGGCCGATGACCACCGCGCGCAGCGCGATCGCGCCCGCCTCGCGCCTGTCCCAGAATGCGTCGCGCCAGGCGTGCGCGCGCCATCGCCCGATGAGCACCGCATCGGCGCAGGCGACGAGCAGACCCGATTCGTCGAGGAGCGTCGCCGCGTCGCGGGCGGATCCGCGAAACGCCGGCATCCCGCGTTGCGCGTTGACGTGAATGGCGTTGAGCGCGGACTTGGTACGGGGGAAGCGCAGCCACGCGAGTGCGTTGCAAACGTCGTGCAGGCTTCCCGCGCGGGTGACGATCTCTGCGCGCTCGGAGATCCGTGTTTCATACGCGAGCGCGGACATTCGCCGCGACGCGGATTCCACGAACGTCAGCGCGCGCCCGTCGGGTAGCGCAAGGGAAATCTCGCGCGCCCACGCGTTCAGCAGCGCGTGGTCCGGCAATGCGCCGTGCTGACAGCGCATTCGCGCCGCCGGGCCGCCCCAAGGCGCGAATTGCTCCCCCTCGGGGGGCAGCGCAGCGGCCACAGCCGCAAGCGTGGGGGCACACATTCGCAAGCGTGGGGGATCCACCAACCCAGCGCGTGAAGGGTGCGAACGCCGGGTGCCCGTAAGCCACCGGGGCGACGGCACGCCCGTTCAGCTCCGGCCTCCGAGCGAGAACGCGATCACTACCACGATGAAGATGACGAGCACGAGCAGCGCGATCTTCCACGGACTCTTCGGATATTCGCCGCGGATCGAGCCGGTGACGCCGTTCATCGCACACTGGAACGCGCGCGCGCCGTACGTATAGGAGAGCAGCCACACCGGCGCGAGGATGTGCTTGAACGTCTGGCCGGAATAATCGGTGCGCACGCTGAGGTTGCGAAACGTGTCGCCGGGAACCTGCTGTGCGCAAAGCGCCTGCACCTTGGCGTCCATCGCATCGCGTGCGCGTTGCGCCGCAGCGACGAGATCGATCTGATAGCGCTCGACGACCCATCCGGCGACATAGCCCGCGTCGTAAGGCTTGAGCTCGACCGTCGGAAAAGGCTCGATGCCCCGCAAAAGCTCCGGGTGAACGCCGACGGACGCGCAAACGAGGTCATCGTCGAAGAAATGCTGCAGGCGTCCCGCCGCCGGCTCCCATCGTACGTGCTGAACCTGGCGGGTCTGCGTGCGGCCGCCTTCCTCGTAAGTCTCGGTGGTGTAGTAATAGTGGCCGGCCTCGGCGGTCCACGCGGCATCGACGCGGGCGTCGAACGTCCAGTACGGCAGATAGACGCCGCGCACCGTGTCGGTCATTGCCTTTTTCTTGAGCGCGGAGGGCGCGAGCCAGAGCTTGCCGTACCACGCGCGAATTGCGTCGCGCGCCGCCGATTCGGCGAGCTTGAAAGGCAAAACGCTCTCGGGACGGAACGCGGGCTTCGTTTCCGTGTACGGCACGAGTTGGGCCGAACCGCAGAACTCGCAGTTCTGCGCCTGCCGCTTCGGATCGAGCACCGAGATGGCATTGCAGCTCTGGCACTTCACCTGCCGCTTCTGTGCCTGCCAACCCCGTGCGTCATCACCAATGCCGCGCAATGCGCTCACGAGATCGTGCTCGACGACGCCGCCGCCCGGATCGAGCTTCGCAGGGGATTCGGTGCCGCAGAACGGGCAGACGAGCTTTTGTTTCGCCGGATTCCAGACCGCTTCGCCACCGCACGACGGGCAGGCGAACTTGGACAGGGCAATCGTTTCCGTCACGTGGGCCCGCGCGAAGGTCAGCGGATGAAGTAGCCGATCACGTGCCAGCTGCCGTCGGCCTCGCGCTCGAGCGTCACGGTCTCGCGCCCGTCCGCGTGGTGCGCAAAGGACGTGCGAAACAGCACGAGCGCGAACTCGCCTTCGGGTCCATCAGGAAGCTTGTCGCTGAACTTCGTCGACAGCATGCTCCGCTGATCGAGCGCGCCCAGCGGCGCGCGTGCCTGCTGCAGCGCTGCGCCCCACGCCTCGGAAGTGATCGCATTCCTGAACCGCGCCCCCGCAGCGTTGTGGCTTCCCGTGACGTCGAGCGCGTCGGCGAGCGCCAGCCACTCGCGCGCGGTTTTCTGCGCGAGCGTCGTCCTGGCATCCTGGGCGCGTGCCGGCACCAGCGCACCGATCGCCGATACGGCAAGCGCGCACACCAGCGCGCGGCGCATGCGCATCGACGCCCCAGACGCAGGCGTCATGAATTCAAAAAGCTGTCGACGGCAGCGCGCGTCACGCGCCACTGCGTGCCGATCTTCTTGCCCTTGAGATCGCCGGACTCGAGGCTCGCCATCACGTCGGCCTCGCCGACACCGAGCGCCTGCGCGACCTGCGACGGTGTGAGGAGCTCGGGCGCTGCGGTTGCACCGGGTGCGGGGGAAGGCGCCGCGATGCCGGGTGTCGACTGGCCCATGATGCCGCCCGTCTGGTTGATCATCTGCTGTGCCATCGCCATCCCGACCGCCATCTCGGCGCCAATGCCGCCGACACCGGCGTTGCCGCCTTTCTCCATTCCCTGCCCCATCTGGTACTTCACGTAATCGTTGAGGTTGCCGACGGCCGCCATCGACGAGCGCTTGTCGATCGCCGCCTCGACTTCCGGCGGCACCGACACGTTCTCGACGACGAAGCTCGTCATCTCGAGGCCGTATTTGTCGCCGAGCGCCGGATTGATGAGCGGCAGCAGCGCCTCGCCCAGCTCCGAGTAGCGCGCGGCGACTTCGAGCGCCGCGATCTTCGAGCTCGCGAGCGCGTCCGAAAACACGCTGACGATCCTGGAACGCATCGTGTCGTTGAATTCGTCGAGCCGGAAATGATCGTCGGTCCCCGCGACCTCCTTCAGGAATTTCTTGACATCGACGACGTGGAAGTCGTAGATGCCATACGCGCGCAGTCGCACGATGCCGAAATCCGCGTCGCGCATCATCACCGGGTTGGCGGTACCCCACTTGTTGCCGGTGAAGACGCGAGTCACGACGTAGTAGACGTCGGCCTTGAACGGGCTCTCCAGCGCGTATTTCCAGCTCTTGAGATTGGTGAGGATCGGGATGTTGTCGGTCGTGAGCGTGTACTTGCCCGGACCGAAGGTGTCGCCGAACTCGCCAAGATAGACGAACTGCGCCGTCTGCGACTCCCGGACGATCAGCTGCGCGCCCTTCTTGATCTCCTTGTCCTCGTCGGGGAAGCGGAACGACAGCGTGTCGCGCGAATCGTCGGTCCACTCGATGATGTCGATGAACTGTTTTTTGAGGAAATCGATGATCGCCATCGTCGCTCCTTGCGTTCTCGAATCGGCGCTATCGCGGCGCGTGCCGGCGCGCCGGCGTTATTTCTTCGTCGCGGCCAATTTGCCGGCCTCCGCCGCAGCCTGCGTCATTTCCACTTCGAGCCGCTCTGCCGGGAGCGCTCCGGGAACGACGGAGCCGTCGGCGAATACCAGCGTGGGGGTCGCGTTGACCTTGAGCTTGGTGGCGAGCGCGTTGGTCGCGCTGAGCGGCGTTTCGCAGTCGCCCTGGTTGTCGGGGAGCTTGCCCGAGTCGAAGAACTCGTTCCACGCTTTCACCTTGTCCGACGAGCACCAGATGATCCGCGACTTGCGCGCGGCGTCGGGATGCAGCTGATCGATCGGATACAGGAATGTGTAAATCGTCACGTTGTCGATGTTCTTCAACTCCGCCTCGAGGCGCGCGCAGTAGGGGCAGTCTGCATCGGAGAAGATCGCGAGCTTGCGTTCGCCGTTGCCCTTGACCCGCGTGAACGCGAGATTGAGCGGCAGGCTGTCGAAGGCGACGCGATTCAATTGCCGCAGCTTCGCTTCGGTCAGGTTCTTCCGCGTGTTGGCGTCGTAGACCGAGCCCACCAGGACATAGGTGACCTTCGCATCCGTGTAGAGCATCTGGTCTTCGAGCTGAACTTCGTACAGGCCGAAGTACGGGCTTTTCGTGATGTTGCGCACCGTAGCTCCGGGAAATTTCTGCTCCACGAGCTTCTTCACCGCTGCCGCCTCGCCGCCTGGTGCTGGCGCCTGGGATTGCGCGGCGGGCGGAGTCGCCGCCGGGGATTGCGCAGCAAGTGGGGTGGCCGCCAGCAAAAAGGCCGCGATCGCCGCAGTGGCGAACGTGCCTCGGCGCAAAGTGGTTGCAGTCGAATGCGACATCATGGTCTCCAAGGTTTGCGTTATCTTAGCGTAGCGCGGATTGCGCCAACAGGCGCCGCGCGGGCGGTATTGCGCCCACGGCGGCCATTCCGAGATTGCGCGCCGATCTGGCCCAGCGTGCATCGATGCGAAACAGGTACGCGAGGCCGTCGGTGACGGTCTGCATCGCGCGCACCGGCAGAGCGCGGCGCCGCGCATAGCGCTCGAGGAGCAGCGGCGCGCCGGGATCGGTGACCGGGCCTCGCTCGCGCAGCACCGCCGCGAGCGCATCGGCGTCACCAAAGCCGAGGTTCACTCCCTGGCCGGCAAGCGGATGCACGCCGTGCGCTGCGTCGCCGACGAGTGCCAGCCGATGCGCAACAACGTGCGGCAGCTTCAGGAACTGCAGTGGAAACGCCGCGGGCGACGTGATGGACTCGAACGCGCCGAGCGCGTGAGCGCCGGCGTCGGCAACCCGAGCGGCAAGCTCCGTCGCCTCGAGCGCCAACAACGCGCGCGCCTCGTCTTCGGGCGCCGACCAGACGATCGAGACGCGGCGGCCCGGCAGTGGCAGCCAGGCGAGGATCCCGCCGTCGCGGCGAAACCACTGGTAGGCTCGGCCGTGATGCGCGCGCTCGCAGGCGAAGTTCGCCACGATCGCCGTCTGGCCGTAAGGTTTGGGAACCGCGGAAAGGCCCGCAGCCTCGCGCACCCACGAATGCACCCCGTCGGCGGCCACGATCAGTCGCGCGGACGCCGATGTGCCGTCGTCGAAGCGGAGCTCGCCTGCAGCCGGCAACCAGGCCAGCGATTCGAAGTTCCGCGGTGCGAGCACTGCCACGCCCGCAGTCTGCACGAGCGGCACGAGAGCGGCGCGCAACGTGCGTTCCTCGACGATCCATGCGAGCGCGCGCTCGGCGAGCTCGTACGCCGAGAAATCGAGCACTGCGCCGTCGTCGCCGACGACATGCATGGTCTCGATGGCCGCGAGACGCTCGGCCGGCAATGCCCGCCACGCACCGATACTCTCGAGGAAAGTCACGCTTCGCGGGCTCACCGCGTAAACGCGGGTGTCCCACTGCTTTTCGGGGACCGGCTCCGGCACAGCAACCGATGCGCGATCGGCAAGCGCGACCCGGAGGCCGGCATTCGCCAACGCTGGCGCAAGGGCGAGCCCCACCAGCCCGCCGCCGGCGATCAGCACGTCGAATTCCGGAGCAACGCTAGTGTGTGCCCCCACGCTTGCGGCTACTGCCGCTGCGCTGCCCCCCGAGGGGGACCGATTCGCGCCTTGGGGCGGCCCTACGCCGCTCATGTCGTTTGTTCCAGCACTTCGATCACGTGGTTCTGATTGGTATAAATGCAAAGATCACCGGCGATCGCGAGGCCCGCTTTGACTATGTCGGCCGCCGAAAGTGCCGTGTGCTCGATGAGCGCGCGCGCCGCCGCCTGCGCATACGGTCCGCCGGAGCCGATCGCGACGATGCCGTGCTCGGGCTCGAGAACGTCGCCGGTGCCGGTGATGATGAGCGATGCGGTCCGATCGGCCACGGCCAGCATCGCCTCGAGGCGCCGGAGAATGCGGTCGGCGCGCCAGTCCTTCGCGAGCTCGACCGCGGCGCGCGTCAGATGACCCTGGTGCTTGTCGAGCTTCGCCTCGAAGCGTTCGAACAATGTGAAGGCGTCCGCAGTCGCGCCGGCGAAACCGGCGAGCACGCGGTCGTTATGAAGGCGACGTACCTTGCGCGCCGTCGCCTTGACGACGACGCTGCCCAGCGTGACTTGGCCGTCGCCACCCAGTGCGACAGCGCCGTCGCGGCGGACGGAGAGAATCGTGGTGCCGTGGAAGATTTCCATCGGGGGAAGAGTCGAGGTTCGGGTCGAAGCCCCAGGGCGGCACGCGCGCATGCCAAGCAGCGAACTGCCCGCAGGCACCCGCTCGGTTCGCTGTAGCAACTACTGTGCCTTCTTTACGAAATGGCGGGGTGAAATGCCGATGAGCAGCAGCAGCGCACGGACGATCGGCGACGCGCCGACGATTTGAACGCCCCTGCGTTGCGTTTCGACCCGGTTGATCGCATTGAGCATCGCCCCTGCGCAGACGAAATCGACCCGCTCGACCTGGCTCATGTCGACGGGGACGACGGCGCGGCCCTGGGCGAATTCGGCGAGCCGGCTCAGCTGGGGCACCGAGGATCCTGCCATGACGCCTGACCAGACCAGCATTTCCGCGTCCGGACCGGGCTCGGCCGCATCGATGCTGGGCGAGGCTTCGGCGATGGCTTCGGGCAGCACGGGGGGCTCCCACGACGGCGGCGAGAGCTCAAACGTTACTGCGTATTCAACTGCCCGGTCCTCGAATGCGGCATGCGCATTGGCCCATTGCAGAAGCTCGAGCGACAGGAGCCACGCGCCCTCCCCGCTTTCGCGCCCTTTCTTCACGGCGGCATCGAGAAGCGGCTTCAGCTTTTCCGTACGCTGCAGCAGCAGCGGGAATCTCGCGCGGCGAACGTCGCCCAGCACTTGCGCGAGGAGCCGCGCGCCTTCGTCGTCGAAGCCTGTCACCGACATCAGATCAAGCCGATATTCGCTCTGTTGCTTCGCCATCGCGCGCTTCAGACCCTCGAGCTGCGTCGTGATCGCTGCCGTAAGCTTGCCGGTGAGCCCGACGTAACCACCCGCGCTCATCCTTGGTCCTCGAGGATCGAGCAAAGGCCCGGATTCGCCTGCGCGACTTCGAAGCTCGGCTGGCCGGGAGACGCCCATTCGATGAGGCTCGCGCCTGTGACCGTGATGTCTCCGGCGGGCTCGATCGGACGCCGATCGCCGCCGCGTCCGGATGGACTACTGGCGTGGTGCGCGGCAACTTCACGCGCCGAAGGCGGTCGACCCGGCGGGTCCGACATCGCCGGCCGCGGCTTCGCCGCCGGCGCGTGAGGCGCGGGCTTCTTGATCGGCGGTTTCGAGAACAACGCCATCGGATCGGTCGCTCGGCACTCCGGAAAATCGGTCGGCCGCGCATCGAGCCCCTGCGCGGACCGCTGGCTGCGAAACGGAGACAAGGAAGGGCGATTATGTTCCCGTCATAGGCATCCTTCAAGCTTGGGCGCATTCGAGCTCATTTCGCGCTAATTGCCGCGCAAACGGTGGGGGCATTTCGCCGTGATCGCAACGCGCACGACCTGCTAAAATCGGCCGCACACGCGCGGTCGCCGACCGTACGAAAAAGAGGAGGACGACGATGAAAAATCCGCTCGACTCGCTTTGGGGCACGATCATCTCCGGCCTGATCCTGACGGCGATTCTGTATTTCGCCGTTCGCGGTCTGCTGACTTGAGGGAGGCGCCATCATGGATCTGCTTCCTCCCCTTGCAAGATGGCTTCACTTCCTGGCCGGCATCATGTGGATCGGTCTGCTGTATTACTTCAATTTCGTGCAGGTTCCGGCCCTCAAGGCTGCGGCCGCTGACGGCACTGCGGCGGGCATTACCAAGCATGTCGCGCCGCGTGCGCTCGACTACTTCCGCTATTCGGCAATCGTTACCTGGCTCGCCGGCGCCGCATTGCTCGGCAACCAGTTCGTGCCGGCATTCACGCTGCAAAAAGGCATGGCCGGGATCGGTGTGGGCGCATGGCTCGGCACGATCATGCTGATCAACGTGTGGACGCTGATCTGGCCGAACCAGCAGAAGATTCTCGGGATGAAACCGGCGACCGACGAGGAAAAGAACAAGGCGCGTCGGGTGGCGTTGCTCGCTTCGCGGACCAACACGATGCTGTCGATCCCGATGCTGTTCTTCATGGCGACCGGCTGGCATCATCCGTTCTAGGAACGGCGATCAAGTCAGGAGCTGCACGGCGCAGCGGAGCAGCGCTTAAGCAAACGCCGGTGCGCAAGAAAAGGGGATGGACCTGGCGATCCATCCCCTTTGTCATTGGTGTGCCCCCACGCTTGCGGCTGCCGCCGCTGCGCTGCCCCCCAAGGGGGAGCAATTCGCGCCTTGGGGCGGCCCGGCGGCGGCGCATGATGGGTGCAGCCGGGTAGCAACGCCGCCCGACGCGCCGGGACTTTTAGTCCCCGTACAGTTTCTGGACGCGCTCGCGCCGTTCCTGCGCTTCGAGCGACAGCGTGGCAGTGGGACGGGCGAGAAGCCGCGGGATACCGATCGGCTCGCCGGTTTCGTCGCAATAGCCGTAACTGCCGTCGTCGATCTGCTTGATCGACTTCTCGATTTTCTTGAGGAGCTTGCGCTCGCGATCGCGCGTGCGAAGCTCCAGCGTGTATTCCTCTTCGAGCGTCGCTCGATCCGACGGGTCGGTGGTGACCTCGTTCTCGCGCAGGTGCTCGCCGGTATCGTCGGCGTTCTGCAGCAGCTGATCGCGGAGCTCGATCAAGCGCTGCCGGAAGAATCCGAGCTGCGCCTCGTTCATGTAATCCTTGTCCGGGGCTTTGAGCAGGTCCTCTTCGCTGAGTACCTTGGGCTTCTTGACCACGGTTGCACTGACGGTTGCTTGCTTCGCTGCCATGCTGACCTCTGTACCCTTAGAACCTACGGCTGCTAGACGGCGCGATGCGCCGATCCCCACACTCGTCCGGGACTTCCTGCCCCGGCACCGCGGGCGCGAGTGCGTCACCACCCGCGCTAAACCGGCGATTATATCCCGCCTGCGGCAGGCGCCACCACCTTTGCGCCCGATTCACGGCGGCGCGTCGCCGCGCGGCGGCGGGTAAACGTATAATCGAGGAAAAACAAGGCGTTTCGATGACTTCCGCCCCCTTCGCGAAACCCACGACCCTGATCCTCGGACGCCCGGACGACTGGCACCTGCACCTCCGGGACGGTCCTGCCATGGTGTCGGTCGTCGCTGCCACGGCCCGCGTGTTCGGGAGAGCAATCGTCATGCCTAACCTCAAGCCGCCGGTGACGACGACGGCGCTTGCCCGCGCCTATCGCGATCGAATTCTCGCAGCGTTGCCCAAAGGCTCGACCTTCGCGCCGCTGATGACGCTCTACCTCACCGATAACACACAAGCGAATGAAATCGCTCGCGCTCGCGACTCCGGATTCATCCATGCGCTGAAGTACTACCCCGCGGGCGCGACGACAAACTCCGATTCGGGCGTGACCGCGCTCGAGCTTGCGTATCCGGCGCTCGCCGCGATGGAAAAGCAGCAAATGACCTTGTCGCTGCACGGCGAGGTGACCGATCCCGACGTCGACGTGTTCGATCGCGAGCGCGTGTTCGTCGACCGGCATCTGACGCGCATCGTGCGCGATTTCCCCGGCTTGCGGATCGTGCTCGAACACATCACGACGCGCGAAGCCGCCGCGTTCGTCAACGAGGCCGCCGCCAATGTTGCGGCGACGATCACGCCACAGCATCTCCTCTGGTCGCGCAACGCGCTCTTCGCGGGCGGTCTGCGCCCGCATCTTTATTGCCTCCCGATTCTCAAGCGCGAGACCGACCGGCACTCGCTCGTCGCCGCCGCGACGTCGGGCAGTCCCAAGTTCTTTCTGGGGACCGACTCGGCGCCGCACGCGAAGCACACGAAGGAAAACGCGTGCTGTGGCGCGGGCTGCTATTCGGCGCCGATTGCGCTTCCCCTCTACGCGGAGGCCTTCGACGACGCCGATGCGCTCGATCGCCTGGAAGGCTTCGCGAGTCACTTCGGTGCCGACTTCTACCGGCTGCCGAGACACAGCGATACGGTGACGCTCGTGCGCGAGCCGTCGACGGTTCCGGCCGAGTTTCCGCTCGGCGCGCACACGGTGGTGCCGCTGCGCGCCGGCGAAACGATCCGCTGGCGCGTCGCCGACTGAAAAGCGCGACGGAACTCAGGCCGCGCGGGTGTTATCCTAATGGCTCGAAGCCAGCCAGACCGTCGCTGCCCGCCGGTCCCAACCGTCGGGGAGAGGAAAGTCCGGGCTCCGCAGAGCAGGATGCCGGGTAACGCCCGGCCGCGATAAGTCGCCGCTAGCGCGGATGACGAAGGCGAGGAACAGGGCCACAGAGACGAGTCGCTCCGGCAAGGGTCAAACCGAAACCGGGGCGGGTGAAACGCGGCAACCTCCATCCGGAGCAACACCAAGTAGGCGGACGCGCAGTTGGCAACACAGGCTGCTCGCTTAGTCCGCGGGTAGGTGGCTCGAGCCCACCGGCAACGATGGGCCTAGAGGAATGACGGCCATAGCGCATGCAAATGCGCCGTAACAGAACCCGGCTTATCGGCTGACTTCGATTCTTTCGATGCAAACGGGTTCACCGTTTGCATCACTCCATTTTCCCTCTCCTGCGGGGAGAGGGCGAAGGGGTGAGGGGCTCGCGCGCCGCGGGTTCTTCCTGTGACGCCAACGCGGATCAGCGCTGCCGCCGCACATCCCGCAGGATTTCGCGGGCTGCGTTGTGGCCGGGAATCCCGGTCACGCCGCCACCTGGATGCGTCCCCGAGCCGCACATGTACAGGCCGGGAATCGGTGCGCGGTAATGGGCGTTGCCGAGCACGGGTCGCGCCGAGAAGAGTTGGTCGAGCGTGAGCGCGCCATGGAAGATGTCGCCCGCGGTCAAGCCGAATTCGCGCTCGAGATCGAGCGGCGACCACGCGCGATGGCCCACGATGCTCGCGCGAAAGTTCGGCGCGACGCGATTCACCGTCTCGATCATGAGGTCTGCCACCTCGGCGCGCGCATCGTCCCACGTGCGGCCCGGCATCACCGACGGCAGATCGGGATGCACATGCTGGCAGAACAGGCTCGCGACGTGCATCCCGGCTGGCGCCAGCGTCGCGTCGACAATCGAGGGAATCAGCACCTCGACGATTGGCGCGCGCGACCAGCCGTGTGTCCTGGCGTCGAAAAAGGCGCGCTCCATGTACGCGAGCGTCGGCGCGACGATGATTCCGCTCGCGTGATGCGGTTGCGGTGCCTTCCCGGGAAGCGCGATGAAATCGGGCAATTCGGACAGCGCGACGTTCATCCGGAACGTGCCGGAGCCGCAGCGATAGCCGGCAATCCGCGCGCGAAAATCCTCCGGCAGATGCGCCGGGTCGACGAGCTTCTCGAACAGGAGCTTCGGACCGACGTTGGCAACCACGCGCGCGGCCATGACGACTTCGCCGTCAGCAAGCTCGACACCGCTGGCGCGTGCTGCCTTGACGATCACGCGTGCGACGGTCGCGTTCGTGCGCAGCGTCACGCCGCGTGCCGCGCACTCGTCGGCCATCGCCTGCGTGATCGCCCCCATGCCGCCGATCGCATGACCCCATTGCCCGCGCTCGCCGTTGACCTCGCCGAACACGTGGTGCAGCAGCACGTACGCAGATCCCGGCGTATAGGGGCTCGCGAAATTGCCGACGACGGCGTCGAAGCCGAATGCGGCCTTGAGCGGATCGGACTCGAACCAGCGGTCGAGCACGTCGCCCGCGCTCTTGGTGAAAAGGTCCAGCACGTCGCGCCGCCCGGCGAGATCGAGCGCGCGAAACCGCTTCGCGACTTTCCACGCGTCGAGCAGTCCCCGGACTCCGCCGCCGATGTTGGGCGGTGTAGCGAGCAGCAGATCGCGAAGCACGTTGGCGACGCGGTCGAGCATCGCGTAATACCCGGGCAGCGCGTCGGCATCGCGGCGCGAGAATCTCGCGACCTCGGCCTGAGTCGCTGCGAGCCCTCCGCCGACTTTCAGGTGGCCTCCGTCGGGAAGCGGCAGAAAATTCGCGATCGGCCGCGCGACGATGCGCAGGCCATGTTGGGCGAGCCTGAGATCGCGAATGACCTTCGGATTGAGCAGGCTGACTGTGTAGCTCGCGGTCGAGTTGCGAAACCCCGGGTGGAATTCCTCCGTCACCGCGGCTCCCCCGAGAACGCCTCGGCGCTCGAGCACGCAAACGTCCAGTCCCGCGGCCGCGAGATAGGCGGCGCACACGAGGCCGTTGTGGCCCCCGCCGATGACGACGGCGTCGAAGCGGCGGGCGGCGGCAGTCACGGCAGGTCCTTACGGGTGTGGCTCGACGCGGAGCGAGGTTCGGACGAGCCGCGCCCAAAAAGAAAAGAGGGGATCTAGTCTTCGTCGACGCTGATTGCGACGGTCGAGTAGCCGGCATCGACGTAGGTGATCTCGCCGGTGATCGCGCTCGCAAGCTCCGACAAATAAAACGCCGCGACGTTGCCGACCTCATCGATGGTGATGTTGCGGCGCAGAGGCGCCGCGCGTTCGAAACGGGTCATGAGCTTGGAGAAATTCCCGATCCCCGCGGCAGCGAGCGTCTTGATCGGGCCGGCGGAGATCGCGTTGACGCGAATCCCCTCGGGTCCGAGGCACGCGGCGAGGTAACGGACATTGGCTTCGAGGCTCGCCTTGGCGAGGCCCATCACGTTGTAATTCGGCACCGAGCGCACCGCACCGAGATAGGTGAGCGTCAGCATCGAACCGGGCCGTCCTCGCATCAGCGGCCGCGCGCCCTTGGCCAGCGCCGCAAAGCTGTAGCTCGATATATCCTGCGCGACGGCAAATGCATTGCGCGAAAGACTTTCCAGAAAATCGCCGGCCAGCGCTTCGCGCGGCGCGAAAGCGATCGAATGCAGCAGCCCGTCGAGGACGCCCCACTCCGCTTTCAGGTCCGCGAACAGCGCGTCGATGTCATCATCCTTCGCCACGTCGCAGCGCAAGACGGGCACCGCGCCGAACTCCGCGGCGATTCTGGCGACGCGATCCTTCAGGTCGTCGTTGACATACGTGAACGCGAGTTGCGCACCCTCGCGCCGGCATGCGCGCGCGACGCCGTACGCGATCGAGCGGTTGGAGAGGATCCCGGTGATCAGGATCTTCTTGTCGGCGAGAAAGCCCATGGCGACTCCGAAAGCGTCAGGCGGCGCGCGATGCCGGCGCCTGGCGCGGCGGTCAGATTTCGGGGGAAGCGATGTTTTCGATCACGCCGCACGCAAGGCGATTGTTGGGAACGCCCGGCTGCGCGTCGAGCGGACCCGCCAATCCCTGATGGACGACGATCGCTTTCCCGAGAATACCATCCGGACCGTCGATGGCCACGCCGTCGAGACTCGCAGTCATCATCAGGATTCCCGTATTGGTGGCCTCCCCGAGGTAGACCTGTGGCACGCCTCCTCGCGGCGCCCACGGCGGGCCGGCCGAAAAGGCGTTGGGCGAACTGCAGTTGCCGGTCGTATGAATGGCGACCCGGTAAGGTCCCGGGATCACCACCTCCTGGATTTGTACCACCATCGTCAAGCCGCCTTCTCGACGGCGGAAGAGGATCAGCCCGGTGACGGCACTCCCGCCCCTCGCGGCGAGACGCGCGCCGACCCCGGGGCCCAGGAGCGGCGTGCGGGAATCCTTGTCCCCCGTCGAGCTGCATGCGGCAACCGTGACGAGAAACGCAAGCGCCGATCCGACTCCGATGCGCCTCATCGCCACCCAAGCACGTTCGCGTTCCGGTAACAAGGATCGTTCACGCTTTGCGAATGACGCCGCACGCGACACGCGCGCCGGAGTTGCCGGTGGGTTGCGTCTTGTAGTCGTCGGGATCCTTGTGGACGATCACGCTTTTGCCAATCAGGTCGGTGGCGCCACCTCCAACCGTGACGACCGGGAGCTCGGCCGAGAGCTTCGCTTCGCCGTTGCCATCCGCCATCAACATCGGCATGTCGCCCGCGTGGTGTTCCGCCTCCGCAGGATTGCCGTGCGGCTTCCCTGTGGGGTTGAAATGGCCGCCGGCGCTCATGCCGTCATCGGCGCTGCAGTCGCCCTTCTCGTGGACATGGAAGCCGTGGCCCCCGGGCGACAGCCCCGAGACCTGAGCGACGACGTAGACCTTCTCGCCCTTCTGGACGAAGGTGACCTTGCCGGCTGCGGTGTTGCCCTTGGTTGGCTCGAGCACCGCGACCGCCGACGGGCTCTGTGCCATCGTGGTGCAGGATGTGAGCGCAATAGCCACCGAAATCAACAGCAGGCGTTGCATGAGACTCTCCCTTGGTGGAACGCGGCGACGGAACGGCGACCGCACGATGCGCTTTGCCGGTCACGCATCATAAGCGAACGGTCCCCCGTTGCCAAAAAGGCGCGCGGACGGCAGCATTGGGGAACGATGATCAAGACGGGCTCCCGGAACGGATCGACCGCGGCCAGAGTTCACGAGCGCGCCACGCTGAAAGGAAAAGGCGCGATCGTCACGGGCTCCACCAGCGGAATCGGCCTTGGCATCGCGCGCGCGCTCGCCGGGCAAGGCGCGGATATCCTCCTCAACGGTTTTGGCGACGCGGACGCGATCGAAAAGCAGCGCGACGATTTCACCGCCGAATTCAAGGTGAAGGTTGCCTTCAGCGGCGCCGACATGTCGAAGCCTCCCGAGGTGCGGGACATGGTCGCGCAGGCGACACGCGAGCTTGGTCGCGTAGACATCCTCGTCAACAATGCCGGCATCCAGCACACGGCACCCATCGAGGCGTTTCCCGACGATCGCTGGGACGCGGTGCTCGCAATCAACCTTTCGTCGAACTTTCACGCGATCAAGGCCGCGCTGCCGCAAATGAAGGCGCGCAACTGGGGACGCATCGTCAACATCGCGTCGACGCACGGCCTCGTTGCCTCGGCGACCAAGTCCGCTTACGTCGCTGCCAAGCACGGCGTGGTTGGTCTCACGAAAGCAGTGGCGCTCGAGACTGCAAGGACGGGAATCACCTGCAACGCGATCTGCCCCGGCTGGGTGCTGACGCCGCTCGTGCAAAAGCAGATCGACGATTGGGCGAAGCGGGACGGCATACCGGTCGCGAAGGCGAGGGATCTCCTTCTCGGCGAAAAGCAGCCGTCGATGGAGTTTGCAACGCCCGAACAGATCGGCGCCCTCGTCGTGTTCCTTTGCTCCGAGGCGGCGGCGCAGATTCGCGGTGCAGCGCTCGCGGTCGACGGCGGCTGGACGGCGCAATAAGCGAAGGGGAGCAAAACGTGCGCACACAGTTCGTGTCGGCGGAAGGCGACGCCGGCGGGGCCCGCCCGTGACGGCCAAGAGCGCGCCCGAGCTCCTCTCGGCGCTGCGATCGTTCGAGAAAGGCAAGGTCGTCTCGGCGAAGGAAGCCGTGGCGCTGATCCGCGATGGCGACACGGTCGCGACCGGCGGCTTCGTCGGCATCGGCTTCGCCGAGAACATCGCCGTCGCGCTGGAGGAACGCTTCGTCGACTCGGCGCGCGACGATCCGCACGGCGTCGGCAGCCCGCGCGACCTCACCCTCGTCTATGCGGCGGGACAGGGCGACGGCAAGGAGCGCGGCCTCAACCACCTCGGCTACAAGGGGCTCGTCAGCCGGGTCATCGGCGGGCATTGGGGGCTCGTCCCGAAGCTGCAGGCGCTGGCGGTTGCGAACCAGATCGAGGCTTACAACTTGCCGCAGGGCGTCATTACGCATCTGTTCCGCGACATCGCAGCGGGAAAACCCGGTCAGCTCTCTCGCGTCGGCCTCGGCACCTTCGTCGACCCACGCTTCGGCGGCGGCAAGATCAACGAGCGCACGACAAACGATCTGGTTCTGCTGACCGAGGTCGGCGGCGAGGAATGCCTGCTCTACAAGACGTTCCCGATCGATGTCGGCATCGTCCGCGGGACGACCGCAGACCCCGACGGCAACATCACGATGGAGCGCGAGGCGCTGACGCTCGAAGCGCTGGCGATCGCGATGGCCGCGCGCAATTCCGGCGGCATCGTCATCGTGCAGGTGGAGCGTCTCGCCGAACGCGGCACGCTCAATCCGCGACAGGTCAAGATCCCGGGCATCCTCGTCGACTGCGTGGTGGTAGCCGAAAAGCCGGAGTACCACATGCAGACATTCATCGAGCCCTACAGTCCCGCGTTTTCCGGCGAGATCCGCGTGCCGATGACAGGATTGAAGCCGATGGAGCTCTCGGAGCGCAAGATCATCGCCCGCCGCGCCGCGCTCGAATTGAAGCCCAACGCGGTCGTCAATCTCGGCATCGGCATGCCCGAAGGTGTGGCGAGCGTTGCGGCCGAGGAAAACGTGATCGACCTCATGACGCTGACCGCGGAGCCCGGTATCGTCGGCGGGATTCCCGCGGGCGGGCTCAATTTCGGTGCGGCGACCAATACGCAGGCGGTGATCGACCAGCCCTACCAGTTCGATTTCTACGACGGCGGCGGGCTCGATCTGGCGTTTCTCGGCCTTGCGCAAGCCGATCGCCTGGGCAATCTCAACGTCAGCAAGTTCGGGCCACGGCTCGCGGGCGCCGGCGGATTCATCAACATCAGCCAGAACGCCAAGGAGGTCGTGTTCGTCGGCACGTTCACCGCCGGCCGGCTGCGGGTCGCCGTCGAGGATGGCAAGCTCAGGATTCTCGACGAGGGCGGCGCGCGCAAGTTCGTCGCTGCGGTCGAGCAGCGCACGTTCAGCGGTGAATATGCGGTCAGGCGCAAGCAGCCGGTGCTCTTCATCACCGAGCGCTGCGTGTTCCGCCTCGGTGCCGACGGGCTGGAGTTGGTCGAGATCGCACCGGGCATCGACCTCGAGCGCGACGTGCTGCAGCGCATGGATTTCGTGCCGGTCGTCCGGCAGGCTCCGGCGCTGATGGACGAGCGCATCTTCCGGCCCGGCCCGATGGGGCTGCGCGAGTTGCTGCTGGCGATTCCGCTCGACCAGAGACTTTCCTACGATCCCGAGCAGAACGTGTTCTTCATCAACT
>WNGE01010736.1_pt1 | contig 18273 bp, 24 predicted proteins | sample 5400651 | NCBI WGS metagenome assembly WNGE01 (sample SAMN13153370, study PRJNA577476) | soil metagenome | isolation source: 60 cm soil or saprolite under grassland replicate 2 | place: USA:California | collected 2016-06-15
TCGAGTTATCGTAAGTGTTTGACAGCGACCGCGAGGAACGCCGGCTGCTGGGCGGCAACCATGCGCGACTCAACGCGGGAGCGCGCCCGCGGACTCGCGGCCGAACCACGAGGGCCGGTTAACTTGTATCATTTGGGCTCATTATGAATAACGCCATGTCCGCGGTCGACGTTGTTCAACGCCAAGTTGAAGCCTATAACAACCGCGACCTGAATAAGTTTGTGTCCACCTATAGCGAAGCGATCGCGATTTTTCGCATGCCTTCCACCGAGCCCAGCATCTCTGGCAAAGGCCAACTCGCCGAGTTTTATTCTACGCAAAGACTCAATTTGCCCAAGCTGCGGGCAGAGATCGTGAATCGCATCGTGCTAGGCGACAAGGTCATCGACCACGAGCGCGTCTGGGGCGTTCGCGATACTCCGATCGAAGTTGCGGCGATTTACCAGGTCGTTGGAGGATTGATTGAACGCGTCTGGTTCTTCTCGCCGGAGTAGGCCAATTCACCGGAGGCGATGCGATGAACCCTAAGCTCTCCGCCCATCCGCACGCGTCGCGGACGGCGCCCCGCGCGATCCGCGAGTCGCTGCTTAGCTTCGTTCGTCAGGCCTGCGGTGGATAACCAACAGCCTAAGCGTGGAGAACCGAGTACCGACGCATCCATCAGTTTGCGTAGTGCCGCAGCCGCTGCCGTCGCGGCTGCCCTAGGTGCTATCGCAGGCGGCATGGCAGCATCGAGGTTGCCAAGCGACAAGTTCATTTGGACTGGATTCGTGTTGGCGCCCCTCCTGGTTTTGCTGGAGGTCTTCTTCAAGCATTTCGTTGCGTTGTTCGGCGGCAACGCAAACGCCGCACGCTTCACCCTTGCCGGCGCCATCGTGCTCGGGTTTTATGGCACCTGGTTCGCTGTCCGCTGATAGCCCATCGACCTTGGACAACATGACGCCCGGCACCTGTATCGAGCGCACGGTCACCGGCAAGCCGGTGTCTGCCGCGCGTGTCAAACGCTAGGCGGCGTGCCGCCGCATGGACGATTACTTCCTGCGGTCGCAGCGGCTCGGTTTCCGCTGCTGGCGTGATACCGATCTTGCGCTCGCCATTAATCTCTGGGGCGATCCCACGGTGACGCGGTATATCACGTCTCGCGGCTACACATTGCGCGAAGTGCAGATTCGACTTGAGCTCGAGATCGAGGCTCAGCATGCCCACAGCATCCAGTATTGGCCGATCTTCCATCTGGCTACGGACGAGCATGTCGGTTGCTGCGGTCTCAGAGTGCGCGACAATCAGCCGGAGATTCCCGAACTCGGAGTCCACGTCGTGTCCCGGCACTGGAGGCAGGGCTACGCGTTCGAGGCGGCGTCCCGGGTAATCGAGCATGCGTTCACCGCCCTCGCGCTCCAAGCACTCTTCGCGGGTCACAATCCAGAGAATGTCGCATCGCAAAGGCTCCTCATGAAGCTAGGCTTCGTCCATACGCACGACGAGTTCTATGCGCCCACGGGACTGGAGCATCCGTCCTACCTGCTAACCAACCCAAAGCATGCGGCCGCCTAACGCTCTCTCAACCCGAGCGATTCGCCCGCGGCGCTTGTGCACCGTCGACTCGGCACTGTCTATCTTCTTCCGTCGAACTTCTCGAGGGCACGCATTTGTCGGACGCTTCGGACTATCAAGAGCGAATTAACGCGGCGCTTGCGGACCTTGGAATTCCGCTTGAGCTTGTCCGCAAACGCGGCCTGCCACTTTGCTTCGAGGCTGAAGAATTGATTGTCGCCGAAACCGACTCCCTCGGCCGCGAGCACCGGTTGGCGCCTGCCGCAGCTCACGCCTGGAGGGAAATGAAAGCAGCAGCCCATGCGGATGGCGTCGGGTTGCAGATCGTCTCCGCCTTTCGGAGTTTCGACCGGCAAGTCGATATCGTCCGGCGTAAAATCGAAGCGGGGCAAACCGTCGAGGAGATCCTGAGCGTCAGTGCGCCGCCGGGATACAGCGAGCATCACACGGGCTGCGCCGTCGATATTGGCACCTCGGGTTGTGACTCACTCGAGGAAGTCTTCGAGCAGTCTCAGGCCTTTGCCTGGCTCACCGAAAACGCGGCGCCGTACGGTTTCTTCATGTCATTCCCACGGGACAATGCATACGGCTACCGCCACGAGCCGTGGCACTGGGCCCACCGGAAGGCGTGACCTCGTCCGCCCACGCGGCGGCCTGCGCATTCGCACGACTTGCTCTTTCAGTCGCATGCTCGTTGTCGAAACCTTCGGGCGGGTCTATGCTAGTCCTGAATCATGTCATTTGCGTGCATTGCGCCACGGCGCCGATGACCTTATCCCGAAATGAGCGCTCAACGACCTGAGCACACTCGCGTCAAGCAGGGAGCAGCCACACCATGGACCAGCCGCCATTTTTTGGTGCCGGTTTTGGCACCGCCTGGAATGCATTGTTTTGGGTCATTCGGGCAATTGCAATCATCGCCGCCGCATACTTCGTGTACCAAGCCGCTATTCGCCGCAAGCGCGCCGCCCTGAACATCGGACCGAATTGGTGGGTGCTCTTTACCCTTGTTGGCGGTGTCTGGACGCTTCTGGTCTATTGGTTGATGGAGCACTCCACCCTGTCCGTTCACCGCGACAGTGACGCTTCCTAACCTCGAGCTCAATCCTGACTCGCGAAGGGAATCAACGATCGTATGAACGACGAGAAAATCACGGTTCGCGTGACCACGACGGGACAAACCCTGGATGTCGTCGTTCTGAGCAAGCGCGCCGATATGATCGAAATCGTCCTCGGTGAAGGCATCCACAGCGTGCGGTGCCGATTAACGCCCACTCGCACCGGCGCAGCCTATGTGGGCAATGCAATGGGGCGCGAGATCGTCTACGAACGGGGACGCGATCAAGTCAACGCCGATCTCGAACGGGTGAATGTGGCAGTGCCCAAATTCAAGCGACGCTGATCGAAAGGGTAGCGTCGTTCGTTAATCCATGTTCGGCACCCACGACTTCCTGCTGTTTGTGGCCGCTGGTGTGCTGCTGAATATCACACCGGGCCCCGATATGTTGTACATCATCGGACGCAGCTCGTCACAGGGCTGGCGAGCCGGTGCCGCTGCCGCACTGGGCATCGGCGCCGGATGCGTCGTCCACATCGTGGCGGCTGCGCTCGGGCTGTCCGCCGTGCTCGCCGCTTCCGCGACCGCATTCACGATTTTGAAGATCATCGGTGCCGCGTATCTCGTGTACGTGGGCGTCTCCCTCATTCGCTCCTCGCGTTCCTCGCCTCGGGCAAGGCGCGCGGTTGCGTTCGCGCCTGCCACCTTGCGCACGGTATTCGTCCAGGGTTTTCTGACGAACGTGCTGAATCCAAAGGTTGCTCTTTTTTTCCTGGCGTTCTTGCCCCAGTTTATCGACTCGGACGCACCGAGCAAACCGCTTGCCTTTCTCTTTCTCGGGGCGGTTTTCAACTCTAACGGTACGCTTTGGAATCTGCTTGTAGCCTGGTCTGCCGCACGATTTACGGTCGGCATCGAGCGAACCAAGCTCGTAGCATGGTTCAATCGCTGTATCGGAGGCCTCTTTGTCTATCTCGGCATCCGGTTGGTCTTCGCCAGGCAGGGCTGATACGGCGCTCGTTGCCGCCGGGAATCAGAGGCGGCAAATTCCAATCCATTGGACGCTTCGTCCGAGGTTCGTGCTTACGATTTTTGCCTGGGCGTGCTGCTTGCCCATTGCGCAAGCTGTCGAGCGCTTTGGCGACGCCGAGAATGCGAGCGAGCTTCAACAACGCGCGATTTCCGTGACGGCGGTTCAAAGAGGTCTTCTGTCGCTGGCCGAGGCCGCCTCCGGTGAGGAAGCCTTCGATCTCTATCGAACATACAACGAATCAATGGGCACCTGGCTCCAAGTCGAGTTCCTGCGAACGTCGCTGGACCTCTCGATCGCAGCCACGTCGGCATCCGACGAAGAGAAGTTTCGGAGCGATCTCGGGGACCACGCCAGATTTGCCTTGTGGGAGCTCGACCAGAATATCAGCCATCTCGACGAGAGCATCGCCGAGGTCGAACAGGCGGAACATCTGCGGCTCATTCAGGTTCTCCGTTCCTTGCTTATGCACGCTCGAATCACTGTAAGCCGACTGTCGACCGCCCAAGGCGAGACAGGCCTCTAAGTTTTCGCCGGCACGACTACGGCCCGTTCCTTGCAAACAGAAAGGCTGCGGCTCGAACCGCTCGTCGAGGGTCACGCCGTCGAGATGTTCGCTGCCCTTAGCGATCCGCAGCTCTACCGCTTCATTCCCGAAAAGCCGCCGCTTTCCACTGCCGCCCTGCGTCAGCGCTATCGAATGCTGCAGGGAGGCACGTCCGCTGACGGGTTGCAGCTCTGGTTGAACTGGGCGATACGGATCGTTTCGTCCGATCGATGTGTCGGCTATGTGCAAGCGACCGTCCACGCGGGTCGAACCGCGGACTTCGCCTATGTGCTCGCTTCCGCATTCTGGGGTCGCGGCATCGCCACGGAGGCGTGTGTCGCGGCGATAGATTTCCTCGAGACCGAGCTCGCGGTACGGTCGCTTTACGCAACCGTCTCCGCCGAGAACCATCGATCCGTGCGACTCCTCGCGCGGCTTGGCTTTGGCGAAGTCGATGCAGCGCGCTATCCCCACGGCAAAGTCGTCGAAGGTGATCGCGTGTTCTCCCTGGCGCTTGATTCGCGGCGGACCCGATGAGCCTACAGAGTGGAATCCGCCGCGAGTGCGCGCGACGGCGCGCGTTGACGAACTCGTATGGCTCTCCCAGAATTGCCACCTCGCCCACGAGAGGAGAACGTCATGGTAGGGCTATCTGCGCTGTGGCTGCCGATCCTGCTGTCCGCGGTCATCGTTTTCGTCGTGAGCTCCATCATCCACGTGGCCACGCCGTGGCACAAGGGCGACTACCTCCAGATGCCCAACGAGGACAAGGTCATGGACGCCCTGCGGCCCTTCGCCATACCGCCGGGCGACTACATGGTTCCCCGCCCGTCGAGCGCGCAGGAGATACGGTCACCGGACTTCGTCGAAAAGATGAACAAAGGGCCGGTGCTCGTGCTCACCGTGATGCCCAACGGCTCCGTAGCGATGACGAAGAGCCTCGTGCTCTGGTTCCTCTATTCCGCCGTGGTCGCGCTCTTCGCCGCGTATGTCGCGAGCCGCGCGCTGCCCGTCGGCGCTCCGTACCCTCGCGTATTTCAGCTCGTCGGAGTCACTGCGTTCGTCGGCTACTCCGTCGCGCTCTGGCAGATGTCGATCTGGTATCGGCGCGCGTGGGAAACGACGATCAGAGCGACGATCGACGGCCTCATCTACGCGCTCCTCACCGCGGGCCTATTCGGCTGGCTGTGGCCGCGTTAGCTCCAGTCATTGTCCCGGAACGCGCCGATTCGGCCGACGCGAGAGCGCTCATCGCCGAGCTCGAACGGGAGCTCGACCCCCACTATCCCGAAGCGAGCCGGCACGGGTACAGCGTCGAGAAACTCCTGCGCGAAGCCGTCGCGTTCTTCGTGACGCGGCACGCCGGCATGCCTGCCGGCTGTGGTGGCGTTCAGTTCTTTGGCGCCGAGTACGGAGAAATCAAGCGCATGTACGTACGGCCCGGATTTCGCGGCCACGGTCTGGGCAGGCTGATGCTGGGCCATCTTGCCGCGCATGTCCGGCAACAGGGGATTTCCCTGTTGCGATTGGAAACGGGGATTTATCAATCCGAAGCCATCGGTTTGTACGAGCGGTTCGGGTTCCGGCGGACTGCGCCGTTCGGGGCCTACCGGGACGATCCTCTGAGCGCCTTTTACGAGATGCGCATCGGCTGAGGACCTCGATTCAAAGCGCGGGTTCCCCCGAACCCGGGCGCACTGCTCACCGTCGCCGGGGGCGTCGCGTCGAGGCTTGCGCATTGACTCCGCGCTGGGCAAGATGGAACATGTCAGATCGTTCCGGTTTTTTTCGCCGCTTATGACCCGACTTGCGGACCTGTGGAAGCTCCTCCTCCCCTTGCTGGGCTTGTTGGTCGTGATTGCGGCCATCGCAATCGTAATTGTTCGAGTCAGACGCTCCCGGGCGGCGAACCCACCCGTGCGAGGCCCTGAGCCGGCTGTATCGGAGGAGGATGCGGCCTTTCTCGATTCGTCGCACATCGGCCTGGAGCCGTTCCTGGAGGCGAAGCATCCGACTCGCTTCCGAGCCGACGCGGCGGTAACGCGGAACGATTCTAAGCGCGGGCGCCGATGAAATCGACGGCGCATCTGCGCGCAGGCTAATGCACGAGTTCGTCGACATCGCCGTGTTCTGGGCAGTCGTGCTGGCGGGTATCTGCTTGCTCGCGCGTTTCCCCGAAAGCTGGCTCGGCCGGATCCTTTTCGCCCGCCTCGGGCCGCTGCCAATTCGAGGCGAACTGCGCAGCCGGTATCTGTTACGCTGGGGGCTCTTTGGCGGGGGCTGGTTTGTGCAGGCGATCCTCGTGCTCGCCATTGGCGCGGCTGCCCTGCGCCTGCAGCCAGGGCTCGCCGAATCATTGTATTTCCTGGTGTTATGGGCAGTCGTGGTTCCCCTCTTTGCGGCCGTCGCGCTATCGGGATCGCTGTTTGCGGTGGGCGCTGCATTGTGGCGACGCTACATCGGGGCCGAGCGCCGCGCCGACAGCCGCTCGCATGCCGTTCAGGCCTGAGCTGCCGGTAAACCCAGCGTCTTACGCAACCGCTCGCATGACCGATGAGTTCGATGTCCGCGCACTCTCTGACGGAATGCCGGCGCTGTGGAATCAGCGCAATGCCAGCCCTAAACTGCGCTGCGTGACTTGGGCTGCCGCATATCCCTGGCCGTGGAACCGCTTGTCGTCTTGTTCGTGCTGCCGGTAGTCATCGGCATTGTGGCCGAAGCGCTCTTTCGCGATACGACCCGAGCATCGTGCGTCGCGACATTCGCCTCGCCGCTGGTCGTCTATCTCTGCCTCATGTACCGCGACCCGGACGGCACTTGGAATTGGCTCGCCACACTCCTGATCTCGCCCCTGGCGATCGCCTTGGCGCTGGCCGCGGTCATGGTGTGCTTCGGGCGCGCGCACATCCGCAGGCATCCGCACAGGAACGGCGCGTAGCAGCGCTGCGAGCGGCCTGACCGCAGCGTGCCTCACGGCCCGGTCCTTGCGACCTGCGGGGCCGGGAAGCGCTGCCCCCAAGGTAGAATCGCGGCATGGGCACCCGCCTCCTCAAGGTGACGGTCATCCTTCTGTGCTGTGTCAACGCCGTGATGTGGGAGTTCTACACCGAGTCGACGCTCATGGCGCTGTTCTGGGCCGCGACCGCGCTCGGCTTCGTGATCTGGATTGCCGACGACATCCGCCGCGGCTGATCACCGGCAACGTTTGCACCGCGGAGGCCGGAAATGGCTTACTCTATGTTTTGTTTCCAACCCGCCTAAGCGAAGGATCGCCAATTGCCGAAGCCCAATTATGCGTTTGCCAAGCGCCAAAGAGATCTCCTCAAGAAACAGAAGAAGGAAGAAAAGCGGCAGCGGAAGCTGGGCTCGGCCGCCCCGCCCACTCCTGAAACCGTGCCGCCGCAGCCCGTAAGCGATAAGGCCACCGAGTAGGGATCTCGGAGCTTCCCCGCGCGGGAGCGCGAGCGGGGCGGCGCATATTGCGCGAGGCGGGCGATCGCTAGTCCTCGCGGCGCCGAGCGCTGGCCAAGGCAGGCCTTCTGTTCCACAATGCCCTCGAACGCGAGCGGGCCGCGGTCGCGGAGTCCGCGCAGGGCGGAGCGAAGCTCATCGTCTTCCCTGAAGCCTTCATACCCGTCGCCCCCTGAGGCAGGATCGCGGCGGGCCCGCTGTCCAGGGAGACCGGCATCCTCTCGGATCCGCCCGGCGCAGCCTGGACGCCGCAGGTCACTACGCGCGTCCGGACATCTTCGAGCTGCGCGTGAACCGGCGGCTAAGAGAGCCCATCGCGTTCGATTGATGTGGCTGCGGTTGGACGGCCCGTGCAGCGAATGCGGACGAACATGGAAACGCATATCACCGATATCACGCACGTTATCCAGCTCGCCGTGGCGCCGGTGTTCCTGCTCACCGCCATCGGGACGTTGATCACCGCGCTCAACAACCGCCTCGGCCGGGTGATCGACCGGCGCCGCATCCTGCAGGAACGCCTGCCCGGCGGGATAGCTCAGCCCACCCCCAGGTCGACCGCTCATGCGCGCGACGATGCCATCGTGGAGATGCGCGCCGAGCTGCACCGGCTCGCACGCCGCGCCCGGCTGATCTATTTCTCGATCCTCGCGGCGGTGACCGCGGCGCTTCTGGTATGCCTCGTCGTCGCCAGCGCCTTCTTGGGCGCGCTGCTGACGGTCGAGCTGGCGCGGCTGGTTGCGGTGCTGTTCATCCTGGCTATGTGCGCGCTGATCGTGTGCCTCGGCCTGTTCCTGCGCGAAGTCTTCCTGGCGGTCGCCGATCGAGCGCTCAAGCTTCCCGCATGACGACCGAGTCCGCTCCCGCCGGGACCCTCGATCTCGACGCTTATCTGCGGCGCATCGACTACGGCGGTGCGCTCGAGCCGACGCTGCCCGCGCTGCAAGCGCTGCATCTTGCGCACGCGACGCACATTCCGTTCGAGAACCTGGACATCCTCCTCGGCCGGTCGATCGGGCTCGATCTCGAAAGCCTGCAGGCCAAGCTCGTCGCCGGCGGCCGTGGCGGCTACTGCTTCGAGCAGAACACGCTGTTCGCGGCGGCGCTGCGCGCGCTGGGCTTCGACGTGACCCTGCTTGCCGCGCGCGTGCGCTTCGGCGCGAATCGCGTCCTGCCACGCACGCACATGACGCTCTCGGTCCGCGTCAACGACACGGCCTGGCTCGCCGATGTCGGTTTCGGGGCCGCAGGCCTGCTGCTGCCGATTTCCTTCCGAGACAGGGCCGACGTGCGGCAGTTCGCGTGGACGTACCGCCTCGCCGAGGAAGCCGGGCAATGGATACTGCAATCGCAGCGGGAGCGCGCTTGGGTCGATCTCTACGCCTTCACGCTCGAGCCGCAACTCGCCATCGATTTCGAGGTGGCCAACCACTACGTCTCGACGCATCCGCAGTCGCGCTTCGTGCAGGCGCTGACGGCCCAGCGCGTTGAGCCCGAGGCGCGGCGTACGCTGGTCAATCGCGACTACAGCGTCGACCGCGGCACCGAGATCCGCCGGCACACTTTGCGCAACGACGACGAGCTGCTCGACTTGCTGGCCGGGGATTTCGGGTTGCGCTTTCCGCCGGGTACGCGGTTTCGCATGCCGGGCGCCACGACCTGACGCGCGCGTGGAAGGCGAAGCGCTGGTCGCGGCGACGGGCATTCCCGCAACGATCCTGCGCCCGTGGTATGTGCTCGGTCCGGGGCACCGCTGGCCGATGCTTCTGCTGCCGCTGTACGCGCTGTTGCGGCTCCTCCCATGCGCGGAACGCAATCACGACGCTGCAATCGAGCTTTAACCAGGGAGGACGACATGAGCGATCGCGTGCGCAAGGTCGACTATTTCTACGTGATGGTGCCCAATACGGCAGGACAGGCCGCGAAGGTGCTGGCGGCGCTCGCCGCGCAGGGCGTGAATCTGCTCGCGTTTTCCGGATTCCCAAGCGGCGGCAAGGGTCAGCTCGATCTCGTACCCGAGAAGAGCGCGGCGCTTAGGCGCGCGGCGAAAAAACTGAAGCTCAAGCTGTCCAAGAAAAAAAGCGGTTTCCTGTTGCAGGGCACCGACCGCGTCGGCGCGATGACCAGGACGCTCAACACGCTCGCTGCGGCCAAGATCAACGTCACCGCGATGGACGCCGTCGCCGGCGGCGGAAAGTTCGCGGCGATTTTCTGGGTGAAGCCCAAGAAGGTCGCCAAGACAGCCAAGCTGTTGCGCGCGCGTTGACGCCAGCGCGACGGGCGTTTCAGGTGGTCGAGCGCTACGACGTCGCGTTGGCGAACGGCCTGTCGCTGCCTGTCGTGCGGATGGCAAAGGCGCTGGCGCCGCGTTGACCATGTCCCCGCAATGCGGCAGTACGCCCTGGTAACCCACTGGCATCTCGCGGCGCCGATCGAGCGCGTGTGGGACGCAATTTTCGCGGTCGAAGACTGGCCATGCTGGTGGCGCTACGTACAGGCGGTGATCGAGCTCAAGAAGGGCGATGCGAAGGGCGTGGGCGCGGTTCGCCGCTTCACGTGGTCGAGCGCGCTGCCGTATCGGCTGTCGTTCGAGATGAGCGTGACAGCGGTGGAGCGTCCGACGACCATGCAAGGCATCGCCTCGGGCGAGCTTTCCGGCTGCGGGCGCTGGCACCTCGAGGCGGAAGGCACGACGACTCGCGTGCGTTACGACTGGACGGTGGCGACAACGCGGCCGTGGATGAACTTCGCCGCACCCGTGATGCAACCTGTGTTCCGGTGGAACCACGGCCGCGTGATGGCCGAGGGCGGCCGCGGCCTGGCGCGCCATCTTGGCGTCGAGCTTCTGACTGCACGCTTAGGAATCTGACGCACGCGACAGGTTTCGCGGCCAGCTGCTCTCGCCCAGGCAGCGCTTCCATCGTCGCTGCGGTGATAGGATGGCTGTACGGCCATTCCGGGAGAATGCTTATGACCCTGTGCCCTATCGCAGTTGCCGTCGGCTGCAAGAAGTGCCCGCCTTTGCGGTTTGCCCGCTGAAAACGGTCATCGGCGATTACCGCCCCGACGAGAAAGCACCGCGTTTTCCGGAGGAATCCGCCACCACCCGGCGTGGCGACAAGCGCGCGAAGTAATACGCCAGTCGGGAAATCAGGCTCGCGCTCCCACCTGCTACACTCGAGCAATGCTTTCCCTGACCCCGGCTGAGCGCCGCGATCTTCGCGCCAAGGCGCACCGGCTGCGTCCGGTCGTGAGCGTGGGCCATCACGGGCTTACCGCCGGCGTACTGCACGAGATCGATGTCAACCTGCTCGCGCACGAGCTCATCAAGGTGCGGGTGTTCAACGATGACCACGGTGCGCGCGAGGCAGTGCTCTCGCGCATCTGTGCGGAGCTCGAAGCCGCACCTGTCCAGCATATCGGGAAGCTTCTGGTCGTGTGGCGGCCGGCGCCGCCGCCCGCGGGGGACGAGCGTGCGGGTCCGCGGCCGAAAACGAAAGACGAATCCGCCACGCGCAAGCGGCAGCCGCGATCGCAGGAGCGCCAACGCCGCCGCCGGGCGCCGCCGCGCGGTGTGTCCGTGCCGACCCCGCGAGCCCAGGGCGCGCACGCCTGCGCGGCCGCCCTCGGGCCACCGCATGCGCAGCCGGCCGCCCGCGACCGGGGGCAGGCGCCGGCGCACTCCCTAAACTCGTTCGATGCCGCTCGGGCTCCCGCCGCTGCGCATCGGTCTTGCGGCCAGCGCGCTGCACCGCGCGGCACCCAACGGCGCACTGTTCCGCTTGCTCGGTCCGCTCGAGCGCAGCATTCGCGAGGAGTTGCGCGCCGAGCTATTCGTGCTTGGCCAGACCTACGACGCGCTCGCCGCTTATGGCGTGCTTGCCGATTACCCGCGGCTCATCCGCTTGCCCATGCGCCGCGATGGCGGCGTGATCCACCTGGTGGCGGCCGTGGTGAGCGGCGACCCCGCACGCCGCCTCGACGCGGTGATCTATCTCCTCGACCCGGACGACCCGACCTCGGTTTTCCCTGAGGGGCAGGCGCTGAAACGCGAATGCGTCATCCATGAGACGTTGTTCGTGTCGACGCTCGCGCACGCGCGGGAGTGGTTCGAGCTGGCGCGCGTCGAGTGCGGCTTCGCGCCCAATCCGCTGCTCGACACGCATTTCGACTTCGCGTCGCAGACGATCGCGCTGATCGCGCACGATTCGTGCAAGGGCGAGCTGATCGAGTTCGTGCGCGGGCGCTTCGCATTCTTCGACCGCTTCCGCCGGCGCATCGCCACCGGTACGACCGGCGCCATGCTCAACGATCTTGCGGAGGAGATTTCCGCCGCGCACACACCGTGGGTGCAGCGCTTCCATTCCGGTCCGCTGGGCGGCGACGCCGAAATTGCGCTGGAAATCCTCGAGAATCGCTGCCGGCGCGTCATTTTTCTCGAAGACCCGCACGTCGCGCGGCAGCACGAGGCCGACATCCAGCTGCTCGAGCGCTCGGCGCGGATCACCACCGAGCGCACGATGTGCGTCAGCGACCGCGCCAGCGCGGACGCGTGGGTCGCGAGCTGCGAGCGGCGGCGCGAAGCGCAGCGGTTGGGGTAATGCAACGGGATTTTCGTAGGTGCGAATTTATTCGCACGCGGCGAAACACTGCACGCCGAGGCCGAATGAATTCGGCCCTACGATGGCGATGCTGGCCGAATGAATTCGGCCCTACACGTAGCGCACGGCGAGGACTTCGTATTCACGCACGCCCGAAGGTGCCTCGACCTCGGCGGTGTCGCCAGCGTGTTTGCCGATCAGCGCCCGCGCGATCGGTGAGCCGACCGAGATTTTTCCCGCCTTGATGTCGGCCTCGTCGTCGCCGACGATCTGGTAGCTCACCTTGTCGCCGGAGGCGAGGTCCACGAGATCGACCGTGGCGCCGAACACGATTTTGCCGCCGGCGTCGATCTCTGCGGGATTGACCACGTGCGCGTCCGCGAGCTTGGACTCGATGTCGCGGATGCGCGCTTCGATGAAGCCCTGGCGCTCCTTCGCTGCGTGGTATTCCGCGTTTTCGGAAATGTCGCCGTGCAGGCGCGCCTCGCCGATCGCGCGCACGATCGTCGGCCGCTCGATGGTCTTGAGCCGCTGCAATTCCGCCCTGAGCCGCTCCGCGCCGGCGGCGGTCATCGGATGCCTTTTCATGTCGCGTGCGTGGGCGCGACTGGTTGCGGCGCGGCGCGCGGTTTCAGCCGCCGGTGCAGCGCCTGCGTCGAGTACGGAACCAGCTCGCGCAGGCCTTGCATGCCGATTGCGGCGGCACGCGCGCCGGCGATCGTGGTGTACGTCGGCACCTGCGCGTTCAGGGCCGCGCGGCGAATGACGTAGCTGTCCTGGATCGCGCTGCGTTTCTCTTCCACGGTATTGACGACGAGCGCGACCTCACCGTTGACGATCATGTCGACGATATGCGGGCGGCCTTCCGCGACCTTGTTGACCGGCGTGACCGGAAGTCCCGCAGCGGCGAGCGCAGCGGCAGTGCCGCGTGTGGCGACCAGGTCGAAGCCCAGCCCCGCGAGCGTGCGGGCGACGTCGAGCACGCGCGGCTTGTCCGGATTCTTGACGCTGACGAACACATTGCCACTTTCCGGCAACCTGACGCCGGCGGCGATCTGCGACTTGAGGAACGCCTCCGCGAAGGTCTCGCCTACGCCCATAACTTCGCCGGTCGATTTCATCTCGGGCCCGAGGATGGTGTCGACGCCGGGAAACTTGATGAACGGGAAGACCGCTTCCTTGACCGAAAAATACGGCGGGACGATCTCACCGGTGACGCCCTGCTGCGCCAGCGTCTGTCCGACCATGCACCGCGCCGCGATCTTGGCGAGCGGGCGCCCCGTTGCCTTGGAGACGTAGGGAACGGTACGCGACGCGCGCGGATTGACTTCGAGCACGTAGACCACGCCCTTGCCGGCGTTCTCATGATCCGGGAACTGGATGGCGAACTGCACATTCATCAAGCCGACGACGTCGAGCCCGTGCGCCATCGCTACCGTCTGGCGCCGCAACTCATCCTGCAGCTGCTTGGACAGCGAGAAAGGCGGTAGCGAGCAGGCGGAGTCGCCCGAGTGCACGCCGGCCTGCTCGATGTGTTCCATGATCCCGCCGATGATGACGTCCTTGCCGTCGCCGTGATTATCGACCACGGCGTCAACGTCGACCTCGATGGCGTCGTTGAGAAAGCGGTCGAGCAGTACCGGCGAATCGTTCGAGACCTTGACCGCCTCGCGCATATAGCGCTCGAGATCGCGCTGCTCGTGCACGATCTCCATCGCCCGCCCGCCCAGCACATACGACGGGCGCACGACCAGCGGATAGCCGATCTCCTTTGCCGCAATCATTGCCTCGCTTTCCGTGCGAGCTGTTCGGTTCGGCGGCTGGCGGAGCTTCAGATCGTGCAGGAGGTGCTGAAAACGTTCGCGGTCTTCGGCCATGTCGATCATGTCCGGCGTCGTGCCGATGATCGGGACCCCGTTCCTCTCCAGATCGCGCGCGAGCTTGAGCGGCGTCTGCCCGCCGAACTGGACGATCACGCCGTACGGCTTCTCGACGTGGACGATCTCGAGCACGTCCTCAAGCGTCAATGGCTCGAAGTACAGGCGGTCGGAAGTATCGTAGTCAGTCGAGACGGTCTCCGGATTGCAGTTGATCATGATCGTTTCGTAGCCGTCTTCGCGCAGCGCGAGCGCCGCGTGCACGCAGCAGTAGTCGAATTCGATGCCCTGTCCGATACGGTTCGGCCCGCCGCCAAGGACGATGATTTTCTTGCGGCCAGTCGGCTGCGCTTCGCACTCGTCCTCGTACGTGGAATACATGTACGCGGTCCGGGTCGCGAACTCGGCGGCGCAGGTATCGACGCGCTTATATACCGGACGGATGCCCAGCGCGTGGCGACGCGCGCGGACTTCCGCCTCGCTCTTCTTCCAAAGATGCGCGAGGCGCCGGTCGGAAAATCCCATGCGCTTGAGCGACCTCAACTCGTCGGCGCCAAAATCGTCGAGCTTGCGCTTTTCGATCGCGAGCTCGGTGTCGACGATCTCCTTGATCTGCGCCAGGAACCAGCGATCGATCCGCGTGTGGAGATGAATCTCCTCGAGCGACATGCCGATGCCGAAAGCATCGGCGACGTACCACAGGCGCTCGGCGCGCGGATACGCCAACTCGTCGGCGATGGTATCCGGGTCCACTGTCTTCAAGTTGAAGCCGTCGACGCCGGTCTCCAGCCCGCGCAGCGCTTTCTGCAGCGATTCCTGGAACGTGCGGCCGATCGCCATCACCTCTCCGACCGATTTCATCTGCGTGGTCAGCCGGTCATCGGCCTGCGTGAATTTCTCGAAGGCGAAGCGCGGCACCTTGGTGACGACATAATCGATGGTCGGCTCGAGCGATGCCGGCGTCGCTCCGCCCGTGATGTCGTTCTTCAGTTCGTCGAGCGTGTAACCGACCGCGAGCTTCGCCGCCACCTTGGCAATCGGAAAGCCGGTCGCCTTCGACGCGAGCGCCGACGAGCGCGACACGCGCGGATTCATCTCGATCACGATCATGTGCCCGTCGTCAGGGTTGATCGCGAATTGCACGTTCGACCCGCCGGTGTCGACGCCGACCTCGCGCAGGATGGCGATCGACGCGTCGCGCATGATCTGCAATTCCTTGTCGGTCAGAGTTTGCGCCGGTGCTACGGTGATCGAGTCGCCGGTGTGCACGCCCATCGGATCGAGATTCTCGATCGAGCAGACGATGATGCAATTGTCTTTCTTGTCGCGCACGACCTCCATCTCGAACTCTTTCCAGCCGCGCAGCGACTGCTCGATCAAGAGCTCGCGCGTGGGCGAGGCGTCGAGGCCGCGTTTGCACATTTCGACGAATTCGTCCCTGTTGTAGGCGATGCCGCCGCCGGTGCCTCCGAGCGTGAACGACGGGCGGATCACCGCCGGGAAGCCGATCTCGGCCTGCACCTCGAGAGCCTGCTCGAGGTCATGCGCTATGCCCGAGCGCGCGGAAGCGAGCCCGATGCGCGTCATCGCCGCCTTGAATTTTTCGCGGTCTTCCGCCTTGTCGATCGCCTTCTTCGACGCCCCGATCAGCTCGACGTCGTACTTGTTGAGCACGCCCTCGCGCGCGAGGTCGAGCGCGCAATTGAGCGCAGTCTGCCCGCCCATCGTCGGCAGGAGCGCGTCGGGCCGCTCGCGCTCGATGATCTTGGCGAGCATCGGCCAGGTGATCGGCTCGATGTAGGTGACGTCGGCCATCTCCGGATCGGTCATGATCGTCGCCGGATTCGAGTTGACCAGGATGACCTTATAGCCCTCCTCGCGCAGCGCCTTGCACGCCTGCGCCCCCGAATAGTCGAACTCGCAGGCCTGGCCGATGATGATCGGGCCGGCGCCGATGACAAGGATCGATTCGAGATCTGTTCTGCGCGGCATCGTCAGCTCCCGCGCCGTTCCATCAGCCTGATGAACCGGTCGAACAGATACGTCATATCGTGCGGCCCCGGGCTCGCTTCCGGGTGCCCCTGGAAGCAGAACGCGGGCTTGTCGGTGAGCGCGAACCCTTGCAGCGTGCCGTCGAAGAGAGATACGTGGGTAACACGCGCGGTGGGCGGCAGCGTCGACGCGTCGACGGCGAAGCCGTGGTTCTGGCTGGTGATCAGGACCTGACCCGTATCCTTGTCGAGCACCGGATGGTTGGCGCCATGGTGGCCGAATTTCATCTTGAGCGTCTTCCCGCCCACCGCCAGGCCGAGGAGCTGATGGCCGAGGCAGATTCCGAACGTCGGTATGCCCACGTCGAGAAACTTGCGGATCGCGCCGATGGCGTAATCGCAGGGCTCGGGATCGCCGGGTCCGTTCGAGAGGAAGATGCCGTCAGGCTTGCGCGCGAGCGCGTCCTTCGCTGTCGTTTGCGCCGGCACGACCGTCATGCGGCACCCGCGCTCGGCGAGCCTGCGCAGGATGTTGTGCTTGATGCCGTAGTCGTAGGCCAAGATGTGAAAGCGCGGTTTCGCCTGCTGCCGGTAACCCACGCCGAGCGCCCAGGTACTGCCCGCCCACTCGTACGGCGCCGTGCAGCTCACGACCTTGGCGAGATCGAGACCGGCCATCGACGGCGCGCCGCGCGCGCGGCGCAACGCTTCCTCGTCGTCCTCTTTACTCAACCGAGCCCCCGCCATCACGCAGCCATTCTGCGCGCCGTTCTCCCGGAGAATGCGCGTGAGCTTGCGCGTGTCGATGCCGCAGATGCCGACAACACCCGCGTCGCGAAGATACGACGACAGATCCTGCGTGCTGCGCCAGCTCGATGCGACGCGCGGAAGGTCGCGGATCACCAGGCCCGCGGCAAAGATCCGCTTCGACTCGACGTCCTCCGCGTTGACGCCGGTGTTGCCGATATGCGGATACGTGAGCGTCACGATCTGGCCGGCATACGACGGATCGGTGAGAATCTCCTGATATCCAGTCATTGCCGTGTTGAACACGACTTCGCCCGCGCATGCAGCGGATGCGCCGATCGCTTGGCCGCGAAACAACGTTCCGTCAGCGAGCGCGAGAATCGCTGGGACGGGCGCGGTGGACACGGCGTTCTTCCTATGAGCGAGAAGCAGATGTGCGAAGCGGGGAAGGCATACCCGCCTTCCCCGCTTCGAAGGCTTGAGATTATACCGTACCACGACGCGCGCCTCAATCTGATCCTGTAGGGCCGAATTCATTCGGCCGGCGTCGTCATCAACGGGCGCCAGCGCGGCAGGCTCGAGACAGCCGCCGCGGAGCTTGCGCGCGAAGGCTATCGCGTCGAGGTCGCCCCGTTCGACGTGACGCAAGCCGCTGCCGTCGCGGCCGCGGTCGCCGCGCGGGGCGAGCTCGACGGCGAGCGCGCGGGTGAGCATGCGCATGCCGCCCTTGCTCGTCGCATAGGGCACGATGTTGGGCCGGCCGATATCGCTCGCCAGCGAGCAGAGGTTGATGATTTTGCCGCGCCCGCGCGTCTTCATGCCTGGAATCACCGCCCGTGCGACGAAAAACGGTCCGTCGAGGTTGGCCGCCATGAGCGCTCGCCAGTCGTCATCGCTGAAGCTATCGAGCGGACCGCGTTTATTTATTGCTGCATTGTTGACGAGGATATCGATCGGCGCCTCGCCTTCGAGCGCGGCGACCGCGGCCGCGACGGCAGCGGCTTGCGTCACGTCGAACGGGGCGACCTCGACGCGATAGCCTTCGCGCGCAAGCTCCGCGGCGGCTGTCTCGAGCCTGCCGCGCTGGCGCCCGTTGATGACGACGCCGGCCGAGAGTGCTCTGGTGAGCTAGCGAATGCCGAGCACGTCCTGCATGTCGAACAAACCCTTCATCCCTTCGGCGCGCTTCGCCGCGACGAAGCGCGCAGCGCGCAGTGCGCCCTGAGCGAAGTTCACCCGCGAACCGGCCCGGTGCGTCAACTCGACGCGCTCGCCGGCACCGGCAAAGATCACGCTATGGTCGCCGACGACATCCCCGCCGCGCGAAGAGGCAAAGCCGATCGTCCCCGGCTTGCGTTCGCCGGTCACGCCGTCGCGGCCGAATACGCCATCATTCTTGAG
>WNGE01003586.1_pt1 | contig 18263 bp, 11 predicted proteins | sample 5400651 | NCBI WGS metagenome assembly WNGE01 (sample SAMN13153370, study PRJNA577476) | soil metagenome | isolation source: 60 cm soil or saprolite under grassland replicate 2 | place: USA:California | collected 2016-06-15
AGTCTCATCTCCTCAACCTCATTACTCAAACTCCAAATAGCTTCTAACCCGGCTTAGTCCAACACAGAATTGTGTGGCGGCTTCCTCTTCCGTCACTCCCCTATTTCGCTCAACGCCCCACACTAATTCTTAATACGTTGTATACGTGCTCCAACCAGGGTGTATTGACTGCCTATAACGCGGACAACGGAGATCGACTCTATCAGGAGCGACTTGGAGGCAAGGGTGGTGCGTTCACGGCATCGCCCGTAGCATCTGATGGCAAGATTTATCTCGCCAGCGAAGATGGTGATGTGTTCGTCGTGAAGGCCGGACCGAAGTATGAACTCCTGGCTACAAATCGCGTTGGCGAAGTGATGATGGCCAGTCCGGCCATTTCGGACGGCTTGATCATAGTGCGTGGACTAAACCATATCTTTGCGTTTGGCCCGGCGGCTACGGCGAAGGCGAAGTAGGCAGTTAGTGAATCAGGCCCGAAGGGCCGACAGTTAATAGCCGCGTCCGTAAGGACGTGGACTCATGGCCAACCTTTCGGAGGCCTGGAGGGCCGACACCCGGCGTTGAATAGCGTCGGTATCGCACCTTCGGCGCTCAGTGGTTTGACACTTCTCGATTCCCGCGCTAACGCACGGGGCTATTAAATTCCGCCGCTTCGCGGCTGGTTAACTCGGCCCGATTAAAGGAAACCAGACATGAAACTCTATGCTCGCGTCAGCATCGCCTTCGTTATCATCTTTTTCTCAACGTTGCTGTTTGAAAACTCGGTCGCCGCCTTTGCCGATACCAGTTGGCCGCAATGGAGGGGACCTTCCGGGCAGGGGATCTCCGAGGAGAAGAATCTACCGACGACGTGGAGCGCCACAAAAAATATCAAATGGAAAACACCGATCGCCGGTCGCGGCCACTCATCACCAATCGTTTGGGGAAATAAAATCTTCCTCACAACCGCGATTGAGGGCCCGCTTTTGCCAGGCGCGAAGGCTGTTAAGCACATGGATGGTGACAAAGAGTATATTCATCCAGATAGCGTCGGAGCCGATCACAAACATTCTTTTAAGGTTATCTGTATCAGCCGGGAGACAGGCAAAATTCTATGGGAGCAAACCGCTTTCGAGGGTACGCCTTACGACGATCGCCATCGTAAAAGCTCGTTTGCATCTTCGACGCCGGCCACCGACGGCAAGTATGTCTATGCCTTCTTCGGCAGCGAAGGTCTCTATGCTTACGACATGAACGGCAAGCTTGCCTGGAAGGCTGATCTTGGCAAACTCGCGACGGCCGGAATGGGCACTGGCACTTCTCCGATCCTCTACGACAACCTGGTTATTGTGCAATGTGACGAGGAAAGCGGTGCAGGCTCATTCATTGCTGGAATCAATAAGAAAACCGGCAAAGAGGTTTGGCGGACCCCGCGTAAAGTCCAGGTTAGCTGGGCGACGCCACTTCTGGTTCGCACGACGAGGCGCGCCGAACTGATCACCAGCGGCAACGAAGCGGTGATTGCCTATGAGCCGGCAACGGGTAAGGAGTTGTGGCGTCACAAAGGAGTCGATAGCAACGCCATTCCGTCTCCCGTGGCCAACACCGAAATGGTCTTTATCTCTGCCGGTTTCCCAGCCAGGATCGCGATGGCCATCAAGCTGGGTGGAGCCGGTGATCTGGTAGATAGCGTGGCCTGGAAATATGCGAAGGGCACTGCCTATGTTCCTTCGCCAATTCTTTACGGCGACTATCTTTACCTGACTACAGATCGCGGAATCTTGACGTGTCTTGATGCGCGGACGGGGGAAGTCAAGTATGAGGGCGGCCGCATACCGATACCCGCGACGTTCACCGCCTCCCCGATCGCTTTTGATGGGAAAATTCTGATGACCAGCGAAGACGGAGACACATTCGTGATTAAGGCTGGACCCAAACACGAAATACTTGGGACGAACACAGTAGGCGAACCCGTTTATGCGTCTCCCGCCGTTGCTGATGGAAACATTTTTATTCGTGGCGAAAAGAGTCTCTACTGTATTGGTGGATGATTTTGGAGCAAACTGTTAGTTTGCGAGGCGCGGAACCAAAGTTGGTAAGGCGTAAACTAATAGTTGGTAACCCGTGTGGATTTGGCGGACAAAGAGCGGGGGCAAGCCCGCCTTCCTGACCACGAGCGAATTAAAGTTGAGTTTTAATCATTGCTTGAAAAATTTTCAATCCGGAATCAGCGAAGCACCGGGACAGTCTCAGGGTTGGGAAGGTGGGCTTGCCCCCGCTCTTCGATCGGGCAGCCGCTTTGGAACATTTTTACCGGTCAACTCGTCTAATTAATAAGGTCAAGACTCATCAATCTAGGTTGATCCTGGAAATAAATCGGAAAACGCGGGAGGAGTAGATATGTTTGAACCGCAACAATCGACCCCATGGCATCAGTCAATTACGTCCCTGGTTGCCGCCGCATTATTGTTACCTCCAGTTGGACTCGTTCTACTTTGGGCGCGTCGCCAGACGCCGAACCGGACGAAGCTGGTTGCCTCGCTTGGGATCGTATTGCTTGGCGCCGGATATTTCTTCCTTTACAAGGCCTGGAGCAAATCGAGCGCAAACGAAGCCCACTATGCGGCTTTGGAACAACATCGCGCTCAGCAGCAGCGCGAAGCAATGCAGCAGCCGGCGGGCAACAATCCAGCCCCGGCGGGTGTTACGCCGACTCAGCAATCGGCCCAACAAGCTGGAGCCCCGGCGGCAGGAAGTTCACCCGAGACTGCTTCGGCCCACGCCACGCGCAACTATTGGACGAATTTCCGCGGACCGAATCGCGACGGCCGCTACGATGAGATGGAAGTGTTGACGAAATGGCCGGCGCAAGGATTGTCGTTGGTCTGGAAGCAACCGGTCGGGATGGGTTATGCCTCGTTCACGATTGCTGAAGGACGCGCCTTTACGATCGAGCAGCGCCGCCGGCAGGAAGTGGTGGCAGCCTACAACATCGACACTGGCCGCGAACTATGGGCTCAGGGTTGGAATGCCGAATATAGCGACTCGACCGGCGACGGGCCACGCACAACCCCCACCTGGGACGATGGCCGGCTGTATGCCCTCGGCGCCACCGGAGAGCTTCACTGTCTCGACGCGAAGACCGGGGCCGTAAACTGGGCGAAGAATATTCTCGCCGACAATCAAGCGGAAAACCTCTCGTGGGCGATGGCTGCCTCGCCTTTAATTGTCGACGACAAGGTAATCGTGCTTCCGGGAGGATCAGGTGGCAAATCAGTAGTCGCCTATAACAAGCTGACCGGCGCACCGGTATGGAAATCGCAAAACGATCGGCAGGCTTACGTTTCACCAATGCTCGTAACCCTGGCAGGCCGGCGGCAGATTCTGGTGGTGAGCGCATCCCGCGTTTTCGGACTTGCGCCGCAAGACGGGGCGCTCTTATGGAGCCAGGTTTGGAACACCGACATGGGCATCAATGTTTCGCAGCCCATCGTGGTCGACAAGAATCGCTTCTTTATTTCTTCAGGGTATGGCAAGGGCGCATCACTGGTGGAGGTAACGAGCGCCGGAAACGGTTTCACTGCGCGCAGCCTCTGGGAAAACATCAACATGAAGAACAAGTTTAATAGTTCGGTTCTTCATGAGGGCCACGTCTACGGACTGGACGAGGGAATTTTGACTTGCATTGATGTAAGCACGGGAGCGCGGAAGTGGAAGGGCGGACGTTACGGCTATGGGCAAATACTCCTGGCGAGTGGTCACTTGATCGTTATGAGCGATACTGGAGATCTTGCGCTCGTGAAAGCTTCGCCTGCCGAATACTCAGAGCTTGCCCGGTTTACCGCACTTGAAGGGAAGACCTGGAACTATCCTGCGATTGCCGGTGGGAGGCTGTTCGTCCGCAACGCGAATGAGATGGCGGCTTACAAGATCACAGCCGAATGAATTTGCCGCGGATTTACGCGGATAAAGACGGATCAGAAAAGGCATAAGTGGGGAAGGCATGAGTCTGAAAAGGCTTAAGTAGTAGGTCGGAAAAGCTCAGGGTTGGGAAGGGTGGTTTACCCCCGCCCGCTGAATGACATCCAACGCAACCGGGGCAAGCCACCCTTCCCAACCCTGAGCTTTTCTATCTTGAGCTATCCTTCCAATCCTGAGTTTTGAATCTTGAGGCAGCCTCCCGCCGCTTATTCCTGTTCTGATCCGCGTTTTATCCGCGTAAATCCGCGGCTAATTATTTCTTCGTAAAGATCCGCTTAGCTTCGTACGAGCCGTTCGGTCCATCGACATAGAGCGCGATCGTCAGTTCTCCATCGCCAGTAAGAGTCCACTTCTTCGTTACCTGCGTAGTTACTGGTCCTTTCGGCGTTTCCGTCGTCACCACCTCGTTTACCAGAATGCCGTTGCCATCCGGCAGCCAGTTAGCCGTTCTTTTGCCCTTGGCGGGTGGGGCGTTTGGCGGTGTTGGAGGCGCGAACTCGTGCTCTTTTCCATCAAACACAAATGTATCTTTTATTGTTCGCTCGTTGTCCGGTTGGATGAGCCTCGTTTCCACTTCCATCTGATCTTCAGTTTGGCTGACCGTCATCGTTTGCTGCATATTTCCCGGAAGGCCAAAACTCCTCCCGCGATCCATTACCCAGGCGCCACTGAAATTGGGCTTCGGCGTTGCCATCGCGAAGAAACAAACAGCCAGGACGATGGCAGTGGCGCTAATCAGTTTCAACTTCATTTCATTCTCCTTGTACTTACAGAACCGAGCGCGGTAGCGCCGGATATTGGAGTCAACTCGAGTAATAATTTAGGCATATGAGAACTGAAGTTGCTTTTAGGATCCGGCGCTACCGCGCTCGGTTATGTAAGCTAGCTGCCTCACTGAACATAATGGGTCTACTTTAGTAATAATTTTAGGCATATGAGACCTTCTATTATTGAAGTTGCTTTTAGGATCCGGCGCTACCGCGCTCGGTTCTGTAAGCTAGCTGCCTCACTGAACATAAACTGACCCACCACCGAATCGTTCCTCGTCTTACTCATCACTTTTTCACTCAGTACTTTCACGCGCGTCTCGATTGTCTACTGAAGCGCGAGCGATCTCAGCGTGGTTTCGTCTTTAATCAGAATGCGATTGCCGCTCACGACCGGGTGTGCCCACGTCGGACTGTTGGCGACTGTGTATTGCACGGTCGGCGCGTATTCTTTCGCGTTCACGGGTAAAACGATCAGATTGGCTTCGTTGGTGAGCGCCAGGAACACCGAGCCGCCGGCATTCAGTATCGCTGCATTTTCACCCATCCGTCCGGGACCCTGCCAGAGAGTCTTGCCGGTGTCGGCATCCAGCGCGAAGAACTGGCCTTTCTTTAGTACTGAGAATCCAAACAGTGTGCTTCCCTGCAAAACGGGCGTGCTCAGATACAACATGTTTTCTTTGTTGTTCCAAATCTCCTGCGGAACTATTTGCCCACCTTGCTTCACGAGACGAACGGCAGACAGGCCTTGCCCTTCTCGATAAAAAATTAGCGTGTCTTTGTAGGAGAGCGCGGTTACCGAATTTGTATCGTACTCAGACTTAGCGGCTAGCTTCCAAAGTAGTTTTCCAGTTGCGGCGTCCACACCCACGAAATCCTTCTGCGTGAACGTTACTACCTGACGCAATCCGGCGAGCGTAACCATGATCGGTGAGGCGTAGGCCGGACCATCCATGTCGTTAGTCCATTTCACTACGCCCGTTTCCGCCTCGAAAGCGGTTAGGGCGCCCTTATCCTGGCCTCCGACGTGGGCGATTACCATGCCGTTTTCTACAATCGGCGACATCGCAGTGCCATAGAGAGGCGAAGTGTTTGGATATTGTTTAGAAAACTCGTGCCTCCATTTCAATTTCCCCGTCCGCGCGTCGTGAGCGGACAGCACCCCGGTGATACCGAGCGTGAAGACGCTCCCGTTGTAAACCACGGGCGTCGATTTTGGTCCTTTTCCATGACCTGCCGCAGCCGGGTTCATCTCGTAGGAGATTGGTTGACTCGATTTCCAAATCTCTTTTCCCGTTGCGGCGTCGAGACAGACCAATGTTTCTTCCTCGCCCTGCCGGGCGAAGACATAAATTTTGCTGTCAGCTATAACCGGGGAAGCATGGCCCACACCCACGGTGACCTTCCATTGCTCTTTTAGAGCCTTCGGCCACTCAGAGAAGCGGGCAGAAGCACTGCCGTCGCGATTAGGGCCGCGCCATTGCGGCCAATCCTGCGCGTAGAGAGGTGTCGCAGACAGAATTATTGTGCATGCTGCCAGCATTGGGAACCAGGAACGAAATCTGATCATGTTGAAACCTCCGCCTAACACTTTGGAGTGCGCTGACCTGTCAAAGCTTTGGTCCTGGGCGCCTGGCGCCCAAATTTTCAATCGCGAATTAACTTTCGCGAAACGCCGGCCGCGACAAGTCGCGACCGACTAAAGCGGTGACAGGTCACCACACTCCACAGAGTGTCGCAAACCACCAATTTCCTGACACTTATCGGACAGGTTCACGATCAATGTTTTGACGCACTAAAGAGAGTAGCGGCGCCGTCATAAACGTCGTAGCCAGCGCCATAATCACCATCATTACGAAAATGCGGGCCGATAAGATTCCAAGATCGTATCCAATATTCAGGACAACTAGCTCCACCAATCCACGCGCGTTCAACAGGACACCGAGCGTGAACGAATCGCGCCAGTTCAGGCTGGTCCAGCGAGCCATCAACATACTGCCGCCCAGTTTGCCAGTGACGGCCACAACAATTATCCCGAAGCAGGTGAGCCAACTGGACCAATTGTCGAGCAAACTAATCTGTGTGCGTAATCCAGTAAAGACAAAGAAGAGCGGCAGCAGTGCCGCCGAGCTGAAGCCTTCGACTCGCTCCTTGAGAAAAACGCGAAAGCCCGGAAAAGAAGGCATTACAACTCCAGCCAAAAACCCCCCGAAGAGAGCGTGAATACCGATACTTTCCGTGAACCAGGCGGAAGCCAATACAAATGCCAGCACGCCAGCCAGCAAGCCTCTGGCCCCCTTTGGATCTTCCACTAGTTTCTCGATCAAATTCCCGAGTTGAGGCTTGACGAGGAACAGCATGGCGCCAACAAAAACAAGAGTGAGAGCAATGGTAATAAGAGAAGCGGCGAGGCCAGTCGACTTCACGATAGCGATCACGAAGGCGAGGATGCACCAGGCGGAAACGTCGTCGATCGCCGCGCAGGCAAGCGCGATGCTGCCTAAACGTGACTGCGACAAACCCCGATCTTCCAATATTCGCGCCAGCACAGGAAAGGCCGTGATGCTCATAGCGATTCCCATAAAAAGGGCAAAGGCGGCGAACGAGGTATCGGTCGACCCCAGGGTCGGGTAGAGCAATAGCGCCAGTGCCGCACCCAAAAGAAATGGAACGATAATACTGGCATGACTGACCATTACTGCCGCGGAGGCTTTCTCGCGGAGGTGTTGAATATCCAACTCCATCCCGACCGTGAACATGAAGAGCACCACGCCGATTTGACTGAGGACGCTCAGCGTGTTCATCGACGAAGGAGGAAATAGAAAGGCAATTGCCTGCGGAAGAAGTAAGCCTAAGACCGATGGACCCAGTGCGATGCCGGCAGTCATCTCGCCCATCACCGGCGGTTGGCCGATCCTCCGGAAGACGGCTCCGAACAGTCGGGCGGCGATGATGATTACGATTATTTGGAGAAGCAGAGTGCCTAACGGACTTCTAATGGCCCCTCGTAAGATCTTCCCAGGCCAGGTGTCAGAAGTTTCAGTCGATGGGGACGTGCTGACCGGTGCAATGTTTGAAGCCGATTGGCCGGCTGTCCCTGTTACTAAATGATCACTATTCAAATGGGAACCACTCAATCGGGAACCAGTTGCCAATATCAACCACATTCCGGCACCAAAAATGAGCAGGAGAGCCAGGTAATAAAGCAAGCTTCGAGACTTTTGACCACTGGAATTAGGCATTTGGGGTTCCGGTCGCAATCGAGTCTCGATCAATACAGAAGTAGCTCCAGAGGGTGTGCACGGCTCGAGTATGCATTACGGTAAAAGCATTCTCTGGTCTTAACCCTGGATTGCTTCAACCCAGGGGTCACAGAAATCCAAAGAGGGACCGTCAAACCTATTAGGCCGGCGAAACGTATTACTGAAATTAGGTAGAAATAGTTTCCTGAGAACACAACGCAGAAAAGCGACCAGGCAACTTAATAGACGCGCTTTCGAGCAAAGGTCGAAAATCGATGCTCAGTTAACGAAAGTAGATCCTTTGTAACGCAAACTGTTAGTTTGCGTCTGATTGAACAGCGGCAGCTTAAGGATCGCTCCGCAAACTAACAGTTTGCGTTACATTAGGCATAAAAAGCGCTGATTGATCCATAGTGTCATAGATGTTACTTTCGTCAATAGGTTGGCTCGTAAGCAACAACCCAAAGTTTGATTTGTTTTTGAACAGGTCATGACTGTCACAATACAAAACCTTGCAGGATATTCCGAAATTTTGGTACGCGCGCAGGGCATTCGCACAAAAAACTAATGACGACCAACACGACTGGAACCAGCACGGAAGTCGGCAATTATTTCGTCTCAAATTATCCACCGTTTTCACAGTGGAAGCCTGAGTATGTGGTAGACGTACTTGAGGCGCTCGATCAAGCGCCTCGCACCGAAAATCCGTTTGGTCTTTACCTTCATATACCTTTCTGCCGCAAGCGTTGCAAATTTTGCTATTTCAAAGTCTATACGGACAAGAACGCCGCGGAGATCGAACTCTATCTCGATGCTCTCATCAAAGAGGCGGAACTCTACAGTCGCACACGCGCCTTTGAGGGCCGGCAACTTCGCTTCGTATATTTCGGGGGTGGTACGCCTTCCTATATAAGTGAAAAGCAACTGCATTATCTGGTAGATGGTTTGAACCGCCATGTGAGCTGGAGCGAAGCTGAAGAGGTTACTTTCGAGTGCGAGCCAGGCACGTTGAGGAAATCGAAGCTCGAAACCTTGAAGGATATCGGCGTCACTCGTTTGAGTCTTGGTGTTGAACATTTTGATGATGAGATTCTGGCGGCTAACGGTCGCGCGCACCTCTCGGCCGAAATTTACGATGTCTATGATCTGGCTCGCGAAGTCGCTTTTCCTCAGATCAATATTGACTTGATTGCGGGCATGGTGGGGGAAACGGAAGCGAAGTGGCGCGACACGGTCCGTCGGGCTGTCGAGTTGCAACCCGACTCAGTGACGATCTATCAGATGGAGCTTCCTTACAATACTGTTATCTCGCAGGAAATCATCAAGCAGGGAGCGCCGTCGCCCATCGCCGATTGGGACACAAAGCGGCGTTGGCTCGATTTTGCATTCGACGAGTTTCAAGCGCGCGGCTATCGCATTGCGAGCGCGTACACGGTGGCTACCACTGCAAAGCCGTGCCGGTTTATATATACCGATGCTCTTTGGCACGGCGGCGATATGATTGGTCTTGGGGTTTCATCGTTCTCACACTTCGGCGGCGTCCATTTCCAGAACGCACACAGCTTCGAGGAATACGTCGCCTTGCTCGATAACAATCGACTGCCACTGCTGCGAGCGCTGACTTTAACCCCTAAACAAAACCTGATCCGTGAAATGATCCTGCAACTCAAGACCGGCGCAATTGACCTCGAATACTTTCGCGAAAAGTTTGGAGTCGACATCTGGGAGGAGTTCAAACCTGTATACGAACGACTAGCTAGCGACAGTCTGGTTGAGCGGGAAAACGCAACAATCAACCTTACCCGCAGCGGTCTCCTGCAGGTCGATCATTTTCTGTCTGAATTCTTTGAACCCGAACTGAAAGCGGTGCGATACGTCTAGAGAACAGTGAAAAGTGAAGGGTGAAAAGTGAAAAGTAAAAAGTAAGAGTGAATTGTAAGAAAGAAGAGGTTCTTACTTTTCACTTTTCACCTTTCACTTTTCACTATCAAAATGGATATCAACACTAATTACGATGTGATCGTTATAGGCGGCGGACCGGCGGGCAGCACCATTGCCAGCATCCTCGCGCGCGAGGGCCGGAAAGTAGTGCTGTTTGAGAAGGAGCGCTTTCCACGCCACCATATCGGCGAATCCCTGATGACAGATACTTACTTTACTTTCCAGCGCATGGGTTTACTGGAGAAGTTGAAAGCAAGTCCGTTCGTTCGGAAATACAGTGTACAGTTCGCTAATCCGGCGGGCAGGGAATCGCGCCCGTTCTATTTCTTTGAGGCGAATCATCACGAGTCCGCCGTGACCTGGCAAGTGACAAGAGCGCAGTTTGACCTGATGCTGATCGAGCATGCGGAGGAGCAGGGCGCGAATGTCTATCAGGAGACGCAGATCAAACGCGCCCTCTTTGAAGGGCAACGTGCATATGGTGTTGAGGCCCGTTTGATGGATGGTTCGCTTAAGGAGTTTCGCGCGCCCGTCGTGGTTGATGCGACCGGGCAGACCGCAATGCTTTCAAACAAATTTGGTTGGCGCGTCCGTGATCCCAAGCTCAAAAAAGCTGTCCTCTATTCTTACTTCAAAGGGGCGCACCGTGAACCGGATCTCAATGGTGGGGCAACTCTGGTATTGCGTACTCCAATGGGAAGCAACGGCTGGTTCTGGTATATCCCGCTCGAAAATGACATCACCAGTGTCGGTATAGTTGCCGACCCCGAATATCTGGTGAAGGACCGCGGCCAGGACCTGGCTAAGATTTTCCATGAGGAGATAGAGAAGGTCGAGTCGTGCCGGAAGCGAGTGGCAGGGGCCACGCGCACCGACAAGATCTATTCGATTCTTGATTATTCGTATCGTTCAAAGAGTTGCGCCGGCGATGGCTTTATTCTGATCGGCGACGCCTATGGTTTTCTCGATCCCATCTACTCTTCCGGTGTGCTGCTTGCGCTTAAGATGGCCGAACTCGCCGCTGACAGCATTCATGACGCTTTCAGAAACAACGATTTTTCAGGGGCGTGCCTGGGTCAGTATCAGGCGAAGCTGGATAAGGCCATCGAATCCATGCGCAAGCTTGTCTACGCTTTCTACAACGAGGGCTTCAGCTTCGCGCAGTTTCTGCAGAAGTATCCTGAGCAGCGCGTGAATATCATCAGCCTGTTAATGGGTGATGTATTCAAGGAAGGTGTCGACAATATCTATGCGCCGATGGCGGAATTCGCGGTAATCCCGCCGCCGCTCTACGAACAGCTCGATGGTTCTCCGGTGCAATTAACAGAACCCGCAGCGGGAGTAGAGGAAGTGTTATCGGCCAAATATCAGTACTACGATGATGCGGTTCTGGAAGAAGCAGCGGATTGAAACAGCGCGCAACTGTAGGTGAGCCTATCCAAGAAGCGGGGGCAGGCCCGCCTTCCCAACCTTAGAGCCCTTCAAATTTAGTGACTGCCTTGATGGTTTGAAGCATTTAACCATGGTGCAATCTCGCAAGTTGAGGTCATCTCTCAGGTTGGGAAGGGGGCTTGCCCCCGCTGGATTCCCCCGCCTTTAGAATTCGCTCTAATACTAAAATCTAATATTAAAACAGCAGCTTCACGCCAAACTGAATATGTCTCGGATCTCGCGCGGAAGTGATGCGACCAAATGTCGGTGATCCCAGAAAGTTGTCCGGCAGGTTAAAGTTAGGATGATTGAAGAGGTTGAAAAACTCCGCACGTATCTGCAAGTTCACATCTTCTGAAAGATTGGTGTCCTTCAGCAACGATACGTTCACGTTCTGATATCCCGGTCCATCCACAATGTTTCTTCCGGCATTTCCAAACTGGCCGGGAAATGCAAATGCGAAAGCACTGGTCGAGAACCACTCTTCCGGCGAGCGATGATCGAGATGTGGATTCCCGATGAGGTTGGGACGATCATTTGCCCCGAAGCCCAGAATCGATCGGCCCGTGCCGCTGTTATCGATGTCAGGCAGAAGGGCCACGGTGAACGGCCGTCCTGATTGAAACGTTAGAACGCCGAAGCTCTGCCATCCGCTTAGGATCGAAGAGAGCCATCCAGCATTGGCAAGATACTCACGTCCTCTGCCGAATGGAAGATCATACGAGTAACTGACCGACAAACGGTGGCGAACGTCAAAATTCGAACGCCCTCGTTCTGCCCGGACGTCGTAACTGTTTTGTGGGAAGTTTGAGTCACCCGCGCTGCTGAAGAAATTCGAAGCGTCATCGATTGATTTCGACCAGGTGTACGACACCAGTGAGGCGAGACCTCGGGAGAGTCGTTGCTGGAAGCGTGCTTGTAAGCTGTGGTAATTCGAATTAGCCCGTGACTCGAGCAGATTAATGTCATCGAATCGCGGATCAGGTCGCGGGACGAAGGGTAGTCCGGGAGGAAGGGCGCTGGGTTGAGGTTGATTTATGTCGCGTGCCGTCAACAGCTTTGTGCCTTTTGACCCAACGTAAGCGATTTCCAGTACGCTGTGATCGGTTAGCTGTTGCTGCACGTTGAAATTCCAATGCTGCATGTAGGCCGTACGCAAGTCACGTTGAATTGCGAGCGCCGAATCAGGCAATGGAAAAGGGAAGAACGCCGGAAATGGATTGTCCAAAGTTAAGGGCAAACCCGGAAGCGAGAAGAAGATGTTGTTGTCGAAATAGGGTGAGTTGAAGTAGAGCGCTTCACCCGGCGCCAGCGGCGATTGATCGTAGTAAATGCCGTAACCGGCGCGCAGAACCGTTCGTTCATTCTGGCCCAGTGTCCAGGCAAAACCGACGCGCGGTGCGAAGTTATTCTTGTCCGCGACAAACCCACCGCGCGGGACGCCGTTTGTTCCAACCTGGACCAGATTCCGAGTTGCCAAGTCGTAAACGTTTGCACGGTCGGCCGTGTCAATCGGCGGCGAGTTGAATTCATAACGCAGACCTGCGGTGATCGTTAGGCGCGGTCTGATGCGAAAGCTGTCATTGAAAAAGAAGTTGTAGCTGTGCGTGCGAAGATGTTGCGGGTTATCCACTCGAGCGATACTGCTGAGCAATGGATAGCCGAGCAACAGGTCCGCAAGTGCATTGCCTGAGATTTGGGCGAACGGCGAGAACTGCAGGCGCCCGCGCGACTCAACATCACGGAAGGCGTTCTGTTGGGCGAAGCGAATGTCTGCGCCGAATTTGATCAGCTGACTGCCGCGCACATAACTCGCCGTATCAAGAACCTGATAAACGTTGGTGACGCTGTTCTGCGGATTGTTACCCTCATCGCCGAGCGGAGAAAGACCTGTGACTGTAATGAAACTTAGCCCCGTGTCGCGCGCGTTCGCAGAAATCACCGGCAGTCCGAGATCAGAATTGCGGCGGCTTGCTTCCTGGTTTACCGACGAAGCCACCCGACTCAAAGCTACCCTCGTCTCGTTCACTAGATTTGGATTCAGCACATGTGTGAGAGCAGCCATGACGTTTTGACTGCGTCGTTTTACGGTGTCGCCAAACCCCGGCACCAACGCGAAGTTTGGACCCGTGAAAGGTTCGAAGAGATTTCGATCTGCGAAACTGTAACGGAAGGTCAAATTGGTTTCTTGACCGATTACGTGATCGAGTCGGGCATCAAAGCTGTCGTTGCGATCACGCTGCGTGGGCGAAGAGACAAAATTCTGAAGCGGAACATTGCGATTTGGGAAAGGATAAAGAGCGGCGATGGCCCTTCCTATCGAACTGATACGCAGCGCGGGAATAACGCCGCCGGGAAATGGTTGGCCGGTGAAAGGATCAATCGGAATACCAAACAGGCTTTGTGAGAAATCGCCTGCACGTTCCTGCGCCGTCGGCACATTGGTGATGCGCGTGATCCCTTCACGCGAACGCGTGCCTTCATAGTCACCAAAGAAGAAAGTTCGATCATGTTTTATCGGGCCACCGAGAGAACCTCCAAACTGGTTACGTATATATTTGGGTTTCGGCTCACTCGCGGGGGCAAAGAAATTGCGGGCGTCGAGGGCGCCATTGCGATGAAACTCAAACAGCGAGCCGTGAGAGTAATTGCCACCTGATTTGAGAACTACATTGACCTGCGCGCCGGGCCCACGACCGAATGCTGCGTCGTAGCTGCTGGTCAGCATTTCAAACTCACGGATCGCGTCAACCGGCGGGCGCACGCCAAACGTGTTGAGCTTTGGATCGACGTTGTAGACGCCATCAAGCAGAAAGTTGTTCGCGTCTTCGCGCGCGCCGTTAACGCTGAAAGCAAAATCGCCCCGCGCTGATCCGGCGGAACCCTGCGCAGCCGGGACAGCGCCTGGCACCAGCAGTGTCAACTCGTAAAAGTTTCGCCCATCGAGAGGTAAGCCGACGATTTGGTTGTTTTCGATGACGGTTCCAAGCGACGGCGAATCATGCTTCAGGATAGGCTCGTACCCGTACAAATCGCCCGGAGAATCCTCGACTCTTCCAACCTCAAGGCGCCCATCCAGCCGAAGCTCCTGGTTCACTGGAAGAACCACATCAATTATTTGGAGCCGCGAAAAACCAGTCCGCTCAACCTCAACACGATAGGTGGCCGCCGCCAGTGAGGAGATTGTGTACCACCCTTCGTCATTGGTGATGGTGGTTCTTGTTTCGTTGGTTGCAATATTGGTCGCTGTTACAGTAGCGCCCGGAACAACAGCGCCATTCGGATCGGTGATTGTTCCTCGCAACGAGCCGCGTTGTGTCTGTGCTCCCACGGACAAGGCAAATAGAATTAGCAAGACCAGCGGCAAGAGTTTTTGATGGATCGACATCACAAGCCCTCATTACACATTTTTGGATTGAAAACGAAATTCCGGAGCCATTCAGGAGACTCCAAGCATTATGACGAAATCCTTTTGAGAATGTCCAAAAAACAACCGCGGATTGAACAACGCGATCTATGTTTTGTCTATCAAAGTCGAAAACCTAACTGATAGAATGCAGCCAGTCTTTAGAACGGCAAAAACCCGATTATGGTTTCATGGTAGTTAAGTATCTTGATGTCCGATAAGCTTTAGGAAGCTCCGATTGAGTGTTTTCGACGCGTAGCGTCGGCAGGAATTTAGCCCGGCCTTTAAAGGCCGGGAAGAGTTAACAAGATCGGCCGCGTCGCGTAGCGACGCTTGAAAGTGGATTCGAACTCAATCGTCGCTACGCGACGAGAACCGCATGACCTGATTCCCGGCGTTAAAACGCCGGGCTAAATTCATGCCGACGCTACGCGTCGAAGCACTTGATCAGAGTTTCCTTTAGCTTGTCCTAACGCTCGACAAACTAAAGTTTATCGAACTTTTAGTCTTACTAAGCCAGATCATACTTTCCGGAGGCTCACCTGATGCTTTGGATCATTTTCGCTTTCGGCGCTGCCCTCTCATGGGGATTATATGGACCGGCATTGCATCGCGGACAGGTTGAGCTGGGAAGTCCCATGCGCGCCTTGCTCTGCGTCGGCGTCGCATATTTCCTCATCGGAGTTTTGGTCCCGGTGACAACTCTTTCGTATCAGGGCGAATTACACGGCTTCACGATGAAAGGGTCTTTGGCGGCAACGCTGGGAGGCGCATTGGGAGCGGCGGGTGCGGTGTGCATAATCTTTGCATTCAAAACCGGAGGGCTGCCGACATATGTAATGCCGTTAGTCTTCGGAGGCGCGCCGCTGGTAAACGTGCTCTTTTCGATGTGGCTTCATCCGCCGAAAGCAACACCGAACCCTTTGCTCTATTTAGGATTTGTCCTGGCCGCGACCGGGGCCGGGTTAGTTTTGTACTTCAAACCTTCGTCATAGTTGGAGGCCGCCTAAGTTGGTTCTTCTCTGTGCAACCTCTGTGTGCTCTGTGTCTCTGTGGTGTGCATTTTCTCGCGGGTCATTTACCACAGAGTCACAAAGAACACAGAGGTTGCACAGAGAAGAACCAAACCAGCCTCCTGGGAAGAGACTGATAGCTGGGAAGGAGATCCCATCATGAAGAGCTTCGGAATCAAGACTGCAATAACTTCCGCAATCATTCTTCTGAGTTTGTCTGCTGAGATCGCGGCCCAGGCTGGAGGCAATTGGCCGCAATGGCGTGGGCCAAATCGCGATGGCATATCCCAGGAGACCGGGCTGTTAAAACAGTGGCCTGCCGATGGCCCGCCGCTGGCCTGGAAGACGACAGGCGCGGGAAATGGCTATTCCTCACTCGCGATCGCCAACGGACGTCTTTATACGATGGGCTTGCGCGGGGATCGTGAATATGTGATTGCGTTTGACGTCGCAACCGGGAAGCAAGTATGGGCAACGGCGCACGGCGGCGCTTATCGCGATAGTCGCGGCGATGGCCCGCGCGGCACGCCCACGATAGACGGCGAAAGCCTTTATGCTTTGGGTGCCAACGGCGACCTCTCATCGCTGGATGCACGAACAGGACGCATCAACTGGACGATGAACATCCTGCAAAAGTTTGGCGGTTCAAACCCCCAATGGGGCATCAGCGAGTCGCCACTCGTAATTGGCGAGAAACTACTGATAAATGCCGGTGGTCCCGGCGCTTCGGTTATTGCGCTCAACAAGAATGACGGTACTTTAATTTGGAAGAGCCAGAGCGACCCGGCCGGCTACTCTTCGGCGATGCCCGTGAAGGTCAACAACGCGACCCAGGTAGTTTTCTTTACACATCGCCGAGCACTGGGTCTCGATCTGGCTAGTGGAAAATTCTTATGGGAATACCCGCGCGCGTCTAACGATGTAGCCAATGTCGCCACACCAGTCGTGCGAGGCAATCGCATCTTCGTCTCTTCCGACTATGGTACAGGAGCAGGATTGGTCGAGGTAAAGGCCGATGGTACGGCACAGGAGGTCTACTTCACAAAAGAGATGCGCAATCATCACAGTAGCTCGATTTTGATCGGCGATTACCTCTATGGCTTTTCCAGCGGAGTCCTGACGGCTATGCGATTTGAGACTGGAGAAGTCGCCTGGCGCGATCGCAGCGTGGGTAAGGGATCATTGGTCTATGCGGACGGAAATCTTTACGCGTTAAGTGAAAATGGTGTGGTCGGACTCGTTGAAGCATCGCCTGCCTCGTACCGCGAAAAAGGACGATTTCGCATTAAGCAAGAGTCACTACCGACCTGGACGCACCCAGTGGTCGCCGGTGGACGACTCTACCTGCGCGACCAGGACACCATTTATGCTTTTGATGTTCGAGAGAAGAAGTAGCGAAGCAGAAGAGCGGGGGCAAGCTCGCCTTCCCAACCTGAGAGCTTCTTAATCCTTGTGGTTGCTTTTCGGTTGAAAGGCTTTCCAAACACAAAGAAGTAACGCAACTCTCAGAACCTCTCAGGTCGGGAAGGCGGGCTCGCCCCCGCTTCTTCTTTACCATTCCAGCTTTATTCCGCTCGTAACGCCGCCAAAAGAGGCGAGCGCAATGCTGCCCATGTGGCCACGAGCGACGCAGTCAACCCGGATATCAACACTCCTAACAGCAGCACTCCTAGCGATAGGCTGGGAAGTTGCGCACGATGTGAGAAAAATACTGGCGCTATAGCAAGCAGCGCACATACGGCTCCCGTAATGAGTCCACTGAAAAGAAGTAAAGAGTTTTCGGCAATCACCATCATAGTGAAGTGTGAGGAGTTATAACCCACCGCCCGCAGCAGTGCTAGTTCGCGGCGTCGCTCCAGCACATTGCGCAACAGAACCGCTGCCATTCCGAGTGTACCCAGAACCAAGCCAAGGCCGCCCAGCATTTGGAACGTGGACAGATAAGTGTTTTCCACACGATGAAAACTTGCCAACCGCTCAGCCGTCGGCTGTACATCGAACCCGAAATCCGAGAGGCGATCCTCGAGGGCCGCGGCAATCGCGCCCGATCGTTCGGCAGCAGGCATATCGATCAGAAAGAAGCGGTAGCCTTCCTGCTCGGGAAAAAGGCGAAGGAAGTTTGATTCGGCCATGAGCAACTCGCTTTGAAACACACTGTCAGCCAAGCTGCCGACCACTCGCAATCGAACCGGACCATTGCCCGTGTCTAAATTCAAGTCCTCACCGAGTTTGAGATGGAGCACGTAAGTCATCGAATTCGCATCGACGATGATTGGAACGGCACCGTCAGTAAACTCACGATTGAGGAGCAGCCAGGGATTGTCCTTCTCGTCGTTAGTGACGGCGAGTGAATTTTGAAATGCGAATCGGTTGCTGCCCACGAAATCGGGCGTTGGGGCGATAATGCGAGGGTTGCGAGGCTGATATAAATTCAGACAACTGGCATCGTCTCCCGGCCGTACGCGGAAGCGCGCAAACGTCACACCAGTCAATTGAGATCCAG
>WNGE01003587.1_pt1 | contig 18262 bp, 10 predicted proteins | sample 5400651 | NCBI WGS metagenome assembly WNGE01 (sample SAMN13153370, study PRJNA577476) | soil metagenome | isolation source: 60 cm soil or saprolite under grassland replicate 2 | place: USA:California | collected 2016-06-15
TGATTTATAGCTCTACGCCACAAAGACGATGTGGTATCTCCTCCCGAGCTTTAGCTCGCCCACCGATTCACCCGGGAGAACATCATTCGGCGAACCGCGCTTCGCGCTTCCAACCCTACAGAAAGAATGAAAAACGCTTTCGTCCGAACAGTGTCATGGGACGTGAAACACAAAGTTCTGGGCGAATCGTCGGCCGACCGGAAGCCATCTAGGACAAGCGGTTGCAGTGGCAGCGGATGTACACTGCTGCCTGCGTTGTTTTGGCGTCGACCATGACTCTCATGCTCGGCGAGGCGAGGTACGTGGTTAACCCAACGTCTCCGGGAGCGTCCGAATTTATCGAGGAGAACCACTGTGATCAAGCATGTTCCGCGGTTGCTGGCAGTCTTTCTGCTCACCACTCTGGGCTGTGCGCAAAGTGATCAGATCGTCCCTAACGAAAATCTGGCGGTGGAAGGTGTGCCTCCGATTTTAAGTTCGCTCGCGGCGAGCGTGGAGCGCTACGGCAATTACCGCGGCGCCAACTTGGCCAGTTGGCATTCGGAGCGGCGGGAGATGCTGATCTCGACGCGCTTTGCCGATGTGCCCGAGATTCATCTGGTAAAGATGCCAGGTGGCGATCGCAGCCAGTTGACGTTTTATCCAGATCCGGTGACCGCGGCTCAATTCAATCCGAAGAAAGGCGGCTCCTTCGTTTTCAGTAAGGATGTTGGCGGCGGAGAGTTTTATCAGTTTTACCGATACGACATGGCCAGCGGCGATGTCACGCTGTTGACTGACGGAAAATCGCGCAATGTGGGGATGGTGTGGGCACGCAGCGGCGAGAGGATCGCCTACGGCTCGACGAGGCGAGATGGCAACGACGTGGACATTTGGGTGATGGATCCGGACGATCCGAAGAGCGATCACATGTTGGCAAAGCTCGCCGGTGGAGGCTGGGAACCGCTGGATTGGTTTCCGGATAGGCAGAAGCTTCTGGTCTTGAACGAAGTTTCTGCCGAGGAAAGTTATCTCTGGTTGATGGATGCGAACTCGGGGGAAAAGACGCTGCTCACGGCAAAGGGCGACATAAAGGTGCACTACAGTGGTGGTCAATTCAGCAAGGATGGCCATGGGATCTATACCACAACTGACAAAGATTCTGAGTTCCATCGCCTAGCCTACCTCGACTTGACGACGAAGCAGCATACTTACCTGACCAACATCTCTTGGGACATAGAGGAGTTCGACCTTTCCGATAACCGCGAGATGATTGCGTTCGTGACCAACGAAGACGGCTACGGCGTCCTGCACTTGCTTGACACCACGACAAGAAAAGAAAAATCCGTGCCCCAGCTACCCAAAGGAATCGTCTCGGGTGTGACCTGGAATAAGAATAACCGCGACCTGGGATTCAATTTGTCTTCGGCGCGCTCCAGTTCCGATGTCTACTCGCTGGACGTGGAAACCGGAAAAGTTGAGCGCTGGACATTCAGCGAAACCGGAGGGCTGAATACCGCTAACCTCCCGGAGCCTGATCTGATCCATTGGAAGAGTTGGGATGGCCGCATGATCAGCGGTTTTATCTACCGGCCGCCGGCGAAGTTTCCAGGCAAACGGCCGGTGATCGTGAATATTCACGGCGGTCCAGAGGGGCAATTCCGGCCGGGATTCTTGGGCCGTCTCAATTATTGGCTCAACGAGCTTGGACTCGTGGTGATTTTCCCCAACGTGCGGGGCTCGACCGGGTACGGCAAGACCTTTCTTTCGCTCGACAACGGTTTCTTGCGCGAGGGATCGTACAAAGATATCGGCACGCTGCTGGATTGGATTCAGCAGCAGCCTGATCTGGACTCCAGCCGGGTAATGATCACGGGCGGCAGTTACGGCGGATTCATGACCCTGGCCGTCGCAACGAATTACAACGGCCGCATCTGCTGCTCGGTGGACGTGGTGGGGCCGTCGAATCTGGTCACGTTGTTGGAGCATACATCTGGGTATCGCCAGGATCTGCGCCGTGTGGAGTATGGGGACGAGCGCGATCCCAACATGCGTGAGTTTCTGGAGCGGATTGCGCCTTACAACAAAGCCAAGAACATTACCAAGCCATTATTCGTGATCGCGGGGAAGAACGACCCGCGGGTTCCCGCCACTGAGTCGGAGCAGATGGTGCAGATCGTGCGGCGGAACGGGACTCCGGTGGTTGCTGGGCAAGAACGAAGGGCACGGCTTTCGCAAGAAGCAGAACGTCGACTACCAGTTCTACGCGACGGTGATATTCGTGAAAGAGTATCTGTTGAAGTAGCGCGGAAGGATGACCGAAACTCAGGGCTGGCTGGCCCGGCCTTCCGTTGGGAACTGTCAATACTCAGTTCAGCTGTCAGTTTTCCTTCAAACTCGTCTTTGCTCCCCAGGCGCAGCCTTACATCACCAGCGCCAGCCCTTCCAGTTCGCGCTCCAAGACCGGCAACGAGCAACCGGAAATTTCCACTCGGCCGGCCGCGTCCAGGGCGGCCTGTGGGGAGACGCCGTATCCGCGTCCCATCAGAAAAACCCGCAGGAATTCCGCCGCTTCGCAGGAGGCCGCCATGCCTTTCTGGCGGAGGTCGTTCCGCAAAGCATTGAGTTCTGCCATCGTAAATTTCTCTTTCGTCACCGTCGTCCCCCCAACACGCTCACCTCTTGCGTCGAAGCTACGATTGCAGAAGCTTGTGCACAATCGACGGTTTTCTCTAATTTTTTGGGAAAAAACAACGAGCCGCGACAGGGTAAGGAGATTTCGATTTGCTACGGTTGTCTCTAGATTCGGGCCGTCCCTGGAGACCTGATCGGCCCGACCGTTCGCCGTTTCACTCGGCCACCAACAGCGCCGCCGGAAACTGCGTGAGGATCTTGGAAATCTCGATTGCTTTGTCTTCAGTCTGAACGACGCCTGTGGTGAAGATATTTCGATAGCGTCGTGACGATTTGCCATTTGGAACGACCAGCCGAGTGTCAAACCAGACCTCATCTCCAACCGGTACAACGTCGGCGCCGTTCAATAGACCCACGATCAGATGCGGGACCACGATGACCGCTGTCTTGTCCGCAGAGCTTCTGGCGAAAGCCACCACGTGATTGGCCTTTGCGCCAACAACCTCCAACGGCTGATACTCGCCTTGCTGAAAAAGAGCCGGTTGCTGCCGGCGCAGACATAACGCTCTCCAGATCAGATATAACTTGACCCGCCCGTCCTCTGGTGTTTCAAGCAAGCGGGCCATTAGAGCTTCGGCATCCTGGCTCGACCGACGGATGCTCTCGAACATTTGCCCACGCTGGCCATAATCGACAGGGCGCCGGTTGTCCGGGTCAACCAGACTGAAATCCCACAGATCATTGCCTTGATAGATGTCGGGCACACCCGGACACGCGAGCTTCAGAAGTGTCTGAGAGAGGCTGTTCCACATACCAATCCGTGCGATCCGGTGTTGGAACGGAGCAAAATCGGCGAGGAACCTGTTTTTCGGATTTGGAGTCAGCAACCCGCGCACGAACGACGACACGGCGGCTTCGTACTCCGCGTTTCGATTGATCCAACTTGTATTCCGCTTGGCTTCACGGATAGCCTTCAGCATATACTGCTCAATTCGGTTACGAAACCGCTCCCAGTCGCCCTCTTCCCTCAAATCCTCAAATGGCCACGCCCCCACCAAGGTCTGATACAGCAAATATTCGTCATTCGGGAACGGCGCGAGCCGGCCATTCACGATGCTTTTGTGATGGCGATTGATGCGCTTCCAGTCCCGAAGGCGGAAGCGCCATTCCGCGGGCATCTCTGAAAGTGCGTTGATTCGAGTCCGAACATCTTCCGAGCGCTTCGAGTCATGCGTACTGGTAGCCAGCATGGTGTGAGGCCAGTCGCGAGCGCGCTCCTGGTTGGCGCGGTGGAACTCTTCCGCGGTGATTCCAAAGCGCTGAAGATCACTGCCCACTTCATTCAACGAGACGAGGCGGTTGTATCGATAGAAGGCCGTGTCTTCTATGCCCTTGGCCATCACCGGGCTGGTAAATTGCTGGAATTTCATGGCGAAGGCAGTGACGGCGCTTCGATAGGCCGGATCTTGTCCCTGCGCAATGCGAGTTACGAGCACGTTTTCCACGAAGTCCAGAATACTCACATCTTCTGTCTGGCTTCTCAACTTGGCCGCAGCAACGGCCCTGCGGATGTACTGCACATCTCGATCCAGAACGCCCGATGTGTTGACATAGGTGCGGTAGACGGGAAAGTTCGCGGCTACTTCCGTCAGGGCCTCGCGAAGGCTGTTGAGAGTGAAGTCACAGGTGCGCCGTTTGGAAAGGGCAATCCGGGCCAACTGATTGCCCAGGACGTTGACCTCACTCGCGAGCGCGACTTGAATAATCAGCTTTCGGCACCGATACGCGAGATCGTCAAGATCGATCACCTCTCCCAGAAAGTGCCGGTAAATCCGTTCCACCCGCGTAACGGCCGCCGGGTCCACGAACAGTCCATTGACCAGATTGGCAAAATCATATCCCGTCGTTCCGCACACCGGCCAATCGGAGGGCAAATGTTCCGTGCCAATGAGTACTTTTTCAATCACTGTGTAGCGGGAAGCGGGGTCCGGAGCACTCACAGCGTCGATGCTGCCCTTCAGCCGCTCAAAATATTGCGCAGGATCATACAATCCGTCGGGATGGTCGATGCGAAATCCATCCACTTTGCCGTCCGCTACCAGACGGAGCACCAGCCGGTGGCACGCCTCGAAGACCGCCTCGTTCTCCACACATATGCCGGCGAGATCGTTGGTGTCAAAAAATCGCCTGTAGTTGATGTCGTCCGCTGCGACTCTCCAGTTGGCCAAACGAAAGGCTTGCGCTTTGATGAGCTCATGCAGATCTTCAAAACTTGAAGGGTCGGCTGGGTCGCCATTGATGGTCCTCACGGAAGCGTCCACGCACAGCGAGATCTCCGTGGCTCGTGCGCACAATTCAGCCAGACGGCGCTTATGGATTTCTTTGTCGCGATTGCGCTCGGTGACACGATCATTACTGATCTCGTGTCTCGACGGCAGGTGGCTGAAGGCTGTGATCAGACTCTGGAACTCAAGAAAATCCGTATTTTGCTCGCCCAATTTCGCGGCCAACGATTCCGCACAGCGTCCCAGAATGCGTGCGTACTGTTTGGGGTCAAGCGGGAAAAGATGATTGCGGTACGCGAGGAGAAACGCTCCATCGCGAAACAAGATCTGCAATTCGCCACTCTCTAAAACTGTGCCGTAGTGATCATGAAGCGCCGGCACCAGCACTTTTTCCTTGAGGTCGTCGTTGGGTGGGTCCCAATCGATGTCGAAAAAGCCCGCGTACATGGACGCTTGTCCATTTTCGAGAATGTCGAGCCACCACGCGTTGTCGCTCCCCATCACACCCATATGGTTGGGGACGATATCCAAGACCAGGCCCATCCCGTGATCGTGGAGGGCAGCCACAAATCGGTCGAAATCTTCGGCAGTCCCGATGTCCGGATTGAACGAGCTGTGGTCCACGATGTCATAGCCATGCATACTTCCGGAACGAGCCTTCAGGCACGGCGAGATGTAGCAATGGCTGATCCCGAGACCGGCCAGGTATGGAACGATCGCTGCCGCCTGGGTGAAAGTGAACTCGCGATTCAGCTGAAGCCGGTACGTCGAGAGCGGAATGCGCGTATGCGGCTTCATGATTCCAGACACCACACGACTGACCACGCCGGCAGCGTGCCGCGCTTGAGGGCGTCGTCGATCTCGTCGCTGGCGAAGAAAATGTGGGGCGTTAGCGCTCCCAGACCGCACAGCGGCCGATCCCCGAGATTCGCCAGCAGCACTAATTTTGATTCATCCGGAAACCGCCAATGAGCCACCAACCCGTGATCGTCGTGCGTTTTGTATTCTGCTGGAATGGCGCACGCATGAGAAAGGCGGGGCACAATATGCTCGCGTCGTAATGAGAGCAGGTGGCGATAGAAGCGGAGCCAGTCGCGGCCCTCAGGCTGCGCAGTGCCGCTCCAGTCGAGATGCGAAGAGGCAAAAGTTTCCGCCGCGTTAGGATCGGGAATTCGGCCGCGAACCGCTGGGCCGCCAAACCTGGCAAAATGTGCGAATTCATTTCGCCTTCCGGCGCTGACCGCCCGAGCCAGTTCCGGTTCGAAATCGCAAAAGAAAAGAAACGGCGTTTCGGCTCCAAACTCTTCACCCATGAAGAGGAGAGGTGGAGACGGAGCGAGTAACAGGATCGCCATCGCCGCACGCACAGCCCGGCGATCGGCGAGCTTGACGATCCTTTCGCCGAATGCGCGGTTTCCGACCTGATCATGATTCTGCAAGAAAGAGACGAACGCGGTTGGCGGAAGACCATGGGTTGACTCGCCTCGGGATGTACTTCTCAGAACCGAAACCTCGCCCTGATACGCGAAGCCCTTCGTGAGACATCGTCCCACGTGCGCAACGGGCCGTTCAGCATAGTCCACATAGTAGCCGTCTCGTTCGCCTGTGATCAGTACGTGCAGGGCATGATGAATGTCATCATTCCACTGAGCCGTGCACGCCGCCGGCCGGCAGTTCGCTGTTCTCCGCAGGTAGCGGGCCTGGTTGGCCTCGTTCTCCAAAACGAGATGAACGTGGCGGTCTCGCCCCAGCGCGTTCCGGACGGCGCCCGACAACTCTGCGAGGATGTGGTGTGGAGAGTCATCGATAATCGCGTGCACAGCGTCGAAACGCAAACCGTCCATGTGATATTCCGTCAGCCAGTAGAGGGCATTGTGAATGAAAAAGTCGCGAACCACACCGCTTTCCGATCCGTCGAAGTTGATCGCGTCGCCCCACGGAGTGCGATGCCGATCGGTAAAGAATTGCGGCGCGTAAGCTCTCAGGTAATTCCCCTCCGGGCCGAAATGGTTATAAACCACATCGAGCAGGACCATCAGCCCTCGTTCATGCGCAGCTTGTACGAGGTTCTTCAGGTCTTCAGGCCGCCCGTAGGTTGCGTCTGGGGCGAACGGTAGGGCGCCATCGTATCCCCAGTTGCGCTGCCCCGGAAAATCGGCGATGGGCATCAATTCCAATGCCGTGACGCCTATTTCCGCAAGATAATCCAGCCGTTCCGTCACTCCCGCAAAACTTCCAGATCGACTGAAGGCTCCCACGTGGAGTTCGTAAATGACCGCGTCTTGCCAAGGGCGTCCACACCAACTGTCATCCCGCCATTCGAAAGCGCCGGGGTCGACTACCTCGCTCGGGCCGTGCACGTCGCGCGCCTGGAAACGTGAGGCCGGATCCGGAACCGCTTGCCGATTGTCGATTCGGAAGAAGTAGTCAGAGCCAACCCGGGCGGCATCGGTCACCAGCTCGAGCCAGCCACCCTCGCGTTCATTCAGAGGAAGATGAATGGATGATTTTTCCGTCTGCAGACAGAGCTCTACAGAACGCGCGGCGGGAGCCCACAACCGGAAGCGCACGGTTCCATCGTCCCTGCACTCCGCGCCGAACGGCATGTTATGACGCCGCTTCATTTGGCTCTTCCACCCTGCCGTTTCGGCGGCGTTCCCTTAGTGCGGCCAGAGATCGCGCCCGCAGGCTTGCTCTGATCGTCCTCAAAAGAGCACGGCGTGCGCTGGGCAGCGACCTAGCATTCCGCCCGGCGTCATCGTCCTTTTGAATCGAGCCGGAATTCCCCATCGACTCTTCAGGATACCCGCCGGGATGCACTAACAGCCTGTCCATTTCATTGACACATCCTCACGCCATCCCTAGTATTTCTCTTGCGCCGCGCGAGTCAGGGTTTCAGACATCATGGGAGGATTGTATGTTTTTGCGAGTGACTACCGCTATGCTTTTACTGTCCGCAGCGGCGATGGCTGGGTCGAAGCCGGTTTGTCCGGGACCGGCTGCTCGTGGCGACGCCCGCTGCCACGCGCAGGTTGTCAGCGACGAACATGGCAACGCTACCGCCAGCATCACGCCGGCCGGCTATGGTCCGGTCCAATTCCGAACCGCGTACAGTCTGCCTTCGAACACGGCCGGAAAGGGCCAGACGATCGGAATCGTCGATGCGTTTAATGATCCAAATATCGAAAGCGATCTTGGGGTGTACAGCAGCACGTTCGGACTTCCCAAGTGCACCACCGCGAACGGCTGCTTCAAGAAGGTGAATCAGACGGGCGGGACGAGCTACCCGAAGACGGATGCGGGCTGGGCGCTGGAGATCTCGCTCGATGTGGAAATTGCGCACGCGTTGTGTCCGAATTGCAAAATCCTGCTGGTCGAAGCTACGTCGAATTCGTTCGCGAATCTCCTCGCGGCGGAAGATTATGCCAGGACGCACGCTAACATCGTTTCGAACTCGTGGGGCGGCACTGAGTTCTCGAGCGAGACGACGAGCGGCTTCGACGGGCACTTCAATCATACCGGCAAGCCGATCACGTTCTCCTCGGGTGACAGCGGCTTCGGGGTTGAATATCCCGCTGCGTCTCGATTCGTGACTGCGGTTGGCGGCACCACGCTGAAACTGAATTCGAACAATACGCGAGCCAGCGAGACGGTGTGGAGCGGCACGGGCAGCGGCTGCAGTGCGTTCGAACCGAAACCTTCCTGGCAGAAAGATAAAGGATGCATTCGGCGCACGGTGGTTGATGTCGCGGCCGATGCCAATCCGAATACCGGGGCTGCCGTTTACGATAGCGTGCGTTTCTTTGGCAGCGCCGGATGGTTCAAGGTTGGTGGAACGAGCCTGTCGTCGCCCATTATCGCGTCGATCTATGCCCTGGCGGGTAACGGCTCGACCACGCTGGATGGATCGTATCCATATTCGCATTTGTCCGGATTGTTCGACGTAAAAGTGGGGAGCGATGGCACGTGCAGTCTGTTGTATCTGTGCGCGGCGCTCGCCGGGTACGACGGCCCGACGGGCAACGGCGCTCCCAGAGGGACCGGCGCGTTCTGAGCTGTCGCGTTCACAGCCCACTCATCGCAAAAAACGTGATGAGTGGGGCACCCTCTTTAGGAGCTAGCGTGCCTCCACCGCCTCAGCACGCCAGGCCAGGGGAGGCCGCAGCCAGCCGTTCAAGGTCCACGGATGGCCGGCCAATGCTGTGGTAGACCAACCCTGCTTTACTCATTTTTTGCCGGTTGTAAAGGTTCCGCCCGTCAATCACGATGGGGTAGTTGAGCTTCTCTCGAATCACGTTTAGATCGAGCTCGGAGAACTCCTCCCAGTCAGTAAGAATAAGCAACGCGTCTGAGTTATCAGCCACTTCGTATGCGTCGTTCGCGAATGTCACCTGCGATCCGAAAATCTGCCGGGCACGACCGGTTGCCGCCGGGTCGAAAGCCTTTACTTCGGCGCCTTCGGCGAGCAACTCGTGAATAATGGAGACCGCTGGTGACTCCCGCACATCGTCGGTACCACACTTGTAAGAGATGCCAAGCACGCCCAGCTTCTTACCCTTCAGAGTCCAGAGGGCGGAACGCACCTTTCGCATGAAGCGGGCGCGCTGCCCTGAGTTAATTCGTTCCACCTCCTCGAGAAGCCCAAATTCGCAGCCGTAGTTTCGCGCTACGGAGCGGAACGCAGCCACATCTTTCGGGAAGCACGATCCACCGTACCCGATTCCAGCACGCAGGAACCTCGGTCCGATGCGGCTGTCGGAACCAAGTCCTTTACAAACGTCTTCAATGTCGGCATTCACTGCCTCGCAGAGATTGGCGACAGCATTGATAAAGGAAATTTTCATGGCCAGGAAGGCGTTGGCGGCGTGCTTGATCAGTTCCGCGCTGGCGGCACTGGTATAAATCACCTGGGCGGGACCCTTGAAATGCGTGGGCGCAGGTATGCTGTCCGCAGCCAAGTAATAGGCGCCCGTGGAAAGAGGCGCGTAGATTTCATCCATGACCCGCACCGCGCGTTCCTCGGTGACGCCGATTACGATACGGTCGGGAAAGAGAAAGTCAGTGATCGCTTTGCCTTCGCGCAGAAATTCCGGGTTCGATACCACATCGAAGTCATTGGACGACGCGCCATTCAGCAGCAGCACCTGGCGTATCCACTTACTTGTATAAACCGGAACTGTACTCTTGGTGATGATGACCTTGTATCCGTTGATCGCCTGTGACAGCTCGCGTGCCACCGACTCCACATAAGATAGATCGGCCTCGCCGTTTTCTTTGCTGGGTGTGCCGACAGCGATGAAGACTGCCGTACTGGCATGCACCACCTCGGCGAGGTTTCCTGAAAAATGGAGGCGCGTTCGGTGATGCCGCGCGATCAGCTCTGGCAGGAACTCCTCGTGGATAGGGACCTGGCCCTCGCGCAACAGCTTCAGCTTGCCGGCGTCGTTGTCCACACATGTGACGTCGTGCCCCAGTTCACAAAAACAAGCGGCAGCCACCAATCCCACGTACCCCGAACCTATAACAGCAATCTTCATGGTCAACCCTTTCGGACGGCTTGCTCGCAGGGAATATCCCTGGAAGCAGCGTAATCAGGAATTTCGTGAATCAGCCATTCGTCGACTTCGGCTTGGACGCGGTAATAAGACCGGTACCAGCGGACAAAACGCTCGATCCCGTCTTCAATAGTGGTGCTGGGCCGGAACCCGGTGTCGTGCATGAGATCGTCCACATCCGCATACGTGGCCAGAACGTCGCCCGGCTGGAGCGGAAGCAGGTTTTTGCGGGCTTTCTTCCCCAGGCAACTCTCCAGCACTTCGATCAGCCGCAGCAGTTCCACGGGCTGGTTATTGCCGATGTTGTAGATCTTGTAGGGAGCCGCGCTTGAGCCAGGGCCGTAACCGTTGTCCGCCTGCGGACGGGGTGCCGGTGGCTTGTCTGCGACCTGCAAGACGCCTTCGACGATGTCGTCGATGTAAGTGAAATCGCGCTGCATCTGGCCGTAGTTGAAAACATCGATGGTTTTGCCTCCCAGGATGGCTTTGGTGAAAGTGAAAACAGCCATGTCCGGCCGGCCCCACGGTCCGTACACGGTAAAGAAGCGCAACCCCGTGGTGGGCAGCTGGAAGAGATGACTGTAAGCGTGCGCCATGAGCTCATTGGCTTTCTTGCTTGCGGCGTACAGGCTGACGGGGTGGTCAACGTTGTCGCGCACGGAAAAAGGCATCTTCTTATTTGCGCCATAAACGCTTGAGCTGCTGGCATAGACCAGGTGCCGCACGGGCGTCCGCCGGCATGCCTCAAGGACATTGGTGAAAGCCACCACATTGCTTTGAATGTAAGCATGCGGGTTCTCGAGGCTGTAGCGCACACCAGCTTGCGCTGCCAAATGGATCACCCGATCGAACTTCTCGGCGGCAAAGAGAGCGTTCACTTTTTCGGTGTCCGCCAGGTCGAACTTGAAGAAGCGAAAGTTGGGGAAAGCGCGCAATACCTGGAGACGGTCCCGTTTCAGGCGCACGTCGTAGTAGTCGTTGAGATTATCGACTCCGACCACCTCATGCCCCTGCTCGAGCAGCCGGGCGGCTACGTGCATGCCGATAAAACCTGCCGCTCCTGTCACCAGAAATGCCATATAGGTCCTGCTCGTGGCTCCTTTTGCGAAGTCCTGCCGCCCGCGCCAATGGAGATCGGAAACGTCCGGCGTTGTTAGGTAAGACACCCGGGCGCTGGGGACGGAACAGGTTTTCTTCTGGGTGCTCGATTAGTGCTTTTGATAGGGGGCCGCCAGCTTTTTGACAATTCTTTGACAAATAGCTGTTCCGACGCGCCAGACTCGCGGTCTCAATCAAGGACGGAGCAGCTTGTAACTTCGGGGACTGAGTTATGGCGACACCCGCGCCAGGAGGAGTCCAATATGGCTTTCATGGAGAGCCTCAGAAGGCAGATATCCCCGCAAACGATGCGCGCCTTTCCGGCCTCGTCGGCGCCCGAACTGTGGGCACCACCTAAAGTGCCCGTCCCGCAACACGATGTGCCAACGGAAAACCTTGTCAGCTTCCCGGCGCCGCCACCCAAGATCCTTCTGTATTCGCACGACACCTTCGGTCTGGGGAACATTCGCCGCACACTGCTGCTGGCTCAGGACCTGATTTCGCAATACCCGGGCGCTTCCATCCTCATCATCACCGGTTCCCCCATGATCCATGCCTTTCGTATTCCTGAAGGCGTGGACTACATCAAGCTGCCTTGTCTCGACCGAGTCGCGGCCGAGCACTATGCGCCGCGTTTTCTAGCCCGGTGCGCCGCCGAGGTCAAGGCCACACGGGCTGCCATCCTCAAACAATCGGTGCTGGGTTTTGCTCCCGACCTGATGATCGTGGACAAGCGGCCGTCCGGCGTGGACGGCGAGCTCTTGGACACGCTCTCCGCGCTGCGGGCCGAGGGCATGCAAACCAAACTGGTGTTGGGGGTGCGTGACATCCTCGACGAACCGGTGCGCACGCGCGCTGTCCTGGCGAGCAACGGCAGCTTCGCTACCCTGGAACAGTTCTACGATGAGATCTGGATCTATGGATCGAAATTCGTTTTCGATACCGCGAAGGAGTACGGGTTCCCGGAATCGCTTCTCGGCAAGACGCACTACTGCGGCTATCTCAAGCGGCCCACCCGCCCGCCCGCCAAGAATGCGGGACCGCCGCGCGTTCTGGTAACGACCGGTGGCGGAGGCGACGGCAGCGACATCATTGAGGCATATCTGAAGGGTCTTTCCAGCCTGGCCCGGAGCGTCGCTCTGAAGAGCACGATTATCTTTGGTCCGCAGATGCCGGATGCCCGCCGCAACGATCTGCTGGCCCGGTTTGGCCACTTCAGCGACGTCACCTTCCTCGATTTTGAACCTGACCTCACCAAGCACTACGCCTCAGCCGACGTTGTGGTCTCGCAGGCCGGATACAACACCGTCTGCGAGCTGCTCTCCTTTTCGCAACGGGCAATCCTGGTGCCGCGCTCCGAGCCGGTGCGCGAACAGTTGATCCGGGCCCGCTTGCTGGCCGAACGCGGCTACTTTGACCTGGTCGAGCCAAAAGACTTGAATCCCGGTTTTCTGATCTCCAGCGTGCTGTCTGCGTTGCAGAGCTTACCGCGCACTCCCGAGGCGCTTGACCTCGACGGGCTTCCGCGGATTCGCCAACGCGTCGGCGCGTTGTTGAAAGGCGAGTAGCAATGGGCGACGGCAAGATAGTCATGATTCTGAGCGGGTTTCCTCGCCGCTCCGAGACTTTCGCGTTGCACGAGATCCTCGCCTTGCAGCAGCGTCGCGCTCTCGCGGGAATTTTCGCGACCAAAGGCGGCGAGACGACTCTCATACAGCCCGCGGCCCGCGCTTTGGCGCGCCACGTCCAGATTCTGCCGGAGGGCGACACACACGAACAAGCGGAATACGTTCTGCGCCGGCTGCACGGCTCGCCAGTGAGCGGGGTGCATGGTTACTTCGCCCATGCTCCGGCAGAAGTCGCCATGCACGTAGCCTCGCGCCTGAAGAAACCTTATGGTTTCAGCGTTCACGCCAAAGATGCCCGCAAGGTAGCTCCCGATGTCCTGGCGCAACGCGCGTGTGGGGCAGCTTGCGTGGTGGCGTGCAATGCGGATGTCGCGCGCGAAATCGGCGCATCGTGCGCCCAGGTGCATTTAATTCCGCATGGAGTTGACCTGGAGCAGTTCCATCCCGCTCCGCTCCCGGCTGCCGAGCCGCTGCGGATGCTGGCAGTCGGCAGATTGGTGGAAAAGAAGGGATTTCACGTGCTGTTGAAAGCGGCGGCGCGGTTGCGCTTCGCTTTTTCGCTGCGCATTGTGGGCGAAGGTCCGGAACAGGCAAGGCTCGCGTCAATGATTACGGAATTCGGCATGGCGGAACGCGTAACCCTTTGCGGCGCCAAAACCCATGAGGAGCTGCCGCAGGAGTACAACGACGCGCACGTATTGGTTGCGCCCTCGCTCACCGACAGCGCGGGAGACCGCGACGGCCTGCCCAACGTGGTTTTGGAAGCGATGGCCTGCGGACGTCCGGTGGTTGCGACCGACGCCGGCGCCATTAGCAGCGCGGTGGTATCGGGCGAAACCGGCCTGCTGGTCCGCCAGGGTGACGCCGGCTCATTGGCAGACGCCCTGCACCCCCTCGCCGCAAAGCCGGAATGGCTGCGTTCGCTCGGACAGAGAGGCCGCGAGCGCGTTCAACGGCATTACGAAATAGGAAGTTGCACCGAACGTTTTTATCAAGTCCTGCGGCAAGCCTATGTCTGAAATCGCACCTCAATTCGCACCAAGAAACACCGGCGCCGCAGTTGCGTACGTGCTCAAAGGATTTCCCCGGCTTTCTGAGACTTTCATTTCCAGCGAAATCTACCGCATGGAGCAAAAGGGTCTGAAGTTGCGGCTGTATGTAATCAAGCCGTGCGAGGGCGAGGCTCCGCGCTCCGGAATGGTAGCCCGCATCAAGGCCGACCGCGTTTATTTGCCGGGCACGACGTCATTGAAGGAAACGCCGCTTCCACGCTGGCTGGCGATGCACCTGAAGGATTTTCTTCCCGGATTGCGGCGCGCGTTCTACCGGCACCCCTTGCCCGTGGCGCGCGCGGCGTGCGTTGCCTTGGCGCAGGCCATCCGCGCGCGGCGGAGTTTCTGGTCGTGGCCCCGTAAGGTGTATCTCAAAGAGTTTCTCCAGGCGGCGATGGTGGCGGACCAACTGCGGCAGGCGCCGGATGTGGGCCACATTCACGCCCACTTCTGTCATGGAGCGACGACGGTGGCCTGGCTGGCCTCGATCATGACCGGCATTCCTTTCTCGTTTACCGCGCACGCCAAAGATTTGTATTCACCATCGCTCAATCCGGCCGGGCTGCTGCGCCGCAAGATGGATGCCGCGCGCTTCGTGGCGACCTGCACCGACGCCAACCGCGACTATCTGCTGCAGCAGGGAAGCCGCACTCCGGTGTACTGCATTTACCACGGGTTGAATGCCGATTTCTCCGCGCTGTTAACGGAACATCCGATTTCGAGAAATACCAACGGGCACGTGCGTGCGCTGGCGGTCGGCCGCATGGTGCGCAAGAAAGGATTCGATATCCTGGTCGATGCCTGCGCCATCCTCAAACAGAACAGCATTCCTTTCGAAACCTGGATTGTCGGCGAGAGTGGCGAGCACGAGCGGGAAATCCGGGACCGGATCGCCGCCCATGATTTGGCGGATCAGGTGAAGGTGGCGGGCCCGATGTCACAGGCCGAGCTTTTCGAAGAATATCGCCGGTCGACCGTTTTCTGTCTCCCCTGCCGTGTCCTCGAAGACGGCGATCGTGACGGCATCCCAAACGTCTTGTTGGAAGCCATGGCTTGCGGCGTGCCCGTGATCACAACCGGGATCTCGGGAATTCCCGAGGCTGTGAGCGACGGAATCAATGGTCTGCTGATCCCGCCCGAAGACCCAAAAGCGCTGGCGGAAGCCCTTCTGCGCGTCAGCCGCGACCAGAACCTAGCCAGCCATCTATCGGCGGAAGCCCAGAACACAGTCGAACAAAGGTTCAATGCGGAGAAATTTGCCGATCATATGGCCGAGCTGCTGCGGGAGGCCGTGGCATGAGCGCGAGCGCCCAGGTACAGATGACAGAAGCAAAGGGAATCATCAGGCCGCGCCCGCTGTTTTGCCCCATCGAGGAAGCCTGCTGCAGCCGCGCCGTCGCGGAGGACGTCTGCGCAGGCCGGTTCACACACGTCGGCATCACGCTGGAGTTGGGACTCCAGCCGGACTGGCTGGCTGCGGGTGCCGACGATAGAGAATGGGCCATTGAATGGCGCAAGTTCTACTACGGGCTGGATCTGGCCCAGGCTTATGTCGAGACCGCAGATGATCGATTCCTGCGCGCCTGGGAGCGGCTGGTGTATTCCTGGATCGAGCAGGTCCCGGTCGATCTTGAGTTAAGCGACGTCACCGGCCGGCGCATCCAGAACTGGATCTATGCCTGGCAAAAGTTTGCCTCCGCGCCGCACTTCGATGGTTTTACCTCCGGCTTGGCGGAGAGAGTCCTGGACAGTTTGCGATTACAAGTGAGCCATCTGCGTAGCCACCTGAGCGCAGAGCGCAACCACCGCACACTCGAGCTGTACGGCCTGTTTGTGGCCGCGTTGGCTTTTCCAGAGATTGCAGAAGACGATCTGCTGCGGTTTGCGATGACCGAATTGCACAACAACCTGCTCGCCGACATTCGTGCCGATGGCGTGCAACGCGAGCATTCTACGCACTATCACATGGTGGTGCTGCGTTCGTTCGTAGCCGCCCGCGAGAATGCGCGGCGATTCGGCCTTCGTTTCCCGGACAGTTATGACGAGCGGTTGGAGCGCGCTTGCGAGTTTGCCATGCATTGCCATCGCCCGGACGGGCAGATTCCCGCCCTTTCCGACAGCGATACGGGCAACTATTCCGACGTGCTTCGGCTTGCGGCGTCGCTGCTGGACAGACCCGATTTCCTGTATGCCGCGACTGGCGGCGCCGAGGGCACGGTCCCGGACCGGCGCTACGTAAGTTTCCCCGATGGCGGCTACCACATCCAGCGAAGCGGTTGGGGAAACGGGCAAACGTCATTCGATCGGGAACGCTTTCTGATGTTCGATTGCGGCGCTCTCGGGGACGGCGGTCACGGGCACTACGATTTGCTGAACGTTGAGATCGGCGCCGGAGGCCAGCCTCTCATAGTGGATCCCGGGCGCTACACGTACGCGGAGCGGACCCCCAATTTACGCAGCTGGTTCAAAGGAACCGCCGCGCACAACACAGTTTGTGTCGATGGAATGGACCAAACCCCCTACCGCTGCGGCAAACCCAAAGGAGATTTACCGCAGGGCCGGTTCATTGAGCGCTATAGTGCGCCGGGCTTTGACATGCTCTGCGGCGTGGCGCGGAGTCCCTCGTATGAAGTGGTTCACACCCGCCGCATCTTCTTCGTTGCCGACGAATACTGGATCATTCATGACCGGTTGCGCGGGGAGCGGCCCCATCGTTTTGATCTGCGTTTCCATCTCTCGAACAGGGCATGGGAAAACACAGCGGTGGTGATGCGAGCCGGGCATACGATGGTCTGCGCGCCGGGAGTGGCGCTGGTGTTCCACGCTCCGGCCGCGCCCAGCATTGAACCCGGCTGGGTAGCGCCCCAGTACGGAATCAAGCTGCCTGCGCCGGTAGTCAGCCTGGCGGTGGAGAAACACGAAAGCGCCGATTTCATCACTCTCGTCGCTCCGGTTGGCTCACCCGAGAGCGCTCCGATGTTAAAGGCCTGCCTCGACCGCGGTGACGGATCGGATGCGATTTCCGTCGAGGTGAGCGGCGTGGGCGCGGGTCAATCGGCCACAGATCGCCTGACCTGGAGTTCCGCCATCACCGGCCACGAAGCAGGCCCATTCCAATGCCGCGCGGCAGCAGTCTGGTGGCGCTCAGTTGGCGGCGAATCTCCTGCCGCCCTGGTGGCCTGCAATGTTCAAGAGCTGTGCTGGAGGAGCGACGGTAAAAGGGAATTCCTCAACCGGTGGCAACCTTCTCCCTGGCTGCGCTGGGATGGCCATGCCACATCAACCGCGGAAACAGGGGGTGTTGCATGACTTCGCAGGTGATGTCTTTGCTCCATGCCGACCCTCTATTCCCGCAGCGGGACCTCCTGCTCGACCCTGCTTTCATCGCGCAACGGCTTGCTCTGAAGCTCGGGGTCAACGCACGCGTCCAAGTTGAAGCTTGCGAGCGAGTCCGCGCTACCTATCGCGCCGGCCAAAGCCTGCGGGTTATTTACAAGTTTCGCGCCGACGGCCAACCCTGCATGATTGCGGCCCGCGCCTTTCCGCCCGGCACGAAGAAGGAGCCGTTTCAGCGTGAGTTCCCGGCGCCCTCCAGCAACGGCACCCTACATCCGATGTTCTGGGATGATGAAACCGATACCGCCTTCTGGAGATTCCCCCACGACCGCAAGATCGCCAACCTGCCCGCGCTGATGGATGTGCCGCCGGCCCTTTCAGAACTGCTGGACTCGCGCTGGGTAGAGAGCCGCCTGGTGGCTTACGCCTCAGAGAAGTGCGCGACCGTGCGTTGTCTGGATCGCGACCAGAACGTTCTTGCCTATGCCAAGGTCTACGCGGGCGATGATGGTCTGGCGTGCTACAACGTCTACCGCGCATTATCGCGGATGCAATCGGCGCGCAGTGCAGGCTTCACTGTCCCGCGCGCGATTCTCTATTCCGCCTCGCTTCGCATCTTGCTGCTGGAAGCGATTGAAGGCCGGCGCATTGCCGATCTCGAAGGTCAGGAACTGGAGCATGGACTCCACAGTCTG
>WNGE01003588.1_pt1 | contig 18249 bp, 12 predicted proteins | sample 5400651 | NCBI WGS metagenome assembly WNGE01 (sample SAMN13153370, study PRJNA577476) | soil metagenome | isolation source: 60 cm soil or saprolite under grassland replicate 2 | place: USA:California | collected 2016-06-15
AGGGCCATGCAGGCCGCCGAAACGGCAGCGGCAGCGCCAGCTCGTCGGCGGCACCAACAGCGACCAGCACCACCGGCTCGGCGCTGGCCGCCTCCGGCGGAGCGCGACCTTCGGCCGCGCATGATCAAACGCCCGACTCCGCCGCCGGTCGGGTGAAGGTTGGCGGCTGTCGGCGTGTGTGTCCGATCGGGCAAGTTGGACCGTGGCGGCAACGTTCGCCCGTCCGCATGCGTCTTCCGGTTGTCCGCGGTGCGACTGGTGCCGCTTATCGGGGAGCGGTCATGCCGAAACGTTTTCGTCCCGTTCCGACTGTCGTGCTCGTGTTCGCCGTCGCGGTGGCGGTGATCGCGGCGGGGTGCACCCGCGGCGCCGGTTCGCCGGCGGGGACCGCCGGCCCGCCGCGCGGCACCGTGTCGGCCTCGGTGAGCATCGCTCCGGTAGGTACGCCGCAGCGGGAGGCGCCTCGAGCGCGGCCGCCGGTGGACCGGGTGCCGACCGCGGCGGACAGCCTGGCGGCGTTCTTCGCCGCGGCACGGGCCGACGACGCGCGGATCCGCGCCGCGGCGCGGGCGGTCAACCGGGAGATCGGGCCGACCTCGGTCCGCTTCAGCCGGGCCACGGTGAAGGCAGTTGAGGCGTCCGCGCCGGAGAGCACCGCCCGGGCGCTGCCGGCCGGCATGACCCCCGACCTTCTGCGCGCGACGCTGATCGTCTACGCCGACCTCGCCACCCGGTCCTCGGCGCTCAACCCGGACCTCGACTTCATCGACACCGGCAGAACCTGGCCCCGGACCGACCCCGACGTGGTGCGCTTCCTCGACGGGCTACACCGCGGGTCGCTCGTCGCCCGGGCCTACCCGGCGGACCTGGCCGCGGCGCGGGCGCTGGCGGCAGCCAAACCGCCCATCGCGCCGGCCCGCCAGGACTCCCGCGCGGCCGCCGAACTCGCGATCTGGATCGCGGTGGTCAAGCTCGGTAACGGTTGCAACGGCGGCAACCCTCCGGTCCTCCGCTCCTTGGTGCCGATCGTCTGGAAGGCGACCCTCATCCCCGGAAGCCGGCTTGACGGCTCCATCGGCGGCCTCGTCTTCCACGCCGCGTACGCGGCCGACAGCGGCTGGACCGTCGGGCTCGATGCCTGCTGACCGCAGCACCACAGCCCGGGCCGGGACTCCTACCGGGTCGACCGCCAGCCGGGCGCAGCACCCTTCGACCGGACGGTGCAAAGCCCGACCGTCTCACGCCCCGGGCGGCGCACGACGGCGCGCACAGGTGTGTGGGGTTCGGGATGCCGATCTGAAGCCGGCGGCCGCCGTCGCCGGCCAGTCGAGCGGCTGTCAGCGCGCTGCCGGCAGCCTTCGAGCGACACCGTCGCGACCACGTTCTGGCTCCGCATTATTACCGAGTTGACCGCCGGCCGAGTCGCTAACTACGTCGACCTGAAGAATTAGCCCGCGTCGATACACAGCAGCGCGGCGTGCGTTGCTGACAGTGCCGGAGCCGTCCTTTCCTCACGGAACTTGCACCGCCGTGATCAATCAACCTGTTCCGCCGCGACCTGCGCACTGGATCACGGGGTGGGTACAGGACTGTTAAGCGCGACCTGTAGCAGGTCGGGTGCCCAGCGTTGGATCTTTATGGGCGATGCTGGCGCGAGTCCCGGCGGGTGCGGGCAGGCATCAGTGGTCGCGGGGGATGCCGTAGTCCAGTCTTCTGCGCTCGACTCGCCGCGGTCGCACGCCGGGCAGCCAGGAGGAGACGAGCGTGCCCGACTCGCCAACCGTCCTTTGCTGGGTCGATGATCCGCGACCGGAGCGGTCGATTCCTGCGGTAGATCGACTCGACCTCATACTCGCCGCGCAGCACCGCGGCGGTGGCGTCTACCACGATGGTGGTCCAGGGCCGGCCGGGGGTGGCATCGGCGGCGTAGATGTGTTCGTGCGTCTTCAGCCAGGACACGATGGCCTCGTCGCGTCCGACCACCACGTCGATGCCTGCGTCCGGTCCAGCCGATGCCGAAGATGGATCTCCACCGCGTGCGGCAGCGTCCAGCGGTGTCCGGTGGAGCTGACCTTGCTACCCGCCGGGTCGAGTTGGCTCGGCTGGAGGGCGTCGAGCATCCGCAGCGTCGCAGCGAGTACCGTGCGGGCCGCCTCGGGCGCGTCGGTCAGATCGACGCTGCCGAACCAGCGGCGCGCGTCAGCAGAGATGTCGCCGGCCACATTCATGATGATCGCCGATAGGCGAGCCGGTGACCGCGCCGGTCTGCATCGGCGCCTCGACCGGCTCTTGATCAGGTAAGCGCACCCGCCGCGAACAGAGCGGCGACAGTGAGCCGCGGCGGGTGCTCTGCCTGTTCAGGGGGTGAGCACGATCTTCCTGCCGCCGGCCCGTCCGGCGATCACGCGGGCGAAGGCGGCCGGCCCGTCGCGCAGCGGAACGGGCTCCGGCGCGATCTGTAACGCGCCTTCGGCGAGCCGCCCCGCCAGCCCGCTCAGCTGTGCGGCATCGGGTCGCACGTACAGGTTCGTGCTGGTGATGCCCCGCTGCGGTGCGGGCGCGTCCGAGGTCAACGAGCACAGCCGTCCGCCGTCGCGCACTAGGGGCAGGGCCGCCGCCGCGGTGCCGATGGCGGCGGCCAGCGCACCGTCGAACCGTCCGGTTACCTGCTGCGGCCAGTTCGGGTCGTGGTAGTCGACGACCTGCACCGCGCCCAGACCGCGCAGCCGGCCGGCGGCAGCCGCCGACCCAGTCGCGGTCACCTGCACCCCCGCCGCCGCGGCGAGTTGAATGGCCAGGGAGCCGGTGTTGCCGGCTCCGTTGGTGACCAGCAGCCGCTGGCCTCGGGCGAGTCCGAGCATCGCCAGGGCCTGCCATGCGGTCAGCCCGTTGACCGGCAGCGCCGCCGCTTGGACAGGCTCCAGCCGGGACGGGCACGGCGCCGCGTGAGCCGCGGTGAGCAGGACGCGTTCGGCCCAGAAGCCGCTTCCCCCGGGCAGCGGAGCCTCGTGCGCGAGCACCCGGTCGCCGACGGCGAACTCATCGACCTCGGCGCCCACCGCCAGCACCCGGCCCGCGCCCTCCACTCCCAACGCCGCCGGAGGCCGAAGTCCCACATCCCAGCCGCCGTCGAGCAGCCGATCCCACGCTCCGACTCCGGCCGCCTCGACCGTCACCAGTATCTGACCGCGGCCCGGAGAGGGTGGGTCGGCCACCTCCAGCAGCACGACATCCCGATCCGCCCCTGACACTCCGCACGCCTTCATGACGATCCTTTCAACCGGTACGGGCCGTCACCGCACCTAGATCAAAGAACCACGGGGAGCGGCAATCGGGTACGCCGGTGGGGCGCCGCGTCCGAGGCGTGCAACCGTCGCTGCGGACCCGGGCGGACTTACGTACGCGGCGATCCGCCGGAGTGTACCGCCCCCGGACGACACTCCGGCCTGCTCATCCGAACGCACCCATGATCAGCCAACCGCTTCCGCCGCGCCGAGCGTGGTCACCGCTGCACGCGAGTAATTACGAGCAGTGACATCGTCGGCGGGTACAACCCGTGAGCGAGCGGCGCGACACAGACCATGGACGCCGTTTCGCTCCGCTCCGGGTATAAGGAGCACCGCGCCGAGGCGGAACCCGACGCCAAGGGCTTCGCGACCTACGCCTCTTGGACAGGAACGACGCCCGGAGCACGGCAGCGTGAACGTCTCGAAGACGACCTTGGGGGCTCTTCCACCCGTGCGGTGCACGGCCGACCCGTCTTGATCATTCACCCCGGCCGCCGAGCGTGCCGGTCGTCAGCTTGGGCGGAAGGCTGATTCTGCCGACACGCCTCGACCGCCTGCAGCGCCGACCGACCCAGCCACGGTGCCCGGTGTTCCGCGCCACGCAGCAGCCGGGAACAGGCGTGCCATCCGGAACCATCTCGGCCTCGCTGCCGCCACACCTTTCCAGTCCGGGACGACGCTCACCAACGCCGCGCAGAAGGCCTGGCCGACTATTACTCATGGTACCGTACTGATGACAGACCGTTGCTAGAGTCTCGCGGGTGACCTCATCGCACCCGTCCGGCAGTCGGCTCGGCACATGCCTCCGGCGCGTCGTCCCACCTGCTGTGGCGGTGCTGACCGCCGGTCTGCTCGGGGCGCCGGGCTTGGCCGCCGCAGCGGCCGGCGCCACCGGGGCGGTTCCACCCACCGGTGGGCCGGGCCCCGGAGTGCGGTCATCGGGCCGGACTCTGCCGGCGCGGACGACCGACCGGCCGCTCTCCCGGCGGCCGCCCGTGCCCCGGGCGCTGCCCGTGGCCACCGGCGGCGCTGGCCGTTCCTCGGGGAGCGCCGCCTGCGCGGTGCCGTCGGCCCCGGCGACGGTCACCGCGACGGCGGGTGCGAACCGGGTCGGCGTGACATGGACCGCCGCCGCGGCGAACGGCGCCCCGATCACGGCGTATGTCATCTCCGTGGTCGCCGGGTCCGTCCACGGGCCGGCGGTCGCGGCCGCGCCCGCCAGCACCTCGGCAACGGTGGCAGGCGTCGCCGCCGGGTCGGTCATCGCTTCGGTCGTCGCGATCAGCGACTGCGGAACGGGCGCCGCAGCCAACTCCACCGCTGTCACGGTGACCGGGCGAGCGACGACGTATGCCTCGACTGTCGCGGCGGCCGCACCAGCGGCGTTCTACACCTTCGGGGAGCCGCCTACGATGCCGGTCGGCGCGGACTCCTCGGGTCGGGGTGCTGTGCTGACCTACGGCGCGGGTGCGACCCGTGGCGCTGCCTCGGCCGTGCTGGCCGGGGATCCGGCGGTCACCGTGGGCGGGGGCGGCGCCGCCGGTACGTCGGGTGCGGCTCTTCCGACGTTCGCTGGAGCCCGTTCCGTCGAGGCCTGGGTCAAGCCGTCCGACGGCTACCTCCGGTGGCTGGTCGGATGGGGCCGCCAGGAGACCGACATGGGCTTCAACGTGGGCGTCCAGGGCGCGTCGGTGGTCGTCGACGCCTACAACGATGCCCTGACCTTCTCGGCCGGACGGTCGCTGCTCGACGGTGTGTGGCACCACGTCGCCGTGACGTCGAACGGCGCCTCGGCCACGGTGTACCTCGACGGAGCGTCGATCGGGACCAAGTCGTTCGCCGGCCAGTTGGACACGCTCAACGAGTCCGGGCTGGTCATCGGCGCCTATCTGAACGGCGGCGGCCCGTTCTATGGCGGCATTGATGACATCGCGGTGTTCCGGTCGGCGCTGTCGGCGACGCAGGTCGCGGCGCACTTCGCCGCGGGCGGATACGCCAGGCCGGGTGCGCCGACCAACGTGCTGGCCAGCCCCGGGGCGGACAACGAGATGATCGTCAGCTGGGCCCTGCCCAGCCCCGGTCACGCCGGCGATCTCGCGGTTCACCGTCACGGCTCTGCGTGCCGGTGTTGCGCAGAACGGCATCGTGGTCGCCGGCACGAAGACCGCGGCGCGGCTGACCGGGTTGGCCGGCGGCAGCCCCTATACGTTCGTGGTCAAGGCGGGCAACCCCTACGGCGACGGTCTCGCCGTGACCAGCGGCGCGGAGACGCCGACCGGGCCGCCGGCGCCGTATGCGGCGCAGGTCGAGGCCGCCTCGCCCGCCGCGTACTACCGGCTCGGGGAGAGCGCCGGCCTCACGGTCGGCGCGGACTCGGCGGGAAAGGGCAGGCTGATTGGGTACGGCCAGGCGACGTTGAGGGCGGCCGGCGCGCTGCGGTACGACACCGACTTGGCGGTGACTGCCGACGGCAACTGTTGCCTGGGCACCGCCACGCCCGCGCTTCCCGGCTACGACAGCGACCGCACCGTCGAGGTGTGGGTGCGGCCGCTGGACCGGTTCAACCGCGGCGTCCTCGGCTGGGGGCGTCAGGAGACCGGGATGGGCTTCACGGTCGGGGTGGTGGACGACTCGGTCGTCGTCAGCGACTACGGCGACGATCTGACCTTCCGCGGCAGCCGGACACTGGTCGACGGCGCGTGGCACCACGTCGTGGTGACCTACCACGCTGGCACGGTGGTGGCCTATGTGGACGGGTCGGCGATCGGTGGCAAGGCGTTTCCCGCCCCGCTGGACACAGTGGACGAATCAGGGCTGGTGGTCGGGGCACGGTTCGACGGCGGAGCGCCGTTCTACGGTGGCCTGGACGAGGTCGCGGTCTATCCGACTGCGCTGACCGCGGCGACGGTTGCGGCGCACTTCGCGGCGAGCGGCCACGCGGTCCCGCCGGCGGTCACCGGCCTGGCGGCGACGGCCGGGGCCAACCGGGCGTCGGTGTCGTGGACGCAGCCGGCGTCGGCCGACCCGGTGACCAGCTATCTCGTCGCCGCGCTGCGGGCGGGGGTGCCGGTCGACGCGGTCGCGGTGCCGGGCACGGCCACGTCGGCGACGGTGAGCGGGCTGCTCGGCGGTGTCGGCTACACCGTTCGGGTGGTGCCCAGGAACCGGTACGGGACCGGCGCGAGCGCTGCGTCGGCGGCGGTCACGCCGACCGGCGCCACCAGCACCTATGCCTCGACCGTGCTCGCGGACGGACCCGGCGCCTACTACAGGCTGGGCGAGCCGCCGGGCGTCGACGTCGGCGCGGATTCCTCCGGCCGGGCCCCGCCGTCGAGCACCGGGCACGGCGCGTTCGGCGTGCCGGGCGCGCTGGTCGGCGACGGCGATACCGCGGCCACCGCCGACGGCGGCTGCTGCCTCGCGACCGCCGCGGCCACCCTGCCGACGGGTGCGGCCGCGCGCACCGTCGAGGCGTGGGTGAGGCCCGCCGACGCGGTCGGCCGCTGGTTCGCCGCCTGGGGGCGCCCGGAGCTGGACCGGGGCTTCGCCGTCGGCGTGCAGGACGACGCGGTGCTGGTCAGCGGGTACGGCGACGACCTGACCTTCCGGGTTGGACGGTCCCTGGTGGACGGGGCCTGGCACCACATCGCGGTCAGCTACAGCGGCACTGTCGCCGCCGCCTACGTGGACGGTGCCGCCGTCGGGTCGAAGGCCTTCACCGACACTCTGGCTACCGGGTCGGGGACCGCGCTCCTGATCGGTTCCGGCGTCGGCGGCGCCGGGCCGTTCTACGGGGGGTTGGACGAGTTGGCCGTGTATCGCAGCGCATTGCCGGCGGCGAGAGTCGCCGCGCACTTCGCCGCCAGCGGGCACGGCGTGCCGAAGGCGGCGACGGGCGCGGCCGTGGTCGCTCGCGCCAACGGCGCGTCGGTCTCCTGGGTGAAACCGGCCTCGGCGGACCCGCTGGCCTGGTACGTGGTGACGGCGGTGCGCAACGGCGCACCGGTCAACGCGGTGGCCGTACCGGGATCGTCGACGACCGCGGATCTCACCGGCCTCGCCGGCGGCACCGGCTATGCCGTGCGGATCGTCGCGGCCGACGCCTACGGCGCAGGCCCGGCCGCCACCACCGCCGCGTTCACGCCGACCGGGACGGCCAGCACCTACTCGACGGCCGTCCTCGGGAACGCGCCTTTGGCGTACTACCGCCTCGGCGAGCACACCGGGATACCGGTCGCGGCCGACTCCTCCGGAACGACCGCCTTGCTCCGCGGGCTGCGCGGGACGCTCGGCGACCCGGGCGCCCTGCGGACGGACGTCGACACCGCGGTCACCCTCGACGGGGGATGCTGCCTCGGCACGACCACAACGACAGTGCCGAAGTACAACTCTCCCCGGGCGGTCGAGGCCTGGGTGAGGCCGGCCGACGGGTATCCCCGATGGCTACTGGGTTGGGGAACGGCCGCGACTGACCGTCTTTTCGACGTCGGCCTGGACGATGGCCGGCTGCTGGTCAGCGCCTACAACGACGACCTGCGCTTCCCGCTCGGGCGCTCCATAGTGGACGGGAGCTGGCATCAGGTCGTGGTCAGCTACGACGGCGCCGGTACGGTCACCGGCTACCTGGACGGGGTGTCGCTGGGTGGCAGGGCGTTCCGCGCGCCGCTGAACACGGTGACCGCAGGGACGCTCTGGCTGGGATCGGGTGCCGACGGCAGTTCTCCGTTCTACGGCGGGCTGGACGAGGTGGCGGTCTACGGCGCCGCGCTGACCCCGGCGGAGGTCAAGGCGCACTTCGACGCCAGCGGTCACGCCGCCCCCGGCGGTGTCACCGGGCTGGCCGTGACACCGCAGCCCAATGCGGTCGCGGTCTCCTGGGCCGCCGCCTCGTCGCCGGACGGCGTGAGCCGCTACACCGTGACGGCGGTGAAGGCGGGGGTCCCGGGTAACTCCGTCGTGGTGCGGGGCGGCGCGACGAGCGCCACGCTGACCGGCCTCGCGAGCGGCTCCGCCTACACGGTACGGGTCATGGCCGGCAACGCCTACGGTGACGGCCGGGCAACGACATCGCCGACGGCAACCCCCAGCGGCACGGCGCGGACGTACGCCAGCGCTGTCCTGGCGAACGCGCCGAGCGCCTACTACCGCCTCGGCGAGGATTCCGGCGTCGCTTGGGGCGCCGACTCCTCGGGAAGGGCCGGCGTGCTGACCTACCGGGCGGGGCTCACCGCCCAGGGCGTCACCGGTGCCCTGCCGGACGACCCGGACCCCTCGGTCACCGCCAACGGCGGTTGTTGCGTGGGGACCAGCGTCGCGTCGCTGCCCGCCTTCGACTCTCCCCGCTCGGTCGAGGCGTGGGTGAAGCCGGCCGATGGTGCCGCTCGCTGGTTCGTCGGCTGGGGCACGAACGTGACCGACCGTGCCTTCGCCGTCGGCGTCCAGGACAGCGCCGTCGTCGTCTCCGCCGCCGGAGACGACCTCAGCATCCCGGTCGGACACTCCCTTCTGGACGGCGGGTGGCATCACCTGGCGGTCGCCGTGACCGGCACGACCGCCACCGCGTACGTCGACGGTGTCCCGGTCGGATCAGCCAGGTTCACTGCGTCCGCGCTGAACACCGTCACGAACGGAACGCTCTGGGTCGGTGCCTCCACCGACGGTGGCGGGCCCTTCTACGGAGGTCTCGACGAGGTCGCGGTCTACCCGACCGCGCTGACCGCGGCCCAGGTGGTCGCCCACTACGCGGCGCGCTGAGCGCCCCATTGTCCCGCCGTACCCGACGCCTCACCACCGATCGGAACCGTCATGCGCCCACGCCTCGCCACCGCCGCCATCCTCGTCGTCTCGCTGACCGCCACCGGACTGGATGCAACGTCTGCCACGCCGGCGGCCGCGGCCACCGGCCTCAGCTACACCTACGACGCTGCCGGGCGGCTGGTCTCGGCTGTCGCTCCGGACGGGACAACCGCCCGGTACAGCTATGACGCCGTGGGAAACCTGCTCGGCATCAGCCGGACCGCTTCCGCCCCGGTCGCCACCAGCAGCGGCGACGCCGCAACCCAGCCGACGCGGCCGATCGCCCTCTCGGCCGCGACGGAGGCCACAGTGGATGGCCGCGACTCAGTCGAGATCAGCGGTGCCGGGCTGCCCGTCGACAGCGGGGCACAGGTAAGGATCGGCGGGCGCTTCGCGACGATCCGGTACCGGTCGCCGTCCAGAGTGGTCGCCGACGTCCCCCCGCGGCTTCCCGCTGGTCGCACCGCGGTGACCGTGTCCGGCCCGTCCGGCACGGCCCGGCGGATGGTCGACCTTCAGCCCGCCGTACCACCGGCCGCCGCTGCGGCCCGGTCCGACCCGGGCGATCCGCATCCCCTCGTCGCCCCGCCCGGGGTGGCGGCGGTCTCCGGACGCATCCGGGACGTCACCGGGCGGCCGCTCGGCGGCGTCCTGCTCAAGGTGGACGGGGCCTCCACCCACAGCCGCCCGGACGGCCGGTTCCTGCTGTCCGGGCTACCGCCCGGACACGGCGAACTCGTCATCGACGCCAGCAGCATCAGCGCCGGCGACCACGGACGCTACGAGGAGGGCATCGACGTCCACTCCGGAAGGACGACCGTCCTTCCGTGGACGACATGGCTGACCACCATCGACAACGCCCACGCCGTGCGCATTCCCGACCGCGTCGACCGGCAGATCGTCATCACCACACCGGCCATACCCGGGCTCGAAGTGCACGTACCACCGGGAACCGGGATCACCGACGGGAACGGCCACCGGGTCAACTGGCTGTCCATCACCAGGATCCCGCTCGACCGGCAACCGTTCCCGGGTGCCCCCGGGATGCCGCTGGCCTGGACGATCCAACCGGGCGGCGCGACCGTGGCAGGCCCGGGCCTCGCCGTCGTCTACCCCAACCTCACCCATCAGCGGCCGCAGACCCGCATCGACTACGTCGACCACGATGCGGAGCGGCCAGCCCTGGGCTGGGCCGTCTACGGCCACGGGTACGTCACCCCGGACGGCACCCAGGTCACCCCGGACCCCACCACCCGGCTGCACGAGACCTACCTGCTCGGCGTCTCCTACAACCCGTTCTGCCAGTACCTCGGCCTCTTCTGCCCGCGCGCCGGCGACGACACCGCCGACGGCGACCCGGTCGACCTGCAGACCGGGCTGTTCTCGATGTCCCGCACCGACCTCGGGATGACCGACGTCGCGCCGGTCGCGCTGACCCGCTCGTACCGGCAGAACGATCCGGTGCTGCGCAGCTTCGGCCTGGGCCAGAGCGACGCGTTCGATGTCTTCGTCGCCCCCGACCCGCAGGGCCGGTACGTGGTTCAACTGCCGGACGGGCGGTCCATCCCGTTCGCGCCCGGCACCGACGGCCGCTACACGGCCGTCCCCACCCCCACGGCGTTCCTCGGCGCGACGATGACCACCGACCAGCACACCAACTTCGTCGTCACGCTGACCGACGGCTCGGTGCTGACCTTCGGCGGCTATCAGGCCTCACTAGTCTCGCAGGCCGACCGGTTCGGCAACACCACCACGATCGACCGCGACGGCTCAGGCCGCGCCATCCTCGTCACATCGCCGAACGGCCGCTGGATCTCGCTGACCTGGGGACCGTGCACCTCGGGCCGTGACTGCATCGTCCAGGCCGGCGACAACATGGGCCGCACCGTCTCCTACGGCTACGACTCCTCCGGCCGGCTGGTCACGATGACCAACCCGGCCGGAAAGGCGACCAGCTACGGCTGGGCCTCCTGCACCGACTCGGTCACCTGCACCGAGATCACCTCCGTGACCGACCCGCTCGGCATCGCCTTCGTGCGCAACAGCTACGACACGAACGGCCGGGTCGCCCGCCAGGTCCAACCCGACGGCGGCTCCTACAGCTACAGTTACACGCTCGACACAGCCGGCACCGTGACCAGCACCACCGTCACCGATCCCCGGGGAGTCAAGCGCACCGTCGGGTACAACTCCGACGGCTACCCCGTCAGCGACACCGCCGCGGTCGGCACGCCGGTGCAGCAGGCCACGACCTACACCCGGGCTCCCGGGACCAACCTCGTCACGTCGGTCACCGACGCAAGGTCGCGCCGGACGTCGTTCAGCTACGACCCGCTCGGGCACGTGCTGTCGGTCACCCGCCTCGCCGGCACCACATCCACGGTGACCGACAGGTACACCTACGAGCCGACATACGGGCGCCTGGCAACCGCCACGAACCCGCTCGGTGCCAAGCAGACCTACAGCTACGACGACGTCAACAACGTCGTGACCGTCACCGACCCGCTCGGCCACGCCACCCGGACGGCGTTCAGCGAGGGGCAACCCGTCTCGGTCACCGACGCCACCGGCGCCAGGACCACGATGAGCTACCTCGACGGCGACCTGGTCACCGTGGTCGACCCGCTCGGCAAGGCGGCCAGGGCCTACTACGACCCGGCCGGGCGGGTGCTGCGGCGCACCGACCCGCTGAACAACACCATCCGGTTCCAGTACGGGGTGCTCGACGAGTTGCTCGCCGCGACAGACGGCCTCGGCAAAACCACCCACTTCACCTACGACGCGGACGGAAACCGGCTCACCGCGACAGACCCGTTAGGACACTCCACAAGCTACGCCTATGACGCCGACGGACGGCTCAAGACCCGCACCGACGCCACGGGCAAGGTGGACCAGTTCAGCTACGACCTCGCCGGCAACCTCACCTCCTGGGTGGACCGGAACGGGGCACGGGATACAGCGACATACGACCTGCTGGGGCGGCCCGCGGTGACCCGGTTCAACGCGGTGACGACCAGCACCGGAACCACATACGAGAGCACGGTCACCAACACCTACGACTCCGGCGACCGGCTCACCGCGGTCGCCGACACCACCGGCGGCACGCTGTCCCGCAGCTACGACAACCTCGACCGCCTCACCGCCGAGACGACGCCCGCCGGAACGGTCAGCTACAGCTACGACAATGCCGGCCGCCGGACCGCGATGACAGTCGCCGGCCAGCCGCAGACGACATACCACTACGACGCCGCCAACCGGCTGACCTCGGTCTCCGGGCCCGTCGGCACCGTGGCGATCGGCTACGACAGCGTCGACCGCCGCACGTCGCTGAGCCTGCCGGACGGCGTCCGGGCGGCCTACGGCTACGACGCCGCGTCCCGGCCGACCGCGCTCACCTACACCTCCGGCCCAGGGACACTCGGCACCCTCACCTACGGCTACGACGCCGCCGGCCGCAGAACCAGCGCCGGCGGGACGCTGGCCAGCAGCACGCTCCCGGCCGCCACCGCCGGGCGAACGTACAACGCGGTCAACGAGCTGACCTCGAACGGCACCACCACGCTAAGCTACGACGCCGAGGGCCAGTTGCTGAGCGACGGCACCCGGACCTACACCTGGAACGCCCGGCACCAACTCACCGGCCTCACCGGCACCCCGGCGGCCGCATTCGGCTACGACCCGTTGGGGCGGCGGGCCAGCAAGACCATCGGTGGTGCCACCACCGCGTTCCTCTACGACGGCGCCAACATCGTCCAGGAGCGGAGCGGCGGCACGCCATCGGCCAACCTGCTCACCGGCCTGGCCGCCGACGAGACCTTCGCCCGCTCGGACTCGGCCGGCACCCGCAGCCTGCTGACCGACGCCTTGGGCTCGACGGTCGCACTCGCCGACAGCACCGGCTCGGTCACCACCTCCTACAGCTACGACCCGTACGGCGTCACCACCCGGACCGGTGCCACCACCGCCAACTCCTCCGCCTACGCCGGCCGCGAACTGGACGCCACCAGCCTCTACTACAACCGCGCCCGCTACTACAGCCCCACCCTCCAACGCTTCATCTCGCAGGACCCCCTCGGAGAATCCGGCTCCGGAGCCAATCTCTACGAATACGCCGCCGGAAGCCCGACCAACTACACCGACCCAACCGGAGAGATCCTCCCGCTGCTCGCCGCCTGCGCCGGCAGCGCGCTGGTCAACGTCGGCTTCGGATTCCTCACCTCCGCCCTGTCCGGCCGCAAGTACACGTGGCACGACGGCCTCCGTGACGCGGCGGAAGGCTGCCTCGGTGGCGTCACCCAGTTCGGGGCGGCCAGGCTGCTGGGCAAGGCCTACGAGGCCTACCGGACGTTCAGGTCGGTGCGTTCGGCGGAGGCCGCGGCATCCGCGACGAACAAGATCTACTCGGCTCGTGTACTTCAGCGGATGGCCGAGGACCCGGGGCCGATGCACAACTTCCCCGGCTCGTTCGACGAGACGATCTTTTCGCAAGGGACGCGGACGCTGAACCCGGGCTACTTCACCAAGGCGTGGCCAGACCTGAGCAACGACTCTGTCCAGTATCGTCTCCCTGGCACGATCAATGGGACCAGCGGCACGTACGAGATCTTCACCCGGCCCTCGGCCAGCGGCAGGACGGAGGTCATCATGCACCGCTTCTTCCAGCCCGACCCCCCGTGACGTTGTCCAGCGGCGGCTCGTTCCCGGCCGAGTACGAGGCCGAGTTCATCGACCTGCCCGGCTCCGGCGAGGCGGACTTCACCTTCACCGACGGACGCGGCCCTGATCGCGTTCGCGCGATCGCCGTGGTCCCCACCGGGGCGACACCGTGGACCGGCACGTTCGCCGCGACCGATCCGCCGACACGCCTGGCGGTATCAGGGATATTCGCCACGCCCAACCCGACCGTGCTCAGCGCGGTGGTACGCGGCACCCCGTTCCTGGTGAACGCCCGCAGACCCGCCAACTACGAGCTGGTACGTAGCGGCGGCCCGGTGGTCGCCGTCCAGCAGGCGATCGATGACATGCTGCTACTGCTGGTCACCCCATGGGCCGTCGCCGCGGTCGGCAGCGCGGGCGTGGCCTGGACCACACGTCGAATTGCGATCGAGGGGATCCGGCTCGACGAGATTGAGGCCGGCTGGCTCCGCGGGGTCGCCGACCCAGACGACGCCGAGCCGCGAGAATTCGCCATCGCCCTGGCCACAGGAGACGTGATCGGCGGCGCCGCGATCAGCTAGTGCTTACTGCCCAAGATCACGGTGGACGCTCGGCGTGCCTCCACCAGCGTGAAGGGAGCCATGGACACCCTTCCTTTGTCGGTCTGGCAACTGACGGAGGAGAGGGGGCCATCGCTCCTGCGTACAGCTTTGGCACGGCTGCGCAAGCATGTGTTGGACCGGGTGGGGCGTGGCGGGATCACGATGACCGCGGCCGCGTCTGAGCTGGGTGTTCCCGGTCCCGGCTGTATGAGCTGCGGCGGCAGTACGAGGCCTACGGAGAGGCGGGGCTGCTGCCCAAGCCGCAGCCCATCGACCCGGCCCACCCTCCGGCGGTCAGCCCGGCCTGCCGGGACCAGATCATCGCCTACGCCGTGGAGCATCCGACCGAGGGACCGCGCACGATCGCCGTGGTGGTGGCCCGGGAGCGGTCTGGCGGGTCAGCCACGGCACCGTCTACAACATCCTGAGGGCGGCGGCCGGGTTGAACCGGGTGCGGATGCGGCTGGCCGCCGCCGAAGCGCTGGCCGCCGCCGAAGCGCTGGCCGCCGCCGAGGGCGGCCGGGTGAGCGAACGCGCCTTGCGTGACTGCGCGCTCAACAGGCCGTCGAGCATCGGCACCTGGGCTCCAACCCCGTCGGCGAGCACGTGTTCTCCGACACGATGTACATCGGCCGGCTCAAAGGCGTCGGCAAGCTTTGGCAGTACACCACGGTCGACCGGGCCTCCAGCTTCGCCGTCGCCGCCGTGCGGGCCGCAGAAAAATCCGCGCCCGCCGGCGCGGCGTTCCTCCGCCAAGTGCACAGGTGTTCGCCGAAGCCGGCATCCGCCTGCAGCGGGCGGGCGATCGTGGACGGCGGCCCGGAGTTCCAGGCCGAGTTCCGCGCGAAGGCCGCAGAACTCGGCGTGGTCCGCCATCAGTCGCCCGCCCGCTCACCGAACCTCAACGCGTTCGTCGAACGCTTCCAGGGCACCGCCCTGCACGCCCACTACCGCATCGCCTTCCGCTACCGCTACTACACCAGCGCCGGCGAGCTCGACGCAGACCTGCAGGCCTGGCTGCGGTACTACACCTTCGAACGGCCACCGCGGCCACCGCACCCGCGGCCGGCCGCCCGCCGCGATCTTCTACACCGGGCAAGCCGATCTGCTCACCGCGAAAGGATGGAGTCCCGATGAGATCCTCACCGCCTGAACCGTCCGAGATGATCCTGGGCCACAAGATCAAGTGCTGGCCGGCGTTAGACGTTCCTCGCGGGTTTGGTCCAGATAGCCAGGGTCGTGGCAGGTATGGCCGGCAGGAGCGGCCCTCGAGGCCCCGCTGGGAAGGGCCGAGACAGGGCATCGCGCACGCCGATTCTGCGCCGACAGTGCGGCCGCGGTCACAGGCGGGAGCCCGCGGCGGTTCCGTTCACCGCCCGCCGCGGCCACGACAACCCCGGCGCACCAGCAGCACGGTGCCGGCGAGCGCAGCATCGAAGGTGGGCACGGCGGCGCCGCCGAGTAACGACATCCGCCGGGAGTCGGTTGATCCGGGGCGCCGCAACCTGGTTCGGCCCGCGTCGTCGTCTCGGTCGCCGAGGCTTCTGGAGTGCCGTTCGGCCGTGCCTGTCGAGCCCTGAGCTGGCCGTCCGTTGCATGATCGAACCCACCCGCTTCCGCCGCTGGCCGGGTGCTGGCCGGGTGCTGGCCGGGCGGGTTTGATGGTCGCGTCAGGTAGCCACACGTGGAAAGTTGCGCCGGTGAAGCTGGTGGTGGCGAGCCGCTATGACCTGGGCGAAAGCCTCTGGCCGGGGCCTCGCGGTCGCGGCTCACCGCTTGGCGTCGGCTGTGGCACGTGCGCGGATTTGTCTGAGCGTGACGGTGTCGCCTGAGCGTGCGTCGGTCGCCCGCCAGAAACCCCAGCCGTCGGTCGCGCGGAGGGTGTCCCTGATGTCCGGGCCGAGCAGGGCGACCTTGATCGCTTCTCCGGCCACGGACAGAGACCGATAGGTCTGATTGCGGTAGCGGACAGTGCCGTCAGACAGCACTTCGGCGGTGTGGCCGCAGCCACGGTAGTCGGTGACGAGTGTGTCGCCGGGCCGCAGCCGTCCGCGGGCGAGGACGTCCTGGAGGGTGGTCCGCCGTTCATCCGCGCTGACGCACTCGGGGACTCGCCCGGTCGCCGGCCCGCTAGTGCCGGGGCCTGCCGCCGGCGCCTCCGGCGTTGCAGCGGTTGGCGGCAGCGGCGGCGCGGAGGCTGACGGTGTTGAGCGGACACCGCCGGCAATCGTGCCGGCGGACGGGAAGTCGAAGCTAGCTCGGGCTCGGATCAAGCTGTCCCGGACGTCGGGCCGAAATAGCGTGGGCACTCGTCGGGTAACGAGGTTTACCAGGTCGCGGGACGGGTCGCCGGAGTTGAACAGGTCTGTCAGTGCGGTGTAGACCTGCCGGTCGACGAAGTAGCTGCGCCACAGCTCCTCGATCCGGTTATCGCGCATCCCCTCCTTGCTTAGCAGGGACAGCACCTCGAAGGCCACGTCGATGTCGTCACGCAGCCGCACCGAGCGGAACAGCTTCTCCTCGATCGGCACCGGGGCGTGCGCGTTGTAGATCCGCCACTCCGCCCCGGTGGTCAACGCCACCCACTCCACGCCGGCCGCGGTGGCGTAGCTGATCGTCTGGTTCGCCCACCGTGGGTCGTCGAGCTTCTCGCCGATCCCCTTGGCTTCCACGAACAGCCGCGGCTTGCGCAGCAGGAGCAGCGCGTAGTCGACCGGGTTGTCGCTGGCCCGCCGGCGGTACTCGCGCTGGACCTCATCCAAGTCGAACAACGACCAGCCGAGCGCCGCAAGCACCGGCTCGATGACCGCCGCCTTAGTGTTCTGCTCGCCGACCCGCTGCCCGGGCCGGTCGTAGCGGTCCAGCCACTCCAGGCACCGTTTGAGCGTCTCGTGCAACTCGGTCATACAACCACTCCCAGCTCATCTGACACCCCGACCATCATGCCGGGGCAGACCGCCGCCGTGCTGTAGTGCGGCTGGCGCCGGCAGTCTTCCCCTGGCTGATCACGGCTCACCGGCGGCCAGCGGTCCACCGTGATCGCAGTGCCGTCCGGTATCAAGATCAGAGAATTGGGCTACCCTACGCTGTCGACCGTCCATGATTAGATGCCCTGCTCGCCGCCTGCGGAGTGCTCGTCGCTCATCGGGCAGCGTGTTGAACACTTTCAGTGGCCAGACATGGACAATGCGTTGACCGGCCGGCCGGTTACACGCCGGCGTGAGTCCGTACCCAGGTAGTCCACGTTGATCGGGCCACCGTAGCCGGCACGACCTAACGGGACCGGATGCGGGATCGGCCAGTCGTCTCATACGCTTCCTGCCGAGGGGGGTGACCGTGGTCGAGGCCTGGGGACTTCGGCCGTCTCGGGCTTTCTCGGCGCGGCTGACCGCGATCGGTGGACCGGCACGAAATTTCTCAGGTCGCTAACGGTCGGCTCCGAAGACTGACTGTGCCGGAAGCTTACAACTTGATATAGCAGCAGCGGGTCCGACTCGGCGGAAGGTTCTTGCATTGTCGATCTCGTGCGGGTGCGCCGCGAAACTTGTCGAGCCACAACAACGGAGGGGCAACACATGGCGCGAGGACAAAGCCACGGGCTCGGAGTGGGCAACGGCAGCATCATCGATCATGGTGGCGGCATCATCGAGTCCAGGCAGACTGGCAAGCTCTTGCCCGCCTTCAAGGTCAACATCGCTGACGTGACCGGCTTCTCGGTTCGCAAGGCAACCAGGCAGGACAAGAAGAACGGAGCAAGCCTACTACAGCAAGAAGTTATTCGGAAACGGCCGCCTTGATCCGGTCGAAGGTTAGTGGTCGTTCGGCGTACTCTTCGTTGAGTTTCTGCAGCCCGACGGCCGCTTGGATGTCGGCGTCGATGCGGCTCAGGTCGCTGCGGTAGCGGGTGG
>WNGE01003593.1_pt1 | contig 18231 bp, 21 predicted proteins | sample 5400651 | NCBI WGS metagenome assembly WNGE01 (sample SAMN13153370, study PRJNA577476) | soil metagenome | isolation source: 60 cm soil or saprolite under grassland replicate 2 | place: USA:California | collected 2016-06-15
GCCCCCGGAGGGGAGGGCCCGGGCAGTCGCGCTACTCACGCCGAGCAGGCACAGGAGGGACATTGCGGACAGTAGGGCAACGAGTCTCGACCTCATCGCTCGAGAGGCCCGGTGACGGGATCCTGGTGGTCGGCGGGCCCAGGATGGGGACGACCTGGGTGGCCGAGGCGCTGAGCCACGCGGAGGGTGCCATCTGGATCAACGAGCCCGACAACGAATGGCCCGATCCGTTCGCGCTGAAGGCCAAGCTGTCCCTGGGCCGGTTCCCCATCCTCCACGAAACCGACCCAGATCCTCCCGCATACCTCGAGCTGTGGCAGCGCGCATTCGCCGGGTTCCACCAGAGCGGGCTGCTCCACACTCTGGCGGATCGACTGGAGAACTGGGAAAGGACCAGGCGCGATCTCTGGCGAGCGCTCTGCGACCACGCCAACCCCCGAGTCGCGCTGTGGCTCAGGGTCCTCGTCTCGCTGGCCCGCCCTCCATCGAAGAGAGCAGCCGCCCGGCTGATCGTGGTGAAGTCGGTGCACTCACCCCTCGCCCTGGAATGGGTGGCCTCACGCGTTCGGCCGCGCGTGCTCGTGGTTCTCCGCCATCCCTTCAACACGATCGCCAGCTGGCTGGAGTTCGGCTGGGGCGGCTGTTACCTGGACACTCACCCCAAGGTCCGCGAGCGCTTTGCTGACCCGTGGGGATTCCCTCAGCTAGGAGAAGATCGCTCGTTGGTGGCGGCCGTGACGTGGGAGGTTGCCCTGTTCACCTCGGTCCTCCGCGCCGCCGTCCAGGCCCATCCGGACTGGCTGGTCATCTCGCACGAGTCCGTGTGCTCCGACCCCTTGGTTGGCTTCAGGAAGATCTACGCCGATCTGGGCCTGACATGGACAAAAGGCGTCGAGCGGTTCGTCAGGGACTCCGATCGTCCGGGGAGGGGCTACGAGACTGCCCGAGTCGCCGCCGACCAGCCCGATCGTTGGAAACATCGACTCACTCGCCAACAGGTAGAGGAGATCTGGCAGGTACTGTCCCGAATCCGAGCTCCATGGGTAGAGTCACTCTCCCGGGATCAAGGATGAGAGTTGCGCCAGTCTCCAGTCCTAGGAAACGGGCAGGACGAACCGGATCGTCGTGCCCTGCTTTGCACGGCTGTCCGCGGAGATCTCACCGCCATGGGCTTCGACGAGACTCTTCGCGATGGCCAGTCCCAGGCCGGCCCCGCCGGAGTCGGAAGCCTTCACGAAGCGATCGAACATGTGCGGGAGTAGTTCGGCCGGGACCCCCGATCCGGCGTCCGAGACGGCGAACGCGACCGCATGACCGCCCGGCGCGGGGTCGGCCGAGATGACCACCGACCCACCCGGCGCCGAGTGGCGAACCGCATTCGAGAGCAGGTTGGCCAGGACCTGGCCGATGCGAACCGGATCCACTTCCAGGGCGGGCATCCCGGGCGCCACGTGGGCCTCGAGTGATACGTGAGCCGTCTCCGCTTGCCCTCGGTACGCGGCTGCAGCATCTTCGACCAGAGTTCCCGGATCGACCGATTCCCTGTGCAGCCGAAGAACCCCTGCCTCCGCCGTGGACAGGATCTGGAGGTCGTCCAGGAGCCGGGCCATGACCCGCGTCTCTTCGAGCAACGGCTCCAGGTGCGCCCTGTCGATCGGGTACAGTCCATCGAGCATCCCCTCGGCTCCTCCCTGGATGACCGAGAGCGGCGTGCGGAGCTCGTGGGCCAGGTCGGCGAGGAGATTCCGCCGCTGCTCCTCGTTCGCCTGCAGGCGCGTCGTCATTGCATTGAACGACCGGGCCAGGCGGCGCATCTCCCGGGGGCCCTGCTCCTCCACTCGTGCCTCGTAGTCGCCCGCGGCCACGCGCGCAGCCGCCTCCATCACCTCGCCGACGGGACGGCCGAACCGACGCACGGCCCGGCCCGCCGCGAAGACCGCGATGAGCAACCCGACGCCCAGGATGGTGACGACCGGGGCGAAGCCTCGATGTCCTCCCCGCCCGAAGCCCCGGAACAGGCCCCACGCGACCGCATTGGCCACGAACATGAGGGCAAAGAAGGCGGCCACCAGCAGACCCACGCGCCGGGCGAAGTGCCCTCGCATCCCCCGCCAGGCATTCGGGCCGGCTGGTGGGAAGGGCTCGTTCTCCGGCCACCAGCGCGGCCTGAACCGGCCGGCTCTTTCAGGCATCGGCGAACCGGTAGCCCACGCCGTGCACGGTCAGGAGGTATCGAGGTCTTCCCGGAGTTGGCTCGATCTTCTTGCGGATGTTCTTCACATGCGCGTCGATGGCCCGCTCGTACGATTCGATGGCCACCCCATGGACCGCGTCGAGGAGCTGGCCACGGGTGAATACCCGGCCTGGTTCCCGCACGAGGGCGGCGAGCAGCTGGAACTCGGTGGGGGTGAGGTCGACAGGCCGTCCGCCCACCGAGACACGCAGGCGCGGAACATCGACCTCGATGTCCGAGACGCGAAGCACCTCCGGTGGACCGGCTCGAGCAACTTCGGTTCGCCTGAGCACGGCCCGGACCCGAGCCACCAGCTCCTTAGGGCTGAATGGCTTCACCACGTAGTCGTCCGCGCCCAGCTCCAGCCCGACGATGCGATCGGCCTCGTCCCCGCGGGCGGTCAGGATGACGATCGGGATGTTCGACGACCGTCTCAGCTCGCGGGTCACGTCGAGGCCGTCCAGGCCGGGTAGACCCAGGTCGAGCACCACGAGATCGGGCTTCGCGCCCCTCGCGCTGGCGAGCGCGGCCCCGCCGTCGCCGGTGACGATCACCTGGAACCCGGCGTGCTCCAGGTAGTCGCGGACGAGCCGGGCGATCTTCATCTCGTCCTCGACCACCAGGATCAGCTTCACAGCTCACCTCCGGCACCGAAGCGTGACGAGGCAAGGAGGCGGAGGCAAGCGCCTCCGCCTCGTCCGGGCCGCAGCCGCCGCCTAGACCTTCGTGGGCTCACCGCCGGACCCTGGATGGTCGCTGGCCCGCTGCTCGTGCTGATGTCGGTGCCATTCCTCGAATGCCTGAGGGGCGCCCTGGCCCCACGGACCGGGGCCCCATCTGCCCGGGCCGTGTTGATGGGCATCTCCACCCTCCCACCGCCGGCTCCAGAACGCGCCCCGGATCAGCAGGAACAACCCGATGAAGAACAGCGGGAACAGGAACAGCCCGAAGGGGAAGTACCCGTAACCCGGGCCGACCCGAACGACCTCTACCGCCCGCCCGGTCTGCTCGAGCCCGTGCGTCACGCCCGCGTGGTAGGCGCCCACCCCGATGATGACCCCTCCCAGGATCACCAGCAGCGACACCCCGATCCACATCCACCGTCGCATCTGCTCCTCCTTTCGACGGCTCCTTCCCTACGAGGCGATGGTGCAGCCGCGATGTGAAGGACATGTGAATCTCCCGCGGAGGCCTCACGAAGCCCAACTCCGGAAGAGCCTCGAAAAAAGTGCGCAGGGATCCGGCCTCGAATGACGATGTAATGAGCATGAAAACCCATCATCCATTCATCAGGGTGCTCCTCATGAGCATTCTGGCTGGTTTGCTCATTGCCTCCGCTGGAATGGCCAGCGCGGGGCGCCTCGGTTTCCTCCGAACCTCGGCCGACAAGCCGACCGTTCGGCACGACTCGGCGACCTGTAATCCGGACGACGAGGGCACCTCGGACGACCAGGGGTCCCCACACGACGAGGGCGTCTCCGAGGATGACACCTCCAAGGACGAGGGCGACTCCCAAGAGTGCGAGGACCCGGAGGAAGGCGACGGGACCACGGAGCCCGATGAGGGCGATGGGGCGACGCCAGGAGCACCCGGGGATCCGGCAGACCGTGAGGCCGAATGCAACGAGGCCGCCGGGCTGGATGCCAGCACGGAGAGTGCCGACGCCGACGTGAGGACGACTGGCCTGGACCATGCGGTCGAGGTCGTTCTGGCGAACTGCATCAAGAACCCACAGGCTCCCGGGCTCTTGAACGCTCTGCGTCACCTTGTGCAGAACCGCGACAAGCACATGGCTCACGACGCGGAGATGGCCGCGCGCCGGGCGGCTCGCGAAGCCGCGAAGGCGGCGCGCCACGGCGCAGCCGTGCACGGCGGAGGTCACGGCTAACAGGGTGCCCTTCTCCTAGACGGACCCGATCGGGGAAGGAACCCGCGTCTGCGGGGTTCGTGCTCGCGGGTCTAGAGTCCTGGCCGACATGGCCTCCCCTTCGACGTCGCGCCTGGCGTGGGTGGCACTCGGGTCGCTCGTCGTGGGGTATGTCCTGATCGACCTGGTGGCGGGAGCGCCGGACTCGCCCCTCGTCCCACCTCTTCCAGCGGGAGTTCGCCGGCCCGGCTGGTCGACTGCGGGGGCGCGATGGATCGGCCTGGATCGTCTCACGGGCACGGGGTTGACCGTGGCTTCGATCGGCCTGATCGTCGGCATCCTCGCTGCGTTCTTCCTCGTTCTCGTAGAGGCTCGGCGAGGACGCGCAGGCGCGGGACCCGTCTTGGTTGCCGCCGGCCTGTCGCTCGCTCTTTCCGTGGCCGCTCCAGTGTTGCTGTCCAGGGACGTCTACAGCTACGCGGCCTACGGACGGATGTACGCGCTCCACCATTCCAATCCCTACGTCCGTCTCCCTTCGGCGTTTCCATCGGATCCGTTCGTGGCCGTGGCATCGCCCGCGTGGATCGACACAAGGGCGGTGTACGGACCGGCCTTCGTCCTTGCCGGGGCGGGGGTGGCCCGAACGTGGGCGGGATCGCCCGGTGCCACGATCATGGCGTTCAAGGTGCTGGCCGGTATGGGCGCGGCGCTCGCGACGGTGCTCGCGGCCCGGGTGGTCACCCGGTCCATGAGCCGCACGAAAACACCTGCCCAGCCCGAGCTCGCTCGGGGGAGCGTTGGACTGGCTGCTGCCGCGGTCGGCCTCAACCCGGTGATCGTGGTCCACACGGTTGGAGGGGCTCACAACGATGCCTTGATTGCGGCGTGCCTGGCGGGCGCGCTGGCCCTTGCCGTTCGCCGGAGCAACCGAGCCGCATCTCTTGGGGTGACGGCGCTCATCACGCTGGCCGGGCTGATCAAGGTGGTGGTGTTCCCGGCGCTCCTGGTGTGGTTCTGGGTCCTCTTCCGGTCCTCAGCTAGAGAGCGTCGCGCACAGAGTTCGGCCCTTCACGTCGCACTCGCCGTCGCCCTGTGCCTGGCGTTCTCCGCGCCGTTCCTGGACAGCATCCGGGCCCTCACGTCCCTGGTCGCCCTCACGTCGATGGAGGGATGGGCCAGCCCGGCGCGCTTGGTGGCCAGAGGAGCACGAGCCCTCGGATCCGGGATCGGGGGACCGGCGGCCGCGCACATCGTCGGGAAGGTGGTGGTCGTAGGGTTCTTGGCGTTCTTCGCGGCGGCCTTCATCCGGTTCCTTCGCCACCAAGACGCGGACCGCACCGCGCTCCTTGCAGATCGGCTCGCGAACACGTGGGGCGCGTGCATCCTTGGGCTTGCCCTGGCGATCCCGTATCTCCTTCCCTGGTACGCGGCCTGGTTCCTCCCATTCGTCGCCTTGATGTCGGAGGGCCGCCTGGCAATGATCGGGTTCGCCGCGGCGGGTCTGCTCGCGCTGACGGGTATCCCGGCGGAGCCCGGATCGGTGCCCGGCCTGTGGCGAGACATGGTCCTAGGAGTGCACTACGGGATCGCCCCCATCATGCTAGCGCTGTTGGTGGCGTGGGCCGGCCGGGTCCTGAGGGTCGGGCCCACCGATACCCGCGAGATCGACTCCGTCCCTAGAATGGCGGATCGTGCTCGACCCTGAGCTGGTGTCACAACTTCTTGCCGAGGCCCTCTCCAGCGGCGGTCGTTTCGCGGAGCTGTTCGCCGAGATCCGATCCTCCACCTCCATCCGACTCGACGACGGGAAGATCGAGGAGGTGGTGTCGGGACGTGACCGCGGCGCCGGCGTCCGAGTGTTCCACGGAGACGCACAGGCCTACGCCTTCTCCAACCGCCTGGAGCCGAACGCGCTTCTCGAGGCCGCGAGGGTCGCCGCGGGGGCGGTGAGGCAAAGCGCTCGGGTTGCGAGCGTGGTGGACCTCAGGCAGGGCGAGCCCCATCGGCACGTTGTCGATGAGCCCATCCAAATGGTATCGGTCGATCGCAAGGTGGGATGGCTGCGAGAGGCCGATGATGCCGCCCGCAGCCTTGATCCCTCCGTACGCCAGGTCATGGGTTCATACGTCGACTCACGCCAGCAGGTACTCGTGGCCACCTCAGAGGGACTGTGGGCCGAAGAGGAGCGGCCTCGGGTCCGGCTGGTCATCCAGGTGGTGGCCTCCCGAGACGGCGTCATGCAGACCGGCCACGAAGGGCCCGGGGGACTGACCGGAGCCGAACTGCTGCGTCGGTTCCCGCCGGCGCAAACCGGGGAGCGGGCCGCCCGCCAGGCCGTGGCCACGCTGGACGGGAACCCCTCGCCGGCGGGAGAGATGGCGGTCGTGCTCGGTCCCGGAGGTGGCGGCATCCTGTTCCACGAGGCGTGCGGCCACGGACTGGAGGCCGATCACATCCAGAAAGACGCCTCGATCTTCAAGGGAAAGCTCGGGCAGCGGCTGGCCTCTTCTCTGGTGATTGGGGTGGACGACGGAACGGTCCCGTCGGCGTGGGGCTCGTTCGCCGTCGACGACGAGGGAACACCGGCCCATCGAACAGTGCTCTTCGAGGGTGGCGAGCTGATCGGCTACCTCTACGACCGGTTCTGCGCGGACCGCGACGGTGTCCAGTCAACGGGGAACGGCCGTCGCCAATCGTATGCGCATCTCCCCGTCCCGCGGATGTCGAACTCGTCGATCCTGTCGGGCAGCGACCGGGCTGACGACATCATCGCCTCCACGAATCGAGGGGTGTACGCGAAGACCCTCGGGGGAGGCCAGGTCAATCCGGCTACCGGTGACTTCGTGTTCGGCGTGTCCGAGGGATATCTGATCGAGGATGGTCGTATCACCTCGCCGGTCCGCGGGGCCAACCTGATCGGCAACGGACCTCAGATCCTTGCGGCGATCGACGGGGTGGCCGATGACTTCGAGACCCGCGACGGCGTGTGTGGGAAGGAAGGACAAGGTGCTCCGGTCTCGAACGGAAGCCCCACCATCCGGATCGCCCGCATGACGGTCGGGGGAACCGTTGCCTGATCTGGTCGACCTGTGCGCACGGGCGGTGGCGAGCGCTCGAGATGGGGAGGATGTCGAGGCGTATGCGTCTGCGGGACAACGCACGCAGGTGCGCGTTCGGGGCGGCGAGGTGGAATCCCTCACGTTCGCGGACTCGCGAGGCGTCGGCGTGCGGATGATCCGAGGCAGCCGCGTGGGGTACGCCTACGCCGCCGATCCCGACGAAGACGGCGTGGACGGGTTGGTTCAGAGCGCCAGGGAAAGCGTGGGCTTCGCCGAACCCGACGAGGGGAACGTGCTTCCCACGCTCGGCCCCGTCCAGCCGCTACCCGGGATCTACCGGGAGAACCAGAGCGAGGTGGACACGAGCCGAAAGGTGTCCCTGGCCCTGGAGCTGGAGCGGGCGTCCACCTCGGTCCACCCCGACGTTCGCAAGGTGGAGGCGGCCGGGTACGGGGATTCGGCGAGCTGGGTGGCCATCGCCTCCACCAGAGGCGGACCTCTCGAGTACGCGCGGACGGACAGCTGGACGACGGTCAGTACGCTGGCGGAGCGGGACGGGGAAACGCAGACCGGGTTCTCTCTGGCGCTCGCTCGTGAGATCGACGAACTGGACTGGGAGCCTGCCGCCCGGGAAGCCGCGCACCGCGCCGCACGCCTGCTCGGCGGGACCAAGCCTCGGAGCGAGCGGATGGCGGTCCTCCTCGACCCCGTGGCCGCGGCGTCGTTCCTGGGCGTCCTGGCGGGAGCGCTCTCGGCCGAGTCGGTCCTGAAGGGCCGGTCGCTTCTCGCCGGAAGGGTCGGTCAAGAGGTGGCGGCCGGCCCGGTCACGCTCGTCGACGATGGCCGGCTCCCGGATGGACCCGCCGTCGCCCCCTTCGACGACGAGGGCGTTCCCACGGCTCGAACCACGCTCATCGAGAGCGGGGCCCTCCGCGGTTTCATCCACAACGCGTATACGGCCGCCAGGGCCGGCGAGAGTTCGACCGGCAACGCGGGTCGCGGTGGATACCGCACCGTACCCGGCGTTTCTCCGTCCAATCTCTACCTCCAAGCCGGCAAGGTGACGCCGGAGGAGTTGCTGGGGCAGGTCGGCCGGGCCGTCTACGTGCAGGAGGTGACCGGCCTCCACTCCGGGGCCAACCCCATCTCGGGCGAATTCTCGGTAGGGGCGACCGGACTCCGCGTCGAGAGTGGGACGTTCTCCGGGGCGCTTCGCGAGATGACCATCGCCAGCACCCTCCTCGACGTGCTTGGATCCGTGGTCGCCGTGGGAAACGATCTGCGGTTCCCGTTGGGTGGGGGCCTCGGCGCGCCCACGGTCCTGGTTGCCGAGATGACGGTCGGGGGAGCATGAGCCCGGCAGAGAGGCGGGCGCGATGAACTGGCATTCGTTCGAACAATCCACCTGGGAGCTTGCAGCCATCGGCCGGAAGCGTATCGAGGAGACTCGGTTGGTCCTCGTTGGGACTCTGAGGCGGGACGGCTCCCCGCGGATCAGCCCGGTCGAGGCGTTCTTCGTGAACGGGGAGCTCATGCTGGGCATGATGTGGAGATCGAAGAAAGCCCTCGATCTCCTGCGCGATCCGCGACTCGTCGTGCACACGGCGACGTGCGACCCCGGGGGCACCGACGGCGACTTCAAGGCGTACGGCAGGGCCGTGGAAGTCCCGGATCCAGGCCTTCGCAAGAGGTATGGCGACGTGCTGGAGGAGATGATCAACTGGCGTCCGTCCGAGCCGTTCCACCTGTTCTCGGTTGACGTCGAGAGCGCGGGCTACATCGTGTTCGGAAAGGAGCCCGTGTCGATGCGGTGGGCCCCCACCGAGGGACTCACCAGGATCCGCCACCCGGACGGCTGAGCCGCAGCCTGTCCAACGGACCCGGGGCCCACGCTGCGGTGATCTCAGATGTCACTCTCACTCGGCGGGCGCCATCGTCACCTCCAGGTTTGCGAACGCCCTGGCGAAGGCAAGCCGCTCCTGCTGGTCGGGAGAGACCAGGAGCACCAGTGTGGTCGAACCGTTCAGGCCGCCCTCCGATGCCTCCGATTCGAACCCGCTGGCGCCATGAGAGGCACTGGACCCGACGTGCCCCGCGCCCGATGAGCCCAACACGAACAGAACTTCCACGCCACTCACCACGATCTCCGTGTGCGCCTGGCCCGCATTGAACGTGGCCAAGACGTCCACCCGGTCGCCGGGGGCGACGAGTCCCGGCGGCAAGGAGGTGGGTACGGCGAAGGCCCGGAGTCCCCGCGGCACGAGTGACGCCACCGGGCCCGCCCGTACGCGAGCCAGCCGAGTCTCGGTCACAACCTCACCCGGTGAGAGGTCCGCAAGGGCGACCCGGCCGGCAGCTCTGGACACGTCGATGAGCGCGCCCGGAGGCGCGTAGGCGACCGGCATCCGGGCCCGCCGCAGATCGCTCGAGGCCAGAGCGGTCCCCCGTTCGATCCGCGTCGATGCCTCGACAACCTCAAGTTCCGGGGCGGCCGCGGAGGCCGCGGTGGCGGCCCGGGTCGCGTAGGTGCGAAGGAGAAGGCCTGCCGTCAGCGACAAGGCCACCGACCCCATGAGGTACGTACGGGAAGACCTCCACCGGCGCCTTCGCATGCGCTCTCCGCTCGGGGGAGGAAGTCCGACGAACTCGGCCCACGTTAACGGCTCGAGGGCGACTTGGCTATGAAGAACCTCACAGAACGATCAGAAAATCGGCCCGAAACAAGAGTCTGTGGCTACACCTCGAACCGAGCGTTCGCCAGGGCAGTGGCACAGGGGCAATCACGCTCTTCGGGGATTGCCGCGACCATCTTGAACAGCAGGGTCCGGAGGCGTTCGTTGTTCTCCTGGAACACCCTGATCACCTCCTCGTGGCTCACCGGCGGGACCTCTCCGACGACTCCCACGTCGTAGTCGGTCACCAGCGAGATGTTCACGTAGCACATCTCGAGCTCCCGGGCCAGGGGAACCTCCGGGTGCTGAGTCATCCCGATGACCTCCCATCCCTTCTGGGCGTAGTTCGACGACTCGGCCCTCGTGGAGAAGCGAGGGCCTTGGATCACGACCATGGTCCCACGATCGTGGTTCGGGATCTCCAGGTCGCCGGACCGCTCGATCGCGACCTGTCGCAGCGTGGGGCAGTAGGGATCGGCGAAAGTGATGTGGGTGGTCACCGGCCCGTCGTAGAACGTCGAGGGGCGGCCGTTCGTCCGGTCAACGAGCTGGTCGCAGATGACGAACTCGCCGGGCTTGACCTGTGGCTGGAGCGATCCGACCGCGCAGGGCCCCAGTACCCGCTCCACTCCCAGCTCTTTCATGGCCCAGGCATTGGCTCTATAGGGAATCACGTGAGGCGGGTATTCGTGCTTCACCCCGTGCCGGGGAATGAACGCCACCTGCCGGCCCTCGATGGATCCAACCGTGACGGGGGCAGAAGGTTCTCCGTAGGGGGTGTCGACGTGCACTTCCCGTACATCGTCGAGGAACGAATAAAAGCCCGACCCCCCGAAGACCCCGATCCGGATGGGCTCGCCTTCCTCCCCGCTCAGGCGGTCTTCTCCTTCGTGCTCGAGCTCGGCGCCTTGCTTGATTCCTCCGACTTCGACTTCTCCGACTTCCCAGACTTCGCAGCGGCCGGGGTCGAGGCCTCGCCCGCGGAAGATTCCGCCTTGTCACCCCCGCTCTTCGAGGTCGCCCCGGCCTTCGATCTGGAATCGGTCGAATAGAACCCGGGACCCTTGAACAGAATGCCGGCCGGATGAAAGACCTTGCGCAGGGGACCTCCGCACACGCCGCATTCGGTCAGCGGTTCCTCGCTGAACCGCTGGTAGACCTCGACGTGCGTTCCGCACGACTGACAGACGTACTCGTAGGTCGGCATGGTCCGATTATAGGTTCGGCACCGGCCCCTTCCCGGCGCAGAAGCATAGGTCCTTAGAAAACCGTCGGATTGGCCTCCGTGAACACACCGTTCGGGTTGGTCTTCCAGATCCACGCGTGGAGCAGCCACGCCGTCTCCTTCTGGAACACGCCAGACCTGGCTCGGCAGGCCGCCCGATTCGGGGCGAGCATCACCGAGCCAGTGGGCAGGAAGCACAGGTTCGTGTGGAAATGCCAGACGTCCTGGCCGCCGGCGAACCCAGCCGGAGGGATGTCGCTGTTGTGGACGAAGGTGTAGGCGATCCCCGCGAGCCTGTACCCGCCCGAGCGCTTCGGCATGTATAGGAGGAGCTGCGGCCGGGTCGGATCGAACATGTCGTCCCTGATCCTGGGGTTGGCCATGTGTAGGCCGAGTCCCGGGATGAATTGCGTGAACTGGAAGTAGCCGTCCGCGCGGGCTCGTGCCAGGCTCCGGTACTTGCCCGTGGCCGCTTTGGCCGCGGCGAGTTGGCGCCCCAGCACCACCCACTGCTGGTCCGTGACGGGGCCGGGCCGGCCGTGGGAGTGGCTCCCGAAACTGCTCGCCCCTTCGGTTCCCTCGCCGATGGAAGATTGGACCGCGTGGTTCGTGTGAGTCCCGGCGTGCGAACCGGGCACCGCTGCGGCCACATGGCCGTGTCCTGCGAGCTCCGTCTGGTCGCCAGCTCTCCACCCTGTGTAGGCACCCAGGACCAGCGTGGCGATGAGGAGCAGGAACATCCCCGCCCCGACCAGGCCTCCCGCTTCGGACGGTAGCCGCGATGCCCACCGGATGCCGCCCACTGCGGTGACGACGATCCCGGCGAACAGGACGAGATGCCAGGGGTTGTTGCCCCGCCCGAGCACGACGAGCGCCTCTCTCGTGTGCCCCTGCGGATTCAAGGTGTGCGCCAAAAGGTCTGTGCGCCAAAAGGTCGCCAATGATTCCGATGAGTGTGAGGGAGATGCCCGAGGGAACGAGGATCGCCCCGGGTTCCGAACTCGGCCGCGATCGCGAGCCGGCACCGGCCGTCGCTTGCATGCCGGCCACTTTATCGGCCACTGTCAGAGACCGCCATGGTTCAACGGATTGGGTTCTGTTCTGCCTGGGATAGACTCCTACACTCGAGGGAGGAACGCGATGAAGGTGAAGAAGGCGGTCATCCCGGCGGCCGGTCTGGGCACCAGGTTCCTTCCGGCCACGAAGTCACAACCCAAGGAGATGCTGCCTCTCGTCGACAAGCCGGCCATTCAGTACGTGATCGAGCACGCCGTCGGCGCCGGTATCACCGACATCATCATCATCACCGGTCGGGGCAAGCGGACCATCGAGGATCACTTCGATCGATCCTTCGAGCTCGAATGGCACCTGGAACAGGCGGGCAAGTTCGAGGAGCTGAAGGAGGTCCGAGCCATCTCCGACATAGCCGCGATCCATTACATCCGCCAGAAAGAGCCCAGGGGCTTGGGAGCGGCGGTGGCGCTGGCCGAACCCCACGTGAACGGGGAAACCTTCGCCGTGCTACTCGGCGATGACATCATCGCCTCGGGGAACCTTCTGGCTCAGATGCTCGAGATCTACGAGCGGTACGGGCGGACTGTGATCGCCGTAAAAGAGGTTCCGCGCTCGGAGATCGATCTGTACGGCAGCGTGGAGCCCGAGTACGTCGAGGACAACCTGGTCCGGGTGGTCCGGATCGTGGAGAAACCCGAGCCCGCGGATGCTCCTTCGAACCTCGCGGCCATCGGCTATTACGTGCTCACCCCGGAGATCTTCGACGCTTTGCGCGAGACCTCACCCGACTCCAAGGGCGAGGTTCAGCTCACGGACGCCATCAACGCCCTGGCTCAGCAGCAGACCGTGTACGCCTACGTGTTCGAGGGCCTGCGGTTCGACATCGGCAAGAAGCTCGACTACCTGCGGGCAACGGTCGAGCTGGCCATCGACCGGGAGGACCTGGGGCCGGAGTTCCGCGCCATCCTGGCCGAGTTGGTCCAGCGGAAGAAGCTCCTGTAAGCATGGCTGACCCAGGCATCGAGCCCCTCCCCGACGAGATGGACGAAGCAGAGCAGCGCGTGCAGCACGACCACGGCCACGACTCGGAGGCGATGCGCTCGGTCGACGAGGTCAGGGACATGATCCTGCAGCGCGTCCATACCCTGGCTCCAATCGAGCTGCATCTGCAGGAGACGTACGGCTGCGTTTTGGCCTCCGATGTTACCGCCGAGCTGGACATCCCGGCGTTCTCTTCCTCGGCGATGGACGGGTTCGCCGTCCGAGCTTCGGATGTGGCGACCGCAGTGGTCGACGAGCCTGTGACCCTGCGGGTGGTCGGCCGGGCGCCGGTGGGCCAGCCTCCGGGGGGCACCGTGGGAGGTGGGGAAGCCATCCGGATCGCTACCGGAGCGCCGGTCCCGGCGGGATCGGATTGCATCGTCCCGATCGAACATTGCGTGGTGGAAGGCGAGACGGTCCACGTTCTCAAGGCGTTTCGGGAGGGGGCCAACGTCCGCCCCGCCGGAGAGGACGTCAGGGCCGGAAGCGTCCTGGTTCCGGCCGGCCGTCGGCTGGCCGCGCCCGAACTGGGGATGCTGGCAAGCTCCGGGCATGCCTCGGTGCTGGTCCATCCCCGTCCTCGGGTCGTGGTGATCTCCACCGGCGACGAGCTGGTCGAGCCCGGCCGCCCCGCTGCGTTCGGCATGGTGAGGGACGCGAACTCCTTCACCCTTTACGGGGGCCTGCGAGAGGTGGGTACCGTGCCCTATCTCGCCGGGATCATCAGGGACGAAGCCGACGTGTTGAAGGACGAGGTGTTGGGGCTCGCCGCGCGGGCCGATTGCTTCATCAGCTCCGGCGGGGTCTCGGTGGGTGAGCGCGACGTGGTGAAGAAGGCCTTCTTCCGGCGGGGCGATATCGACTTCTACCGCGTGGCCATGCAACCGGGGATGCCTCAGGGGTTTGGAGCCATCGACGGCGTCCCATATTTCGGCTTGCCCGGCAACCCTGTTTCGGTGTTCGTGTCCTTCGAAGTCTTCATCCGCCCGGCCCTTCTCAAGATGATGGGACGGCGCGACATCTTCCGGCCCGAGATCTACGCCGTGCTCGAGACCGACATCACCGGCCCCCGGGACAAGGTCATGTTCGCTCGGGTCCGGGTGTGGAGGGAGAAGGGCCAGTGGCGGGCCGCAAGCACGGGCCGCCCCGGATCGAACCTCCTCGGCACGGTGACGAAGGCAAACGGCCTGGCGGTGATCCCGGTGGGCATCGACACGGCTCAGGCCGGCTCCCGGGTGAGGGTCATGCTGTTCCGGGCGCTGGAGGAGGAGCCGTGACTCTCGACCTCAAGTCGAGTGTTCGCCGTGTCTGGAGAGCCCGGGAATGACCGAGGCCTCGAAGATGGTCGAGGTCGGCACCAAAGAGGTCACCGCGCGAGAGGCGACCTCCGAGTGCATGATCAAAATGACGCCCGGGGCGTGCGCTGAGCTGGTGAAAGGCACCCCGAAAGGCGATCCGCTGGAAGCGGCCAGGGTGGCCGGGCTCATGGCGGCCAAGCGCACGCCCGAGCTGTTGCCCTTCTGTCACCCGATCGCGATCACGGGAGCGACCGTCGAGCTCGAGCCTGATCCGGGTGCCGGGACCATCCGAATACAGGCCACGGTGAAGGCCAACGACCGCACCGGGGTGGAGATGGAGGCTCTCACTGCGGCGGCTGTGGCGGCGCTGAGCCTTTACGACACTGCGAAGGCGTTCGATCGCGCGGCAGAGATAACAGACCTCCACCTGTTGTCGAAGTCCGGGGGTAAAAGCGGTGACTATCGCCGCAACTGACCTCAGTCTCTAGTCAACGCAACGAAACTTTTAGAGCCAAATGTCTCAACTAGGCTTGAGGCACCAGATGTTGGGTGCTAACCTGCGATCCCAGCCCATATGTAGTGGTCGGACCGGGGCTCGACCGCGAGGAGGGCTGGTGTTGACCTGGCTTTTGCTGGCGGTCTTGGGCATCATCTGGGCCGCACTCTTACTTCCTTCTCGATCGCGCTCGCCGAAATCGAGTGTGGAGGAGTTCGAGCAGAAGATGAACCTGCTGGCTGAAGCGAACAGGGCGGCCCCCGGGCGTTGGGTGCTCATGCCCCGCAAGGGCCAACGGTTCATGGGACCGGACCGCGGAAGAGCACGGATCAAGCGCCGCCGACGCCAGGTGTTCATGGTCCTGTTGGAGGCTACCGGCCTGACATTCATCATGGGACTCTTTCCTCCCTTCAGAATCATGCTGGGTGTCACCGTGGTCTTGGTGTTCCTCTTGCTCGTGTACATGGCGGTTCTGGTAAGGCTTCGGGCCGAGGAGTTGGAGCGTGCCCGGATGCAGCGGATGACGGCCTACAAACCCGCGGCCCACGTTGCCCGATACGGCAACGGAAACGGGAACAGTCACGCGCCTCTCTACGCCGGCAACGGCTATGGGTACGGCAATGGGGATCCCGAGCTCGACGCTCGGACCGACTGGCTCGAGACCGGTCTGCGGCTGGTCGACGAAGACGTCCATGTGGTCGTGTACCACTCTGACGAGATCGACACATCGAGCCTGACGCAATCCTCGAGGTGAATCTGTCCGAACTGGCCGAAGAGTTCCAGCGCAGGTTCGAAGAAACGATGGCCGGTCGCGAAAGGGCGCTGACGGCTGCCCGGAGCTCGATCCGGGCCTCCGCCAACGCCATCCGGGCGATCCATCGTGGGGAGCTCGATCAGGCCCACCGGCTCATGGAGGAGTCCCGATCGGCTATTCAGGCTGGACGGAAGGCCGTCCGGGATGATCACCCCGGCGTCTATTTCGCAGGGTTTCTCCAAGATGCCCAGAAGGAGTACGCAGAAGCCAGGCTCACGGAGGCCATCGTGGCCGGGACCGACCTTCCCGGGCCTGAGGACCTCGAGGTCGAGCTTCCTCCCTATCTGAACGGGATGGCAGAGTGTATCGGGGAGGGTCGCCGGGCGATCCTGGATCTGCTTCGCCGGGGCGAGGTGGGCGAGAGCGAGCGGATCCTCACGGCCATGGAGGACATGTACTACCTCCTGGTGTCCATGGACTATCCCGATGCCATCACGGGGAATCTCCGCCGTTCCACCGACGTCGCCCGGAGCATCATGGAGCGAACCCGCGGCGACCTGTCCGTGGCGCTCGTCCAGCGCAAGCTTCAGGAGGCGCTGCAGGCCGGCCTCAGACGACTCGAACCATAGCCAGGAAACGTGCAGCGAACTCCTGGTCCCCTTCCACCTCGAGGAGGCCCCCCAGTCGGAGGGCATCGAACGTGTCACGCCCGGCTGCAGCCATGATGAAGCTCGGGGCGGGGCCGGCGATCCGAGCGGCCGCCTTGGAGGGCACATCCGCGGGTGCCCCGCTTCCCGCGGCCAGGTCGTAGCGCCATGCAGGGACCGGCGCGCCTTCGAGAGACACGCCGATGTCCCCTGCCGCGCCCTTCAGCTTGGGGAGCACGGCGGATACGATGGCGGTGAGGAGGAACTCGGAGGGAGATTCCACATCGACCTCTTCGTCTGGAAGGACCAGGGCCCGGCGCATGTCCTGGCGGTGGATCCACTCGTCGTACACGCGCGACCAGATCAGAAGGCCCACCGGCGCGCGGCCGAAGATCGTGGGGAGCGTGAGCCGATACAGAGTGGTCGGCAGTATCCGGGCCAATCGAGTCATGCCGCGTCCCCAGCGATCGAGACCCATCAGCAACTCGGGGATGGGTCGGTCGGCCCACCGCGGAACCTGCCGCTCGTTCCATCGCTCCAGCTGCTCCATGGAGCCGAGAACGGTGAGGAGGTTGGCTCCCGTGACCGATGCCTTGTCGGTGGTGATGAGGTGCGCGATCACCTCGCGAAGCCGCCAGCCCGGGAGTGCGGTGGGGAGGTCGAACTGCTCGGGCTCCAAGCTTCGGAGGAGCGTCAGCGTGCGGCGCCGCTCGTCCCGGATGGCCCGGACGATCTCCTCTTTGTTCAAGCGGAGGACGAGGGCGGGATCGGCTCGGTCGGCCCGGCGCCAGAGGGGTCCTGGCCGACCGACCCTCCCGCGGAGGGAGGCGGCGTCACCTGAGGTGGGATCACAGGATGTAGGAGAACTTCTCGTCGCTCCAGGAACTCCTCCCGGGAGATCTCGCCGCGGGCATACCGCTCCTCCAGCATTCGGAGGGCGGGCGGCTCTCCGAATCGGTGCTGCAGCCGCGGCACCTCGTGACGAAGAAGGAGCACTGCGATCACGATGACGGCGATCCAGAACGCTGCCCAGCCGAGTCCCCAGATCAGGCCCCATCCGGGACCAGAGTCCCAGAACATCACGGGCCTCTCGTGAGGTCGCCCCGGATCTGGTGCAACTCCTCGGCCGAGATCTCGCCGCGGGCGTAGCGTTCCTCGGCGATCCGAACGGCAGGGGAGGTCCGGCTCGGGGTGGGCGGGGCACCCCCGACGGACGGCTGCCCCTTCGGAAGCACGATCCACAGGACAACGTAGAGCAGGACACCCCATCCCATCAGACCGGCCACCACGAAGCCGATCCGAACCAGGATCGGGTCGATGCCGAAGTATTCGGCGATGCCACCCGCCACTCCTGCCAGGCGCTTGTCGGTCTCTGATCGGGTGAGCTGTCGAGTCGGCATGCGTCCATGCTCTCTTATCCGAAGGCAGGAGGTCAAAATCGGGCGGGGCCGCCGAGGGCCTCTGTTACGCTTCCTCTTACTGGGGGTGTAGCTCAGTGGTAGAGCGCTGCCTTCGCACGGCAGAGGTCGAGGGTTCGACTCCCTTCACCTCCACAGGTCAGAGGCCCTTTTGCGGGCCGCCCCCGTCGTTTGGTCCCGCATTGGTCCCGCAGCGCGCACGCCAACTCTGCCTCATGTGGGTCTTACGATTGCTTCGACGCCCCACAATTCGGGGCATGATTCGGTGCCCAGTACAGCCGGGCTGGACATGTCGGGCGCGACGAACTGGCACGAGCCGGATCTCTGACACCTGCGGATCGAGGCCGGGAGGGCAAACTCGGCTGCTCCAATGGACACTGAGCGTGGTGATCTCTTACCTTTCGGTCCGAGCATCGGACGTAGAACTCGAGCCCTCTTCCCCGCGCTCGTGCGTCATACGGATAAGGTCTGGCGAGCGATCCGTGAGGGCCTCGGCCGCTGGCTCTT
>WNGE01003594.1_pt1 | contig 18230 bp, 14 predicted proteins | sample 5400651 | NCBI WGS metagenome assembly WNGE01 (sample SAMN13153370, study PRJNA577476) | soil metagenome | isolation source: 60 cm soil or saprolite under grassland replicate 2 | place: USA:California | collected 2016-06-15
TGATGACCCGAACAAACACAAACTCAGGTTCAAGAGTGCCAGGCTTCCAAAGCTGGCTTCCTTGCGGCTCGGGTTGCAACCCTCCGTGACACCGCGCCGAAAACCTGAAGCCACTCGTCTCGGCCAGTGCGCAGCCCAAGCGTTGCGCCTGGCCGTTCTTTTTGCCTCAGCGCCATCGTGGCAGGATCTTCAGTAAGCTCGGCAAACTGATCGAAGGAGTGATACAAGTATCAAACTTGAGAATGGCTGATGGCTGAAAAATAGAGAGTCCCGAGGTGATGTTGAACTCATTCCTCTCGGCCAGTAGCTCGCGTTTAGACCCTTGCTGACCTTCTCAGAAAGCTCCCTTGCGGGTTTGCTTCCTGGCGATCACGTTCGGGCTCCGGGCTCACCGCCAACCGGATAAATCAGTCCAACGCCTCGGGACTCTATCCTGCCTTCGACCTTAGCTCCTGTTCTCCTCAACCAGCGCTTAGCTATAGACCCTCGCCGACCCTCCCTGACTCACCTCGCGGTTACCAGAGTGACCTAAGCTCGAGCCCCGGACGCTGCACCAACCGGGAAAACTTCAGAACGTGTCAAAGAACGAGTATGTTTTTACTCCTTCTATTTCTAACGTCAATCAAATTCACACGACTTTAACTCCTTATCCCTCAATCAGGTGCAGATCGTCCACAGCCCCCTGACGCAAAAATTGTGCACTCTCTCCATCCGCCATCGCAAATCCTCAATGTTCATGCGGTATTTTGCTGCTTCGCACGACCGAGCTTCTCCACTTCACGCCGTCGGCAAAAATCTGCAGTGTGCAAAACACCGCTCCAGGCGCGTAGATCCTCATCATCTCCCGCATCGCTGCGGTTCTCACTCAGTCACTTACGCTTTCACGGCTCATTCCCTACAATTTCCGCAAGGGAGCGTGCGATGACTATCTTCGATCCTTCTCCGCGCCGCGTGGTGGATATGCAGGGCGGAACCGTCCTGCGTCTGTTTGGATTAGCTCTTGTCGGTTTGCTGATCGTGATCTTCCTGTTCTCGGCCGTCACTCGGGTAGATTCCGGCGCAGTCGGCGTCCTGACGCTCTTCGGGAGGGTCACAGGCGAGGCTCTGCCTGAAGGAATCCACCTCATCAACCCCTTCAAGACCAACCACGAGCTTTCCATTCGCACCCAGGAAATCAAAGAAACCGCCAGCGTGCCCTCCAGCGAGGGCCTGGTCATGAACCTCGACACCTCCCTGATTTTCCACCTCAACCCGGAACGAGCTGCCGATGTGTACCAGAAGATCGGCCCGCGCTACACGGAAGTGCTGATCGAGCCCAACCTGCGAGCTGCCATTCGTGAAGCCACCGCCTCGCACTCCGCCAATGCGCTCTACACCGGCGAACGCGAGGCGGTTGCCAGGCAGATCTTTACCCAACTCGCCAGCCTGCTCGGTGAACGTGGTTTCATCGTGGAAAGCGTTCTGCTTCGCGATATCCAACTGCCGGCCACGCTCAAAGCCTCCATCGAGTCCAAGCAGCAAGCCGAGCAGGAAGCCCTCGCCATGAGCTTCCGCCTGCAGAAAGAAAAACAGGAAGCCGAACGTAAACGGATCGAAGCGGCCGGCATCCGCGACTTTCAGCAGATCGTGGCCCAGGGCATTAGCTCGCAGCTGCTGGAATGGAAGGGCATCGAAGCCACCGAGAATCTGGCCAAGAGTCCGAATGCCAAAATTGTCGTGATCGGCAGCGGCAAAAACGGTCTCCCCCTGATCCTGGGACAGTAACGGATTGCATGGGACGGCGGATCCTTTCATCTGTCATCCCAAGCGCCGCGCCCAGAAGCAGAGAGACTAAGCGCAAGTCGAAAGCCTGTCCTGAGCTTGCCGAAGGGGATCTTATGTTCCCCCTGCTTACCCGCCGCTGATACCATACCCCGGTGCCCCCGCTCCTCGATGTCCGCAACCTAACCATAGAATTCCCAAGTGTAGGGCGGGCACTCCTGCCCGCCCCGCAGCCGCCGTCCGCGACCGCCGCAGCCGCCGTCCGCGAACTCAGCTTCTCCATCGCTCCCGCAGAAGTCCTCGGCCTAGTCGGCGAATCCGGCTCCGGAAAATCCATCACCGCCCTCGCCATCATGGGTCTGCTTCCTCCCGCCGCCACCATCTCGGGAGATATCACTTTTCAAAACGGCGGAGCCCATCCGGCCAATCTCACGACTCTCCCCGCCGAACAACTCCGCCACCTCCGCGGCGCGCGCATCGCCATGATTTTCCAGGAACCAATGACCGCACTCAACCCGGTCATGCGCGTAGGTGACCAGATCGCCGAAGCTGTCCTCGCTCACCATCAGGTTTCAAAATCCGAAGCATGGCGCCGCGCCGTCGAAGGCCTGCGCGATGTCGCCATCCCCGACCGCGAGCAGCGCGCCCGCAGCTACCCGCACCAGCTCTCCGGAGGCATGCGCCAGCGCGTCATGATCGCCATGGCCATCGTCAACCGGCCGCAAATGCTCATCGCCGACGAACCCACCACCGCGCTCGACGTCACCATCCAGCAGCAGATCCTCGACCTGCTCAACGATCTCCGCCACAAATTTTCACTCGCCATGCTCTTCATCTCGCACGATCTCGCAGTCGTCTCCCACGTGGCCGACCGAGTCGCCGTCCTCTACGCCGGAAGCCTGGTCGAACTCGCCACCAAAGCCGCGATCTTCAGAGCGCCCGCGCACCCCTACACCCAAGGCCTGCTCCACGCGGTTCCAACCCTAGCCACCGACCGCGCCCAGCCGCTAGCGATCATCGAAGGCACCGTCCCTTCCATCGCCGTTCTCCCGCCCGGATGCCCCTTCGAACCACGCTGCCCGCACCGCATCCCCGCCTGCGCTAGCGAATTCCCACCGCTCGTAGAAGTTGCCCCGGCACACTACGCCCGCTGTCCCGTGCTGAACCCAAGGTGTTAGGTCTCAGGTGTCAGCCAAACCGTCGGGGCGGATTTTCCTGAGACCTGAGAGCTTTTCTGAGAACTGAGAGCCGGGAACTGAGAACTCAACTCAAGCTATAATCCTCGCTTTGCCGTGCGCATCCTTCTCCTCAGCGACATTCACAGCAACCTCGAGGCGCTCGACGCTTGTCTGGCCGCTGCTCCCGCTCCCGACCTCGTCGTCAACCTCGGCGATACCGTCGGCTACGCCGCCAATCCCAACGAAGTCATCGCCCGCGTCCGCTCCCTCGGACGCATCTTCGTCCGCGGCAATCATGACAAAGCCGTCAGCGGCCTCATGAACCTGGAAGACTTCAACCCCATCGCCGGCATCGCCACCCTCTGGACCCGGGACCAGCTCACGCCCGAAAATCTCGAATGGCTCCGTGCTCTCCCGCAAGGCCCCATCCGCGTAGACGAACTCCCCGGCCTGCAATTCGTCCACGGCTCCCCCGTCGACGAAGACGAGTACCTGGTCAGCGTCCGAGACGCCCTCGATCCGCTCATCACCGATTCCGTCCCCATTACTTTTTTTGGCCACACCCATCTCCAAGGTGGATTTGTCCTCCAGGGCGAAGTCACCGAAGCCTACCGTCCCGCATACCGCACTGTCGGCCAGCCCGAATCCTCCGACTGGCCGCTCCGCTCCGACCACCACTACTTAGTTAATCCCGGCTCCGTCGGCCAGCCCCGCGACGGCGATTGGCGGGCCGCCTTCGCCACCTTCGACACCGATGCCCGCATCGTCAGCTTTTACCGCGTCCCCTACAACCTCCGAGTGGCGCAGGAAAAGATCAACGCCGCCCACCTCCCGCAACGTCTGGCCACCCGCCTAGCCACCGGGAGATAAAATAAAGTGTTTAGCATCTGGTGTGGGGACGGGCGCCCTCGCCCGTCCAAGCCGAGCGCAGCTCGGCAGCCGCAAGGCAGCAAAGTGTCTCCGCAGTGATGTCCCTCGTACCGGAGCGCCGGGTGTCCCCGCCAGCACCTTCCTCTGTGTCACCTGTGTCCTCTGTGGGTAAAGTGTAGTAGCTTGAACTCGACCTTTGCGGACATCCACCTTGCGGACATTCTTGGGCAAGGCTCGACGTATCGGACACAGACTGGTATTCGAATCGGGATTTTGAGTGAAATTGGGATTTTTCACCAACTGGCGCCACACAGGGAACTACAGATCAGCCTAAATAGCACCTCACTTGGTTTACGGCGACTCCAAGGCGCAGCGCCCACGAAGAGCAGGGAGTAAGGGAGAGTACGCCAGCTAGAACTGCTAGCGAGACTGTTCCGAACTCAAAACTTCATTTATCTGGATAGTCCGGCCCTTGCCGGCACCGCTCGATATGTCAAAGCTCGTAATTTCGATGCGTTTGGAACCGCAATAGAACTTGAGGTAGTTGATTTCCGCTTTTGGAGATCGTGATGTCGGGGCGTCGAAGGAGCAGGAGTGCTGGCCGTCTTTCTCCATCTGCTGCATAGCACCGATCAGTGCCTGTGCGAAACTGTACGTGTCTTCATCGCCTTGCGTCCAATCTCTTGCTGCATAGGTGAGCTTGCCATCTGTGAATCCGAGGGAACCGATTGAAGTCGCTACCGGAGAATCGCTCTTCTCCTGAACCATCCAAGTATCACCGCTGCCGCGTTTCAACTTCACAATCCGATAGTGTTCAGCGATCCGAGCAACCACAGCATCACGCGGCATTCCAAGCCGCAGCTCGGTACCGACATAGATAGTCGGCCCGTTCCCGGAATGCGGTCTCTGAGCATCCGTATAAACGACAATCAACAGTACTGCCGCGGGCAAGAGCAGGTATTTCATTTGTTTTGATCCTTCCCGATAGTTTTCACATCCAGCGCTTGCTCAGACGGTTCTAAGTACCAATCCTCGTTTGGTCGAAGCGAATGCACATAGCCGACCGGCAGCAGATCGTGTTGTCTCTCGTAAATGTCAATTGCCCAGACAGCGATCCGCGCACGGACTGGTTCGCCACTCTTCAGCTGCACTTCAGCCGGAAGCGAAAAATGTCCATTCACTCCGAAACCAGGATTAAGGTTCCAGATAAAGGTGCCGTCATAATGGCTTGACTGCACGGGCCCGAATTGCCTACTTCCTTGCGCGACTGCGACTCGAATCCGCACCTTCACCCAGTGCGGCCCACCAGGATGTGTGATCGTGAAACCAACATCGGGTAACTGCCGACCATTCGGCCCCTGGTAGAGTCTGTAAATAAGCGGTGGGATCAGGTTGGCGGTGTGCTGCTCATAGATTTGTTCCCGCCGCGCCTTTAATTCGGCGGGGCGATAGCTCCTGCCGCGTGGGTGCTTCGGGTTATAGCTGCCCGTTGTTTGATGGCAATCGAAGCAGAGTGGAATTGCGTTGTCTAACGTAGCTGAGCCTTTTGGATCGATGTGTGCGACTTCGATCCGTGGGCCACACTCCTCACCACACAGGCAGCAGTGGCGGTCACACCAAAGCAACGCCCTGAGGACATCTTCTTGCGCGAAGTCTTTTTTGCGAGACATAGGCTGCCTAATTGTGCGGCAATCGAAGCAGGTTCGCAAAAAAAAAAGACAACCCCCGCGTTCTTGGGTTAGAGATGCCTAGCCCGTTGATGGGAAGTTCCACTATCGTTGGCGATATCAGGATTACACTCATCGACCCGTCGGATACCTTACAACCTCGCAGAGACTGACCTTGGTATCATGCGCCTCACGGTGCAGACCACAGGCTCTTGCCATCTCTGCCGACGATGAGAATAGAATCGCTGTCAATCCGATTCGTCGATGCGCCGCTACGATCACGCAGCACGAGTTCCGACCGACCGCTCATGTCCAGATCAAGGGTCGCCTGCTCTCCGGCTTCGCTATAGAGTTCAAAACCCGGCATGCCCTTAACCACTCCCATCGCGGCTTGGAGTCCATGAAGGGGTGCCCCTTTGTCTTTCGCATACAGTGCCACACCGAAGAGGTCATTGGAATAACTGCCAAGTTGCACCTGTTGACCGCAACCACGACTGCAAAGCATCATGAAAGCGTCTTCTCCGGCGACAAGCGAGACTACGGGAAAACCCTTTTCGTCAAGTAGTGAGAAAGTTGGCCGATTGACAGTCATTTCCAGCTTTGCGCGTACCCTTCCGCTCGCATCGTTTAGAACGAACCGCTCGGCCTCGATAGTTCGGTTTGGCTTGGCTTGGCCCATCAAAATCAGGCCTCCGACTAGCACGAGGAAACCCAAGCCCGCCCGCTTTAGCCTCCGGTTTTCAGTCTCGACTTGTCCTAGTCTCACCAAGATGCTGGTTAACTCCGTCCTGTTTTCTTCCACGGTCAGCCTCCAATGTTTCCGCCAGCGATTCTACGCGGGGCCAAGCTGTTGAAATCAGGCGTTCGCACAAGCTTGCGCCGTTTGTTCTCCGGGAACTCGGTCAATGAGTCCTCTGGTGGTAGCGACCTTCGTCCAACAGCACAGTCTGAAAGGTCAAGTCTTGCTATCACAGGTAAAGATTGTGTGCGCCCCTCCCGAAGAATCTTGCCCACCACTCGACGTCTGACTTCTGCGACTCCGCCCCAAATCGCCTCCCGTTGTACACTCCCTCAATGAACCATCGCTCCCCCGATCTCTTCCCCGCCGCCCCCAAGTCCGCCGCGCATACCGCCTACGTCGATGGCGGCGCCCGCGGTAATCCCGGCCCCGCCGGCTATGGCGTCGTAATCCAGGATCCCAGCGGGAAAAAGATCGCCGAACTCAGCCAATACCTCGGCCATCGCACCAACAACTACGCCGAGTACAATGGGCTTCTGGCCGCTCTCCGCTACGCCATCGCACACCACATCCAGTCCCTCAAAATCGTCAGCGATTCCGAACTCATGGTTCGCCAGATGAAAGGCATCTATAAGGTGCGCCACCCCGACCTCCGCAAGCTTTACGACGAAGCCCAGCATCTGACCAGCCAGATCGAGCACGTGGAAATCCGTCACGCCCTCCGCGAGCACAACCAGAGCGCCGACCGCCTCGCCAACGAAGCCATGGACCGAGGCAAAAGCATCGCCAGGGGCGAAGCCGAACCGTGTATCAACTACGATTTGTAGGTTTGGATTTCGCTCACCTCTCCACTCTGGTACTGGAATCTAGCGAACCAGCACCCTGCAAATGTTCCAATCCTGTGCACCCCTTGTGCAAATTGCGCCCGCCGTCTTTTTTCTTCTCCTGCGCAATTCCCCCCCACGCCTTTCAAAACCCCGCCTCTTGTGCGTTCGCCACCGTCGCCTTCATCCGAATCTTGATCCTCAATTCATCACCGCAACTCTTCAAAGCAGAATTCCACCATTGCACAATTTTTTTGGAATTGACCCGCATCCTCCAAAGCGCGTACAGTCACTTCACTTCGCGCCAAAATCCAGCCAGCAGCCAAGCAAGACCGATCGGCCTCGTGCCCCGCGCTCGCAATGGAACGCGAACCGAGCAACGCGAAACCAGCAACCAGAGACTAGCGACAGATTCTCCGCTCTCACCCGAGGGGTAAAGAAGTATGAATGTTGAACGCCCATGGACCGTCTACCGCACGCGTTTCCTCGTGCACGCCCGTCAACTCACCGAACCTCTCTTCTTCACCGACCCTCTCGGCCGCGAACACTCCGGCGTCCCTGGCGATTATCTCGTCGAGTCTTCTCTGGGTTTTCGCAGCATCACTCCACGCGCCATCTTCGAAGACGTCTACGTCCCCCTCTCACCGCAAGACGCTCGCGCAACTCGAACCTCCCTCGAGCGAGCACTGCGCGTCCTCGATCAATGCATGGCCCGCCGCCCCCGACCGATGGAGCGCCGGGCGTCTGCGCCCCGCCCAGACCACCAGTACAACTCCTCCCCCAGCCGCCAAGTCCCAACATGGAGCGGATAGCCACTATGGACGACTCCGAATCAGTACGAAGTGGAAGGACACGACTTCACCAGCTGCGGAAAAACTCCATCGCCAGCCGGATTTTGGGAAGGACGCGAGTTCACAGGTTGCGGAAAAACTCCGATTGCCGCGGGTTTTGGGAAGGGCACGACTTTAGTCGTTCGTTAAGTCGTTGAGAATGAGTCGGCGCTTCAGCGCCCGAGGTGTGCTTATTGCACTTCGGCGACTCTTTCCGCAGCCTCTCCCGTCACGCGGCACTTTCGGGCTACAATATATGGTGTTTCTCTCTTGACAGGCACAACCGGCGGGAGTACTTTAAGCATCCCAGGGTCTTTCAGTCCTCCTTAACTTTAGGGAGGCGACGACCGAAAGAAGCAGGGGTGACTCCAAGTTGCCGTGACTTCCCGTCTCCCCTCGAGAGAAACCATCCCTCCAAACTGGATGGGAAATCAGTGGTGATTTTCCCCGGTCTGGCTTTGCCAGACATCCCCTCGGGGCTCATCACCGTAAAGAACGCGGAAAGCTGGCCTCCCGGCCGACCCAGCTTTGTCCGCACCGTTAGGAGCCCCAATGGACGGTCTGATCCAAATCGTTGCCGATTCCTTTATTCGTCATGGCCTCGAAAGCCCAGCGGTGGGCGATCCTAGGTTCGTGTGGGGACGGGCACCCTCGCCCGTCCAAGCCGAGCCCAACTCGGCTGGCGTCGGCGGTCAAAGCACCACTGGATACGCACTAGCCCAGACAACACGTCCAGCCGAGCCCAGCGCGCTCCCGGAACACAACTATGGAAAAAGTAACGAGTCGGATCCCGCGCCGTAGCGCCGGCGTCCCGCCGGCTAGTGAACGGACAACTATCCGCTCCGCGCTGGCGCTATCACCCAACTTGGTCTCGATTGGGTTCGTATTACTGCATCGTTTTAGAGGCCTTGCAAATGGTCGAGATTGTGGGTTTCGAGAAAGTCGAGATTTTGGGTGGCGCAGCGCTTTTAGCGCTGCGATTGAGAGCTGCATTTTCCGAGGCTTTAGCCGCTGAGGCACGCGGAAATCTTGATAACTGAGAAGGAGAACGAAATGGAAACAAATGCAAGACTTGACGAGCTGTACGCACATTTAACGGCGCCCCGAGCGAGATTGCAACCATTACTCCAGGTACCCCTAACGCAAGAGGAGAACGCGCGTCGCACTTCGCTAATCCGAGAGGAGATGCTACCGATCCGTAATCAGATCATTGAAATCGAATCTGGTCTCTGTAGGTGAACGACTTAATCGGGACCGGTTGCAAGAGCGGATTGTCATACGCAATCATCTAATAGGAGAAGGAAATGCCCGAAGTGCGCGATCAAATCAAAACTCAGCCCGTGGCCAGCCCCGCCAATAATAAGAAGAAGGCCCCCGGCCTCACCTTCCGTCGCTTCTTCACCAAGCCCGGTGTCTCTCCGTACAACGAAGTCGAATGGGAACTCCGCACCGCCCAGATCACCGACTCCCAGGGCGGCATCATCTTCGAGCAGAAAAATGTCGAAGTCCCCAAAGACTGGTCCATGACCGCGACCAACATCGTCGCCTCCAAATACCTTCATGGACGCCAAGGCACCGGAGAACGTGAAACCGGAGTGCGTCAACTGGTCGCCCGCGTAGCGGAAACCATTCGCGACTGGGGCACCAAAGACGGCTACTTCCGCTCCGCCGAAGACGCCTCCGCCTTCCACGACGAACTCGTCCACCTGCTCATCCGCCAGTATGCCGCCTTCAACTCGCCCGTCTGGTTCAATGTCGGATGCGACCGCATCGAACCCAACTCCGACGCTACCAGCTGGCACTGGAACTCCACCACCCAGCGAGTCGAATTCGGCGCCACCGGATACACCCGCCCACAGTGCTCGGCCTGCTTCATCAACTCCGTGCACGATTCGCTTGATTCCATCCTGACTCTGGCAAAGACCGAAGGCATGCTCTTCAAGTGGGGCAGCGGTACCGGCACCAATCTCTCTCCGCTGCGCTCCTCCACCGAAGTCCTCAGCGGCGGAGGCACCGCCAGCGGCCCGCTCAGCTTCATGAAAGGTTTCGACGCCTTCGCAGGAGTAATCAAGTCCGGAGGCAAGACCCGTCGCGCCGCCAAGATGGTCATCCTAAACATCGACCATCCCGATATCGTTGACTTCATCGACTGCAAATCGAAAGAAGAAGCCAAAGCCCACGCCCTGGTCGCGCAAGGTTACGACGGATCGCATCCCGACTCCGACGCCTACAGTTCCATCTTCTTCCAGAACGCCAACAACTCCGTCCGCGTAACCGACGACTTCATGGTAGCCGTAATGCGCGACACCGACTTCTCCACCCGAGCCATAGTCGACGGCCGAGTAGTCAACACCTACAAAGCCAAAGACCTGCTCCAGAAAATTTCTGAAGCTACCTGGCACTGCGGCGATCCCGGCATGCAGTACGACTCCACCGTCAACCGCTGGCACACCTCGAAGAACACCGCCCGCATCAACGCCAGCAACCCTTGCAGCGAGTACATGTTCCTCGACGACTCCGCCTGCAACCTGGCCAGCCTGAACCTGCTGAAGTTCGCGCCCAACGGTTCATTTGACGTAGAAGCCTACCGCCATGCCGTAGACGTAATCATCACCGCCCAGGAAATTCTGGTCGACAACGCCGGCTATCCCACCGAGATGATCAACAAGAACTCGCACGACTATCGCCCGCTAGGCCTGGGCTATGCGAACCTGGGCGCGCTGCTAATGGCCGCCGGTCTCCCCTACGACTCCGACGCCGGACGCGACTACGCCGCCTGCGTAACCGCCATCCTGTGCGGCGAAGCGTACCTGCAATCCAGCCGCATAGCCGAACTCTGCGAGCCCCTAAGCCCAATAACTGACACCGTGCAAACCCGCCTGGGAGTTACAAAGTCCGAGAACATGCCCGGAGCTGCCTGCCCCGGTTACTACATCAACCGCGAGCCCTTCTTAGACGTAATAAGAATGCACCGAGCCAGCGTGAATAACATTGGCAGTGCTCGTGGAGGGACGGGCGCCTCGCCCGTCCACGCGGAGCGAAGCTCCGCCCAACTCTCCGAGCTGATCGAAGCCTCAAAGCAATGCTGGGACGAAGCCCTCTCCAACGGAGAAAAGCACGGCTACCGCAACAGCCAGGTAACAGTTCTAGCTCCAACCGGCACGATCGGCTTCTTCATGGACTGCGACACGACCGGCATCGAGCCCGATCTGGCGCTGATCAAGTACAAGAAGCTGGTCGGTGGCGGGATGATCAAGATCGTCAACAACACCGTCCCTGCGGCGCTGTTCAAGCTGGGATACACGCATGAACAGACCGGCGCGATCGTCTCCTACATCGACGCGACCGGAACCATCGAAGGCGCGCCGCACGTGAAGGACGAGCATCTGGCCGTCTTCGATTGCTCGTTCAAGCCGGCCAAGGGTACGCGCTCGATTCACTACATGGGACACCTGCAGATGATGGCGGCTGCGCAGCCCTTCATCTCGGGAGCGATTTCCAAGACCGTCAATCTGCCAAACGCGGCCACCGTCGAGGACATTTCCGAGGCCTACCTCCAGGCCTGGAAGTTGGGGTTGAAGGCCGTGGCGGTTTATCGCGATGGATGCAAGCAGTCGCAGCCGCTCTCGGCCGCCGGCACCAAGACCGCCCAAAGCGGCGCCCAAGGTAGCGCCGGCGTCCCGCCGGCAACTCCGGAAGACGACAACCCCGACGCCCCGCCCCGCGCCGTCCGTCACAAGCTGAAAGAAGAGCGCATGGCGGTCACGCACAAGTTCAACATCGGAGGCCACGAGGGCTACATCACCGTCGGCCTGTATCCCGGTGGCGAGCCGGGCGAGATTTTTATCACCATGGCCAAGGAAGGCTCGACCGTCTCCGGCCTTATGGACAGCTTCGCGCTGGCCGTCTCCATCGCGCTGCAGCACGGCGTGCCGCTGAAGCTCTACTGCGAGAAGTTCGCGCACACGCGCTTTGAGCCGAGCGGCTGGTCGAACAATCCGGACATCGGCTATGCCAAGTCGATCATGGACTACATCTTCCGCTGGCTGCAGCAGCGCTTCCTCACCGGACAGCAGCAGTTCCTGTTCGAGAACCTGCGTCCCAAGCCGCTAAGCGATGGAGGGCGGGCGTCCTCGCCCGCCAGCGCGGGGATCGGCGATCTGAACGGCTCCACGGGTTCCCTGACACCTGAGACCCGAGACCTGAGACCTAGTTCCGTCCACGCCGCCGACGCGCTCGCCAACATGATCGACCTGGGTGACGCCCCCAGTTGCCACGTTTGCGGCTCGATCATGGTCCGCAACGGCAGTTGCTACAAATGCATGAACTGCGGGAGCACAAGCGGGTGCAGCTAAAGTGTGGGGCCGCTTAGCCGACTATGATGATGATGATTATTATTTAGTTGAGCTGCGAGTGTGATTTTCAGAAACGGGCGTGAGAGTATCGGTTTGGGAATTTGGGCAAGCTCGACCGGCTATCATCTAACTGAAAACATGGTCGCCAGCCTAAGCGACGTAGCCGAGCCATGTTTGTTGCGTCCCTCCGCACATTCCTAGCGAGTTTCTCGATCATTCGAGACGGACAGCGGAAGCCGAATCTGAAATCCGCACCGCTCTGAAACTGGATCCGATTTCGTCAGCCCGCGCAACAATTTGGGCAGCCTGTTGATGCATTTGGGCAGGCAGGCGGAAGCGAAGGAGCAGTTTGAGCGAGTCCTAAAGACTCAGCCCAACAGCGTCGAGGCCTGCTTCAACCTGGGGAAGTTGTTCATTGGTAGGACGAGGGGTCGGTATTCCAGTCCAATGTAGGAAACATGCTCGCCTCGGAAGTGCACTTGCAGGATACCCGCCCTTGTCCTGTTTCCAGGACAGAACCACTTCGTTGTTGTCGTCCTTGCGACTGTCGGGCATGCGGCCTAACTTTTCGAGAACGTGCTGGGCGTTCATGCCAACCTCAATCCCCTGGATACTCGGCTGGTGGTCTTCCGAAGCCTTGGCAGATTCCTGACCCCAGTCGAGGGACGAAATCAGAACGGCGAAAACACAGGTTGTGAACCGCGACCTAGAAGAGACTCCCAATCGTGACGAACCCTTGTCTGATGTCATGAGCATATTCTCCCCTATCGACATTGTAAGAGACTCGAAGGGAGAACCTAGGCTAATCCCGGGATTGAGGGAAAGAAGGGAGTACGCAAATGCTGTTACGAGACTCAAGCGCGGCCCAGCGTGCTTGCAACTTGGCTTGGACGGTTATCCTAATTGGTAAGCTACCGCTGCTGCACGAAGGTCTCGGCGGTTTGCAGAATTTCTTCCACCAGTTCCGGCGTGGCTGCCTCCACGTAGACTCGCAACAACCGCTCTGTGCCGGATGCCCGAAATAAAACCCAGGCATTAGCTCCGTTGTTGGTCCTCGGGGCATCGAGGAAAAACGCAATGCCGTCCCGGTTCTCCTTGCGCAAGACAGGGAAAGCGCCGAGCCGGGTCGTGTTCGCATCGGAGGCGCGGCGGATGGCGCCATGCTTGATTTCGTCCGGCACATGCAGATCGTGGCGCCCGAAATAATGCGCGCCGAATTCATGCTGCAGATCCGCAACCAGTTGCCCGAGCGGCTTCCCTTCCTCCGCCATAACATTCGCGAGCAGCAGCGCGTTTAGAACGCCGTCGCGCTCGGGTAAGTAGCGGCTGTATCCGATGCCGCCCGATTCTTCTCCCCCGATCAGGATCTCGTGATCCATCATGAGGTCGGCAATGTACTTGAAGCCGATGGGGGACTCGTGGAGTTTGCGCCCGTACTTGGCCGCGATGCGATCGACCATGCGCGTCGTGTTGAACGCGCGCACGACGTCACCGGGCCACTTCTTGCGTTCGAGCAGCCACTTGAGCAGAACCGCAAAGCATTTGTGAGAATCGACGAAGCTGCCATCTTCGGCCACCGCACCGATGCGGTCGGCATCACCGTCGGTGACCAGGCCCGCATGGCATTTTTCTTTCACTACCGTTTCCTGCAGCAGCGCGACGTGGGGCACAATCGGTTCGGGATTGATACCCGGAAACAACGGATTCACTTCCTGGCGGATGGCCACGTACTGAATCCCGTTCTTGACGAAGATGCCCGACAGCACGCCCCGCCCGGAACCGTACATCGAGTCGATGGCGAACTTGAAATTCGCCTTCCGGATCAGGTCCAGGTCGGCAAACTGGCAGACCGCTTCAACGTAGGCGGGCTTTAGGTCGACTTCCTTAATCTGGGCGGACTTCCCAACGGGCATCGCGCCGGCGGCGAGTTCGTCTTCGATGATCTTCATGATGGCGGGGGTGGCCGATCCGCCAAACTTCGCCTTGAACTTTACTCCATTCCAGTTCCATGGATTGTGGCTCGAGGTGATCGCCACGCCGCCCGCCGCACCGAGTCTCTTGACGTTGTAGGAAACGGCGGGCGTGGGACAGTAATCATTCGAGAGCAGTACGTGGATGCCCGCAGCGGCGATTACCTGAGCCACAGCGCGGGCGGCGCGATCGGAAGCGAAGCGGGTGTCGTAGCCGATAACAACGCCGCGAGCAGCGTCTTCATGTTTGAGGACGTAGGAGGCAATAGCGCCGGCCACCCGCCGCACGTTGTCAAAGGTGAAGTCGTCGGCAATGATGCCGCGCCAGCCGTCGGTTCCGAATTTGATTTGCGTCATCGTGGTTCACGGTTCGTCGTTCGCTGTTGGCCGTTCATCGTTAGTCGTTCGCGACACCTCTCTTTGGATTGTCATCCCGAGCGGAGCGAGGGATCTGCAGGTTTTCGGCCGCAAGCTACGTTAATTTCGTCAATTTCTTCTCATCCAGGTACTTGACCACTTTCCCGACATCCTGCGACTGGTCAAGCGTGGTAATCAGCAGCGCGTCGTCGGTCTCCACGATCACCAGATTGCTCACGCCCACCGCGGCGACAAACTTGCCCGGTGCGTGAATATAGTTGTTCTTCGCATTGAGTGCAAAACTGCCAGACGCTGTAACGAGCGTCTGGTTCACAGGTTTGCTCTTAGCTACGTGATGCTCGTGCAACGCGGTCCAGGAACCGAGATCGTTCCAGCCAAAATCCGCCGGCAGGCAGAAGATACGCGACTGTCCTTCTCCCTTGGCTGAGCGCGGTTCAAGCACCGCATAATCGATGCTGATGTTCTCGCACTTCGGGTAAAGGCGCCGGAATGTCTCGGCAAACTTGCGCGTGCCGAACGAAGCGGCGATCTTTTCGAGGATCGGCGCGGTGTTCGGCAGATGTTCACGCAGCGCGTCGGCCAGCGTATCCGCCCGCCACAGAAACATCCCGCTGTTCCAGAAGTAGTTCCCTGCATCCAGAAACTGCCTGGCCTTGGCGAGGTCTGGCTTCTCCGTGAAGCGGCGGACGCGGAGCGATCCGTTTGCTTCTGCTGCGCCCGCCTCGATATAGCCATATCCGGTCTCGGGACGAGTGGGGCGGATGCCAAGGACGACGATGTTCGCTCCAGCAGCCGCGATCTCGACGCCCTTGCTCAGCGCGGCGCGGTACTGATCGGGATTGGCGATGACGTGGTCGGATGGAAAAAGGCCGAGCACAGCGTCAGGATCGTGCCGCAACAAGAGAAACGCCGCGAGGCCGATGGCGGGCGCGGTATTGCGTCCGACAGGTTCGGCTAGGACCTGCTTGGAATCGAGCTTCGGCAACTGCCGTAGGATGGCGGCGCGCAGATCGTCGTTGGTAATGATCCAGAAACGGCGGGCCGAGGCCGTCGGCAGAAGGCGCGCGACGGTTTGCTGGATCATCGTCTGCTTGCCATCGAGCGCCAGCAATTGCTTGGCGCGGCGCTTGCGGCTCAGCGGCCAAAAACGCGTGCCTCGGCCACCCGCCAGAATCACGGGATAGAAATGTGGGTTCGGTCTCACGATCGTAGAAAGCCTACCATTTGCTGTCGTTGGCGAGAAACCTTAACCACAGAGGCGACACAGGGACACAGAGTAACCCTGATTTCCTCTGTGCCCCTCTGTGTCCTTTGTGGTTAAGGGTTCCGTTCACAAGCGTGTGGCAGGCTCAGGGACTGCGGTGCCAGGTACGTGGGCTTTCAGGAACTCCACCGCCCACTGTGGGCGAACCGTGAAATCCCGCAGATTGGCGGGAATCACAACTCCATCTCCTTTGGCCAGCGTGACTGGGGCACGGCCTTGCGCTTCCACGATGCCGCAGCCTTCAACCGCGACCAGGATCTGCACGGAAGTCTTGCCCGAAGCGTCGGTGGTTGAGAACTCCTGCGGCTCCTTCAGTTCGAACAGATCCACCGTAAAATAAGGTGCCGCAATCATCGACGAATGACGGCTTTTCCCGCCATGAATGCTGACCGGGGCCGGACGCACGACTTTGCCCGAGGCAAGCCGCTCCTTCACCGACGCCAAGCCTTGTTCCAGGTGCAGCGGGCGCGGGCGTCCGTAGTCATAGAGACGGTACGTGGTGTCGGACTGCTGCTGCGTCTCGACCAGCACCGAACCCGGGCCCAGCGTGTGCACTGTGCCGCCGGCGACATAGATCATCTCGCCCTGATAAACGTTGATCCAGTTCAGCAAACTTTCCGCACGATTTTCCTGGATGGCCTGCTCGAGCTGCTCCCGCGTAACGCCGGGCTTCAGTCCCAGGGCGACCTGCGCCCCCGGTCGCGCGTGCGCCACATACCAGCACTCCGTCTTGCCCCAAGGTTCGCCAAAGCGCCGAGCAGTCGCGTCGTCGGGATGCACCTGGACGGAGAGCTTGTCCGCAGGAAACAGAAACTTCAGCAGCAACGGAAAGCGATGCGGGTCAGGCGCGGCGGTGCCGACCAGTTCAAGACCGAATTCTTTGCTCAACTCGGAGAGTGTGCGTTTCGCAAGCGGCCCATTTGAGACCACGCAGTTGTCACCCGTCAGCCAAGCCTCGCCGATCTTCTCGTTGAACTTGTGATTCGGATAAATCGGCGCCAGATCCAGCGTGCCCCAAGGGCGGGGATCGAAGGCTGGAGACATCAGCAGCGGGTAGAGTTGGGTCATGGTTGGTGAACAATCGCCAGCCGACTGGTTCTTCGTGTCAGACATCCGGAAGAACATGAGGCCTGGATCGCCAGATGCCTGTTGAAAAACCTTAGAATCTTGTCATCCCGAGGAGCGCGAGCGACGAGGAATCTGCGGTCTTCTTGGGACTCGGACAAACTGCAGATTCCTCGCTCCGCTCGGAATGACAACAAGGAGCGTTGTTCAGCAAACTCCCAGGGGCGACTTCTTCCGGCATCATTCGAGCACCCGGGCACGCATGCAAAACATGCGCACGCTGTGAAGAGCGTCGGCTCCCTAGAGCGAACCGAAGTACTTCCGCATCCGCACCAGAGCCTTATCCAGATTCTCCATCGACGTCGCGTACGAAATGCGAACATGCTCGGTTGTCCCGAAACCTTCACCCGCCACCGTCGCAACGTGTGCCGTGTGCAGCAACCCATGCGCGATGTCGGCGCTGCACGTGATCCCGTTCTTCCCGAAGAACGCCGACACGTTCGGATAGGCATAGAACGCGCCTTCCGGCATTGTGCACTTCACGCCCGGGATCGCGCGCAGACCGCCGATAATGTGATCGCGCAGCCGGATGTACTCCGCCCGCATGTCGGCCACGCACTGCTGCGAACTGTTCAGGGCCGCCACCGCCGCTTTCTGCACGATCGAAGTCGGATTGGAAGTCGACTGGCTCTGCAGCTTCGTCACGGCGCTCACTACCGCCGCCGGGCCCAGCGTAAATCCCAGCCGCCAGCCGGTCATGGCATAGGTCTTCGAGAGCGAACCCACCACCAGGAACCGGTCACGGTAGTCGTTCAACGACCCGACCGAAAAATTATTCCCCGTGTAATTGAGATACACGTAGCACTCATCGGAAATCACCCAGATGTCGCGCTGGTGGGCCAGACACACGACTTCGGCCATGTCATCGGGGCTCATCACAGCGCCGGACGGATTGGACGGCGAGTTCAGGATGATGAGCTTCGTCTTAGGAGTGACCAGGCGCGCAACCATGTCCGCCGTGACGCGGAAGCCCTGCGATTCGTCGGCATGGAGCAGCACGCAGTTCCCGCCAACGTAACGCACCATGTCCTTGAACGACACCCAGTACGGCACCGGCAAAATGACTTCGTCGCCGTGCTCGATGAGCACCGAGATCACGTTGAAGAGCGCATGCTTGCCGCCCACCGAGGCGCAGACTTCCTCGCGCTTGTAGGCCGATCCGAAGTCAGTGCCATGGCGCTTGATGATCGCGTCCTTCAGTTCGAGCGTGCCTCCCACCGGGGTGTACTTCGAAAAGTTGGCGTTGATCGCCGCGATGGCCGCGTCTTT
>WNGE01003596.1_pt1 | contig 18225 bp, 15 predicted proteins | sample 5400651 | NCBI WGS metagenome assembly WNGE01 (sample SAMN13153370, study PRJNA577476) | soil metagenome | isolation source: 60 cm soil or saprolite under grassland replicate 2 | place: USA:California | collected 2016-06-15
CGCGAGACTGCGTGGGCCGATGGGTATGTGACCGTCGCCCTGGTGTTGGCGTCTTGCGCAAACGCAAGCACTCCGGTCAACGCAAGGCAACACACAGCTAGCGCACTGCCACGGGTGAGAAACTTCTTCGAGTCACTCATAGCCTTCCTCCTGGAGACTTGCGGGGTATTGTTTCCTTGTTTCCTCGTGACCGCGAGGGGGACGGTAGGAAAAAAGGACCTCCTGTTGAATGCGCATTTGCGCGACTGTGCTCTGCGACCATGCGGGCACACAGAACGCCAAAACAACAATCGAGAACACAATCAAAATCTCCGGTCCTTGTTCTATTCACGGCACTTCCTTTTCCGAGATGACGCCCGCGACGAACTCACGAATTTAGAGTGATTTTGAACCGCAGCTGGAACAACTTTTTCGGCTCTTGAAGAAATGCCGGGCAGTGCGCTAACGCGACTGGAATCCCAGCACACCGATACTACACTCCCTGATCCTCCGGGAAAGATTTGGACGAAATAGCCATTCAGAAGGGGCATCGACACGTCGAGCACGACGACCTCCGGATGGAGGCGATCACAGAGTTGAATCGCCTCGCGCCCATCGGAAGCTTCCCCTACGATTTCAAAGCCTTCCCGTTCCAGGACGGCTCTTAGACCCTGGCGGAAAATCGGATGATCGTCCGCGAGCAGAACACGAACTGCCACTTTTTTTCCTTAAAGCATGCACAGGTAGGGGAAACGAACCTGCACACATCACGCGCTCGGGGGGAAATGCAGTCGGTGCAACCAGAAGGGTACAGTCACACCGCTGTTTCGGCGCAACTTTAACCTTATGTCTTAGCTATGCTCACGTCAACTCAAAAATGTCCTGCTTCTAAGAGCAAGAATTCTCGAGAGAAATAGGGGCCGGCTGACGAGCCTCTCGGAGTTGTCAACGTCTGGCTTACGGCGACCGCTTTCGCGGTGGCTGTATTGGCGACGTCAGAAGCAGAGATTTAGTTCATCGTCGCCCGCACTCCAGAAAACCCGGCATATTCATGAGGAATAACGGCGGGAAGCAGAAGTGGCAACCAAAGCCGGAAGCAGGAACCTTCACCAGGAGTGCTTTCCACCTCGATGCGGCCGCCGTAAGCTTCCGCGATGGCACGGACGAAGGATAACCCCAAGCCCGATCCCTGGACTCTTGATCTTTTTGCCCGCGGCGAACGATACGATCGTTCGAAGATGTGCTCCAGTTCGCCCGGTGCCATCCCGCAACCGGTGTCACGCACTGAGATCATAGCTTGATTCTCGTGGGAGGCGAGCACGACCTCGACGCAGCCTTGCGGCCGATTAAACTTGATGGCGTTGTCCATGAGGTTCAGCAAGACACGCCAGAGATGCCCGGCATCGACTTCCGCCCGGAGGTCCTCTTGCAGGGCCGCGACAATTTCGATCTCGTGCTCAGCCGCGGTTCCACGCATGGCTTCGATCGCGATGCTGACGACTTCCGACAGACTCTCTTCCTGGCGATTGGGCTGGATGTTGCCGGAGGGAGTCTGTGCCAGCGAGAGCAAGTCCGAAATCGTGCTGCAGGCCAGATTCAACTGTTGCAGTTGATTCGACAGCGCCGTCCGGTAATCTTTCTCGCTCGTTGACCAGCGCAACGCACGTTCCGTTTCCGCGTACAAAGCGGTTAATGCGCGGCGCAATTCGTGGGACACGTTGGGCAAGAATTCCCGCATGGGCTGGACCGAACTCTGCAGCCGGGACAGCATCTCGTTCAAGGCCGTACCCAACTGCTCCAGTTCATCGCCGGTGGCAGGGACGGGCAGACGCCCGCTCATTTCGGCAATCGAGATCTCGCCGGCTGCTTTCCTGATTCCCTGCAACGGTGCCAAGGCTTTGCCGACAAAGGCCCACGTCGCCATACCGGCAATGCCCATTTCGGCGGGAACCAGAAGCAAGAGCAGGAAGCCGTGGTGCTGTGCCGTCAGCGTGTGGCTACTAAGCACCAGCAACAAGCTGAGCAGACCGAAGATCGAGGTCTGCTGCACCGTGAGCCGGGACCGAACACTGAGCTGTGGCTGCCATATCCGCGTCATGATCCGCCAACACATATCCGATACCTCGCACCGTGTGAATGAGGTTCTTGTTGAATCCAGAATCAACTTTGCCGCGCAGGTAGTTGATGTAGACGTCCACAATGTTGGTCAGGCCTTCAAAGCCCAGGTTCCAGACGTGCTCCACAACCATGGTGCGCGTCACCGGGCGCCCCGCATTGCGCATGAGGTACTCCACCAGCAGGGCGTATTCCCGTTGGGTCAGAGGAATCGGTTTCCCGGCGCGGGTGACGACGTGGCGGATGCGGTCGATCTCCAAGTCGGCGACCGACAGGCTGTCCAGGAGCTGATGGGGACGGCGCAGCAGGGCATGAACCCGCGCTACCAACTCGTCGAAGGAAAACGGCTTGCGCAGGTAATCGTCAGCGCCCATGTTCAAACCGCGAACCCGGTCCGCTGTATCGGCGCGTGCCGACAGAATCAGCACCGGCACTTGCAGCCGCTGCTTGCGGATTCGCTGTAACACGGTGAAGCCATCGAGGCGGGGAAGGTTCAAATCTAGAATGATGGCGTCGTATTCGACCTGGGTGGCCAGTTCCAAGCCACTCTCGCCATCCACGGCCAGATCCACGGCGAACTGCTCTGCTTCCAGACCCTCCAGAAGGACACGCCCAATCTTGGGCTCATCTTCCACCACAAGAATACGCACGGAGACCCCCCCTTTGACAGTTGACCTGACCAAGAACAGTTATTCTTGAGCCCACAAAGCGACCGATGGTGCCTTGCCGCCGGGACGCCGCGAGGCCGGGGGAGTGGCCGTCTAGCGAAACCGCCGCGCTGCGTCGGCTCACAACCTTATGTGATGTAGGTCACACGAGACAAGGGGGCTTTCCCTAGTTTGTGCAGAAAGAACTACTAGGGACCTTACAGCCTGCGGTGCAAGTAAGATTTGTATCAGGGTATGCCTTCAGGCATACCGCAAGTGCTGTGTTATGAGAGCGCCTTTAGGCGCTGCCCGTGGGCGCTGAAGTTTCACCACAGGCTGCTAATCTAAGGAAGAAAGTCCGGTAGGGCCTGCTCGGATTCTCGCAGTGTTGAGTTCCTAAAAGACCAGTGGTTGGGCACACTGCCCAACATAGAAAGAGAGTCTCCGCGCACCGCACGAACGGGAGGAAATGGGAAGGATTGTCTATACGACATCCAACCGCCATCCCGACCGGTCGCCCAGCACGAGTTCACGGTGCACTTCGGATTGAACGTGGCTGGAATAGTGAAACGTATCACTGGGGTCTTCCCGATGCCACTTAACGCCTAATGCGTGCAACCGGGTGCGGTCGTATCCCGTGATCGGGGTACTCTGCAGTTGCTTCGGTCGACATATCACCCCCGCCAACAAAGCAGGTTTTGCGGTTGTGGTCATGTCGTCAGGTCACCGCATGCCGTGCACATCGCCACAACCGAAGCAAACATGGCTGGCAGAGATTAGAGACGAATTAAGAATTGATTAATTTCTCGCAAGGGCGGCAACCCGGCTGCATGATTCGCAGGCGTTCGGTTGGGGAGAGGGCGGCTAGAACTGCCTTTTTTTGTCGAACCGGTCGGAAGATCTGTTGAAACTGCACCACTTTACCCAGAATTCCAGACTTGTTGACAATCCAACCTTATGGTACATTGCCTCCCATAACGCTCCGGCGGACGAGATGGATGCCACCTTGAAACGCTTCTTGGAGCGAAGAAGAGCCTGATCCGATGCGCCACAGCAGCCTCCTCCCCTCGGCGCCGCCCTAATTGGGTGCGTTTCGTCGTATATGGGTCAACAAGCGTGCTTTTGCGGGTCAGTAGCGAGGTCTAGATGAATCGAGTCACAACCTACAGTATCGTCTTATCCCCGGATGACTCAGCGCGCTAAGGTTCTTCAGGGAGGAAGCTTGCCAGGAACGAATGGCGAGGCTGGCCGCCTTGGTACTTCGTGGCTCACGGTGTGCGTGTTGCTTGCGAGTCTGGGAACCACCCTTGTGGTTTGGCATCTCGTGAGGGCAAACGAGCACACTCACCTCCGGAAAGCAGCCGGGCTGGTGGCGCAGGCGGTGCAAGCCGATCTCACAGAAAACGTGGGCGCGTCAGTTGCGGCACAGGTTGAACTAGCCAAGCTCTGGGAATTCGGTGACCCGTCGCATGCGCAGTGGGAAGCTACCGCCAACTTGTTCATGCAGCACCATCCCGGCTGCGTTGCCGTTGAATGGCAGAATTCGGAGAATTCGGAGAATAATGAGCTCTGGCAGGTTCGTGGGCCGGGGGAGCAGGCGTGGCAACTTTCGACTGTCACCGAGGAACTCCGCCAGCGCGTGTTGAAAGCCGCCTCACAGTCAGGAACGCCACTTCTGTCCCCTGCCTTCCTGTCGCCCAATGGCCAAAGAGTGCGTTGGGTTGTCGTACCGATTTACGGCCAGGAACGGTTGCGTGGACTTGTTCTAGCCTCCTTTGAAATCAAACGCTTACTGGACTACATGTTGAACGATGTCAAAGGCCTGGGTTTCTCCATCGTAGTATCCGAAGGTGGACAAGAGACCTACCGCTTCGGTGACGGTAGCCGTGAACCAGAACGAGACTTGGGGGCAACTGCGGAGATTGTCCTCCCCGGCGTTCGTTGGCAGGCGGAGGTTTGGCCTCAGCCCGATGCCCTGAACATGATGCGAACCCGGCTCCCCGAAATGTCATTGCTGGCCGGACTACTGGTAGCTTCATTGCTCACCTTGACCGTGCACTTTGGTCAGAGGAACGCCGCCAAATCCGCGTCTCTGCAAAGGTCCCATGAAAAGCTAGAGGGCGAAATTCTGGAACATCGGCGCACCGAGGAAGCTCTTCGGGCGGCGCGAGCTCGCTTCGCCGGGATTGTGGAGATTTCTGCCGATGCGGTGATTTCCACTGACGAAAACCAGCGCATTACACTGTTCAACCAGGGCGCCGAGAAAGTCTTCGGGTATACCGCCAGGGAAGTGCAGGGACAGCCTCTCGATATTCTCATTCCCGAACGTCTTCGAGAAATCCATCGCCGCCATGTTGCGGCATTCCTGCAGTCGAATCAGCAGACCCGGCGCATGTCCCAGTCGAACTATCTATTGGGGCTGCGGAAGGATGGCAGCGAGTTTCGCATGGAGAGTTCGGTGGCGAAGCTGGAGATCGGCGGTGAGAAGATATTCACCGCCATCCTGCGCGACATGACCGACTGGGTACGGACGCAAGAGGAGCTCCGCAGCGCTCGCGACAAACTCGAAACCCGGGTTCGGGAGCGGACGGTTGAACTGGAGGAAGCGAACCAGGCTATTCAAGTGGAAAACGCCGAGCGCCAGCGCGTCGAAGAGTCCCTGCGCGTGCTTTCCGGGCGTCTGCTCCAACTTCAAGACGCGGAACGGCGCCGTCTCGCGCGCGCACTACACGACGGCGCTACTCAAAACTTGCTGGCTCTTGCCATGAATCTCTCTGCCATGCGCGAGGGGAATGGGTTGGCCGACAGCAGATCCGACTCACTCACGGAATGTATCGGTTTGGTCGACCAGAGCTTGGAGGAGCTGCGCACGATCTCCTTCGTTTTGCATCCTCCATTGCTCGAGATTATGGGGTTGCGCGTTGCCTTACCCGCCTACGTAAAAGGGTTTGGCGCGCGCAGCGGAATCCAGGTGAGCCTGGAGATGCCTGCAGAACTGGGCCGGCTGGGGCCTGATGTGGAACTGACCCTTTACCGCATTTTGCAGGAGGCGCTCTCCAACGTTCATCGTCATTCGCACAGCTCGACGGTGAAAATTACCGTGTCGCAGGAGGCGGAGAGGGTCACGCTGGAGGTTGCCGATGAGGGCTGCGGAATGCCGCAAAGTGCACGCGGGCACAGGTTGGGGGTTGGTATTACGGGCATGCGTGAGCGGGTGCGGCTGCTCGGCGGCAGCTTGGAAATCCAATCCAGTGATCGGGGCACGACGATGCGGGCTGTCTTGCCTACTGGCGTCTTGGCTCCGTAGTCCGCGGGCGAAGAAAAGGATCTGTCCAAGTTTGTGTAAGTGCTAGCGCATTACGGCAACTCACCAAGTTGACCCAGTACATTTCCCAACAAAACCCGAGTTTCTACCGTGTTGGATCAATTCTTCCTTTGCGGTATGTTCTCCAACGTAACCCTCTTAGAGCGGCTAGACTCGAAGGGACTGTACCGAGCAGTAGCTCAGAGGGCAGTCAATGGTACGGACGATGCAGACTCCCCCGCGACAGATCCCTACCCTTGTGGTCGACGACTCCCCCCGCGGTTTTGAAGGCGATCTGTGCTTTCCTACGGGAGAGCCCCAATCTGAAAGTGGTCGCCACGGCCAGAGACGGTCGAGAAGCGCTCGCTTTGGCGAAGTCCTTGCAGCCGGAGTTGGTCCTTCTGGATGTGCAGATGCCCGCGATGAATGGGATTGAGGCCCTCTCACATTTAGAGACTCACTGTCCCGCGAGTTGCGTGATTATGATTACAGCCTATGACACGCCCGAGCTGCGGCAGGCGTGCCTGAAGTGCGGAGCGCGTGGCTATATTCGCAAGCATGATCTGAGGCAGGAACTCCCTCCTTTACTCCGGCAGATTTTTGGGCCGTTTGATGCCTAGCCAACAGAGTTCAGGGTCTGACCTTCAGTTCAGGGTCTGAGCTTCAGGCCGCCGGTTCCTTCGCAGCATCCACACGAATTCACGCAGGGGCGGACGTCCCGTTTGCCCAAAGCGGAGCCAATCTCTGCAGAAATGCCGAGTGCCGCTTTGATCGCCCAGACCAGGCGCCCGGACCTACATGGATCTCTCCACGACATCAATTGGAGGCGGCGGTTTGCTCGACGAGAGTCGGCTGGCCTTCTGGCTCTCGCGGTAGAACCGCAATCACCGTGGTGCCTTTGCTCGAGGAGCGAATCTCCAGTTGTCCACCCAGTTTACGGAGGCGCTCGCGCATTCCCGCAATGCCAACACCAAGCCGGGTATGATCGATTTCCCGGTCCAGCATTTCGCGGACCAGCACCGCATCGTAGAGTTGAACGGGCGCGTGTGTGGCCACAGCGACCTTTTCGAATGCTACATGGTCATGACCCGCCGAACGGCAGCGGCCGCGCGCGATCTCTAATGCGTCGCCATCAAGATCGATGCAATGCACGTGTCCGTGGGGTCCGACCAACCGAGCGGCCATTAAGGTGTTCTGGAGTTGGGCTGCGGTATAGGCGAGGTTTCCTTCCGAGTGCGGACGAGCTTGTTTACGGAGAAAGAGAACCTTTGAGATATCGCAGGGCGTGCAGTGCGTCGGTCATCGCCAACCGCTCCTCCCCATTCCCGGCCTTACCGACCAAGACTTGCAGTCGGCTGAGGATCGCCGTTTCCGCCGCCCCGATGAATTTTGTCAGTTTGCCATGATCCGTCTCTAAGAGCGCGGCTTCGTAAGATGTTTGCCATTCGGGAAAACGAAGAGTAGATGGGATAGCATGCGAGTCTGCCATTGGGCGGCCTCCTGTCATCGACAGTTCTCCACAAGAGACCGTTGCCCCGGGGGGCGGAGAGATGTGTAGGACACCAACAGTTTACCACACTTGAGACAGTGCGGCATGATTTTGTTGCTGTTCGGAGCGACACTCTAATGGCGCTGAGAATTATCGAAGGGAGCGGCTCACACTGCCGCCGCGGAACCAAAACGCCCCCGGCGCAGACTCTGGAGAATACCGAGAGCGGGAGATTAATTAAAAAGAGATAGCACCTTTGAGAAATCGCAGGGCGTGCAGCGCGTCGTTCATCGCTAGTCGCTCTTTCTCATGGCCAGCCTTGCCAACCAAGACTTGCAGTCTGCTGAGAACGGCTGCTTCCGCCGCAGCGATGCATTCTTGTAGTTTGTCACAGTCGGTTTCTACGAGCGCGGCTTTGTATGGTCCTTGCCATTCAGGAAAATGGAACGTAGAAGGGGAAGGGTCCAAGTATGCCATTGCGAACACGCCTCCTTGCACCGTCAGTTCTGCACAAGACACCGTTGTGCAAGGGGGGGCGGACGGATGTGTAAGACCTTCAACAGCTTACCACTTTCTGGACCGTCTCAACATGATATTAGATATTAGTCTCTTCGCGCCCCTTCTTCGAGGCTTGCGGCGAACAGCATGATGCGCACGGTTGTGCCTCCGTTGCCGGACTCGATCTCGCAACGGCCTCCCAACTGCCGGACTCGTTCCCGCATGCCCCGCAGCCCCACGCCGGCAGCCCCGTTGGCGCCGTGCAAAACGCCCGGCGGGATCCCGCGTCCCTGGTCGGCAATCTCCAGCCTCAAATCGCCGCCCTCAAGCCCGAGCGTGATGTTTGCGGTCGAGCTCTGCGCGTGGCGGTGGATGTTGGCCAGCCCTTCCTGCACGATGCGGAAGATCGCCACTTCGGTCTCTCGCGGCAGCCCGCCGAGTCCATGCGACAACTGCAGGCTTACCTGGATTCCGCTGCGCGTGCTGAATCCTTCCACATACGTTTGCAGCGCCAACTCCAGCCCCACATCGTCCAGCAGCGGCGGGTGGAGCAGATAGGAGACGGTGCGGATCTCATCCATGCACCGCTGCACTAATTCTTTAGCCTCGCTGAGCTTGTGCTGGACCCTGGGATCAGGCGTCGGCAGGATCTTACTGATTGCGGCCAGATCCATGTTCAACGCGATCAGACTCTGGGTGGTCCCGTCGTGCAGTTCGCGGGCGATGCGACGGCGCTCTTCGTCCTGCAAATGCATCAGGCGGTTGGAGAGCTTCTGCAGTTCGGAGGTACGCTCTTGGACGCGCACTTCCAGTTCATCGTGGGAGTGGCGCAGCTCTTCCTTGGCGCGCACTTCCTCGGTAATGTCGCGCAAGATTCCCGTGAATATTTTCTCACCGTCAATGTCAATCCGCGAAATGGATGCTACGAGGGGGAACTCTGTGCCATCCTTGCGCAGGCCGAAGACCGGCTGGCGCTCCGACATGATTAGAGTCTGTTGCGGAGACTCCGCGAATCTGCTGAGGTGCTCGCGATGGATTTCACGAAACCTTTCCGGTATGAGGATGTCCAGGCTTTGGCCCAAAATATCTCTCTGCGAGTATCCGAACGTCTTCTCGGCCCCCTGGTTGAACAGGGTGATTTGCATTTGCCGGTCCACCGAGACCACGGCATCGGCGGAGATTTCCAGTATTCTGGCAAAGCGCGTCTGCGATGCCCGCAGGGCTGCTTCCGCCCGTCGCTGTTCTTCCAACCCGACCGCCAGTCTCTGGTTGGCGCTCTGCAAGCGGGAAGACTTGTTCGCGGCCTTCTGGGCAAAATAGACAATCGACGTCAGCATTAGGCCCAGGATTGCGCTCACCCCGAGCATGCTGGAAAGGTGAGTTTGAGTTCCCATTTCGCCGAGCGTTTCCGGACTGGGCCAAACGAATAGCTCCCAGGTATCACCCGGTAGTGGGAGGGCGATCGATTCTCCCCACTGCCTCTCATTTTGAGGTTGAGGGGTGCTGCGCTCCAGCCGATAGATTTCCGCTCCCCCTTCGCGGGTGGTGATGGAATACCCCAGCGCGGCGACGTCGCTTAGCATATCGTCGAGCGTCTGCTTTACGTCTGCCAGAGCGACCACAAAACCCTGGACCTGCTGATTTCGATGGATGGGAACCACGGTGGCGTATCGCGCGCGCCCCTGGCTGGTCAGGAAAGGGCGGCTCGTGACCGGCTTGTCGGTCGCGGACGCCTCTTGAAACAGTTGGTCCCGCACTTCATTGGAAAGCAGGGGCTCATTGGCTTCGCCCGGCGCTCGCACCGGCCAGCGCTCATCGTAGGTGGGTTGCACCCATTCCACCGCAACACAGCCGGGATGATGTTCAAGGTAGAGTTGAGCGTTGCCTTTCCATTCCGGGTAGGTGGGGCCTTTCGGAAATTCCCAAAGCTTTGCCAGGCGGACCAGGTCGTGGATCCACGCCCGCGTGTCCCTGGCGAGATCTTCGCGTACCGCCAGCGCCGCCAATCGCGCCATCCGGTGGATATGGTTGGACTCTGCAGTTCTCCCGATCTGCCAAACAACCAGTGTGACGGCGAGGCTCAGCAAAGCCGCGACAACTACCGGCCAGGGGCGGCTGGAGCGCTCCGAATTCAGGTCTTGCTCGGCCACGGCTGGTGGCTCCTCACGGAACGAAGTCGGGGTTCGCGACCGTTACAATGGGGGATGTTTCGCAGGGGCGTGAAGCATCGCCTCCGTGGACTCATCATTGCGGTCAGCAAAAAGCCTCCATTTTCGAGGAGGCTCATTCGGGGGGGGGAGTTCAAAACATCTCTTGCTTGCAAGTCTAACTTCTCACATCCCTCGTTTCCGTTTGTCACGGATTTGTCAATTGTTTGTGGAATTTCCGCACTGGCGGAGCACGCAAGTTGGCTCAAAGTGCGGAACATAATTCGCATGAAGCTCACGTAAAGGCTAAAAAGGTGTCTGGCTCACACCCGGAACAGGGTCTAGCACTCGTCGCGTCAGGGGGAAGCCCGAGAACAGGCACGGCGCGTTGCGAGTTTTGAATTTTTGAACTACGCGTAACTCGAACGGTACTTTATCACGCTCCATTGTGACTTCCAGTGACTTGGACGTCAACCGGCTGTGCGCTTCGTCACCTTTGCTTGTGACTTGTGACCCCGCCTCACACTAGGCCGTTTCCCGCCTACTTCTCCAGCCCGCCTGCGGTACCCGCCAGAGGAACCAGCTTCTCTGAAGCTCCATTTCTTCCGGCAGCAACAGTTTTGAGTTGAAACCAGCGGCAAAAGGGACAATAATGGCCGCAGTGGGGGTGCCTGGGATACCGGTCATGTCTCGCCTCGGGAATATGCCTTGGCCAGCAAGGCCGCCGGTATTTGGACGGGCGCAATCTTCTCAGAACACTGACGTCGCTCGGAGCCCAAAGGCTGTGGGGGGGGGTCTTGCCTATCCGCATTATGCTCGCCGATGACCATGTCATCGTCCGGCAGGGATTACGATACATTCTAGAGGAGGAAGGTTTCCAGGTCGTTGGGGAGGCCTCCAACGGGCAGGAAGCAATCCGTTTAGCCGAACAGCTTTGCCCGGAAGTAGCCGTACTCGATGTTGGCATGCCCCTTCTCAACGGCATTGATGCGACCAAAGAGATCGTCAAGGCCAGCCCCAGGACCAAGACGATCCTGCTCACCATGCACAGCGAAAATCACTTTGTGCTGAACAGCCTGCGAGCCGGCGCCCGCGGCTACCTGCTCAAGGAGCGGGCGGCCGAAGACCTGGTGCAAGCCGTTGCCGAAGTAATCCGGGGAGGGATTTATCTGAGCCCCTCCATCTCCCGGACCGTGGTGCAAGCTTACCTCACGTCAACCGAACTGAATCCCGATCCGCTCAGTGTCCGCGAGCGGCAAGTGTTGCAACTGGTGGCCGAGGGGAACACCTCCAAGGACGTGGCTACGATTCTGGGGATCAGCGTGAAAACCGCGGAATCCCACCGCAATCACATCATGGACAAACTGAATATTCACGATGTCGCCGGGCTCGTCCGCTATGCCATCCGCAACGGTCTGATCGAAAGCTGAAAATCGTGTCGGGTCCTGGAATTAATGTACCCGTGCCCTCGGTTTCGAGGACGACGAGTGGCCGGAGGTTGCCCGGCTGTCCGCGAATTAAACAGGCGCTGGAATTACAGCGCATGCCTTCCGTTTCCACTGAGCGCGAGCGCTGGAACCAGAAATATCGGGAGAAACCTGGCGCGTGGCTGGAACCCGATCCGTTCCTGGCTTGGGCATTTTCACAATGGTGCCGGGAACAGGACTTGAACCTGCACGCCTTTTGGGCACTGGCTCCTAAGACCAGCGCGTCTGCCAATTCCGCCATCCCGGCTTGAATCTCTTGCGCCGTTTCCAGTATAGCTTCTCGCGACTACACCGAGCGATCTCCGATGGCTCTCAGCAGTCGCTGACGGGGCGTCCTACTGCAGCGGCGGGACGTTGGTGTCGCAGGTTGTCAATGAAGCTGTCCCGACGCGAAGCACACCGTCCGCGAACGTGCAGAAGTAGCGTACACCCGTCTGATTCGGCGTCTGAGGATCGGCTCGAAATTGATAGGTGGATACCGGATTGCCGCTGGTGCCTGATATCACGAATAAATAACCGCTCTTCACGCCCGAGGCCAGCTGCGTGTCGATCAAGCAAGCGCCAGCCGATGTAGGTGGATTGCAATTCATGCCGGAAAGCGCGGCCAGAGTGGCGGCGTAGCCCACGTTCGGGTAGGTGGAGGCGTAAGAGATCTGAGCGGTGTTCAGTGTTTTCAGCGCTTCCACTGCGGCAGCTTCATTGGCTGAGATCTTGGCGCGCATCAGGTTGGGGATGGCAATGGCGGCAATGATCAGGATGATGGCTACGACGATCAGCAGCTCGATGAGTGAGAAACCTGTTTGATGGCGCGTTTTCATGTAGCGCTCCTGGGTCGGCCGGTGTGGCGTTTCCTGCGGTACTGATGTCAGTTTATCCCAGAAATGGGCGGCACAGCAGCGGCTTTACAAGGAGAACGCACAGAAGCGCGGGAGTTGCGTGAAACTGTGCAAGGGCTTGCAGATTTTCCGGTTTCGCAATCAGATTTTTTCGAGCTTCTCGTAGACGACCATGCCGCCGTCGCCGCGGCGCAGATCGCCGGGGTGATACTGGGGAATCGGGAACTCCGATTGCTTGAACACCATCGGAGCGGTCTTTTTGTCGACCAGTCCGAGCGCGACAGCTACGCCGTAAACGATCGCCTCCGGGCGCGGGGGACAGCCCGGAATGTAGTAATTAACCGGGAGGATCTTCTCGACGGGACCAAGCACGGAGTAACTGTCGAACCAGATGCCCCCGCCACACGCACAGGAGCCGATGGCGAACACGAGTTTCGGCGCCGGCATGGCTTCATACGCGCGTTTGAGCGCGAGGGCGGTGGAGCGCATGGCCGGGCCCTGGCAAAGCATGACATCCGCGTGGCGCGGCGAGCCGACCAGTTTGATGCCAAAGCGCTCGACGTCGTAATACGGCGTGAGGACGTTGAGCACTTCGATATCGCAGCCGTTGCAGCCTCCGCTGTTCGCGTGATAGACCCAAAGCGACCGGCCGAACATTTTTTGGCAAAGGTTTTTCAGCATATTCAGTCCAACTCGATCTCGATGTCAGCGACGGCTGGTTCACCTTCCAGGAACGCATGTGCGCGGTAGACCCAGCGTTCGCTTTGCAGATCGTCGGAGCGATAGCCCTTCAGCTTCAGTTCGTCCAGCGCGGCCGCGCCCTTGAAGCAGCGTCCGCAGCGCTGGCAGGTGCTCATGAACAGTTCCAGTTTCTGTCCGAGATCGGCGATCTGGTTGGTGGCGTTCTCGAATTCCAGGCTCATGATGATGGCCTTCTCGGGGCAGACGTCGGCGCAACGGCCGCAATAGGTACAGCGGCGGCCGAGGTATTGCAGGACGCGGACTTCCTGGCAGACGTCGTAGACGAGGATTTCGCGCGCCGGGCAGTTGTTCGCGCAGCCGGCGCAGCCTATGCACTTGGTGGCGTCGAAGATCGGGCGGCCGCGGAATTGTTCCGGCAGCGGTTGCGACTGCGCGGGATAGGGCAGCGTGACCCGTCCGGCTTTCAGGCAGATCAGCGTTTCTTCGAGTTTGCTCAACAGCGACATGCGCGATGTTTGCTTTTGCCCGGTCCACGCGGCTGTCTTTCTTGCAAGTTCCGAGGGCGGCGGGGCGCCCTCGGGACAGCCGGCAAGTTGCCGGCGCTACATTCAATGCCCATAGCACGCCAATACCAGCCCTACCAGCGCGACCGCGAACAAGCCCGCAAAAAAGCGCAGCGCTTGATCGATGCGGTAGCGCGCGTGCGTGGCTGCTACCAGCGTGACTAACAGCACCAGCACCAGAACTTTTGCCCAGAACAGCAGCCAGCCGAACGGGAACACCAGCGTTGAGCCCCAGGGCACAAACAGCGATACGAACAGCCCGCTGTAGATGACCAGCTTTGCCATTTGCGAATACTTGAACAGCGCCAGCTTGGGGCCGGAGTATTCCATGAGCGGGCCTTCCATGAGTTCGGTTTCCGCTTCTGCAGTGTCGAAGGGCACGCGCTGGACAAATGCCTGAAACGACAGCAGAATCACGCCCAGCATGATCAATCCCGACCAGGGCACGCCGCCCGCGGAGTAAACCGAGCCGTGCAGCACGGTATCCAGCCGGAACGACCCGGTGTGCACTGCGCCGACGATCAGGGCAATGGCAAACAAAGGCTCGAGCGCGATCATGCTCATCATCTCGCGGCTGATTCCGACCAGCGAGTAGGTGGAGCCGGCGGCCAGGCCCGCCAACAGTGTGCAGACGCCGCACAGGGTCAGCAGGTAGATTAGTAGGACCACGTCTCCAGCGCGATTCATCGGGGCTGAAAAGCCCATGGGTACCAGGCACGCCACCGTCAGCACCGTGGCTAGCGAGAGATAGGCGGCGAAGCGCTGCATGGCGGGTGTTTGGCCCGACTCAATGTCTTCCTTGCCCAGCAGTTTCAGCAGGTCGAAGTAGGGCTGCGGCAGCGGCGGACCTTGGCGGGATTGCACGCGCGCCGTCACCTTGCGCAGCACTCCCTGGCAGAGCGGGGCGACGAGCAACACGATGCCGATGTTCAGGATGCCCGCGACGATCATCCAACTCAGGCTGCCACTCATAAACGTCCATCCCCCCACTCACATGTCATCCTGAGCAAAGCGAAGGACCTATGGACTCTTCGGCGGATGCTCGACGGCAGCAGAATACATAGATCCTTCGCTCCGCTCAGGATGACAATCAGTTGAGAGTAGGCTTTCAACGATTACAGCTCCTTCTTCTGCGTTAACGTCATCAACTCCTGTTGCGACCACATTTTCTTCTCGCCCGAGCGAAGGTCGATCGTCTCCAGGCGGTCGGTGCAGGAAAAACATGGGTCAATGCTGCCCAACGAAATCGTCATGTCGGCGATCTGCTGATCTTTAATCATCGCCGGTATGCCCTGCAGGTTCTGATACGTTGGCGCGCGCACTCGCCAACGGCGGGGACGGTTATTCTCTCCGGTGATGACGAAGTGATGGGCCTCGCCGCGCGGGGCTTCGACCGACGACAGTCCCATGCGTCCCACGGGCAGTTCGTCTTTGATTTCAAGTTGCAGGGGGCCTTCTTCCATTTTGTCGAGGCACTGGCGCATGATCTTGATGGATTCGAATACTTCGTGCATGCGCACCACCAGGCGGGCCCACACGTCGCCGCCTTGCGCCGTAATGACGTCGAAGTCCACGCGGTCATAGGCGGCATAGGGAAGGTCGCGGCGGCAATCGATGTCGACTCCAGCCGCGCGCGCCACCGGGCCGACCAGTCCGGCGCTCTTGACCAGAACTTTGTCGGCCACTCCTACATCCCGGGTGCGCTTCTGAATGTTCCGGTCGTTGCTGACAGCGCCGACGACGGCGCGCCATTCGGACTCGAGTTTGTCGAGCACGGCGCGCAGTTCGGCCTTGAGTTCGTCGGTAATGTCGCGTCGCACTCCGCCGATGACGCAGAGAGCATAAGTCTTGCGGTTGCCGCTGATCTTTTCGGCGATCCACATGATGGGTTCGCGGATGCGGAAACTCTGCATAAAGAGCGTGTCGAACCCCACGATGTGACAGGCCAGCCCGGTCCACAGCAGGTGGCTGTGCAGGCGCTCGAGTTCCAGCATGATGGTGCGAATGTACTCGGCGCGGGGCGGCGCCTTGAGCACGGCGGCGTCTTCGACGGCCTGCACATACGCAACGTTGTGGACACAACCGCAGATGCCGCAGATGCGCTCGGCCAGCATCGGGATGTCGTTGTAGCTCATCACCGATTCGGCCAGCTTCTCGATGCCGCGATGCACCATGAAGCCGCGATACTCGCAGCCGCGCACCATCTCTCCTTCGACATAAAGACGGAAGTGGGCGGGTTCGTCGAGCGTGGGATGGAAGGGGCCGAACGGCACCACCATGCAGCCCTCGGGAGGCTCGTCGAACTTGAACTCGCGTTCCTCGTCGTAGCCCTCGGGCACCTCGTTCCAGGGCACGTCCTTGCGCAGCGGATGCTTGCCTTCCGGCCAGCCGTCGGGCAGCACCAGTCTCTTTGGATAACTGTGGCCTACCGGCTCGATGCCGAGCAGGTCGCGCATCTCGCGCTCCGCCCAACTGGCCGCGGGCACCATCGCGGTGATGCTGTCAATCTTCAGATCGTCTGGTGGAAGTTGCGTGAGCACGCTGCAGAGCAGGTGGTCTTTGTCGAAGGCGAAGTTGTGCGCGACCAAAAACGTGCCGGAGAAGGGCCGGTCGTCGCTACCAATGCTGGCCACATAGCGAGCGTCGAGTTCCCGAAAGATGTGCTGGCAGACGTACTTCACGGCAGAGCGGTCCACAAACACGTACAGGCGGCTATCGCTGGGCAGATCGGCGCGCTGGATGAGGGGCCCAAATCGCGCCTTGAACTGCTCGAACATTTGGCGGGCGATCATGAGAGTTCCTTCATGACCGGCGTTTTGTCCGGATGTGGATGCGGCGCGCCGCCGAGCCAGCCGAAGTAACGTTTGACCTCGCCGTAAAAGTTGTGGGCGACGTAGCGATGGCAGTCCGCCTCGCGCACGTAGCCGCACAGCCAGGGCTCGGCGGCACGACGCGACGCGCTGCCGAGTTTCGAGATGCCGTACACAGCCAGGAACATGAGACCCAACACCGCGGCCAGCGCGACCGGCGCAAACACGGCAGCGGAAGGAGCTTGGGTGAGCCCGGTCAGAGGATTGCTGACCATGGGTGAGGCATTCGCAAGCGTCGTGCCCAACCCGCCGCGGCTGGCTTCGACCGCGTGCTGCATAAGGCGGAATCCGATCGCTGGCACGACGCCCAGCAGCACGCAGAAAAATGCCAGCACTACCTGCGGCAGTTGCATTATCCACGCGACTTCCAGGTGACCGTTCATTGCCGCCGCCTGTGACTTGACCAGTGCGCTCGTGCGCGAGAGGAAACTTACGCCGAAGAACTTAATGAATGAGGCCAGCGTGAGGGCACTGGTCAGGATGGCGATCACCGCGCAGACCACGAGGTAGTGAGCCGATCCGCTGCCCTGGATTGCCGCCACGTAAATGCTCCACTTGCTGACGAAGCCGTTGAACAACGGCACGCCCGAGATCGAGAACGAGGCGATGAGCGCAGTCACGGCTGTCAGCGGCATGTATTTCATCATCCCGCCCATCCGGTTCAGGTCCTGTGTCCCGGTCGCGTGCAGCATGGAGCCGGCGTTGAGAAACAGCAGTCCCTTGAACAAGCCGTGATTCAGGACGTGAAACAGCGCTCCGAAGAAAGCGATGGTGGCCAGCGCCGCCGTGGCAGGAGTGTTCACTGCCAGCAGGGCCATGCATGTGCCGGTGCCGAGCAGGATGTAGCCGATCTGTCCGATGCTGTGGAAGGCGAGCAGGCGCTTGGATTGTTCCTGCTTCAGAGCCTGCATGGTGCCGGTGAACAACGTGATTGTGCCCAACACGGCGACCAGCATGCCCCAGCGCGCGAGCGGATAGTCCGCCTGTGCGCTGATCGGTACCAGCCACAGGAAGTAGCGCATCAGGCCATAGACGCCGGTCTTGATCATCACTCCCGAAAGCATTGCGCTGACCGGAGAAGGAGCGGCGGGATGCGCATCCGGCAACCACACCTGGCCGAACGGCCACATTCCCATCTTGATTCCAAAGCCGATCAGGAATAGCGCAAAGGCGAAGGCCGCCGCGATTGGCTGATCACGCAACAGCAGCGGCAAGTTCGCGCTCACTGTGTCGAAGTCATACATCAGGCTCGTGCTGCCGCGCGCGGCGGCGCCGGCTACGGCCAGTATCTCGGCTCCGACCATGGTCGCGATGCAGGCAATCTGCATCATGAGCAGATATTTGTTGGCCGCCCTGACGTTTTGCCGTTTCCGGTTTTCAAAGCGAATCAGCGCATATCCTGGCAAGGTCATGAGCTGCCAGAAAATGAAGAAGAACCACATCATGTCGGTCGTGCTTAGCAGGCCGTACATGGCGGCTAGGAAAAGCAGGAAGTACGGGTAGTAACGCGCTACGCTGTAATCCTGGTAGTGCCGCATATAAATGATGGAGTAGAACGCGGACGGCACGGCAATCGCGCCCGCCAGCA
>WNGE01003792.1_pt1 | contig 18222 bp, 20 predicted proteins | sample 5400651 | NCBI WGS metagenome assembly WNGE01 (sample SAMN13153370, study PRJNA577476) | soil metagenome | isolation source: 60 cm soil or saprolite under grassland replicate 2 | place: USA:California | collected 2016-06-15
TGGAGAACGCGCTCCGCTCGGCGCTCGCCGCGCGGGTGCGGCTGGTCGGGACCGAGCGCGCGGGCCGGATCGAGATCGCCTACACCTCGCGCGAAGAGCTGGACCGCCTGGCCGAGCTCATCGCCGGCGCGCGCAGCTAGGGGCCTGTCGGAGTAACCGGGCACGACGCCCTTGACCAATCGCCGACCGCTCGGTGTTCCGCTTCGAGCGCGGGCTTGGCCCGCGCAGCTTCCGGATTGCTCGCCTCGGACGGCGGGGCCCCAGCCCCGCGACGTCCTGCGGCTCGTACTGCGTCCTGGGGGGAGGCTTCGGAAGGGGGGCGAAGCCCCCCTCCGAGTTCCCTAGCCCTGGTAGACTCCGGACATGGCGGAGCGTGTCGTCGTCGGAATGAGCGGCGGGGTGGATTCCTCCGTCGCCGCGGCCCTGCTCGTCGAGCAGGGCCACGAGGTGGTGGGCATCACGCTGCGGGTGTGGCCGTGGCGCGAGCCCGAGGACGGCGCCGCGCGGTTCGGGAGCTGCTGCTCGCCCGAGACGGTGGACGACGCGCGCCAGGTCGCGCGCCGGCTGGGCATCCCGTACTACCTGCTCAACAGCGAGCGCGAGTTCGACGGGACCGTCATCGAGAACTTCGCCCGCGAGTATGCGGCGGGCCGGACGCCGGTGCCGTGCGTGGTCTGCAATCAGGAGGTGAAGTTCGGCTCGCTACTCGCGCATGGGGCGCGAGCGCGGTGGCGACCGGCCATTACGCGCGAATCACGCGGGACGAGAGCTCGGGCCGGTACTTGCTCTGGCGCGGACGCGATCGCCACAAGGATCAGTCGGACTTCCTGTGGCCGCTGACGCAGGCCCAGCTCGAGGCGGCGCGGTTTCCGGTGGGTGAGCTCACGAAGGATGCGGTGAGGGCCAAGGCCCGCGCGCTCGGCCTGGTCACCGCGGACAAGCCCGAGAGCCAGGAGATCTGTTTCATTCCCGACGACGACTACCGCCGGTTTCTCCGGGGGCGAGTGCCGCACGCCTTTCGTCCGGGGCCGATCGTGGACCGCCAGGGGACGGTCCTCGGGGAGCACCAGGGGATCGCCGGCTACACCGTCGGCCAGCGCCGCGGGCTGGGTCTCTCGGGCGGCCGCGCCCTCTACGTGACCGCGCTCGACCCGGAACGAAACGCGGTCGTCGTCGGCGCCGGTGCGGAAGTCGAGGTGGATCGTCTCTGGGCCGAGCGGGTGAACCTGATCTCACCGGCGAGCCTCGAGGGGCCGGTCGCGGTCACCGCCAAGATCCGGCACGGTCATTCGCCGGCCGCGGCCACGATCCGGGCGGCCGCGGGCGCCGGCGCAGGACCCGCGCGGGTCGAGGTGCGCTTCGAGACGCCGCAGCGTGGCGTGGCCCCGGGCCAGTCCGTCGTCTTCTACCAGGGCGACCTCGTCGTGGGCGGGGGCGTGATCATGCGCGGGCGCCCCGAAGGCCCTTGACAGTTTTCGAGGGCGCGTGATACTTCTGTAGCGGTTGTTCTTTCTTTCACAAAATAGGGTTTTCGCCGGAGATTTCACCATGAGCCGGGTTCTTGCCATCGCTCTCCTCCTGCTCGTTGCGGTCCCGTGCGCGGCCTTCGCGCGCGAAGGCGAGGCGGGCTTCATCAACCTCGACTGGACGCTGGGCCTCCAAATCCTCAACTTCGCCCTGCTGCTCGGTGTGCTCTGGCGGTTCCTCTACCGGCCGCTGCTCGCCAAGATGGAGGAGCGCTCGCAGGCCATCCGCAAGTCCCTCGAGGAAGCCCAGGCCGCGCGGGCCGAGGCACAGCGCGAGCGGGAGGAGCATGCGGCCAGGATCCGGGCGGCGCACGCCGAGGCGCAGGCCATCCGGGCGGCGGCGCTCACGGAGGCCGCCGAGGAGCAGCGCCGACTGGTAGAAGGCGCGCGCGCGGAAGCGGCCCGGCTGGTGGAGTCGGCCAAGGCCGAGCTGGAGCAGGACGTGCGGCGGGCGAGGCAGCAATTGCGCCGGGAGGTGAGCGATCTCGCGATCGGCGTGGCCGAGCGGCTGATCAAGAAGAGTCTGCGCGACGAGGATCACCGGCGCATCGTCGAGGACGCCATCGCGCACGTGCAGAATGTGAACTGAGATGCGCGCCCGCGAGGTCACGGCCAGACGCTATGCCAAGGCCCTCTTCGCGGCGGCGCGGGAGGCGGGGCCGGCGGCCGCGGCGGGCGCGGAGCTGGAGGCGTTCCAGCAGGCCCTCGCCGCGCATCCGGAGGCGCGCGACGTGCTCTCGCGGCCCTGGATCAAGGCGGCCGACCGCCGCGCCATCGCCGCGTCGATCGCGGAGACGAGCGGCGCGGGCCGGCTGGTCCGGGACTTCGCCGCGCTCGTGGGTGAGCGCGGCCGCATGGACCATCTCCCGGAGATCGTCGCCGCGTACCGGGGGCTCGTCGACGAGGACCTCGGCCAGGCGCGCGCCCGGGTGCGCACGGCGGTGGCGCTCCTGCCCGAGGACACGCGGCGGCTCGCCAGCCGGCTCGAGCAGATCCTGGGCAAGCGCGTCATCCTGGAAGAGCACGTGGACCACACGCTGCTGGGCGGGTTCATCGCCCAGGTCGGCAGCCTCATCCTGGACGGTAGCCTCGACGGGCAGCTCGAGCGGATGCGCGAGCGGCTGGCAGGGGGATAGCACATGATCAAGGCGGAAGAGATCAGCGAGATCATCAAGCGCCAGCTGCAGGGCTACGAGGCCGAGATCGACCTCAAGGAAGCCGGGCGCGTGATCGAGGTCGGCGACGGCATCGCGCGCATCTACGGCCTCGACAAGGCCCTCGCCGGCGAGCTCCTCGAGTTTCCGGGCGGCGTGTACGGGCTCGTGTTGAACCTCGAGGCCGACAATGTCGGCGCCGTGCTACTCGGCGCCGACACCCAGATCAAGGAAGGCGACCTGGTGACGCGGACCAAGCGCATCGCCCAGGTGCCGGTGGGCGAGGCCATGATCAGCCGCGTCGTGAACGCCCTCGGGCAGCCGGTCGACGGCAAGGGCCCGATCAACGCCAAGGAGTCCCGTGCCATCGAGCGCTACGCGCCCGGCGTGGTGGACCGGCGCTCCGTGAAGGAGCCGCTCCAGACGGGGCTCAAGGCCATCGACGCCATGATCCCCATCGGCCGCGGGCAGCGGGAGCTGATCATCGGCGACCGGCAGACGGGCAAGACCGCCATCGGCGTGGACACCATCATCAACCAGAAGGGGCAGGGGGTGTACTGCTTCTACGTGGCCATCGGGCAGAAGCGCTCCACGGTGGCCCAGGTGGTCAAGGTGCTGGAAGACACGGGCGCCATGGCGTACACGACCGTGGTCTTGGCCTCGGCCTCGGAGTCGGCGCCGCTGCAGTACATCGCGCCGTACGCGGGCTGCGCCATGGCCGAGTACTTCCGCGACTCCGGCCGCCACGCCCTCTGCGTCTACGACGACCTCTCCAAGCACGCGCAGGCCTATCGCCAGCTCTCGCTCCTGCTGCGCCGCCCGCCGGGGCGGGAGGCCTATCCGGGCGACGTGTTCTACCTGCACTCGCGCCTCCTTGAGCGAGCGGCCAAGCTCAACGACGAGCTGGGCGGGGGATCGCTCACCGCGCTGCCGATCATCGAGACCCAGCTCGGCGACGTCGCGGCCTATATCCCGACCAACGTCATCTCCATCACCGACGGCCAGATCTACCTCGAGGGGGATCTCTTCTTCTCCGGCATCCGGCCGGCGGTCAACGTGGGGCTCTCGGTCTCGCGGGTGGGGGGCTCGGCGCAGATCAGGGCGATGCGCCAGATCGCGGGCAAGCTCCGCCTGGACCTCGCCCAGTACCGCGAGCTGGCGGCCTTCGCCCAGTTCGGCTCGGACCTCGACCGGGCCACCCAGCAGCAGCTGGCGCGCGGCCAGCGCATGGTGGAGATCCTCAAGCAACGCCAGTACGTCCCCCAGACGGTGGAGCGTCAGATCGCCATCATCTTCGCGGGGACCCAGGGCCTGCTCGACGATCTCCCGGTGGACCAGGTCCAGCCCTTCGAGGAGTTCCTGCAATCGTTCATGGACCGCCGGTACGCCCAGCTCCTGGCCGACATCGCGAGCAAGAAGGAGCTCGCCGATGAGCTGCGCGAAGCCCTGACGAAGGCCATCACCGACGCCAAGGCGGAGTTCGTGATGAGCCGGGGCATCAAGGCCGCCTGAGCGCCGGCATGGCCACGCTGAGGGACATCCGCCGGCGGATCCGCTCCGTCGAGTCCACCCAGAAGATCACCCGCGCCATGAAGCTCGTGGCGGCGGCCAAGCTGCGGCGCGCGCAGGAGCGGATCGTGGCGGCGCGCCCCTACGCCGTCAAGATGAGCGAGCTGATGGCCAACCTGGTCGTCCGCGCCGAGGCCGAGCGTCACGCGCTGCTCGCCCGCCGCGCCGGCGGGCGACAGCGTCTGGTCGTCATCACCGCCGACAAGGGGCTGTGCGGCGCCTTCAACTCGAACATCCTCCGCGCCTCGCTCCAGTTCCTACGCGCGGCCGGCGACGCGGATCTGACCCTGGTCGTGGTGGGCAAGAAGGCGCGCGACTTCTATCGCCGGCGACACTGGACGGTGAAGTCGGAGATGCTGGGCTTCTTCGACCGCCTCGCCTATTCCCACGCCCAGGAGCTGGCCGGCCAGCTCATGGCGGCCTACCTCGGCGAGGAGGTGGACGAGGTCCACCTCATGTACAACGAGTTCCGCTCGGTGGCCGTCCAGCGGGTCACGCGCGAGCAGCTCCTGCCCATCGAGCCCGGGACCGGCGCGGCCGCCACCACGGACTACCTCTACGAGCCGGGCCCGGACGCCATCCTGGCCTCGCTGCTGCCGCGTCACGTGACGACGCAGGTGTTCCGGGCGCTGATGGAATCCGTGGCGGGCGAGTACGGGGCGCGCATGACCGCCATGGAGGCGGCCACCAAGAACGCGAAGGAGATGATCGACGTGCTGACCATCCAGTACAACAAGGCGCGCCAGGAGCGCATCACCAAGGAGCTGCTGGACATCGTCGGCGGGGCGGAGGCCCTGCGACAGGCCGTGGAAGCGTAGCCAACGAGGAGCCGCGCATGAGCACAGGCAAGATCGTTCAGGTCATCGGGCCGGTGGTGGACGTGGAGTTCGAGCCGGGGCAGCTCCCGGCGATCTACAACGCCCTCGAGGTGCCGGGAGCCGGGAGCACCGACATCTTCGCGTACTCCGCCAAGCTGGTCCTCGAGGTCTCCCAGCATCTGGGGGAGAGCCAGGTGCGCGCGGTGGCGATGGCGGCCACCGACGGGCTCACGCGCGGGATGCCCGTCGTGGACACCGGGCAGCCCATCACGATCCCGGTGGGAAAGGAAACCCTGGGCCGCATCATCAACATCACGGGCGAGCCGGTTGACAAGGGCGGACCGATCAAGGCCGGCAAGTCCTACCCGATCCACCGGCCGGCGCCGGCCTTCGACCAGCAATCGACCAAGGTCGAGATGTTCGAGACCGGCATCAAGGTGGTGGACCTGCTGGAGCCCTACACCAGGGGCGGGAAGACCGGGCTGTTCGGTGGGGCGGGCGTCGGGAAGACCGTGCTGATCATGGAGCTGATCAACAACATCGCCAAGCAGCACGGGGGCATCTCCGTCTTCGCCGGGGTGGGGGAGCGGACGCGCGAGGGCAATGACCTCTGGCACGAGATGAAGGAGTCGGGCGTCATCGAGAAGACCGCGCTCATCTTCGGCCAGATGACGGAGCCACCGGGCTCCCGGCTTCGCGTCGGGCTCACCGGCGTGACGGCGGCCGAGTACTTCCGTGACGAGGAGGGGCAGGACGTGCTGCTCTTCATCGACAACATCTTCCGCTTCACCCAGGCGGGCTCGGAGGTCTCGGCGCTCCTGGGGCGCATGCCCTCGGCGGTGGGCTATCAACCGACCCTCGGTACCGAGATGGGCGCGCTCCAGGAACGGATCACGTCGACCAAGAAGGGCTCCATCACCTCCGTGCAGGCCATCTACGTCCCTGCCGACGACATCACCGACCCGGCGCCCGCCACGGCCTTCGCCCACCTGGACGCCACCACCGTGCTGTCGCGCCAGCTCACCGAGCTCGGGATCTATCCCGCGGTGGACCCGCTGGCCTCGACCTCCCGCATCCTGGACCCCGTGATCCTCGGCCAGGAGCACTACCAGACCGCCCGGGCCGTGCAGCTGACGCTCCAGCGCTACAAGGACCTCCAGGACATCATCGCCATCCTCGGGATGGAGGAGCTGTCCGACGAGGACAAGCTCATCGTCGCCCGCGCGCGCAAGGTCCAGCGGTTCCTGTCCCAGCCCTTCCACGTCGCCGAGGTCTTCACCGGCCAGCCGGGCCGGTACGTGAAGCTCCAGGACACCCTCCGGGGGTTCAAGGAGCTGGTCGAAGGCAAGCACGACGAGCTCCCGGAGCAGGCCTTCTACATGGTGGGCGGGATCGACGAGGTCCAGGAGAAGGCGCGGAAGATGCGCGAGGTGCGCTGATGCGGTTCGAGCTGGCGACGCCGACGCGCCTCGTGGTCTCGAGCGAGGTGGACGAGGTGGTCGCCCCCGGCACGGAAGGGTACTTCGGGGTGCTCCCCGGCCATGCGGCCTTCCTCACGACTCTCGGCGCCGGGGAGCTGACCTACCGCCAGGGCAGGGAAGAGCAGCACCTCGCCGTGATCGGCGGCTTCGCCGAGGTGAGCGGTGAGCGCGTGATCGTCCTCGCCGAGGGCGCCGAGCGGCCGGAGGAGATCGACCGGGAGCGTGCCGAGCGCGCCAAGGAACGAGCCGAGCAGCGACTGGCGGGGAAGAGCCCGACGACGCCATCCGAGGAGATCGATTACACACGCGCGCTGGCGGCCCTGACCCGGGCCCTCACGCGGCTCCAGGTCGCGAGCCACACCTAAACTCGGAGGGGCTTTCCAGGAGGTCCTTCCGCAGAGCCGGCGCATCGCCGTCTCCGACCACGCGCCCGTAGTGGTCCCCGTGAAGCCGAGTTTGGCGCGTGAGCCTCCTTCAGGATCTCGTCTCCGGTTGCTGCTCAGTCCTCTGAGCACTGACGAACCTCCACTGCACAATTCCCAGGGCACCCGCGCTTCTCAAGTTATTGATTCTACAAGCCTTAGCGGTTGGCACCATGCTTGCCGTATATACGGCCATGACGACAATCCTGGTGGCGGATGACGAGGTTGCGATCGTCGAGCTGGTCCGATTCACGCTGGAGGACGACCATGTCCAGGTCGTCGGGGCCTTCGACGGGGTGACGGCCCTCGAGCTGGCCAGGGCGGTGCCGCCCGATCTGGTCCTCCTGGACGTCCAGATGCCGCATCTCGGCGGGCTGGAGGTCTGCCGGCGGCTGCGCCAAGCACCCGAATGCGCCCATACCCGGATCGTGATGCTGAGCGCCGCCGCCCAGGAAGAAGACCGGGTGCGGGGCCTGGCGGCGGGGGCCGACGAGTATCTCACCAAACCCTTCTCCCCTCTGGCGCTGCTCACGCTCGTGCGCTCGCTGGTTCCGGAGGTGCCGACATGGCCGGCGAGGTAGCACTTTCCCAGGCCATCTCCTACGCCCGCGACCTCAAGGAGGCGTACGAGGCTGCGCGCGCCAGGGAACAAGAGCTTGGCGAAGCCAATGAGCGTTTGCGAAAGGCGTATCAGCAATCGCTGCAATATGCGCGGGACCTCAAGAAGACCTATGGCCGCCTCCAGCGCGCGATCCTGCAGGGCCTGCTCGGCCTGGCCAATGCGCTCGAGGCCAAGGATCCGTACACGCGAGGGCACTCCTCGCGGGTGGCCGAGCTGTCCCTCGAGCTGGCGCTGCGGATGGGCCTGCCTCGCCCCGCCGCCGAGACCATCGCTCAGGCCGCGCTCCTGCACGACCTCGGCAAGATCGGCGTGCCCGAGAGCATCCTGCGGAAACCAGGCGCGCTGACCGAGGAGGAGTGGGAGATCATGCGCCGCCACCCGGTGACAGGCGCTCAGATCGTGGCGCCGCTCGAGTTCTTCGATGACGGCGCAATCATCGTGCGGCACCACCACGAGCGACTCGACGGGAGCGGGTATCCGGACCGGTTGGCGGGGCAGGGTATTCCGCTGGGGGCACGGATCGTGGCCGTCGCGGACGTGTACGACGCCCTCATCTCCGGGCGGCCGTACCGCGCCGGCCTCGCGCACGCCGAAGCCGTCCGGGTCCTTGATCGCGAGGGCGGTCGCACGCTGGACGAGCGCCTGGTCGGGCTCCTCGTGGACATCCTCGAGACCGGGCCGGCGACCCCCGGGCGCGGCGGCCGATGAGCATGGCCATCATGGTGCTCCTGAGCGCCCCGTTTGACCCGCACGCCATCAGGCGTGTCGAGTCCGTGCGGCGGTCGGCCATTCTGGCAGCGAGCGCCACCCTCGCCTTGATGGCCACCGGTCTCGCAATGGGCATGTCGGGCGGCTGGCTCCGCGACATCTGGCAGGGGGTGGCGAGCGGGGCCGTCCACGGCGGGTTCCTCGCCGCGGGGTGGATCATCGCTGTCCGGCGATCCGCCTGGCTCGCTCCCGTGATCCCCTCGGGCGCCGCGTTGCTCCTGGCCTCGGTCACGAGTCGGTTCAGCGAGTGGGGCGCGCTGCTCTACGTGCTGCCGCCTGTCCTGCTTGTCCGTGAAGGTGTTCGTCATTCCGCCGTGCGCGGCATGGGCGTGAGCGCGCCGGCCGGCCTCCGGCACGTCGCCCTCGGGCTCGCGGCGGGGACTTTCCTGGGCGTTCATCTCCTGATCTCGGCCTCCCTGACCTACGGCTACGCCGTTCGGGTTGGGAGTCTCGGGCAGTACCTGGCCGCGGTCGCTTACGACGTGGGAGCCAATGCGCTCACGGCGGAATGGCTGTTCAGGGGCGCGCTCTTCTCGCGCTGGTGGCAGCGGTGGGAGTTTTGGCCGGCCGCTGGCCTGTCCACGGGCTTGGCGGTGGCTCGCTATCTGCTGGACCCGGCGTTGCCGCCGCCGATCGAGGCCAGAGCGGGCGCCGTGTTCTACATTGCGCTCCTCGGCTTCAGCGCATGTGCGCTCCGGGCCGGGAGCGGCAGCCTGCTGCCGGGCTACGTCGCCGCCGTGGTCTTCTTCGCCGCCTACCGCATGCTCGCGCAATGACGTGCGCGGGGCAGCCGGAGGCGAGAGACGCGGAGTCCGCCCGAGCGAGGGCAGGGGGGGGCGCGACCGCCAGGAGCCTGTCGGAGCAAACCTCCCAGTCTGGGAGACTGTCGGAGAAAGGCTCTTGCGACGTGATGGACGCTGTTCGAGCGCCGGCTTCGCCGGCGCAATCCTGTCCTGGGGGGAGGTTCGAAAGGGGGGCGAAGCCCCCCTCCGAGTGGTCTAGCTCTAGCAAGGTGACCGAGGTTCGAGCGCCGGCTTCGGCCGCGCAGCGATTCCTGGGGGCAGGGTCCGGAAGGGGGACGACGCCCCCCTCCGCGTTCGCTGGAATAATGTTGATGGGCCCCGTCCTGCTCCTCGCCGCCGTCACCGTGGCGGTCGCAGTCGATGGGGCAGGTCCACCCTCCGCGCTCCGGCACCTGTACCTCGTCCCGACCGTGTGGGCTGCTCTCGCTGCGGGTGCGCGCGGTGGCGGGCTGCTCGGGCTGATCGCGGGGCTCCTCCAGGCGCCCTTCACGCTCCCGGCGATGGAACGACTGGGGCTTGGCGCGCAGAGTGTCGATGGCCTCGTTTCCATGGCCACCCCGCTGGCCTTCGGCTGGGTCGTGGGAGGACTGGTCGATCAATCTCGCGCCCGGGCGCGGCGCCTTCAGGCCGTCCTCGACCTCCAGCGCAGCCTGAGCCGGGACATCCCCTTGCAACAACGCCTCGACCTGGCCGCGGAGCAGGTGGCCGCCGCCCTCGGCGCGGAGCGCGTGGGGCTCGTGGTCGGCGGTGCCGGGGACACACGCGTGATAGCGAGCGCGCCGGCCGGGTGTCGCTTCGACGAGCAATCCGCGGTCGGGTGGACGCTTCGCGAAGGCCATCCGGTGTCGGCGGAAGACCTCCACCGGGACGCGCGATTCACCTCGGAGCAGATCGCCGGTCCCACTCCGGTTCGCGGTCTCGTCCTGCCCCTCGATTCGGGCTCCGGTCTGCTCGGGGCCCTCGCCGTCGAGCGGGCGGGCGGGCTGCCGTCGGCGACGCGCGCGGCCGCGCGGGAGATGGCCTTGCACTTGGCCCTCGCCATCGAGAACGCTCGCCTGGCGCTGCGCCAGCGACGGTTCACCGAGGAGCTCGAGGAGAAGGTGACGGCGGCGACAGAGCGGCTGAGGGAGCTGGATCAGGCCAAGAGCGAGTTCGTGTCCGTGGTCGCCCACGAGCTGCGCACCCCGCTCACCGCGCTCCAGGGGTTCACCGAGCTCCTCCTCTCCCGCGCCGTGCCGCCCGAGCACGCGGCGCGGTTCCTGAGCCACCTCCATGGCGAAGCGGAGCGGCTGGGGCGCATCGTGGCCGAGCTGCTCGATCTCTCCCGCATCGAAAGCGGGCGGCCCCTCGAGCTCAGGCGGGAACGGGTCGACGTGGCCGAGCTTCTCGAGCGGAACGTCGAGCTGTTCGCCGCCCAGCACCGGCGCCATCGCTTCGAGTGGGCGCCAGACCCGGCGGCCCCGATGCTGCACGCCGATCAGGACGCGGTGGACCGCATCCTCAAGAACCTGATCTCCAACGCCGTGAAGTACTCGCCCGATGGCGGGCGCGTCGTCATTTCCGCGCGTCCGTCGGCCGAGCGCGCGGGCATGGTGGAGCTCTCGGTCGAGGACGGTGGAGTCGGAATACCGGCCAGCCACCTGTCGCGCATCTTCGACAAGTACGTCCGCGTGCCGAATCGGGAAACGGCAGCCGTCCGCGGGCTCGGGCTGGGGCTCGCGCTGGTGCGCGCGCTGACCGAAGCCCACGGAGGAGGGGTCGAAGTCGAGAGCCTGCCGGGCAAGGGGTCCACCTTTCGCGTGTTTCTGCCGGCCGGAAGTCCGGTTTTAGCCAATTTTCCGACTAGTTCGCCTTGACACTCCGCGTCCGGCCCGTGTACCCTCGTGCTGTGATGGCGCGGCGCGACCAGTTCGCGGGACGGATGGCCGAGGCCGTGGTCAAGCGGCTCGTGTTGCGAAAGCTCGCCGAAGTGAGGGACGAGTCGCGCGCCCGCGAGGTGGTCCGCCGGATCCTGTCGGAGGATCTGCTCGCGGAAGAGAAGCTCGACGCCGATGCCCGGGCGCTCATGCTCGATCATGCGAAGGAGATCAGGGACTCGGCGTCGGACTACCGGCGCCTGTTCACGCTCGTGAGGGCCAAGCTGGCCAAGGAGCGGGGGTTCACGCTGTGAGCCGCATGAGCCGGGAGCGGCTCTTCGCCCTGGCCGATCGGATCGTGGCCGACCTCACCGGCAGCGAGGGCGTGGTCATCCGGGCCACCGACGAGGAGAGGGCCCGCGGGCAGCTCCGCACGGAGGTGTTCCGCGTCCTCGAGGACGAGGCAAAGCTCGAGGAGACCATCGACCAGGAGGTCCGCCGCACCCTCGCCTCGTACTCGCGCCCCGTCCCCGAGGGCAGCGCCGAGTGGGAGATTCTCTACCAGAAGACCCGCGAGGAGGTTCTCAAGCGCAGGTTCCGCCTGTGAAGCGGATCGCCGTCGGGATCAGCGGCGCCTCGGGCGCCATTTACGGCATCCGTTTCCTCGAGCTGCTGCGCGGCCTGCCGGGCGTGGAGTCCCACCTGATCGTCAGCGACGCGGCCAGACGCACCATCGTCGAGGAGACCGACCACGCGCCGCGGGACGTCGAGGCGCTGGCGACGCGGCGCTACAGCAACAAGGACATCGGCGCCACGCTGGCGTCCGGCTCCTTCAAGACCGATGGGATGGTGGTCGTGCCGTGCAGCATCAAGACCGCCGCCGCGATCGCCCACTGTCTCGCCGACACGCTCATCGCCAGGGCTGCGGACGTGACGCTCAAGGAGGGTCGCCCCCTGATCCTCGTGGTGCGCGAGAGCCCGCTCCATCTGGGCCACCTGCGGGTCCTCACGGCCCTGGCCGAGATGGGAGCCGTGATCCTGCCGCCGATGCCGGCGTTCTACAACCGCCCCAAGCAGATCGAGGACCTGGTGATCCATACGCTGGCGCGCGTGCTCGACCGGCTGGGGCTTCCCCACACGCTCGTCCCGGAATGGCAAGGCACGGCGCCGCCTCCGCGCGAGCGCGCGTGATCGCGAGCGTCCTGGACTCGAGGTCACCGTGAGCGGCGCTCTCGAGCTGTCCATCGTCGTGCCCGTCTACAACGAAGCGGAGAACCTTCCCCTGCTGTGGCCGGAGATCCAGGAGGTGCTGGATCCCACCGGCCTTCAGTACGAGGTGATCTTCGTCGATGACGGCAGCCAGGACCGGAGCGCCGAGATCGTCCGCGGGTTCCGCGAGCGCGACCCCCGCGTGCGCCTCGTCAGGCTCAAGGCCAATGCCGGCGAGACGGCGGCGACCGACGCGGGGTTCAGGTCGGTCCGGGGCCGCTTCGTGGTGGTGATGGATGCCGATCTCCAGAACGATCCTCACGACATCCCGGCGATGCTGGCGCAGCTGGATCAGTGGGATGCGGTCACCGGCTGGCGGGTCAACCGGGCGGCCGGAGACTCCTGGGTCCGGCGGGTCTCCTCCCGCATCGCCAACCGGGTGAGGAATGCCCTCAGCCAGGAGACGATCCGGGACAGCGGCTGCACCTTCCGCGCGTTCCGGCGGGAGTGCCTGCGGGATCTCGTGCTCTACCGGGGCTTTCATCGGTTCGTCCCGACCTTGCTCAAGATCCGCGGCTTCCGGGTGCTCGAGGTCCCCGTCAACCACCGGCCGCGCCGCTTCGGCGAGTCCAAGTACGGGATCGGCAACCGTGCCCTGCGCGCCTTCGTCGACCTCCTGGTGGTGCGCTGGATGAAGGACCGCCAGCTCCGCTACGAGGTCGCCGAGGATCTCGGCGGCGACGGTCCCGCGCCGCGGTGAAGATCCTCCTGGTCGGCCTGGGGCGCTGGGGGGAGAAGCACCTCCGCGTGCTCACCGAGCTCGGCGTCGACCTCTGGGTCGCCGACCTGTCCGAGGAGCGCCGCGCCTTCGCCGTCCGGGCGGGGGTCGCGCCCGCGCGCGTCCTGGCGGATTTCCGCGCCGGCCTGGCCGAGGTGGACGCGGTGGATCTGGTGACCCCGGCCGACAGTCATCGTGCGCTGGCCGTCGAGTGCCTGCGCGCCGGCAAGGACTGCTTCATCGAGAAACCGCTCGCCCTCACGGTGGCCGAGGGGACTGCCCTGGCGGAGGCGCAGCGGAGCACGGGAGGCGTCCTCCAGGTCGGGCACATCTTCCGCTTCCATCCGGTCACCGAGGCGCTGCGCCAGGCGTTCGCCGGCGGCGAGCTGGGGGCGGTGCGCTACTGCACGGGACGCTTTGCCGGGTTCAAGCGGCCGCGCACCGACGTGGGCGTGACCATGACCGACGCGCTTCACTACTTCGATCTCTTCGCCTACCTCCTCGGGCAGGCGCCGACGGCGGTGACGGCCACCCTCCGCGACTATCTCGGGCGGGGGATGGACGATTGCTCGTTCAGCACGGTGGAGTATGGCGAGGTGCCGGCCGTGGTCGAGGCCGGGTACTTCGCGCCCGGGACCTACCGCGACTGTGTCATCGTCGGGGAGCGGGCGACGCTCGCGGCGGACTTCGGCAGCTCCGAGGTGCGCGTCCACGCCAACCGCCATGTCCGGGGCCCGGCGGGCTGGCTGGCGCCCGAGGGCGCCGTCGAGACGATCAAGGCCGGCGGGCCGGAGCCGCTCCGGCGCGAGCTCGAGCGGTTCCTCGACGCGGTGGCGCGGCGTGCTCCGCCGGCGGTGGATGTGCACGCCGGGCTCCTGGCCCTGCGTACCGTGGAGGCGGCCCAGCGCTCCTCGGCGCTCGGGCGGCGCGTCACGCTGGCCGAGCTCGGGTGATCGGGGCGCAGATTCTGCGCGAGCCTCTCGGCGGCACTGCGTGGGCACCATCAGTCAGGGCAAAGCCCCCGGGGCGAAGCATGGCGGTCAGGGCTTGAACCGGGCCACGCGTCCCGCGACGGCCCGTACCTGGCGGGGGGCCGCGAGCCAGATCATGACCGCGGAGACCACGCTGCAGCCGACGGCGATCCAGAAGGCCAGCGTGTAGCTTCCGGTGACGTCATGGAGCGCGCCGGTCACCCAGGGGCCGGTGGCCCCGCCGGCGATGGAAGCCAGCATCAGCGTGCCGAAGATCGTGCCGTAGTGCGGCCCCTGGAAGATCTCCGCCGGGATGGCGCCGACGACGGAGGTGAGACCGTAGCCCAGCATGCCCTGCGAAACGACCATGAGGTAGAGCAGCGGGGGCGTCGGGGTGTGGCGCAGCAGGAGCAAGGTCAGGTAGCAGAGGGCGAAACCCAGGCTGCCCACCGTCCAGACCCACTCGCGCCCGATCCGATCGGAGAGATGGCCGAGCGCGATCTGTCCGGGGATACCGGCCAGACTCACGAGGCCGAGCGCCCAGGCGGCGGAGGCCGGGCTGAATCCGATCTCGATCAGGTACTTCGTCTGGTGCACCTGCACCGCGTACCAGGAGAACAGGCCGAAGAAATAGCCGAGCGCGATCCACCAGAAGCGCGCGGTGCGCACGGCGCGGCCGAGCGTCCAGTCGACGGCGGCCCAGGCCACGTCGACCACGTTCGCCGCCTGGCTACTGGCCGGGCCGTTCCGCGATGAGCTGTCGCCGTCGGGGTGCAACCCGAGATCCTCGGGCCGCCGCCTCAACAGGAGGTTGAGCGGCGCCAGCAGGACGAGCACGAGGATGGCCATCGCCCAGCAGGCGGCGCGCCAGCCGGAAGCTCCGATGAGCGTCTGGAGCCAGGGCAGCAGGACGATGGACCCGACCCCCACCCCGGAGAAAGCCACGCTCATGGCCAGGCCCCGCCGGCGCACGAACCAGTTGTGGAGGAAGAGCGCCTGACCCGTATAGCCCAGGACGACGCTTCCACCGCCCACCAGCACGCCGAGGGTGGCATAGAGATGCCACGGCTCGCGCGCCAGCGGGGCCAGCAGCAGGCCGGCCGCCATCAGGGCCACGCCCATCTCCATCACGACCCGCGGCCCGCGGCGATCCATCAGCCGGCCCAGCGAGGGGCTCAGACCCGCGGAGACGAGAAAGCCGAAGGAGAAGGCGCCGGCCGTCACGCCGCGCTCCCAGCCGAACTCGTCGAGGATGGGCGGGAAGAGCAATGAGAACGCGGTGCGCGCGTTGACGCCCACCGCCATGGTGACGAAGACGACGGCCACGATGACCCAGCCGTAGAAGACGCGCGGGCGCATGAAGCTGGATTCTACCGCCAATGGCGTACACTACAACTCCGGCGTGCAACGGATGAAGGCGCGCGCGGGCGCGCCGTGAGCGAACCGATCACCAGAGAGGGCACGGACACATGGGCGCGTTGGACGGCAGAGTGGCCCTGGTAACGGGAGCCGGGCGGCTGCGCGGGATCGGCCGCGCCACGGCCGTGGCGCTGGCGGAGCTCGGGGCCGACGTGGTCGTTACCGGGACGGGCCGAGACCCGGCGACCTATCCGGAGGACGAGAAGAAAGCCGGATGGCGCGATATCGAGAGCACCGCCGAGCAGGTCCGCTCACACGGCCGCCGCGCGCTCACCTGGGCCGGCGACGTGAGTCAGGCGGAGGCGGTGGGGCGCCTGGTGGACCTCACCCTGAAGACCTTCGGGCGTCTCGATGTCCTCGTGAACAACGCCGCCTACCCGCGCGGCAACGATCGGGTGCCCCTCCCGGACCTCGATGAAGCCGTGTGGCGGAAGGTGCTCGACATCAAGCTGACGGGGGCGTTCCTGCTGTGCAAGCGGGTGGTGCCCATCATGATCGACCAAGGATGGGGGCGCATCATCAACCTGTCCTCCATCGCCGGCAAGCGGGGCAGCCCCAGCACCGCCGCCTACAACGCGGCCAACTTCGGCATCCAGGGCCTCACGCAATCCCTGGCGATGGAAGTGGCGCGCCACGGGATCACCGTCAATGCCGTCTGTCCCGGCACCATCGACACCGCCCGCATGGACGTCCTCGGCCGCGGCGATGGCTGGCAGCGCCAGCTCGAGCGCATTCCCATGGGCCGCGCCGCCTCCGACGAGGAAGTGGCGGGCCTCATCGCGTTCCTGTGCTCCCCGGCGGCGACGTTCATGACCGGGCAATCCATCAACATCGACGGCGGCATGGTCATGTGGTGACCGCCATCGAGCACTTGGAGCCGTGACAGCAGATGGGCCACCGCCGGGAGCACCGGGCCGGCAACGAAAGCCTGACATGATCGTGGCGAGCGTCGTCAGGCCGAGCTTCTATCGGGACTCGCTCACGCTTCTTCGTCTCAGCCGGGAGCTCAAGGACCGCGTCGACGTGGACGAGGTGACCGCCCTGATGGGCACGCCGGCCAACAAGCAGCTTCTGGCCGCGGCCGGCCTCCTCACGCCGGAGGGCGACAGGGCCGGACCGAACGATCTCGTGATCGCCGTGCGGGCCAGGAACTCGGTGGAGGCGCAGAGCGCGCTTGCCCGGGCCGAGGCGTTCTTCACCGAGAGCCGGCGTGCGCTGGCGACCGCGGTACGGGCGATGCCCCGCACCCTGGACGGCGCCCTCCGCCACATGCCGGCGGCGAATCTCGCGCTGATCTCCGTCCCCGGCGCCTGGGCCGCCGCCGAGGCCCGGAGCGCCCTGCGGCGTGGTCTGCACGTCATGCTCTTCAGCGACAACGTCCCGGTCGCGGACGAGGTCGCGCTCAAGCGCGAGGCCCTGGACGCGGGATGTCTGCTCATGGGGCCCGACTGCGGGACGGCCATCCTCAACGGCGCGGCTCTCGGCTTCGCGAACGCGGTGCCGCGCGGGGCGGTCGGCCTGGTGGCGGCGTCCGGCACCGGCCTCCAGCAGGTCGTGACGCTGCTCGCGAGTCTCGGCGAGGGCGTGTCCCACGCGATCGGCGTGGGCGGGCGCGACACCACGGCGGCCGGTGGACTCATGACCCTCGCGGCGCTGGACGCGCTCGCCGCGGACTCCGCGACGGAGACGCTGGTCGTCGTCGCGAAGCCTCCGCTGCCCGAGGTGCGCGAGCGCATCGAGGCCCGAGTCCGCGAGATCGGCAAGCCCGGCGTGCTGGCATTGCTCGGCGGGGAGGTAGCTCCCGCGCGGGACGGCGACGTCATCACGGTCGCGACACTCGAGGACGCCGCCCACGCCGCGGTCGCGCTCCGGCGCCGCCTCGCGTGGGCCCCGACCGCCTTCACGGCGCCGTACGAGGAGATCGAGAATCGAGCTCGAGGCCTCCGTGCGCGCCTCGGTGCCGAGCGCGGGCGGATCCTCGGTCTCTACGCCGGTGGCACGCTCGCCCACGAGGCGAGCCTGATCCTCCAGCCTGCCGCGCGGGCGGAGATCGTGGATCTCGGAGCGGACGAGTACACGGTCGGCCGACCCCATCCGATGCTCGACTCGAGCTTCCGGGTGCAGAAGATCGAGGAAGCCGCACGGTCCGCGGATCTCGCCGTGCTGCTGCTCGACGTGGTTCTCGGATACGGCGTCGCGCCCGATCCTGCCGGCGATCTCGCCGGCGCGATCACACGCGTGGCGCGCTCGGCGGCCGTCGTCACGTCCGTGGTTGGCACGCCGGAGGATCCGCAGGGCTATGCCGCGCAGGTCGAGCGGTTGGAAGCCGCGGGAGCGTGGGTGCTCCCGTCGAACGCCCAGGCGGCGCGGGCCGCGGCGGTGGTCGCCAGCCAGACCGACTGGCGCTCACTGCGGCTCGAGCCCCGGGAGACCGGATGGTCAGGGCAGGCCTCGCGCGGCACGATGGCGCCGGTAACCGAGCGCGGAGGTCGCATTGCCGCGTTCCTCGGGAGCGAGGTCCGCGTCGTGAACCTCGGCCTGGAGGTGTTCGCGCTCGACCTTGCCCGCCGAGGCGTGCCGGTCGTCCACGTGGCATGGAGTCCGCCGGCCGGAGGCGACCCACGCCTCGCCCGCCTGCTCGCCCAGCTCGCCGACACGTGACAGGGCGCGAGCGCCTGGAGCCATTCCGGATCGCGCACGATGCCCAATCGCTGGGGAACTCGGAGGGGGGCTCCGCCCCCCTTCCGAACCTCCCCCCAGGAACAGGTTGCGCCGGCAAAGCCGGCGCTCGAACGCGTCGATGCCATCACGCGAGCTTTCTCCGAC
>WNGE01004712.1_pt1 | contig 18209 bp, 14 predicted proteins | sample 5400651 | NCBI WGS metagenome assembly WNGE01 (sample SAMN13153370, study PRJNA577476) | soil metagenome | isolation source: 60 cm soil or saprolite under grassland replicate 2 | place: USA:California | collected 2016-06-15
GAAGCCGGTGGGCGTGGGCAGGCGGAGCTGGTCGCCTGGGCGCAAGTCGCGGCGGCGGGCAAGGGTGGGGCCGATGAGCACAGCACCGCGCTCAAAGGCTCGTCGGTCATCGCTGCCGTCGAGGATCTCGTACGGGAAGGAGGTGTGGTCGAAGGCGACGACGCCGATGAGAGCGTTGGTGGTGTGGCCGGTGAGCACAGCGGTGGAGCGATCGACGCGGGCGACTCCCGGAACTCGCGTCAACGCGTCGAGGACCTCAGGTTGGATGCGGGCGTCGATGTTGATCGTGTTGGACGGGCCGAGGGTGGAGACGCGTACGCGCCCGGCAGTGCCTTTGGTGATTCCGTCGGTGATGCCGTCGTGGATGGCGCGGGTGTAGCTGGCGGTGACGAAAGCGATCGCGATGGCGGAAGCGACAGCGAGGCTGACGACGCCGGTGCGGGCGGGTTCGCGCACGAGGTTGGCCAAGGCGAGGCGAGTCGACGCGCCGCCGCGCCGCGTGCGCGTGAAGAGTCGTGCGACGGCCAGCGTGACACCCGGTGCGAACGAGGCGATGGCGAAGCCCATGCCGCCGACTGCGACGAGGAACGCCAAGGGCCCGACGGTGGCCTGCCAGGGCTCGAGACCGCCGCCGAGCTGGGAGAGGTAACAGCCGGCCACGCCGGCCAGCGCCACCGCGACTGCCACGAGGCCGCGGCGGAGCCGCAGCGCGGGGGCGGTCTCGGCGCGCAGCTCACGGTCGGCGAGCTCGGACGCGACGTCGAGACGCAACGCTCGGCGCACGGGCACGATCGACGCCACCACCGCGACGCCAATGCCGACCACGACACCGAGGATCCAGGGCGCGGCGGTGGCGTGCACGGACACCGGGATGCCGACGAAGCGGCGGGTGAAGTCGGCCAGCGTCGCCGTGATGGGGCGGGCGATGAGTAAACCGCCGATGGTTCCCAGCACGCCGCCGACAGCACCGATCGCGGCCGCCTCGGCCAATGCCCCGCTGATCACCGTTCGGCCGGAACCGCCGAGCGCGGCGACGATGGCGAGTTGGCGTCGCCGCTCCTCCAACGACAGGGTCACGACGTTGTAGACCAACAGCGTGCCCAGCACGATCGCGAACAAGCTCAAGAGCGTGAACAACGGCAAGATCGCGCCCAAACCGACGGTGGCCTGGGGCGGGGCGTCGGTCGCGGCGACCACACCGTTGTGCTCGCCGACGACGCGCTCCAAGCGCGTCCGAAGCGCCTCGACGTCCATCCCGCGGCGTGCCTTCACGTAGATGGCATCGATCGCGTGGGGACGAGCGAACACGTCCTGCGCGGTCGGCAACGGCATGGCCACAACGTGACCGCCGTTGATCCGATCCAGGGCTCGGAGTGTGGACGCGCCCGCGAGGTTCACGTCGCCGACGTCTGTGCGCAGCCTCGCGTCGGTGCCCAGCCGGCGGGCGAGGCTCGGAGCGAGGGCCACTCGAGGCGCCTGCAGCGAGGAGCCCAACGGGCCGGACTGACAGCCGATGGGTCCGACGAGGCGCTCTACCCGACAATCGACGCCCAGCGCGACGACCGTGACGCGGTGGCCGTGACCGACGGCGATGCTCACCGCTTGCACGACGGGGACCGCGGCACCGACACCCCGGGTGCGCCCCACGCGCTCCAACACCGATTCGTCCAGCCCACCGCGAGCCGTTGCGCCGATCACCCGCAGGTCAGCTGATCCCCCCAGAGCCTGACCAAAGTCTCGGAACGACGCCGACACGCTCGTCGTGATCACCACGATCGTCGTGGCCAGCGACACGCCGGCGCCGACCGCGAGGGCTGCCAGCGCGGCGCGCACTGGCTCGGCACGCATCCGCCGCACGCTCAACAGCCGCAGGACGCGCATCAGACGAGCCGCCCGTCGCTCAACCGCAGTGTCCGGTCGGCGCGGCTGGCCGCAGTCGCGTCGTGCGTCACCATCACCAATGTCGCCGATGCCTCCCGCACTTGGCTGATGAGCGCGTCGAAGACCTCCTCGCCGGTCGCCGAGTCCAGGTTCCCGGTCGGCTCATCGGCAAGGATCAAGCCCGGTCCGGCCACCAAGGCGCGAGCGATCGCGGTGCGCTGCATCTCTCCGCCCGACAGCTCCCCCGGAAGATGCCGCGCCCGGTCCGCCAGACCCACCCGCTCGAGCAGCGCCGTGACACGATCGTCGTCTCGGCGGCCATCCAGCAGGAGCGGAAGACTCACGTTCTCGGCGACGCTCAAGGTCGGAAGCAAATGGAAGAACTGGAACACGAAGCCGATCTGTCGGCGACGCAACTCGGCGCGTTCACCTACCGAGGTGTCCGCAAGATCCCGGCCATTCACGCGCACTCGACCGCCGTCGGGCTGGTCCAACCCGCCCGCCAAGTGCAGCAACGTCGACTTTCCGGAACCGCTCGGGCCGACGACCGCCACGAACTCGCCCGACTCGACCTCGAGCGTTACACCAGCGAGCGCCACCACCTCCTCGCGGCCGCGATGGAACCGCTTCGAAACGTCGTCCAGCCCGAGAACAGGCGTTGCCTCCCCATCACGCGCCTTCGCAGTCGCCTGGGCGGCTTCGCTGTCAGTCGCGGCCATGCGCTCGGCTCCGCCCGAAAGACGATCGCCAGAGGCTCGACTCCGCTCGCTCACACGCCACCTCGACTGCCCATCGACGGAACTGCGCAGGACGAGCAGCCGGCATCCCGACTCCTCTCCGAGACGGTCGTCTGCCTCACCGTAGGTGCCAGGTCACCCGGGAAGCTCATTGAGCTTGCCGCAGAAGGCTTCGAATTCGCTGCGCAACCGTCTCTACACTCGAACACGTGCCGGCGGGCTCAAGGCCCAGGCCTGACCAGCAATCGATCCTCGACGGCAACGACCGCTTGTTCGTGTTCGACGGCGAGTGTGGTTTCTGCAGGAAATGGGCCGGATGGCTTGAGCACCGCGTCGGCGCAAACGCCCGCTTCCTACCCTTTCAGGGACTGGACGATATCGGTGCGTTCGGACTGACCGTCGAGGACGTGCGAAGCGCGTCCTACCTGATCGAAAGCGGTGCCGCGTATCGCGGCGGTCGCGGGTTCGCACGAGCAATGGCGCGCGGCCGAGGGACGTGGAGGCTCATGGGTCGGCTTCTGGACATGCCCGGAGTACGGCTCGTCACCGCCATCGCCTACCAGTTGGTTGCACGGCATCGACATCGTCTTCCTGCACCTCATCGGGACATCACCATTTGACCTGACGCATCCAGAGGCGCGCGATCATGTCCCGCATTGGTCCCGCAAACGGGGCGGGACTGGATCCTGCTCGATGGATTAACGTGCACTCAGTGGACGCTGTGACCTGCGGGAACGCGAAGAAGGCAAGCACGCGCAAGGTGCCCGGCCTGCTTTGCAAGCAGGGGGTCGTGGGTTCGAGTCCCATCGTTCTCCACCAACGGAGGTCCAGGTCAGCGGCCTGACGCGCCGGTCTCACGAAGGCCGGCGCTCTTCGCGAGCCGCACAGATCAGCGGCTCAAGGCATGCGGCAGAAGGGGCGAAACGGCCGCGTTATGCCCGCGGGGCGGATTCAATACCACGTCCTCCACCAGCTGTGGCGCTGACGTCGCGCGGTCATCGCCGCGTTGCCCTGGTCAGCGGGCGATGAGCGGTCCCGTGATCCGAAGGTGCCGGCGTCGACCGCGCCCCGGCTGCTCCGTCCCCGTGTCGAGGCCGATTCTTGGGCTTGATGCGCGAGCTCGCGGTGCAACCGAGGGGTCAATATCCAGGGTCGCGCGACACCTCCAGAGCCCTCTGTCAGAACGGCGCGCGCATGTCGTTTTCGCAGACAGCCCGCCGAACGCACGAGGGCCGATCGGACTTTCGACCCTAGACGGGCATAACCGCCACCTGCATACTTTCGTTCGGAGCGCATCCTCAAGCGGGTAGGGGTGGGACACGATGGGGCAGGGCATTCGCTCGACAGTCGCGCGGCTCGCGCGTCTCGGAGGGCTCATCGCCATCATTGGCGCGTCGCTCGTGGCCGTCGCGGGTCCGGTCGCCGCCGCTGACTTCACGGTCACAAACGGGAACGACTCCGGTCCCGGATCGCTCCGCCAAGCCTTCGCCGACGCGACCGCAAACCCTGGCGACGACCGGGTCATTGTCGACCCCAGTGTGAGCACCATCACGCTGATGACCGGCGCCGTGGTGCACAACCCGGCGGACAACGCCAAGCTCGAGGTCCAAGGCAACGGGGTCACGATCCAGCAAACGACGCTCGACGCGTCGGTCATCTCACATTTCAGCAGCGGAGCGTTGACTGTCGACAACGCAACGGTTGCGGGCGGTAACGGAATCAACGCCGCGGGCATTCTGACCGCTCCCGGCTCGTTGGTCCTCACGAACTCGACAATCCGGAACAACACCGGAACCGGGTTCGGAGCCGGTGGCATTAGCGCAAGCGGCGGGTTCGCCATCACCAACTCCACGATCCACGACAACACAGGTGGCGCCGGGAGCGGAGGGCCGAGTTCGATCATGGGTTCGACGATCAGGAACAACTCGGCCATCGTCGCCAGTGCCGGCGCCGCCGTGGGCGGCGCGTCGACGAGTTCGACGCTGAACGTGGCGAACTCGACGATCAGCGACAACTCGGCCACGGCCACCGGCTCAGGGTTCGCATTCGGGGGGCTCCTTGCCGGTTCCACGTTGACGGTGACCGATACGGCAGTTGGGGGGAACACCGCGATTAGTGCTGGTAGCCGGGCGGTCGGCGGTTTTGTCACCAACGGCACCGCGACCGTCTCAGGATCGTCGATCTCGGGTAACTCGGCGACCGGTACCAACGCGACTGGCGGAGGCGGCGCCGTCGGTTCCCACACCATCACGGATTCGACGTTCGACGGCAACACCGCCACGGGTAGCTCCAGCGCGACCGGCGGGGTTGGCGGCTCGCCCGTGACGTTCACCAACTCCCTGGCATCGGCGAACAGCGCGATCTCGGCAGGTGCGGGCGCTGCATTCGGCGGCGTCTCGAGTCCCGCCGTGAACGCAACGAACTCGACGGTGAGGGACAACAGCGCGAGCGCGGCCGGTTCCGGTCCCGCGATCGGCGGAGCCCTCGCGTTCTCCACCACCCTGACTGCGACCGACTCTACGGTCAGCGGGAATACAGCTAGCAGCGCGGGCGGCTTGTCGGTCGGCGGGGCTCGGGGTGATCGGCACCGTGACCCTTACGACGTCAACGGTGTCCGGCAACTCGCCCGTAGGAGTCGTTACATTCAGCGACGCGTCGGCGACGAATTCGACGATCACGATGAACACTAATGGTGGGCTCTTCGCCAACGACATCACCTTCGTGTACGTGACTGTCGTCGAGAACAGCGGAACGCAGGTGAACTCGACTGACAACGGCTCCGATGCCGGCTCGTTGACGTCCTTCGGGTCGATCGTGGCCAAGCCCACCAGCGGCGGGTCGAACTGCACGTTCGGGCCGTCGGGCACCACGACGTCGAACGGCTACAACTTCTCCGACGACGCCTCGGCTTCGGTGGGCTGCAAGTTCAACCAGGCCACCGACTTGGTCGGGCCGGGCAACGACCCGCAACTGGCCCCGTTGGCAAACAACGGCGGGCCCACGCAGACCCGCATGCCCTCGCCCACGAGCCCGGTCGTCGACGCCATCCCGACCAGCAATTGCAGCTTTGCCGGTGTCACCGTCGACCAGCGCGGTGTCACCCGCCCCGTCGGCCCCCGGTGCGACATCGGGTCGGTCGAAACCAAGGGCGTACCGCGCACCAAAGACGACTGCAAGGACGGCGGTTGGCAGAACCTCGTCGACGACCAGGGCCGACCGTTCAAGAACCAGGGCGACTGTGTGAGCTTCTAGCGACGGGCGGAAGGAACAAGGCGAAGGGCTGACCGCACTCTTGCGCGACGCTCACGACGCGCTTGCTCTGTGCCGCGAGTGCCCGCTGAGGAGCTTGTTCCCAGGAGACGCTGCTCGAGTGGGTCGGCGTCGCGTTCATCGTGATCGGAGTCCTGCTGATGTCGCTAGGCTCGCCCCGCGCATGACCGAAGCGTCGGCCGCCGACCTCGCGGTCGTCATCGTGAACTACGAGACGGGCGCGTGGCTCGAGCGCTGCCTACGTTCGCTCGAAGGTGCTCGAGGTGACGTGTCGGTCGACGTGGTCGTGATCGACAACGCGTCCGGCGACGGCAGCGCCGACGTCTCGGAGGCGCTCGGCGCGCGCTTGGTCCGCAACGATTCGAACCGCTACCTGTCACCTGCGTGGAACCAGGGGGCGGCCGTCACGCAGGCGCCGTACCTGTTGTTCCTGAACCCGGACACCGAGTGGTTCCACGGCACGCTCGCGGATCTCCTCGGCGCCGCCCGGCGGCATCCACGAGCCGGCATCGTGGGGCCGATGCTGCGTAATCCCGACGGCACGGTCTACCCGTCGGGCAGGCGGTTCCCGTCGTTGGTGGACGCGATCGGACACGCGTTCGTGTCGCCGTTCACCCGGAACAACCGCTTCACGCGGCGCTACGAGATGGACGGTTGGGATCGGTCCACCGAACGCGAGGTCGATTGGGTAAGCGGCGCCGCGATGCTGATCCCGCGCGAGGCGTTCGACGCGGTCGGCGGCTTCGACGAGGGGTTCCCGCTCTACGGCGAGGAGATTGACATCGCCACCCGACTGCGGGCGCTCGACCGGTCGGCGCTGTTCACGCCGGCGGCGGAGGTGATCCACGCCGTGGGCGTCTCGACCGGTGGCGATCGCCGTCCGCACCGTCTCGTGGTGATGCATTCGCGGTGCCTGTACCGCTACTACGCGAAGCACCGGGCGCCCGGCTGGCGTCGCGCAACCTTGCCGGCGGCCTGGCTCGCCCTGCGCGCACGCGCGGAGCTCGCGTGGCTGATCGGGAGGATGAGAGGGTGAAGGCCGTCAACGCGACGTGCAACATGCACGGTGACGAAATCATCCTCGAATACCACTTCGTGACGATCATCCTGCAGACCTCGCCATGGAACAGGTTGACGCGTTCCGATCTACCGATCGGCGCTCGACCTCCGCGCACCGAACGCACACGTGCACCGGCGTCGGCGTCCGAGCTGGTCAGGTTCGCCTGATGTGGGGCCAGAGCTTGGCCCAGTCGACTCTCTGATCACGGCAGATCCAGATGTGGGCGCCATTCTCCTTGTTGTGCATGCCGTCGGGCGCGTGGAACGTGGCGGCGAGTTCGACGTCGCCCCAGTAGCGCTCCAGCTCCTGGCGGCGAAAGCCGATGGCGATGGTCTCGGTGGACCTGCCCGATGGGTGGCCCCAGTACCAGTAGGTCGTGTGGCCGCTGATTGGTTGGGGCAGGCTCCGGTCCCGACCGAGTAACTGGACAATCCCTGCTTCGGAGTAGTTCGAGGCGAAGATGGTCGAGTCGGGGTGGACGTCGTAGACCCTCTCGACCGTGTCGACGAGTTGCGGCCAGCCGAGCATCTCCCCGATCTCTTGGTTGGGTTTCGTGACGGCATCAGCAGTGCTGGTCGGGAGCAGCGGCATGGCGAAGGGCGCGATGGCGAGGCTCGTCGCTATGAGCACGGCGATGATCGCGGTACTCACGCGCGCAATCGCAACGGCCCCGGCGGCAAAGAGCACCGGTGCGATGACGGCCGCGTAGTACGGCTTGCCGCCTGTCGCCATGACGAGCACAACGATGACGGCGAACGCGATCGCGAATGCGCGGTAGGGCTGGCCGGCGGGGTTCCGGGCCAACCACAGCACGCCAGGGACGGCGAGGATGATCGATGCCGATCCGAGGATCACGAGCAGGTACGGGGCGGTGAGCAGCGCGTCGGTGTGGTTGCGTAGTCCGCTTGCCACGGCGAATTGGGGCCAGCCGTGTTGGGCTTGCCAAACCACGTTGGGCAGCCAGATGGCAGCCGCGATCACCACCCCGGCGATCAGCCACCACGTCGCCAAGATGTGCCGCTGTTTCGTGGCGAGCAACCCGATGGCGAGCCCAACGAGGAGGTAGCCCGTCGTCCACTTGGCCATGAGCCCGATGCCGATCACCGCGCCGAGGACCATCCAGAGTCTCGGATCGCCACCATTGAGCAACCGGATGACGAGCAGGCTGATGGCCGTCCAGGCGATTAGTTCGGGCGAGATCGTTGCCAGGAAGTGCCCGGTGGTGAGCGCGATCGGCACCAGCGCGCTTGCCAGGGCTGCGACGACTTGAGATCGCGCGTCAGCGCGGAACTCCCGGGCGATGAGCACGGTAAGAACCACGAGAGAGCCATGCAGCAGCGCCGGTATGACACGGAGACCTAGCAGCGAATCGCCAAACAGCATGTCGCTCACCCGGTAGAGCAAGGGGGTGATCGGCGGGTGGTCGACGTAGCCCCACGCGAGGCGTCGCCCACTGGCGAGGTAGTAGACCTCGTCGCGGTGGTAGCTGTAGATCCCAGCGGTCGCGAGGTGGCCGAGCACGACCGCAGCGGCGATGAACCATGCGGCTTTGGTCATCGGCGCGCGCGTGATGCTCATCGCGCTCTGCACCTCCTTCGCCGTGTCAAGAGGAGCGCGCGGGCGCGCCCTTTGCTAATTCCTTGCTAATCCGCGACGCCGCATCGGGTGGAAGGCACGGAAGCCGTGGACAGTCTGACCCGCGAATCCCCTGCTCAACAGACTGCAGCAAACTTGAGCTCGCCCACTGGACGCGCTTGCTCCGCCTACGGAGCAGAAGGTTGGGGTTCGAGTCCCTCCGAGAGCGCTGAGTTAGACGTCACGACGGCCGTTCGGCGAAGGCAACAACGAAGCACCTCACCACGGCTACCAGCAGCAACCGCCGCATAGAGCCTTGAACCACCACCAGGTTGCTGACCACTACCAGCCTGCTTTCACGAAGTGGGGGTTCGAGCGCACTACCCGGGTGTCTGGTTAGTTGCCGTCCAGGTCTTACCGTCGGTGGTGCGATACAGAGTGTTGGGCGGGACGGAAGCCCAACCGTGGTTCGGGTCTAAGAAGAAGAGATCGCCAACGGTTTGGTACTGGGGTGCGTCTGGAGCGCTGAGTGCTGCGGACTCCCAGGTGGTTCCGCCGTCTGCCGACGTGATGAGGCCGTCCAATTGGAGGGCAATCCACATGCGCTGATTGGACAGGAGTACGAAGAGACTGATGAGTCCGTGTTTCGGGAGGCGTCCGACGTTGTTGCTATTGGATTGCGGGTCAGTGTCGGCGAGGAGGGTCCAGGTCGTTCCTTGGTCGTCGGAGCGGTAGAGCTGTTTTCGTTGTTCCATCGTCGGCGAGCCTTCGCCGCACAACGCGAACAGGCGCTTGGCGTTCACGGCGGCGAGCTTGTGTATGACGGCGCAGGCTGTCGGCAAGGTAATGGTGTTCCATGTGGTGCCACCGTCGCGCGTTATGGCGGCGGTCGTGCCTTGCGTGGGGGCGAGCACCGCGTCGGTGGGTGTGGCGCGGAGGAGTTCGACATAGGGATAGCCGAATGCGGGCGCTGCGGGCTGGCGTGTCCAATGTCCTCCGTGGAGGTCCGCTTTGAACACCGACGACGCGCAGCCTGCGATCGGTTTGCAAGGCCGTACGACGGCCCACACCGACGAACCAGATACCTTCATGTCGGCAACAATCCCTTGCAGCGGCTCCTCGGTGAACGTGGCTCCCGCGTCGTGCGTCACAAACGTTCGGTTCCCATAGATCCACGTGTCCACGTCGTTGGTCGTGACAAGCCGCACGAACGGGTAACCGCGCCAGCCCGGGTAGTCAGCGTGGATCGGTGAGCCGGTCGGCTTCCAGGTCGCCCCGCCGTCTTCAGTCTGCGCCAGCTGGAAATCACATGAGGCGTCTTCGGTCGCCGGCGCTTGACAGTCGCTGCGCAGGCCCACGCCTCGGCGCTCGTCGAAGAACACGAAGTCACTCGGCGGCGAGCTGCTGGCCGCCTGGCCTGTCTGAGACCCGGGAGTTGCGGGTGCTGATGCTGCTGGTGCGGTAAGAGCGACCGACGTGTACCGAGCCGGGAGGCCGAGCGCCACCGCGTCGTCGGTGCCGACGCGGTGCACCAGCATGTTGCCGGGAAATCCGCCGAAGAACAGCCACTTCCCTGTGGGGTCCCAGGTCGCGAACCCGTACGACTCCCCAACACCGATCTGGCTGCCCCGAACCTCCTGCACGGCGCCGCTTGCGGTATCGATCAGCACGAGCCGCGCCGCTGGACCCTGCTTCGTTGGCGCCGCCTCGACGAAGGCCGCGAGCGTGCGCCCGTCAGGGGAGTACGCCCCGCCGCCGATGAAGCCGTTGGAGTCCCGTGGCGCATCGACTGTTCGAGTCAGGTTGCTGGCGATGTCGGTGAGTGCGAGCGAGCATCGTCGCAAGCCGCTGCGACACGACGCTTCGGGGACCCAGGCGAGCGCCTCGGCCGAGGCGTCGGGATGGCGGTAGGTGTCGACAACGAAGAGGGCGTCGCCGATCCGGCTGAACCCGCCGCCCGCGGGGTCCCAGGCGTAGAGCGAGCGGGAATCCACGGGGCCGAGCAGCACCAGGATCCGGCCGCCGATTTCCTTGGGGAGGAACTGCTGGGAGATGTGATATCCGGCCGGGACGGTCCAGGGACCGCCGATGCGGTCGCCGTGTTCGTCGAGTTTGGTCACGGCGGCGCTGTCGCGTGACGTGCTGGCGACCCAGACCGAGCGGTTGTCAGATGCCCCGAAGACCAGGTTCGCGGGTCCGAGATCATGCGCAGAGCCGCCAGCGCGGTCGGCCATGTAGGCACGCCCGTCTCGAGAGAAGAATAGAGAGTCCCCGCGGCCGACCACTGGGCACGTGTTGCAAGGCCCGAGGTTGACGGGTCCGGCGACGACGGATTTGGCCGTTCCTGCGTCGACGTCTGCGATTTCCATGCCCTGCTGGGTGTCGATAGACGCGAGCAGTGTGTGCGTGGGCTCGGACGTCAGCGCCGCTTGCGTTGAGGCCGAACCGGCCCCAGCCACGACAGACGGATGGCGACGCGAGGTCGTGCGGGTCAAGACCGCCACGCCAGCCACCAGAAGACCGAGGATGAGGGAGACGCTCACCGCGGCCACGATCGACGAGCGCCGGGCGCGCCGCCGTTTCGTCGGTTCGGTTCCGATCTCGGCCCGCACAGCCAGCTGTTCCGATACTCGCTTCCACACCGCCGGGGCTCCTCTGGGAGTGCCGAGGTCAGCGAGCTGTTCGAGCCGCTCTTTGAGCTCACTCATCGCGGACTTCCTCTTCGAGCTGCACGCGCAACCGACGAAGCGCTCTGGAGACCCGAGCGCGCGCCGCGTCCTCCGAACAGCCGAGCACGCCGGCCACATCGTCGTAACCGCGGCCCTCGACGACCGCCAGATACAGGGCCGCCCGGTCCACCGGCTTCAGCCGCAGCAGGTCGTGCAGATCGGACGGGTATTGGGGCGCGTCAAGCGAGTCCGCGCCAAGCCTGACCATCGCTCCTCGCCGGCGTGCGAGCCATCGCCGCTGGTTGGACGACAGGTTCACGATGGTTCGACGCAGATACGCCGCCGGGTCATCGAGTTCGCTGAGCGGACGGAGAGCAAGCGTGCGCAACAGCGCCTCCTGAACCAGGTCATCGGCATCCACGTCCCGCGGTTTCACAACCGCCGCAAACCGGCGCAACGACGGGTACAGCTGCGCGAACAGCTGCTCCTCACCAGGCTCCGGTTGGCCGTCCACACCCCGCCGATCCGTCGACCGGTCTCGAACCTACAGACACCGCGGAACGCGTGCTTGTGACAGCGGCTTGCGCCAAAAGGAGGCCCTTCAGTTGGTCAGCCCTGCTCACGATCGACTATCGCTCAAGACACGTGCCCGAGCGCGAACATCAGCGCGACAGCAAAGGCTCAGCCAATCGGGGCCGCAAGCAGTCGGGCAGAGCCGCTGGTCGAAAGGCTCGTAGGCGGCGCCTGCCGGCCATCAAACGGGCACAGGTGCCTATCCGAAGAGGCCGCCCCGGGAGTCCACGAAGAGGTAAGTGAGCAGGAGCACCCCGACCGCGGCTGCCGCCATGCCGATGATGAACACGACGCAGCCCCAGCTCGTGCTCCGCATGGCCCGCTCCATCTCGGCCATGTACTCGGGATCATCCTCGGGACGCCATAGCGCTCGGCGAATCACAAGATCAGTCTGCCCGCCCCGTCAAACTGACCCACTACCGTGCTTGCGAAATTCGTCGGCATCCAAGCTCGCGACCCCTATGCTCTGGCCACAAGAGGCATCTCTGACGTCGAGCAACCAAGGAGTTGAGATGCGTCGAGCCTTCATGTCCATCACGAAGGGCGTTACCACTTCGGGGGATGTGAAGGTTGCTTCGACGAACTCTCAACTTGGGGATCCTGGCGCACGTAGACGCCGGTAAGACAACTCTCACTGAGCGGCTTCTCTATGCCGCGGGTGTCATCGACGAGATCGGTAGCGTCGACGCCGGTACGACTCAGACGGATTCGCTTGCGCTCGAGCGGCAGCGCAGGATCACGATCAAATCCGTGGTTGTGTCGTTCCCGATTGACGACATTGCTGTCAACCTGATCGACACGCCCGGCCACCCTGACTTCATCGCCGAGGTGGAACGGCTACTGAGGGTCCTCGATGGTGTTGTCCTCGTCATCTCAGCCGTCGAGGGCGTTCAGCCACAGACCCGCATATTGATGCGGGCGCTCAAGCGGCTGCGTATTCCAACCGTGCTGTTCGTCAACAAGATTGACCGTGCGGGCGCGCGCGAGGAGTCGTTGCTGCGAGAGATCTCGGACCGACTGGGACTGGCCGTCATCCCGATGGGGTCGATCGCGGGGCGCGGCACACGGGCTGCCGAATTCAAGCCACGGGATGCGGCTGACGCCGAACATCGATCCAGGCTCGTCGAGGTGCTTGCGGAGCATGACGAAGCGATCCTGGCCCGATATATCGAAGACCAAGCTCGCATCCCTATTCCCAGGCTCCAGGAAGAGTTCGAGGCTCAAACTAAGCGTGGGCTTGTGCATCCGGTGTTCTTCGGGTCGGCGATCACGGGCGCCGGGGTCGACGCCTTGATGACTGGTATCGCTGTCCTGTTGCCCACCGCAGCGCGTGACGCCGATGCTCCGTTGTCTGGGACGGTCTTCAAGATCGAACGCGGCGCGGCGGGCGAGAAGGTCGCGTATGTGCGGATGTTCTCGGGGACGGTGCGAACCCGCGACCGGTTGCCTTATGGCCAAGGGCACAACGACAAGGTGACCGCGATCAGCGCTTTCGGACGCGAGTCGTCCGAACCACGAACGTTTGTCTTGGCCGGCGAGATCGCAAGGCTGTGGGGTCTCCGCAAGGTCCAGATCGGCGACCGGATCGGTCAGGTAGGTACCGACGAATCGGTCCAACAGTTTGCTCCGCCGACGATGGAATCGGTTGTCGTAGCCCGCGATACCAACGACCGAGCCCGCTTACGGGTCGCGCTCGAGCAACTCGCCGAACAGGATCCACTCATCAACGTACGACAAGACGACGACCTCGAAGAGATCTCGGTTTCAATCTACGGCGAGGTGCAAAGGGAGGTCATTCAGGCGACGCTGGCAAACGACTTTGGCGTCGACGTCGCCTTCCGCGACACGACAACGATCTATATCGAGCGTCCGGTCGGCACAGGCCATGCCGTCGAGCTCCTTCAGGCGGACGCGAACCCCTATATGGCCACCATCGGGCTCCGAGTCGATCCTGCGCCGATCAGATCGGGTGTCGAGTTCCGCCTGGACATCGACCCACGCTCGGTACCCCTGTACATATTCAAGACCACGGGCCGCTTCATCGACGCCATGACGAAGCACATTTGTCACGCCCTCAGACAGGGCCTGTCCGGCTGGGAAGTCACCGACTGCATCGTCACGATGACGGATTGTGGGTACTACATCGGAGACGGGCCAAAGAAACCCACGGTCCCGATGGCCCGCACGACAAGCGCCGACTTTCGCAAGCTCACGCCGTTGGTTCTCGGGCTGGCGATCGAACGAGCCGGTACTCAGGTCTGCGAGCCGATGATCCGGCTCAAGATTGAAGCGCCTTCCGACACCGTCGGCGCTCTGTTGACGTCAACGGCACGACTCGGCGGCACCGTCGAGCAGGCTTTGCCGCTGGGGACCTTGTCCACGATCGAGACGGTGATGCCAGCAGATCGAGCGCGGGACCTCCAACGACAATTGCCAGGCCTTACTGGCGGCGAGGGCAATGTCGAAACCACCCTCGCCGGGTACCAGCCCCTGCGCGGCACGCCACCTGTCCGACGTCGAACGGACAGCTCGAGCCAGAACGAGCACTTCAGATAGCGGACGCGGTCGAACATGCCAGGATCGAGGACGGTTCTCCTCACGCGCGACTCCGGTCACGAGCTCGCGCCGATGCGACGATCAGCGCTCCGACGCAAGCGCTTCCGGCCTGAACTGCCTCTATGGCTGACCATGCGCGGCTGACAGTCATCCAACCATTCATCCAACCAACTGCACGGACCCGAGCAACTTGAGCAGGATGTGTGGACGTTGCGCCCGACAGAAGCGCAGGTCATCGCACTGGACGGACGGCGCAGACGCCACGGGAGCGACTTTTAACCCGACACATCCAGCTCACGAAGCGTTCGAGCGCACAGCGGAGCGGAGACGCCAGGCTAAACGCGCGTGACCGCTCATTGGACCAGGCCACCAGTCCCGCCAGCTCGCGAGGAGATAGGCGAGTGCGAGCGCGCCCCATGCACCGACGGCGTCGAGGAAGAAGTGGTTGGCGGTCACGACGGTGGCGAAGATGACCAGCGCCGGATACGACGCCAGCAGCACGCGCGCCCATCGCGGCCGAACGAGCGGCCACAACGCGAACACCGCCCACGTCGCCCAGGCGATGTGAATGCTCGGCATGGCCGCGTACAGGATCCCGGTCTCCCGGGCGTGCGGGACCGGCTTGCCGATCGTGAAGTACGTCAGCCGCGTGTCGACGAACCCGAAGCTGGATGGCAACAGACGCGGCGGCATCAGCGGATAGAGCCAGTAGCCGATCAGCGCGAGCACGAGGATCCACAGGAACGTGTTGCGCCAGCGCACATAGCGCGCAGGATCGAAGTGGTACAGCGCGACCAGGGTCACGATCGGGGCGACGAAGTGGATGCTCCCGTAAAAGAGGTTCCAGAAGCCGATGAACCACCGGTAGGACAGGAACCACTCCTGGATCGTCCTCTCGTGGTTGATGCCGAGCCGCTGTTGCCAGTCGATGATCTGCTCGGCGTTCCGGAAGGCTCGTGATCGGGGCGCGTCGACGAGGTCCCGGGCCCAGCCGTAGAGCGGGTACAGCGTGAGGACGAGCGCCGCCGCCTCGAGCACCCATCCGCCACGGAGGCGCTTGCTGCGGGGCCCTGGCGGGCGCGGGGCGTCGACCATGCCCCACTTCAGCGGCTCGCCTCGGGGGTGGCAACCGAACCCGGCGCCATCCGGTCCGCAGAATCCGAACGGACTAGCCTTTCTTGGCGCACGAAAACGGCCAGATCGGGCCATGTTCCCGGCGCCAGCCTGGTCACAGAATTGGGTGTCACTCACCCTTTCGGGTGAAGGCCGCTGCCGCGCGAGCAGGAGATCGCGAGCCACCTTCGGACGGGGAGCTGCATGACCACCACCGAGGCGCTCACCTTGAGCGGGGCGGGGTTGACCTACGTGCTCGGAGCAACGCTGTTTGACGCCATCGCGGCGCGGCGGCGCGGCTTTCCGGCGCGGACCCTCACTCCGTTCCTCGGGTTGGTCGTCATCGAGGTGGTCATCGTCACGACGCCGCGAGCCCTCGCGGCCGGGTTGGTGCTCTTCATCCTCGTCGTGACGGTCTCGACGTACGTCGGCGGGCTCCGGCTCGGCCTGTATCTGTCGGCGGCGGTCGTGCCGTTCGCGGTGGCGGCGAACGCGCTCGCGCCCGAGGCCGACCGGCTGGACGCGGCGACGGTCACGACGTTCGCCGTCCTGGTGCCGTTCGTCGCCCTCGCGACCGGCCGGCTGACGGCCGAGCACCGTCGCACGGCGGCCGCACTTGCACGACTCCACGACGCGCTCGACGCCGCCGAAGCCCAGCCCGACCTCGAGACCACGCTCGACTCGATCGCGATGTCGGTGGGGCAATCGGTGGGCGCCACGGTCGTCGGCGTGATCCTGCGCGACCGGGACCGCGTGACCGTCGCGCACTGGGCCACCGTGCCGTCCCGCCTCACCTCGTCCGACGCCGAGCGCTTCACCCGGGCTGAGCTCGAGCTCGGCCCCGACAGCCCACTCGGCGCCGGGCTGCTCGACCGCCGACCGCTGATCGTGCCCGACATCGACAACGATCCGCGCTTCGGCGAGTGGACGAGCCCGTGGGCAAGCGTGGTGCGGGAGCTCGGCTGCCGGTCGCTCGTGCTGGTGCCGCTACGGCTGGGACGAGACGTGATCGGCGCCGTGGTCACCGCGTTCACGCGGACAGGCTCCGTCCCCGATGACGACCTCGTCTTCCTCGAGGCGTACGCGGAGCGGGCGGCGACAGTCGCTGTCCGCGCCCGCGCCTACGACCAAGAGCGCGAAGCGGCAGCGCAGCTCGCGGTGGCCGATCAGCAGAAGAGCGAGTTACTCGCGCTCGTCTCGCACGAGCTGCGCACGCCGCTCACCGCAGTGAAGGGATTCGTCGACACGGTGCTGGTGCACTGGGAGCAGCTCCCCGAGCCACGGCAGCGCGAGCTGCTCGACCGTGCGTCGTCCAACGCCGACGAGCTCAACCGGCTCGTCGGTCAGCTCCTCGACTTTTCCCGCCTCGACGCATCGAGCGCCCGCATGTCGCCGCGGCTGGTTCGGCTGGCCGAGACGATCCCGCGTGTGCTCGACGACATCGCTCCCGCCCTCGCCGACCACCGCGTCGAGGTGCACGTCGGCGACGACACTGTGATGTTCACGGACGCCCGCGCGTTCGAACAGGTCCTGACGAATCTGCTCACGAACGCGGTGAAGTTCTCGCCCACCGGGAGCTGGATCGTCGTGCTCGCGGAGCCGGTCGGCGACAACGAGGTCGTCCTCTCCGTCACCGACGAGGGCGTCGGGATCGCCCCCGGCGAGCAGGAGCGGATCTTCGATCGCTTCTACCAGTCGCCGTCGAACGAGCTGTCGCGTCGCGGCACGGGTATCGGCCTGACCCTCGCCAAGCGCTTCGTCGAGATGCAGGGCGGGCGGATCCGCGTCGAGAGCGAGTTGGGACAGGGATCGACGTTCGCGTTCGTGATGCCTGCCACGCCGCCGGCCGACGGCGAGGAGTACGCGGTGCGCGAGGAGGTCGCGAGATGACACGGCTCGGTCGTGCATGCGGGACGTTTGCAGCCGCGGCCGTCGGCGCGATCGGAGTCACGGGGGCGTTCGCGGCGCCGGCGGCGCACGCCCAGATTCTGCCGCCGCCCCCGGTGCCGCTCACGACGCCGCCGATCGACCTCTCGGTACCGCAACTCGGCATCGAGGTCCACGTCCCGGGTCAGGACGTCGGTGCCGCATCCTCCGGTGTCCCGAGCGTTCCGGGCGTGTCGGAATCAGGCGGTGCTCCGAGCTCCGGTTCCGGCGCTCCCTCTGCGCCGGGATCAGGGCCGGACGCGCCCGCAGCGGCGGACGCCGCGCCCGCACCTGCTCCCGACACCGGAGCGGCACCTGCAGCCGGCGGCGCTGCCCCCGGTGACGAGAGCCGATCGGGCGGCTCGGCCCGGCCGGGCGACGGCGGGGGCGGGGGCACAAACGACGTGAGCCTGGGCTCGGCCGTGGTCGGCACGATCACCGAGCCGGGGACGCTGGTGGGGGCGCTCACCCTCGCGCTCGGGCTCGGGGTCGTAGTGGGCGCCGCGCCGTACCTGCCGCGTTACCGGCGCCGCCAGCGCGACCTGCTCGAGGAGTGGGCTCGCGCGTCGGAGCACGAGCACGCCGTGGCCACGAAGCTGGCCGAAGCCGATCAGCAGAAGAGCGAGTTCCTCGCGCTCGTCTCGCACGAGCTGCGCACGCCGCTCACGGCGGTCAAGGGGTTTGTCGACACCGTGCTGTTGCACTGGGACCGGCTGCCCGACGAGCGGCGGCGCGACCTGCTGACCCGCGCGTCCTCGAACGCCGACGAGCTGGGCCGGCTCGTTCGCCAGCTGATGGAGTTCGGCCGCACGGAGACCGGGCCGATCGAGATCGCTCCTGCCGAGCTCC
>WNGE01007780.1_pt1 | contig 18194 bp, 13 predicted proteins | sample 5400651 | NCBI WGS metagenome assembly WNGE01 (sample SAMN13153370, study PRJNA577476) | soil metagenome | isolation source: 60 cm soil or saprolite under grassland replicate 2 | place: USA:California | collected 2016-06-15
TGTCGGGACAAAAACACGAGGGCTTATTGCAGGAGTTTCGCGACGATGAATTCGCGAGCGCTCGTTTGCAAAAGCGTCTCGCAGCGCCTTCCCTGGCAGACGCGTTTTATGCAGCACTGAGAAGGCATGGACTGAATGCCCCTGCCAATGGGCCAATGGGTGAACAGCCTGCCGATCCCGAACGAAAAGAACGATACCAGAAACGAACCCAGGCGGTGCTGGAGATACTTACCCACTTCGAGGACTGGTACGAAGAGTTTCAACTCGCCGAAGCGTTGTTGGAGCACGATGAATACTTTTCATTGTGGCGTTCCCATCACATCAAGATGGTGGAACGCATGGTCGGCACAAAGCGCGGCACTGGGGGCTCGGAAGGTGTCGGCTACCTGCGCACGACTCTCGAAAAGAAATTTTTCCCGGAACTGTGGGAGGCGCGTACATATCTGGATACGAAACATGGCGAAGGTGGTTGCCCGTTCGCCGGGAATGATTCTTCAAGCTAAACGGTTTCAGCTTCGCTGGACGTGATCTGGTCACAAGCGGTCTACCTACAATGGCACACGAACGTAGACGAGCGCCGCGAGTTAAAGTTAACCTGCGAGCACGTTGGGAAGGTGATCACGGTCAGCAGGAAGCGGACGTAACCAGCCTAAGCAAAAATGGTTGTTTTGTGCTCAGTGGCGGTATCTTCGAACCAAAGGAACTCGTCCGGCTGGAACTCATGTTTCCCGATGATGCCCCCATGTATATCTGGGCTGAGGTGGTTGAAGCGGCGGAGGAGATTGGGTTTGCGCTGCGATTCACTTCACTGGAAAAAGCAGACGAGGCACGACTCGCAAAGTTTCTCCAGCAATGCTTAGTTGCGCAACGCTGATGCCTCGCAGTCGCTCTCTCAAAAGCACATCTTCTCTCGATGACTCTCGACTTTCCTGAACGCTTTAACATGGCTGATTACTTCCTCTACCACAACCTGGAGGAAGGCCGCGAAAACAAGGTCTGTCTCTACTTCGAGGATCAGACCTTCACTTATGGCGACACCGTACGTCTTTCGAATCGCACCGGCAACGCCCTGCGAGAGTTAGGAGTCGAGATCGAAGATCGAGTTTTGCTCGTGCTGCCCGACTGCCCGGAGTTTGTCTGGACGTGGTTTGGGTCAGCACGCATCGGCGCGGTTATCACGATGGTTAATCCGCTGTTGCCGGCGGAAGATTACAAATACTATCTCGACTATACACGCGCTACCGTTGCCGTCGTTCATGAGTCTTTGCTGAAGACATTTAACGAGGCGGCGGCGGAGGCTCGTTACCTGCGCGCGGTTTTGGTGGTTGGTGACCGCGAACACGATCACGACATCGATTTCACTAACGACCGGCTGGTTTGGTCCTCATTCAATGGTGCGATTCTTTCAGCCGACGACGAGTGCAAGCCCGCCGATACGCATCGTGACGACATCGCGATTTGGTTGTTCACTTCCGGCTCGACGGGTCATCCAAAGGGCGCCGTGCATCTGCAACACGACCTGCCTTTCAACACCGAAGTCTTCGCAAAACGCACGATGGGCGTAAATGAAAGCGACTTGACAGTTTCAGTACCTAAGCTCTTCTTTGGTTATGCAACGGGCACGAATCTTTTGTTCCCTTTCGCGGTCGGCGGCGCGACTGCCCTGTTTTCCGAACGCTCAACTGCGGACACACTCTTCGAAGTTATCGAGCGTTACCGTCCCACGATCCTTACGACAGTGCCGACCATGATTAACTCGATGCTGAATGCGACGGATGCGAATAGTCGCGATTTGTCGAGCCTGAGGTTCTGTTATTCCGCCGGCGAAGCTTTGCCCATTGAGCTCTATGAGCGCTGGAAGAAGAGTTTGGGCGTGGAGATTTGCGATGGCATTGGCTCCGCGGAGATGTTTCACATCTACATTACAAACCGGCCCGGTGACGTAAAACCGGGAAGTCTGGGCAAGATTGTTGAGGGCTACGAGGCGAAGATCGTTGATGCTGAAGGTAGGGAAGTACCTACCGGCGACATGGGCACGTTGAAGGTCAAAGGAGATTCAGCGGCGCTCTGCTACTGGAATGCACACGAAAAATCGAAAGAGACCTTTGCCGGCGACTGGTGTACTACTGGGGATCAATTTCACGTCGACGACGAAGGCTATTATTGGTACCACGGCCGCACGGACGACATGTTGAAAGTTTCGGGCATTTTTGTCGCGCCGGCTGAAATTGAAAACTGTCTGCTGCAACATGAGGCTGTGCTTGAATGCGCCGTCATTGGCTACGATTCCGGAGATGGCCTCGTCAAACCTAAAGCCTTCGTCGTCCTGCGAGAGGAAGTCAGAACCGGGAGGGGCAGCGATCGGACTGCGACGGACCAGCAGTCCTCCGGCAATGACTTGGCCGATGAGCTAAAAGAGTTTGTTAAATCGCGACTTGCACCTTACAAATATCCTCGCTGGATTGAGTTCCTTACTTCACTGCCAAAAAACGATCGCGGCAAGATTGATCGCAAGCAGCTTAAACAGCAATAAGTGCTCATAGATTCAGAACGCCGCTCAAAATTGACTCGCCTGATGACCCGACGGCACAAGAAGTCTGGCAACAACTTTTGTTCCCGCCGCAATTTTCCTATCATCTTTTCCAAATTTTCTCGCAGAATCTCTTGACAAGAATATTGTAGAGTCGATTTACTGTATCGCACCTTCAACGAGGTTTTGGTTCGGTCCTGGCTTTTGGTTCTACCAGTCATAGTCAGTGCGACACCCCAGTTTTGACCTGCACTGCGATCCGCTCAAAAAATCCTGCCAGATCTCTAGTCCAGGTGATTTCAACCTTAATTTAGGCTTTGATTTTCACCAGTGCCCGGGAACTAACTTGCTTTCAAAAATTGCAAGTCGTGAAACTTTCTTCCTGGCTGACAGAGAAACTGAGTCGCAGGTCCAGCTGTTTAGCTGCGAGCCTGGGCTGCGCCGAATGCCTTTATAGGAGTCCCCAAATGACTATGCCCGACCCTCTCACGCGTGTCACTTCTGCAGATGTTACTTAATAGAACGAGCGGCGCGGCCTGCGGCTCAGGCATCGATTACGAGTCAAACAGCGGTACGCTAAGCTTCGCTCCGGCAGACACGATGATGATAATCACGATCAAGGTGTGCGGAGATGCAGTGTCCGAGACTAATGAGACGTTCCTGGTAAATCTCTCAAATGCGATCAAAGCCACGATCAGCGACAACCAGGGCCTGGCTACGATGGTCACCGATGACAGCGTTACCTATAACTTCGAAGGCTTCTTCGCCCCTGTCGATAACCCACCGATCGTGAATACGGCGAAAGCCGGCTCGGCGATCCCCATCAACTGGCGACTTACCACATCGGGCGAAGCACCAATCTCCGATCCAAACAGCTTTGTAGGCCTTGTCTCTTATCAGGTTAGCTGTGGGACCACGGATGGCCTGGAGGCACCGCTTGAAACAGTGGCTTCGGGAAGCTCGGGTCTTCAGTATAAGGGTGATGGTAATTGGCAGATCAACTGGAAGACGATGGCTAACTACCCCAGGGGATCATGCCGGTTTATGGAACTTCGTCTGAATGATGGGACCAGCCACTACGCGAACTTCAAGTTCAAGTAGCGGCACGACCGCCGATTAACTCAACAGGGCTTAAGGACCCTTCGCTGTCAAACAAAGTTGCCGGTGCCGCGACGAGAGTGCGGCTCCGGCAATTTTATTGGTGCGTCTTCATCCGTCGGGGGAGTCGTGACAAAGCCGTTAACCTTTATGGAAAGGTTGAGTTCACCAGGCAAAATTTTGCGTAGCAAAATCAACCCCAAGAAGGTGAAGCGGAGTAGTCCGCAAACACTCGCTCAAGTTGGCATGATCATCGGTTTGCGCGTCGCAAACACAGACGCGATGCCGATGTGGCGCACCACCTCACCCTTCAACAAACCACGCAACCCACCAAAGACTCTGCCGGCGAATTGAAGGGGCTTCATTACGTTTGCGGGCAGGCGGAAGGCCGACCATAAGAAAGAGTTCAATAGATCGGAGCCCTCCCTAATGGTCGGGCTTCTGCCATTCAGCCATTGCGTCGTTCGAGGTTGTAATCGCGGAGACGACGATAGAGAGTTGAAGGAGAGATGCCCAGGATCTCGGCGGTCTTGCCGCGATGCCAGCCGGTTTGTTCGAGCGCGACGAGAATTTGTTGTCGCTCCACGTCGCGGAGGGACGTAGGCGCGGAACTCACACTGGGCGCAAACGAGCCAGCAGCTGAACTGAAGTCAGCGGGAACACCGGCCTGCGCAGCAGGAGCGGTAAACGCAGCCGCGGGGACGGACGGTCGCACCACCTCCGGCGGCAATTCATTGATCGTGACGCGGCCGTTGTTAGAAAGGATCACGGCACGCTCGAGGCAATTCTTCAACTGGCGCACATTCCCTGGCCAACTATACGCCCGCAACGCCTCAAGCGCCTGCGGCTCAAGCTCTGGTGGACTCGTCCCTCCCACATGTTTTAACAGGTGGCGTGCCAGTGGTTCGATGTCTTCTGGTCTTTCACGTAATGGCGCAAGATCGATCTGAAAACCGTTGATACGATATAAGAGATCTGATCGAAACGATTCGTTGGCAACAACTGACTCGAGATTGCGATTCGTTGCCGCAACAATGCGCACGTTCACTTCAACCTTGCGTACACCACCGACGCGGAAAAATGTCCGCGTCTCAATCGCGCGCAAGAGTTTAGCCTGAAGTTGCGCCGGCAGTTCGGTGACTTCGTCAAGAAATAGTGTGCCGCCGTCCGCGAGCTCGATCAGTCCGAGCTTGCGTCCTTTCGCGCCTGAAAACGCGCCCGCCTCATAACCGAAAAGTTCCGACTCCAGCAACGACTCCTGAAACGCCGCGCAGTTGATATCGATAAAAGATCCATCGGCACGCGCCGACAAACGATGAATCGCGTGGGCAATGAGTTCTTTTCCGGTGCCGGACTCGCCAGTTATCAACACCGACGCCTCAGAAGGAGCCACCCGCTCCACCAGCCTGACCGCCTCCCTCATCGCGTCGGAGACGGAAACGATTTCGGGCAAACCAGACTGCCGCGCCAACTGCTCGCGCAGGCGCAGGTTGTCCACGCGCAAGCGGCGCTTCTCCGCCGCTTGCTTCACACGCACATCGAGTTCAGTAATGCTGTAAGGCTTGGTCAGGTAATCGTAGGCGCCGAGCTTCATCGCTTCGACGGCGGTTTCCACCGTTGCCTGGCCCGTCAACATGATTACTTCCGGGGGGTTGGGGCGCTCATGAACGCGGCGGAGAACTTCCATGCCATCGATCTTCGGCATGTTGATATCGCAGAGCAACACATCGACATTGCTTTCCTCGAGCTTGCGCAATGCCGCATCGCCGTCGGGGGCAACCTGCACGCGATAGCCCAGCCGCTCCAACTCCTTCTGCAACACCATGCGAAGATTTGCTTCGTCCTCGGCGATCAGAATTCGTGCTGCTTTTTGCTCACTCAAGCCTGCGGTTCTCCATCGTTATTTATTGCCGGAAGTGAAATCGTGAATGTCGTGCCGACACCTACTGTAGACTGCACGTTCAGGCTGCCGCCATGCTCCGTTAAGATACCATAACAAACCGCCAGGCCAAGACCCGTCCCTTTACCGATTTCTTTCGTGGTGAAAAAGGGTTCAAAGATTTTAGTAACGTTTTCCTGAGGAATCCCAACTCCCGTATCGCTGACCTCTACCAGAATGCTGCTTCCATTTTTTCGGCCGGCGATGCGGAGCACGCCGCCTTCAGGCATCGCATCTATAGCGTTAGTTGCCAGTGCAATCACTGCCTGTTGCAGCTGTCCAGCATCACCGGAAATCGGCGGCAGATTCTCCGAAATATCAATTTGAAGTTCTACCTTCTCGCCCCGCTGCTGATGGGATAGCAGGCGAGCGGCTGAAGAGATGACGTCCGCGAGGTTAACGAGTGCGTGTTCTGTTGTTCGTGTTCTACTAAAATCCAATAGTCCGTTGGTGATCATCTTGCAACGAAAAGCCTCGCTGCGAATCAAACCAAGATACTCGCGTAAGTCATCAAGCGCGGCTGATTCTTTGAACTCGCCTTCGCTCACTCGCGATTCAAGCGCTTCAGCACACGCAGAGATGGTAGCTAGCGGATTGTTTATTTCATGAACTACTCCTGCCGCTAACCTTCCAATGGCGGCCAATTTTTCAGCGCGAGCGACAGCCCGATTCGCCTCGATCCGCTCGGAAATGTCCTCACCTATCGTGATTACGTGGGACACTTCACCGCTGCGATCGATCCACATCGGAATCTTACTTATTAACCAATGCTTCATTTCGCCGTGTGCAGGCGCTGTCGCGTGTTCGATGCGTTGGATTTCTCCACTTGCAAAAACATTGCGGAACTCGCTCTCAAGCAACTCGCGGTTCTGGCGCGTCAGGACGTCGAAGATGTTTTTTCTCAAGACTGAACCACGCGGAATGCCCAGTTCCCCCAGCTCACGGTTGCGGTTCCAGGCAACTATTTCGTAGTTACGATCGATTGCATAGAGCGAGAGCGGCAGGCTGTCGATAATTGCCTCGATGAAACGCCGCTGAGCTTGCACTTCGGCCGTGCGACGTTCCACTTCAATCGTGAGGTTGGCTGACGCGTCGCGGGCGGCCTGGTAAAGACTCGAAATGTGCGCAGCCAACGCGGCCTGTTGTGCAGCCGCATCGACCAGACGGCATACGGTGTCGTCACAGTCTTCGCGCTTGTCAAAGCCTACAATCAACGCGCCCTTTGTGCGGCCTCCAAAACTCAAAGGCGCCACGTATTCCACTGTGTGGGCTTGGTCGCGTAGGAAAAAGTTGCGCTGGTCACTGCTGAGGAGCGGCACAAGGCTCGACGAATTGGCTGCGATCAACCAATTCTTCAACCGATCAACTTCGAGCAACGCTGCATCTTCGGCGCTACCCTCGCGATCGAACACACAGGCAGCTTCGCTCTTCTCGCCCAAACTTACAAAAGCGGCACACATCGCGGAGCCAGTGCCGTCGTAGGTCGCTCCAGCCACCCGACGCACCAACTGATCAGGCTCCAGCGTTCGCAGCAGTCCCCGACCTAAGTCCGCCAAAAATCGTAATTCTCGATTGCTGCCGATGAGCGCCCATTCCCGCTGCGCCGCTCGCAAATGAGTCCCCGCCCTGGAAACGATTTCGGCGGGAGCTGTAGACTTGGCGATATAGTCGTCAGCTCCGGCGGCGAAAGCTTCCAGTTTCTGACTCTCTACATCGGCGTCCGAGAGAGCAATCAAAGGCAGTTTGCTGGTGACTGGCTGCGCGCGAAGGATTTTGCAGAGCGCCACACCATCGACTCCAGACAAGGCAAGGTCAATCACGATCAGATCGCAAGGTTCCTTTTGGAGTAATCGCAGCGCTGACGTGGCATCGCCCGTGGTGTACGCACGATAACCGGCTTTTTCAAACGCGCTGCGAAGGCGCTCCCGCGCTTTCATATCGTCGTCGACGACTAGAACGGCGGCACTCTGTTCGGGATTACTAGCTGCAGGCATGCTTTCAATCCTAAAACGGCCTGGTCTGGGGGACTTAAGGTCGTTGGAGCATGCGCGGTTGGAGGCTGTTACCTGATTCCTGAGCATCTCCTAACAGCGATTGAAAGCGATGAGGATAGGAATGTCAAGATGTTGGAATGGCCGAGTTGGACTGGTAGGGAGCGCACCTATGATGTGCCTGGGAAGAACCAAGAGGCCCGCCACTGCAAACCGAACGAAATTTTAGTTGATCGAAACTGAAGCGAGGTTATTGTTCTCGAGTTCCATCAGGTTTTCGTTTTCAAGCTCGGCGATCTTCGGAGAGGGTGTGGCCTTCTGGGAGATCTTGTCCAGTTTGTGACGCGACTTGGCTCGGTACATAGCCTGATCGGCAGCCACGAGTAGTTGATCTAAGGTTTCACCCTCAACGCCATAAGTCGCGGTTCCGATGCTGATTCCCACGCGTGCCCGGCCACCACCTCGAACGTGCAGCGAAAATTCGCAAATAGCTGCTTCGATACGGCCTCGCAACTCTTCAACCTGATTACTCACCAGTTCCTGGACAATAGCGACAAACTCATCGCCGGCATAGCGTGCCAGAAAGTCATACTCACGAAGCTGCGTCTGAATTATTCGCGCCATCTCGCGCAACATCTTGTCGCCCACTTTGTGCCCAAACGTGTCGTTGACGATTTTGAAGTCGTCCAGATCAAGCATAACCACCTGAAACGGCCGCGCAGTGCGCCGCGCTCGAGAAGCTTCCTCATCGAAGCGCAAAGCCATGTAACGCGCGTTGGGTAAGCCGGTCAGCGGATCGGTAAGCGCATTCGATTCTGCCTGGGCATGCTGCATCGCATTGGATAAAGCGTCTGACGCTAACCTCGTAACCGTTTCCAGCAGACGCATGTGATCGTCTGTGTAGTAATCCAACTCAGTGGAGTACACCGATAATGCACCCAGCAACATCTCGTCTTTGAAGAGCGGCAGTGAGGCCATCGAACGATATTCACGTTCAATGTCGAGTCCGGCGAAATCAAGGCTTGGGTGGAGCTGGTTTATTGGACTGCGATTAGCTAGAGCGAATCCGGTCACACCTTCGCCAGGCGCGACACATCTCGTGGCCAAGCTCTGTGCGTTCCTTCCAGCGACGTGAGCGGGAGTGGCATAGCCCTTCAATTCGTCGTAGAGGTAAACCACGCAAGTATCGAACGGAACTACGTGCCCAACTTTGTCAACCAAAACTTCCACCGTGTTACGCACATCCAGGGACGATCCGAAGGTGCGGGCTATCTCGTATAAGGCGTAGACCTCCTGGTGCGCGCTCTTGATCTGGTCGTAAGCCATGTAACAACCGCGCTCCCTGGTTTGTGCCATATCCACGGCGGTCAGAGCAAAGGGTTCGTGAATTTCGTTTGGCGGTAGTTGCTGTGGTAGACCAACAGCCGCTATTTGTGCTTCAAAGCGAGGCAGATGTTTTATGAACAACTCAACTACTCTTGGGTCGAAATGATTACCCGAACCACGCAATAGGAATGCGATGGCTTCGTCGCGGGTCATGCCGCGCCGAAATGGCCGATCTTCTCTTACTGAGTCAAAGCAATCAACGACGGAAATGATGCGCGCCGTGATGGGTATCTGTTCGCCCTTGAGCCCATCGGGATAGCCCATCCCATCCCATTGTTCGTGATGATGTCGCACGATTGGAGTAACGGGATAGGGAAAGTCAACGCGACTGAGAATCTGCGCGCCGACCGTGGTATGGACTTTCATCTTTTCAAACTCGACGGGAGTCAAGCGTCCGGGTTTGTTGATAATGTGCGCGGGCACTGCAAGTTTTCCGATGTCGTGAAGCAACGCCCCTGCTTTCAATGCCGCAATCTCCGGCAGTGAGAGTCCCAGGACCTCGCCCAGCCCAGCTGCGTAGATTTGCACTCGCCGCACGTGGCAATGCGTGGTTTGGTCCTTTGCGTCGATCGCAGTTGCCAGCGCCTCTGCAGTGGCGAAGTGAATGCGGCTAAGTTCTTCCGTCTCGCGTGTTTTAGTGTTGAGTCGAGACCAGACAAGATAGACGACTTGCGCGCCGGCGAAGATCGTTACAGTCAGCAAAGCTAAGGAGAATGCCTGGTGAATCGCCCAGGCAGCTATAAAGGCGCCACCCGCCGTCATGAAGAAACGGTAACGCCTTATGGGAACATTGACTTTCCAGCGCTCCGGGGCCACTGAACTGTAATCACTGACGTCGGGCAGGTTCATGAAACTCCTCAACTCACCGGAACTCTAAAAACGTTTAAACTCTCAAGTCCCTTTCCCACGCGACTGACCGTTCGATGCGCCAGTATTGCGGCCGGAAGCAAAGCTGGGAGCAATTCAGCTTTGCTTCCGACCATCGAGAGGGGCAAACGGGCAAGCTTCGAGCCTGCCTTGCTGGGTGAGAGTCGTGTCAAAATCGAGCGGCGGTTATGTGCGTTATTCGGCACTGAGTCGCCCTCCGATTTAAGAAATTAGCGGCTCGGGCTCCGTGCGGAGAGCCCGTGAAGCCTCAAGGGCTTCTCAGCCGCGCCATTCCTTTTTCAATTGTTGTGCCGCGCCAAAATGTTGGAATTAGTTGATGCGGAACGCGGAGTTGCTGAGTACTTTTCTCAAAGTGTTCAGACGCACTGCAGAATAAATGGAGCCGGAATCAGTTTGACACGTCAAACTGAGATTTCCAGTCAAGCTGCTTACTGCTTGTCGTCTCGTAAAATTCAAATTGACTCGGTGCTGTGATTAATCGCTGAGTTGACAACATTCGCTGGTGCGGGCACCCTTCGTCTTTACGTCAGGACTTGACCGAGTGATGGCAGTATTGCTTTGCAGAAGCATCACTCATTACCCATCACTTTCTTGAGTCAACTACTGTGGCAGTTTCTGGTACACCGTTAGAGACAACGCGACCAGCTGGTTACATCGAGGTGCTTCGGGGTAATCGTGGTTTTCGCCAGGTCTGGCTTGGTCAGGTTGTGAGCCAGATGGGCGATTGGTTTGACACCATCGCTCTCTACACGATCATCCTTAACCTGACGGGGTCAGGTCGCGCCATCGGTCTCCTGATGGTTGCTCGCTTTGTCCCGAGCTTTGTATTTGGTTCCCTTTCCGGTGTTGTTGCGGATCGATTCAGCCGTCGCTCGATCATGATTGTTTCCGACCTCCTGCGCGCGGTTGTGGTATTGGGCTTCCTTTTTGTCCGCCGTGCAGATCAGTTATGGATCATCTACCTGCTGACCGTACTGCAACTGGGACTCTCCACTTTTTTCGAGCCGGCCAAGACTGCTGTAATCCCCTCGATTGTTTCCGAGCGCGAGTTGGTCGCTGCAAACGCGATCTCCTCCGTGACCTGGTCCGCGATGCTGACGATTGGTGCGGCTATCGGCGGTCTGGTGACGGGATGGTTTGGCACTGACGTCGCTTTTATCCTTGATGCTTTGACCTATCTCCTCTCGGCAGCGCTAATTGCAAGCGTGCGTTTGCCCAAACGTCCGCCTCGCGAAAAGAGTAAGCTCACCATCAGCCGCGCCCTGGGTATCAGCGAGACTATTGAAGGGGCACGCTACGTAAAACGACGACCGCGCGTGCTGGCTCTGCTGCTTGTGAAACCCGCCTGGGGATTGGGTGGTGGGATCCTCACGTTGCTGGCAGTTTTTGGCGAAAAGATATTTCCCGTGGGTAAGAGCGCGGCTACCGGCATCGGTGTTCTTTTTGCCGCACGTGGAATTGGCACGGCCGTCGGTCCGATTTTTGCTCGCCGGATTTCAGGCGAGGGCAAGCGACGTATGCAGGTGTCGATCGGAATAGCGTTTCTGATTGCCGGGGCGTTCTATATAGTTTTCGGCATGGCGACTAGTTTCGTCGTAGCACTCATAGTTCTGGGGCTCGCGCATACGGGAGGCAGCATCCTTTGGGTCTTCTCTACTGTGCTGTTACAGCGTGGCGTAGAAGACAATTTTCGTGGGCGCGTTTTTGCCGCTGAATTGGCTTTACTTACACTTACAATGGCCGTCTCAAACTACGCGACAGGTTCTTACCTCGTCCCTAGCGATTGGACTGATAACATCGATATTTCATTTGGCACAAAGAATATCCGGTGTTCCCATGATTTTCGCGTCGCTCATAGTGATTGCGTTTTTCGGTCTCGCTTTCTTTTTGATTAATAGAATATCGGGGCGAAGAAATTGGGCGCGAATCCTTCTATTGATGTTGGTTGTCTTTGGAACTCCTTTCGCGATCGCTGCCTGTCTGCAAGAGGTAAGAAAGAATGTTTTGTTTGGAACTCTCAGCATCATAATCACGATCTTGCAGTTGATCGGAACCTATCTTCTCTTTACAAGAAATTCTAATCTTTGGTTTAGGAAGCGTAAATGAGTATCACGGTCGGAGTGATGGGCTCAGCCGGAGGGGTTACTTTGCCATTGAGCGGCAAGGATGTGCTCGTGGAAAAAGCGAGCGCCCTGGCTCGAGCTATTGCTGAACGCAAACTGTTGCTTTTGACCGGAGCCACAACGGGAATAGTCTACGTCGTTGGCAAGACAGCTCGTGATGCGGGAATCTTCCATTTGGGAATTTCACCTGCCAGCGATAGCCGAGAACACCTGGGAAAATACAACCTGCCTTTGGACGCCTGCGACGTAATCGTCTACACGGGCTTCGGGTTGAAAGGACGGAATGTTGTGCTGGTACGCTCTTGCGACATCGTAGTGTTTATTGCCGGCGCGATGGGTTCGCTCAATGAATTTACTATCGCTCACGACGAAGGAAAAATCATCGGCTGTTTGACAGGCACCGGTGGCGTAGCTGACGAGGCGAATTATCTGCTCAAAAGATTTTCAAAGGATACTGGCGCTCGTGTTTTTCAAAACGAGAACCCGGACAAACTACTTGAGATCTGTTTGACTGAGCTACAAAAGGGTGAGCAGACGAGTTGAGGGAGGTAGACAATGGACCTGGGAATAAGAGATCGCGTTGCTCTTGTCGCTGCCGCCAGCAAAGGGATTGGGTTTGCCGCCGCACGCGAGTTAGCTCGAGAAGGTGCGCGTGTGTTTCTCTGCTCACGCGATCAAGCGCGCGCCAGCGAAGCGGCGCAAAAGATTCATGATGAAACCGGCGCCAGCGTCGCTGGAGTCGGCGCCGACGTTACCGACGATGAGGCGATCAAACGCTTTGTCAGTATCGCGCGTGAACGTGCGGGTCGCATCGACATCCTTGTCAGCAACGCGGGCGGCCCGCCCGCATCTAGTTTCGCCGACGCCAGTTTGGAACTGTTCCGGCAGGCCTTTGAGTTAAACGCGCTCTCAGCGATTCGACTCGCCAAGCTGGTTTTGCCCGGCATGCAGGCGCAGAGGTGGGGCCGTATCGTTAACATCACTTCAGTTTCCGTCAAGCAGCCAATTGACGGATTGCTGTTCTCAAATACGGTGCGTGCCGCGCTCACTGGCTGGGCCAAGACTGTTTCCAACGAAGTTGCACGTGACAACGTCACGATCAATAACGTGGCGCCGGGATACACGTTGACTGAGAGACAGGATGAACTGGCTGAAGCACGCGCTCTGGCGCTCGCAAAATCTAAAGACGAAATCATCGCTTCCTGGACCACGCAGGGACCCATGCGCCGAATGGGAAAACCCGAAGAGATCGCCGCGGCGATAGCATTTCTCGCGTCAGAACGTGCTTCTTACATCACGGGCGTTACGCTTCAGGTTGACGGTGGTTGGGTGAAGAGTCTCTTCTAATGACGATTCCGAACCCCATCATCACGGCCCATCACTCCGAGATTAGCCTTGGCGCTAACGAACTTGATCATCCAGAGTGGATGCGGGCACAGGCAATTTCCATCACCCGTAAATGGTCCGGAGAAGAAGCGCCCATATCCCGCCATGCTGAAGCACGAATTATCTGGTCAGAACAATCTCTAGTTGTGCGCTTTGTTTGCCGGCAACAGGAAGCCCTGTTGGTAAGCGCAAATCCTCAACTCGACAAGAAAACGATCGGGTTATGGGAGAGAGACGTATGTGAGATTTTCATTGCTCCCGATCTCAACGCGCCGGAGCATTATTTCGAGTTTGAAGCTGCCCCGACAGGTGAGTGGCTTGATTTGGGGATTCGCTTGACGCCCGAAGGTCGTGAGACCGATTGGGAATTTGACTCAGGGATGACAGTGGCGACGTTTGTTGAAAAGGATCAAGTAACCATTGCCATGCGTATTCCCTGGAGCGCAGCTATTTCAAGACCGCAGCGCGGCGACAGCTGGCGAGTCAATCTATTTCGCTGCGTAGGAAAAGGAAACGAGCGGCATCTGGCGTGGCAACCGACCCGCACTCCGGAACCTTACTTTCACGTACCCAAGGTTTTTGGATGGCTGGATTTTTTGTAGTATCCACTGGCATCGATGGCCCAGCTGATTATCTGGTTCGTGCTGGTAAAGTCGAAACGTACTCAGCAAACCTCGCGCGATCTTCCTCAGTCATTGCGAGTATCTGGACTCCAATCAAGTATCCTGTCTCCGACTCATGGTCCTCCAGGCATTCATACCGAACCGGAATGACCTGCATTTCTACCGCTCCCAACGGCAATTCGAGTTTCACATTCAAGCCTCGATTTTCTCCAACGAGATGATGTTCGCCGAGCGTGATCCTCGGTGTGATGAGCGAGAGTCCGGTGGCATTTAGATCCAGGGTGTGGCCAACCATGCTGTTAATTCGTCTTGCCCCGTTGAGACCTTTTGCCGGCGAGGGCAGTGGAAGGCTAAACGGCAGGCGCACCCTCTGTCGCTTCTCACGGCGGCGGTTGCCGAAATACTGCCGCAAACGTGACACTAATTTTCGAGCGATTTCCGCCATCAGTTCTTACCGCACTATGAGCTTCCGAGCCCTCCCAAAGCGTCCGTTTTCATTTCTGACACTACGAGCCAGCCATAGTGTCTTTAGCTGATAGAGGAGGGGCAGAACGATGAGGCTAGTCGGGAACGCAAGTTCATTTTAGTGAGCCTGAGGCTGGGGCGCAATAGAAAGTTGGGGGGGCCAATCAATTTCGCCACTCGGCCGCTGAAATGGCTAGTTGGCATCGGCCCAGCTAATTCAGAGGCTTGCCGCCCGTATCGCTGCTTCTTACCCCGGTGGCGTCGAGGAAAAAAGAGAGGCGACCGGTGCGGCCATACTGCGCCGGCTCAGCCCCAGCATTCCATGATTTACCGCCCGAAAGCGCGTTAACGTGGAAGCGGTAGCCAGTTGATTCCGTGCCTTCGAGATCTTTTGGTAGTAGGCCCAGCGAAATCAAGGTAGCCAAATCCGCAAACGAGCCCTTGTGTTGTTGACTGTAGAGAAGCTGCGCCAGGGAGATTCGCGTCAACATGGCTTGCACCTCGTCGTGGTGAGTATCGATACGGGCATTAAAGAAAAACTGCTTGCCGGCTTTCTTAACAACCGCCTGATTCTCTTTGTCTCCAATAATCCAGACGCCGTTGACGAAAATCAGCATAACCGGCTCGGCTTGTTCAGGAGCGTCGCCTTCTTTCACCTTCACAAACACCGTCGCAATGTCGCCGCTCACCTGCTCGCCACCAAGGTTCACCTGTTCCGGAATCACCGCTGCCATCTTTTCAAAGTCCGGGCGTAGTTCTTCAAACTCCTGTGGCTTCAAAGATTCAATCGCAGGTTTATAGATCGACATATCGAATGCATCGCGAAATCTTTTCTCGCGCATTGCTTTGTAGAATTCACGCACTGTATCCGACGGTGAACGTGGCGGTGGCTGTTGCGAATTGACCGGTACGCTCAAACAGACCAGCAAGCCGGTTAGAAACACTTTCGTGAAAACCTTCGGACGTAAAGCTGAAGCTCGCATAAATACTAATCCTTTGAAATGATTAAACGCGAGGCGCGCCCTTACTTAGCAGCGCGCCTCGGAGGTCCTGAAAAGATCCAGTTAACCATAGTCGATGTTAACGGTCTTATCGTTTCATCGCCGCTTAACGACAGCCGGTTTACTCGTCAGCAGGACTTCGCGCCCGACCAAGTATAACAAGAGCATGAGTATCAGGAACGGAATCATCGACAAGATATCTGCGTTCCCGCCGCCGAACAGCGGATTATGTAAATTAGCCCAGTCTTCAACGTTCCTGTTGAAGTTAGCCAGGGCGGGCTTCGGGACACCCTGCAGAATGGCGATCACAATGGCCGCGAGTGCGCCGCCCGCAATATAGCCTGAAGCCATCAGTACGCCCGGACTCTTGTCTGTCTCAGCCACAAATTTATCTTCAGTCAGGTTTTTGTCCTTGAGTTTCTTGCGCAGGTAACGATCAACGCCCAAGCGAATCATGCCACCGATAAAGATCGGACTTGAAGAAGACAGTGGAAGGTAAACGCCGACTGCAAACGCGAGCGAAGGGATACCGCTCATCTCGAGCACGATGGCGATCATCACGCCTAACAGCACAAGTCCCCATGGCAGTTGCCGATTCAGGATTCCCTTGATGATGTAAGACATCAGGGTCGCTTTGGGCGCGTCATACTTGGTGACAGCCGAGCCATCAGGCCTGGTCCGGTGGATGCCGTTGATGCCGGGGTCAGACAGGTAAACCGGAACACCCTGATCATTCACGAGGTAACGTCCGGCGGGACCACCCTCGGTGTCGGTCTTGTGCCAGGGCCGGTACAGGCCGCTATCCGAGTTGGCCTGTGGGCCTTTCAACTTTTCCGGAGCGCCGGCCTGCGAAGGATCGACCTTCAGAGTGGCCGGAAAATTTTCTTCAACTTTGTAGGCGACCTTGCCGGAGCTGTCCACCAGATACTCACCCGGATCCAGACCCGCAACCGTAGTAGCGCCGGGCTCGTTCTTTAGCACGCGATACTCGCCCGGTGCCGTCGGTTTGGTTTGATCAGAGTAGGCTGGTAATGCAGCTGTCCTGGTTGAATCGAGCGTGACGCTTTGCGTTGCCGCTTCGAAACTCACGCGCGGTACATAAACCGTCGCCGAGTCGTTAAGCACGAGAAGAATCGGCCCGAGTATCAATGCGGAAGCAAACGCGCCTATCAGGATTGCAATCTGTTGATACTTCGGAGTTGATCCAACCAGGAAGCCGGTCTTCAAATCCTGCGACGTTGTGCCGCCGTTAGAAGAAGCAATGCAAACTATGCCGCCAATTGAGAGTGCCGTAATGTAGTAACTTGGACCAGTCCAACCAACAATCAGAAATATCAAACACGTAAGCAACAACGTGGCGACCGTCATACCGGAAATCGGATTCGAAGATGAACCGATCTCGCCGGTCAGGCGCGACGAAACCGTCACGAACAGGAAACCAAAAGCTATGATCAGGATGGCGCCCATGAACGCGACGAAGATGTTTATTTGTAATCCTAGTTGCGGAAACGCCATGATCATTCCAATCAGGGCAATGATCCCGCCGATCACAAACTTCATCGAAATATCCTGGTCAGTTCGCGGCGCATTTGCAGTAGCAGCCGGGCCGCCTCGAAGGTCGGCAAGACCACCCTTGAGCCCGCTCCAGATTGTGGGCAGCGATCGAAACAGGCTGATGATACCGCCGGCGGCGACCGCCCCGGCTCCGATGTAGAGCACATAGGCGCCACGAATCTGGGAAGGACTCATTTCGCTAATGGGTACCGTTCCCGGCGGCAAGGCCGTGGTCATTCCTTCCCCAAAAAATTTAATTGCGGGAATCAAAACCAGATAGGCCAGGACGCCGCCTGCACACATGATGGAGGCTATTCTCGGCCCGATGATGTATCCCACGCCCAACAGCGCCGGCGAAATTTCCGCGGAGACCGAACCGGCCTTGAAAGGCGAGCCGAAAACTTTTTCAGGGGTATCCTTCCAGCCTTTGAAGCCGGTCATTAGAACTTGATACAGAAATCCAATTCCCAGGCCACCAAAGATAGTTTTGGCTCCGGTTTGTGCGCCTTCATCCATTGCGCTGGCGTGTTCGATGGATCCAGCCGCCGCCGCCCGACGAGATTCTTCTGATGCTCCCGCTTTCAAAACTTCCGCACACGCGGTTCCCTCGGGGTATTTCAAGTAACCGTGCTGGGCGACTATCAAAGCTCGCCGCAACGGAATCATCATCAAAATCCCAAGCAGTCCTCCCAGCATCGCCACCAGCATCACACGCGTGAACTCCAGGTCCATTCCCAGGATCATGATTGCAGGCATCGTTACGCCCACGCCGAAAGCGATCGACTCACCGGCCGAGCCTGCGGTCTGCACGACGTTGTTTTCAAGAATAGTCGCATCACGCAGTCCAAACTTCGAAAATATTCGAAAGATCGTGATGGAGATGACCGCGACAGGAATCGAAGCACTAACAGTCAAACCAACTTTGAGCACAAGGTAAAGAGAGGATGCTCCGAAAACCATTCCCAACAGTGTCCCGATAATCAATGGCAACGGTGTTAGTTCCAGCAGGCGCACTCCCGCCGGAATGTAAGGCCGAAATGTTTCCAGGTAAGGATTGTCAGGCTTGAATCCGATTCTGTCCGGGTACTCGTTCGCAGGAATGCTTTCAGAAGACATCCGTGTTTTCCTCCAACAAAGTTGCTAAACGGGGAGTGCGTAGGGGTTAATTCGTCCGCTACTTTACACGGGCCACGCGCGCTTGGGCAAGCTC
>WNGE01005467.1_pt1 | contig 18191 bp, 22 predicted proteins | sample 5400651 | NCBI WGS metagenome assembly WNGE01 (sample SAMN13153370, study PRJNA577476) | soil metagenome | isolation source: 60 cm soil or saprolite under grassland replicate 2 | place: USA:California | collected 2016-06-15
GACCGGGCAGAAGTTGTGGAGCACCTTCGTCGGCGGCCCCATAACGGGGGGACCGGCCGTGGCCGGAGGCGTCGTGTACGCGGGGGCCTGGGACCACAAGCTCCACGCCCTCGACGCCGCCACCGGGGCCGTCCTGTGGACCGGGGACACCGGGGACCTCATCGAGTCCTCTCCGGCTCTGGCCAATGGGTTGGTCTACGTGGGGTCGGACGACGACGACCTCTACGCCTTCACCGCTTCAGGGTGCGGGCAGGCCACCTGCTCCCCCGTGTGGACCTTCGGCGCGGGCGGGGCGGTGGAGTCCTCCCCGGCCGTGGCCTACGGCATGGTGTATGCGGGCTCGGGGCACAGCGCGAACAGCGTGTTCGCCGTGGACGCCGCCACGGGGGCCCTGCAGTGGACGGTGCCGACCGGCGGTTCGAACCTGGGTGCGGCCGCGGTGGCCAACGGCGTGGTCTACATCGGGTCAAACGACCACGTGCTGCGGGCCATCGACGCCCGCTCCGGGGAGGTCCTGTGGACCTACACCATGGGAGACCTGGTGGGCGCAGGGCCGGCCGTGGCGAACGGCTGGGTCTACGTCGGCTCCTTCGACAAGAACCTCTACGCGTTCCATCTGTCCGGCTAGAGGCTGGCTATTCAACCGTTGAGCGGCGCACGCATCCCGCGTGTCTGGAGTTGAGCTTGTGACTTTGTGCGGTCCACTCCCGCCCCCGGTAGAATCTCCTTCGTGACGGGAGCCGTTACCCCTTCATGAGAGAGCGCTCCATCCCCGAGGCCACGGTGGGGCGGCTTCCGGTGTACCTCCGGGGATTGGTGGAGATGGCGGAGAACGGCGCGGCCACCATCTCCTCGGAGCAGCTGGCCGAGGCCGCCGGGGTCAATTCGGCGAAGGTTCGCAAGGACCTGTCCTACCTCGGCTCTTACGGGACCCGGGGGGTCGGCTACGACGTCGCCTACCTCATCCACCAGATGCGGCGCGAGCTCGGGCTCACCCAGGACTGGCCGGTGGTGATCGCGGGGGCCGGCAACCTCGGGCATGCCCTGTCGAACTACCACGGGTTCTCCGAGCGCGGGTTCCGCATCGTGGCCGTGGTCGACGCCGCCGAGCCGAAGATCGGAGAGCGGATCGGCGACCTCACGGTCGAACACGTCGACGACCTGCCCGAGATCGTGCGTCGCGACGACGTGGCCATCGGCGTGATCTGCACTCCCGCCGCGGCCGCGCAGGAGGTGGCCGACCGGATGGTCGCCGCCGGCATCCGTTCGATCCTGAACTTCGCCCCCGCGGTGATCGCCGTGCCCGAACGGGTCAGCGTTCGGAAGGTCGACCTCTCGATCGAGCTTCAGATCCTCGCCTACTACGAGCAGCGGAAGGCCGCGCTGGAGGCCGTCAAGGGCTCCAGGGCGGGGCTTCCGCTCGAGCCGGTGCACTAGCCGATGCCGATCCTCGCCCTGGGGGTCTCCTATCGCCGGGCGTCCGTGGAGGTGCTGGAGCGCCTGGCCTTCACCGGCGACGACGACCCGAAGGCCTACCGGCGTCTGCTCGAGTCGGATGCGGTGACCGAGGGCGTCCTGCTGTCCACCTGCAATCGCGTCGAGGTGTACGCCCATGTGGCCAGCTACCACTCGGGCTTCCAGGAGCTGAAGCGGTTCCTGTCCGAGTCGCGCGAGATCGCCATGGAGGACTTCGCCGAGCCGCTGTACTCCCATTACGAGGCCGACGCCACCGAGCACCTGTTCTCGGTGGCCGCGGGGATCGATTCGGTTGTCCTGGGGGAGCCCCAGATCCTCACCCAGGTGCGGCAGGCCTTCGCCAGGGCCCAGGCCGAACGGGCCGTGGGGCCGATGCTCTCGGCGCTGTTCCGCGGGGCCATCCGGGCCGGCCGCCGGGCCCGGGCCGAGACCTCGATCTCGGCCTCCCCGGCCGCCTTCGTCGCCGCCGGCCTCGACCTGGCCGAACGGACCATGGGCCCACCTCGGGGCCATCCGGCGGTGGTGGTGGGGGCCGGAGGGATGGCCTCGCTGGCCGCGGCCGAGCTGCGCCGGCGCGGCTTCGGGCCGATCCGGGTGGTCAGCCGAAACCTGGACCGGGCCCGAAGGCTCGCCGCGAGCGTGGAGGCCGAGTCCGACGGGCTCGACCGGCTGGCGCACGCCATCGCCGGCGCGGACCTCGTGGTGAGCTCGACCGGCGCGCCGCAGGTCGTGATCGGGCGGCGAGTCGTCGAGGTGGCCATGCGCCTGCGCGGGGATCGTGCCTCCCGGCTGTTCTTCCTCGACCTTGCCGTTCCCCGGGACGTGGATCCCCGGGTGGCCGAGGTTCCCGGCATGGCCCTGGCCGACCTGGACCACATCAAGGAGGAGGTCCTGCTGCGGCGGCCCGCCGAGCCGGCCGAGGAGGTCGAAGCGGCCAGGGCCATCGTCTCCGAGGAGGTCGACCGGTTCGAGGCCTGGCGCCGCGCGGCACGGCTGGCGCCGCTGATCCAGGCGCTCCGGGACCGGGGGGAGCGGGCCCTCGCCGCCGAGCTGGCGCGCCTGGGACCTCGTCTGTCGGCCCTCTCCGATCGCGACCGCGAGACCGCGGTGGCCCTGGCGCAAGGCGTCGTTGCGAAGCTCCTGCACGACCCCATCGTCCGGCTGAAGGACCGCTCTTCGGGGGTGGGCCGGGCGCGGGCCCTGGCCGACCTGTTCGGCCTGGAGCCCCCCCCGCAGGACTGACGGCGGTGAAGCTTCGAATCGGTACCCGGCGGTCCCGGCTCGCCCTGGCCCAGGCGCGCGAGGTGGCCGATCGGCTGGCCGCCCTCGGCGTGGAGTCGGAGCTGGTGCCCATGATCACCTCGGGCGATCGGGGCGCGGCCTCCGACTCCTCACCGGCCGGGGTCAAGGGCCTGTTCGTGGCCGAGATCGTGGCGGCGCTGGGCCGGGGAGACGTCGACCTGGCCGTCCATTCGGCGAAGGACCTTCCATCCCAGGATCCCGAGGGCGTGGTGGTGGCCGCGGTTCCCGAACGGGCCGCTCCGTTCGATGTCCTGGTGACGAGGAGCGGCCCGTTCGAAGCCGGGAACGTGGTGGGGACGTCGAGCCTGCGGCGGCGGGCCCAGCTCCTCCGGTCCCGGCCGGACGTCTCCGTTCGGGACATCAGGGGCAACGTCGACACCAGGCTGGCCAAGCTCGAAGCCGGCGAGGTGGACGCCCTGGTGCTGGCCGCGGCAGGCCTGGCCCGGCTGGGGATCGATCCGCCGAGGGCCACCCCGTTGCCGCTGGAGGAGATGGTGCCGGCGCCGGGGCAGGGGGCGCTGGCCGTGCAGGCTCGGGCCGGGGACGACGGCGTGCTCGACGTGTGCCACCGGTTCGATCACGACCGCAGCCGGGCGGCGTTCGAGGCCGAGCGCGCGGTGATGGCCATGCTGGGCGGAGGGTGCGCGCTGCCGCTCGGCGCCTACGCCGAGCGGCGGGAGGACGGGGTCAGGATGTTGGCCGTCGTGATCCGCCCCGATGGCAGCGACCTTATCTGGGCTCAGGCGGAGGCCGGGTCGCCGGTCGAGGTGGCCGACGAGGTGGCGTCGATCCTCCGGGCCGGTGGGGCGGAGGCCATCCTGGCCGAGGTTCGGGGCGGGTCGTGACCCGGTCGCTGGAGGGCCGGGTGGTGCTGGTGACGCGTCCCCTCGGGCAGGGGGGCGAGCTCGGCCGGCTCCTCCGCGAGCGAGGGGCGACCGCCGTCGCGGCGCCGACCATCGACCTTCAACCGGCGGAGGACCACGAGGAGCTGGCCCGGTCCGTCCTCGGGCTGGCCGAAGGACGGTTCTCGTGGCTGGTGGTCACCAGCCGCGCGGGGGTCGAGGCCCTGGCCCGCGCGGGGCTGGGCCGGATGGAGGCGAACGTCGCCGCCGTTGGGGAGGGGACGGCCCGGGCGCTCCGGGAGCGGGGCGTGGAGCCGGCCTTGGTCCCTTCGATCTACACGACCGAGGCCCTGGCGGACGAACGGCGCTGGCCCGAGAGCTCCCCCAGGAAGCGCGGCAGCTGCTCGACGAAGGCGGGGTGGACGCCGTGACGTTCACCAGCGCTTCGACGGTGGAGGGCTTCGCCGCCCTGGCCCGGCCGGCACGGTGGCCCAGGGTGGTGTGCATCGGGCCGGTCACCGCGGAGCGAGCCCGGAGGGAGGGGATCCCCGTGGACGCCGTGGCCGAGCCGCATACAATCGAGGGACTCGTGGCGGCCCTGGAACGGGTCCTGGGCCCATCGTCGAAGGAGTAGCCGTGGGGTTCCCCCAGCATCGCGCACGACGCCTCCGCCGGACCCCGGCGATGCGGGCCTTGGTCCGCGAGACCGAGCTCCGGCCGAGCGACCTGATCGCCCCCCTGTTCGTGAAGGAGGGGATCGACGAGCCCGTCGCCATCGAGTCCATGCCCGGCCACGCCCAGCACACCCTGGAATCGCTGCGGAAGGAGACCCGGGAGATCGCGTCGAAGGGAGTCGCCGGATTCGTCCTGTTCGGGGTGCCCGAGCGCAAGGACGCCGAGGGGTCGGAGGCCTGGAATCCCGAAGGGATCGCCCAGCGAGGCCTCCGAGCCATGCGCGAGGAGCTCGGGGACGAGCACGTGCTGATCGCCGACCTGTGCCTCGACGAGTACACGGACCACGGGCACTGCGGGGTGCTGGGCGAGGATGGGGCCGTCGACAACGACCGGACCCTCGAGCTCTACCGCCGGATCGCCCTGGCCCAGGCGGACGCCGGGGCCGACATGGTGGCGCCGTCCGGGATGATGGATGGCCAGGTGGCGGCGATCCGCGGGGCCCTCGACGAGGCCGGCTTCGAGCGAACCGGGATCCTGGCGTACGCCGCGAAGTTCGCCTCCTCCTTCTACGGACCGTTCCGGGACGCGGCCGAGTGCGCCCCCAGGTTCGGTGACCGGACCGGCTACCAGATGGATCCCGCAAACCCCAAGGAGGCCCTGCGCGAGATCCGGGCCGACATCGACGAGGGCGCCGACATCGTGATGGTGAAGCCCGCGCTGCCGTATCTGGACGTGATCCGGCGGGCCGCCGAACGGTTCGGCTTCCCCCTGGCCGCCTACAACGTGAGCGGGGAGTACGCGATGGTCAAGGCCGCCGCGGCGAACGGCTGGCTCGACGGCCGGCGGGCCACGCTCGAGGTACTGACCGGGATCAGGCGGGCCGGCGCCGGCCTCATCCTCACCTACCACGCCAAGGAAGCGGCCGACTGGCTGACCTGACCGGTGGCAGGGCCCGGCGCACCTTGATCGCGTCCACCACCGCCGGCCACGGCACGAACACCACGATCGCCGTCACGGCCCAGGCCGAATAGTCGAGGTGGAGGGTGGCCCAGATGGACGCGTGCAGGGCCACCGCGCCGGGCACGACCAACCAGCCTAGCCGGGGCCGGAGCAGCACGAGCGGGAATCCGATCTCGAGCAGCAGCGTGGCTCCCGCCACCAGGTGCGCCAGCCACGGCCGGTCGGCGATGAACAGGGCGGCCCAGACCGGACGGGCTCGGGCGTCGCTCGCCGTATACAGGATCCATCGCAGGTTCCCGCTGATGACCCAGGCGGGACCCGAGAACACCAGCTTGTTGAAGCCGGTGAAGAAGTAGCCCCCTGCCACGACGATCATGGCCGTTCGCACCGGCCATCCGTACCGCGTGGAGGCCGGAGCGGGCGGCCGTTGGATCGCGTCGAGCGACCACACTTCGCCGGTCGGCGCGGCGAGCAGGGGAACCAGCGCCAGGAGCAAGAGCACGTCGTTGTGGACCACCTTGCCGGTGCTGGTGGCCATTCCGTTCAGGAACACGCCGCACGTCCAGGCGACAGGCAGGGGGATCCGCGAGCGCAGTCCTGCCGCGGCCAGGACCGCCGCGGCCACCCCGCAGGCCTGAACCGCGATCGTGGCCGGCTTCGACGGCATCGAGGGCAGCAGGTGCATGAACGAGATGGGCCTGAACAGGGTCCGGGGCTGTCCGGCAAGGCCGGCGTACAGGGGCCGGGCGAGCCGCACGGCCAGCAGCGAGCAGAGCCCGATCCGGACAGCCGCCAGCCTCCGCGGATCGCCCGGGCCGAAGAGCCAGCCGTCGACCCGCCGGATCAACGGCATTCGAGCTCCAGCGTCCGGGTGGGGGGAACGGCCGGCCGGCCGTCCTTGCGCGGAACCAGGTTCCAATCGAGGCGGTAGATCCTCAGTGCCGCGACCTCCCCCCCGGAGGCCCGCACCGCCGCGGCCCAGGTGCGGCAGGTCTGGATCTGGCGGCCAGGGGGGACCGACCCGAACCGCGACACGATGAGGGTGAAGCCGTGGTAGGCAGCGGGAAGCCTGGCGAAGGAGACCCGCGTTTCGAGGCCCGACGCGTCGACGGCGAACGCCTGCCACGTGGTCTGGTGCTCGTGCCGAAGATGGCTGAACAGCCGCCACCCCGTGAGCGGCCAGGCCTCGATCCCGGCCAACGCGCACACCACGAACGCCCCGAGGAACAGGCCGACGAACCACCTGACCCATCCGGGCGGGCGTTCGGTGACCGTTTCGTCGTTCGCCGGGCGCATCCCCACCACGAGCCGGACGTTACCGCGACCCCGCTCTCATCGGAAAGCGATCGGTGATGTGATTCGGTGGTGTCATCCGGTGGTACCATTGACCATCATGTCAGCAGAACCCACAGATGACAGACTCGGTGTAGCGGAGGCGAAAGCGCGATTCTCCGAATTGATCGATCGGGTCGGGCGTGGCGAACGCTTCGTCGTCTACCGAAGGGGCAAGCCCGCGCTCGCGCTCGTTCCTCTCAAAGAGGCGCAGATCGGGAAGCGCCGCCCAGAGGGACTCCTATCGGTCGTCGGTGCGCTGGCCGACTGGGAAGACCTGGACGACGTGGTGAAGGGGATCTATCAGGCCCGACGGCGAGCACGCGATCGGCCCGCCCCGACATTCGATTGATCCATGTTCTGCTTCGACACCGATGTCATGAGCGCGGCCGTGAGGCGCGACCCGCCACTCCAGCTGATCCGGCGCCTTTCTCGCGTTTCGGCTGAAGACCAGTACACGACCGCGGTCACCCTCGGAGAGATTCTCTATGGGGCGGTGAAGAAGGGCAGTCCTGCCCTGCTCGGCAGGGTCCGGGATATCGTGTCGAGGGCCGCGGCCATCCTTCCGTTCGATGAACAGGCCGCCGAGGTCTACGCGACTCTTCGCGCTCGATTGGAGACGGAGGGCCGATCTCTCGCCGAGCCAGACCTTCGGATCGCAGCCATCGTCCTAACCCAGGACCTGACATTGGTCACCGGCAACGTCCGCCACTTCAGCCGCATCCCCGAGCTCCGCGTGGAGAATTGGCTGACGGCCCGGTGAGTCGGTCGGACGAGCTCTTCGCCGCGGCGAACCGGGTCATCCCGGGAGGCGTCAACTCGCCGGTTCGGGCCTTTCGTGCCGTGGGCGGCACGCCACCGTTCATCGCCAGCGGGCGGGGAGCGTACCTCCACGACGTCGACGGCCGGTCCTACCTCGACTTCGTCCAGTCGTGGGGCGCCCTGCTGTTCGGGCACGCCCGGGAGGAGATCGTGCGGGCGGCCGTGGAGGCGGCCGGCCGGGGAACCTCGTTCGGAGCGCCCACGGAGGCCGAGGTCCTGCTGGCCGAACGGATCGTGCGGGCCGTTCCCGGCATCGACATGGTTCGCCTGGTCTCGTCCGGGACCGAGGCGGCGATGTCGGCGCTCCGCCTGGCCAGGGCCGCGACCGGGCGGGCCAAGGTCATCAAGTTCGAAGGGTGCTACCACGGGCACGCCGACGCCCTGCTGGCTCGGGCGGGCTCCGGGGTTGCGACGTTCGGCATCCCCGGGTCGCCGGGCGTCACGGAGGGCGCGGCGGCAGACACCATCGTGCTGCCCTTCAACGACCTCGACGCCGTCGACGCGGCGTTCGCCGCCGCGCCCGGCGAGATCGCCGCGGTCATCGTGGAGCCGGTCGCGGCGAACATGGGGGTCATCGCCCCTCACGGTGGTCTCCTCGAGGGGCTGCGGGCCATGTGCGACCTGAGCGGCGCGCTGCTGGTGTTCGACGAGGTCATCACGGGGTTCCGGGTGCGACCGGGCGGCGCGCAGGAGCTGTACGGGGTCCGGCCCGACCTGACGCTCCTGGGGAAGGTGGTCGGAGGGGGGTTTCCCCTGGCCGCGTTCGGTGGGTCGCGAGCGCTGATGGAGCACCTCGCCCCGGTCGGGGACGTGTATCAGGCCGGGACGCTGTCGGGGAACCCCGTGGCGGTGGCCGCCGGCCTGGCCGCGCTGGCGCTCATCGATAAGGAAGACCCGTATCCGGCGCTGGAGGCGGCGGCCGGCGAGTTGGAGCGAGGGTTGGTCCGGATCTTCTTCGAACGCGGCGTCCCGGCCACGTGCATGCGGGTCGGGTCGCTGCTCTCGCTGTTCTTCGCCGAGACCCCGATATGGAACTTCGGGCACGTCCGGGCGGCCGACCACGTGCGGTACGCGAGGTTCTTCCACGCCATGCTGGATCGGGGGATCTACCTTCCGCCGTCGGGCTACGAGGCGTGGTTCCTGACCGCGGCCCACGGGGGACCGGAGATCGACCGGACGCTCGAAGCGGCGACGGAGGCGGCTCGGATGGCTACCGGCTGATCGCGATGAGCATGGCGATGAACAGCACCACGATCAGGACGGTGAAGGCGATGAACGCGTCCGCTCCGTTGGTGATCAAAGCCAGCAGGTCCACCGGGTCCCTCTTCCTCTTCCTCTAGGCCGGCCCGTACCAGGCCGGGGCGGTGCCGCCGGTCAGGATGCCCTTGCGCTTGCGCTCCGCGCGATCCAGGAACGGCAGGTGGACCAGGAACCCGAAGAGCGACCCGACGAAGAAAGCGATCGAATACTTCGGCACGTCCCCCTTGTCGAAGTAGGCGAACATCGTGACCTCGGCCCCTCCGGGTGCGTAGAACCCCTGGGCCGCCGCCAGGTGCGTCTTCGGGTTGGCGTTGGCGAACTCGACGCTCTGGATGCTGAACGTGGTGGGGTCGAGGACGAAGCACCCCGCGGTGGGGAGCTCGTCGGGCGAGCAGACCTTCTTGCCCTGTCGCTCGAGCTGGGTCGTGGCCAGTCCGGCCAGATACTTCTGCATCACCGACTGCACCGTGTCCACGGAGTTCTGCGTGACCGCGTCCGGCGGATGCCACGGCCGGTCCGGATACCTGGTGGTCTGGGAATACTTCGAGGGGGTCGCGGGGCCGACGCTGGAGGCGAACACCTGCCAGTGCGGCTCGTACCCGCGAGGCCCGAGGTTCTTCGGCGTCCCCGGGGCGCCGAAGGTCCACAGGGCGGACATGATGATCATCCAGGCGAAGAAGGACACCGCCAGCACGAGGTAGCCCATCCGGAGCCCGAACACCGCCGCGAGCAGCACGTAGATGCTGCCGACGAACAGGATGAGCGCGCACACGATGACGGCTACGCCCTTCCCGAAGAAGGGGGAGAGGGCGACGAACGTGGTCATCCGGTCACGGCCTCCTCACGCCTGCGGCGGGTTCAGGCAGATGTTGTCCTTCGGCGGGATCTTCTGGATGGACAGGATGTAGTTCACCAGGTCGTTGATCTGCTGGTCGTCCATGGCCCCGGCGAACCGGACGCTCCAGGACGGCATGTCGGTCGGCGGCCGGCCCGCCGAGATCGTCTGGATGATGTCGTCGAGGCTCTTGATCAGGGGGTGGCCGTACTTCTCGCCGCCGCAGACCGTCGTCAGGTTCGGCACCGTCACGGCGTTCCCGTTGTACACGTTCATCCCGCCGGTCAGCCCCGGGCCGTGGCAGCGCTGGCAGTTGAACCCGATCTGGTTGGCCTCCGAGGCGGGCATCGTGGTGAGACGGCCCCGCTCGATCGACTGCGTGAGGAGGTGCTTGGTGTCGTCCTTGTTCGCCACGTTCTCCCGGAGGAAGACCCCCGGGATCCACAGCGCCATGATCACCACGAGGAGCAGCCCTGCGGCGTAGAGCTTCTCGAGGACCGGCTTCTCCAGGTCGGGGTCGGATGGCCCCGGCCGCATGGCCGGCGGGATGTCCGGGCCCCTGGCCCGGCGAGGCCTGCGCAGGGCGGCCAGGCTGGCCCCCACCACAAGCACGAGGGCCACGCCCGAGGCGATGCCGATCAGCAGCGCCTTGCCGGAGGAGATGGCGGCCACGATGCTCATCGGTCAGGCCGCGCCGCCCACGCAGAACGGGCCCTCCGGGGCCTGGTGGATCGTGTCCGTGCCGCGGGGCGGGCCGTCGATGATGGTCGACGTGTCGACCTTGACCGTGGAGCCGGTGAGCGTGACCTTGAACCGGGAGAGCCCCTTGGGGGCGGGCCCGAGCTCATACTCGCCCGCGTAGTTGTACTTCGATCCGTGGCACGGGCACTCGAACCACTGGCTCTGCTGGCAGAACGGCACCCGGCAGCCGAGGTGGGCGCACTTCTGGTAGATCGCCATGAGGTGGCCCTCGTTGCCCACGTCGGCGGTGATGCCCGCGTAGATCGAGTTCACCCCGTCGCCCTTGTAGTTGATCAGGTAGAAGCGACCGGCGCCGAAGTAGTAGGGCTGCCGGTCCGACTGGATCTGGTTGAGGATCGAGTCCGAGGTGTCCGGCAGCTGGATGACCGAGCCGAACCCCCCCTTCAGGTTCGGCCACAGGAACGCGATTGAGGCCCCGCCGAACTGCGCCGTGAACACCAGCAACGATCCCAGGAGCCCGCCGCGGAAGAAGTCGCGCCTCGAAACGACCCCCTTCGCCCCGGCGGGCGCCGCGGCCGGCGCTCCTGCCGCCGCCCCGGGCCTGGCCGCCGTGGCCGGCGCCCGCTCGCCCCGCCGGGCCCGCACCAGCGCGCTGGCGAGCAGCAGGATGAAGATGGCGAACAGGACGGCCACCACCCCCACGGCCAGCGTGGACTGGGTGATCGCCAGCATCCTCAGCGCTCCCCGCGAATGGTCATAGGTCGAAGAAGATGCCCTGGCTCCACGGCCAGGTCCAGTTGAACCCGGTGCCGCGGAAGAACGATCCGAAGATGGTCAGGGTGGCGCCGAACATGAACAGCATGGTGAAGCACGTGATGGCGATCTTCCGGTCTCCAGGCTTCACGCTGGGGTTGCGGTCCACGTACGGGACGGCCGCCAGGCCCACCAGGATCAAGGTCGGGATGATCACGCCCGCGATCATCGGGTGGAAGTAGCGGAGGAGCTCCTGGAGGCCGAGGAAATACCACGGCGCCTTCGACGGGTTTGGGGTCAGGTTCGGGTTGGCCAGCTCGCGCAGCGGGGCCTGGACGAAGGTGGAGAAGACGATGAGCCCCACGCTCACGATGAGGAGGCTGACGAACTCCTCGATCAGCAGGTGGGGGAACACGTTGATGCGGTCGCCCTGCTCCCGCTCCACTCGCTGGATGCCCTCGGGGGCCACCAGCGCGAGCAGCCGGTGCTTGTCGGGGGCACCCGGGCGGGGCGCCGGGACCCGCCCCGTGGGCGGAGGCGCGGTTCTGACCGCCGCGGCCGGTGGTGGGACGTACATCCCGCCCGTCGGCACGGCTGCAGCAGCGGCTGCCGGTGCCGGGGCGGGGGCAGGCGCGGAGGCACCATCGCCGTCGCCGCCGGCGGGCGCGGCGGCGTGCTCGCGCTCCTCGGGGGCCTTCCCCGCACGTTCCGGCTCGCCGTGCACCTTGCGATAGGCCCGGACGCCGGCCGAACGGGCCCGGCCCTCGGCCACCCGGCGGTCGGTGCCCTTCGCCAGCTCGGCGGCCAGCGTCTGGTCGAACACCGCTTGGTCCATGGGCGCCGCTTCGCGCTCGGCCATCGTCCCTCCCTACAGCGGACCGCTGATCCCGCCGTCCTTGCGGATCCGCCAGAAGTGGACGGCCAGGAACAGCACGAGGATGAACGGTAAGAACAGGACGTGGAAGACGTACCAGCGTAAGAGCGTCGCCGGGCCCACCTCGATGCCCGCGATGAGGATGAACCGAGCCTGCTTGGCGATCAGCGGCGAGTACCCGGCGAGGTTCGTGCCCACCGTCACCGCCCACACGGAGAGCTGGTCCCATGGAAGCAGGTAGCCGGTGAACGAGAGCCCCAGCGTCAGGAACAGCAGGATGACGCCCACCACCCAGTTGAACTCGCGGGGCGGCTTGTACGCGCCCGTGTAGAACACCCGGGCCATGTGCAGCGACACGGTGAACACCATCAGGTGGGCCGCCCATCGATGGATGTTCCGGACCAGGTCGCCGAAGTACACGCTGGACCGGATGATCTCCATGTCGTGGTACGCGGTGGCGTTCCCCAGGTCGGCCGCGGGCCGGTAGAAGAACATCAGGAAGATACCGGTGATCGTGAGCAGGACGAACAGGAAGAATGACAATCCGCCCAGGCAGAAGGTGTAGGTCAGCTTCAGGCCGTGCCGCTTGATCTTCACCGGATGCAGGTGGTACAGGACGTTGTTCATCATGGCCAGCGCCCGGTCGCGCTGGGTGTCCTTGTAGCCTCTCCTGAAGATCGAACCGGGCCGGAAGATCGACTTCCAGACTTCGGTCTCGCGCGTCTTGTCCAGAAGCTCCATGGGGCTCGGGGGCCTGGGCAACCGCTCTCGAAGCTTCAAGTCCGCTCGGGTCCTCTCGTCCTCGGCTACTCGACCTCGACGTCAACCCTCTGGGAGGCGGGCACGGCGGCGAGCGTCCGGGCTCCCGCGCTCTCCTCCGGCAGGCGCGCATAGTACAGGCAATCGCTGGGGCACCGCTCGACGCACACCGAGCACCGGGTGCACGCGTTGTCGTCCACGACGAAGATCGCGTAGGCCCCCTCGACCTCGGCCTCCACCGAGTCGTCCTGAGACTCCCGCACGATCCCGGGATCCAGCATGAAGATGCAGTTCCAAGGGCACACGTCCTCGCATGCCCGGCACAGGATGCACGGCTCGGGATCGAGCATGAGGTGCTTGGGGGACTTCACCCCCTGCTTGAGCCACTCCGGGTCGACGGTCTCGACCGAGTAATCGGTCTTGATGTCGACCTCGGTCTTCACGAACGGCATCCGGTCACCTCGTTCGTCTCTTCCTCGGGTCCAGCCCTCAACGATAGCCTCCGATCGGCCGGCTCTCGCTCTCGCTGCGGAGCTTCCTGCGCTGCTTCTGAAGATAGTAGGCGACCACGATGAGCATCCCGAAGGGCCCGCCGAACAGGACGCTGGCGACCACGTCGCGCAGCTTGAACAGCCAGAATCCGCAGTTGTGGAGGAAGCTCACGTCGCACAGCCGGGTCTCCCGCCATCCGAGCGTCTGGTCCGCGAAGTACAGCCAGTACGAGGGGATGATCACGATCAGCGTCATGGCGATGAACCACAGCAGCAGCGAGGCGATCACCGCCGTGGTCCAGCTCCACTCGAAGTCCCGGACGACCTGCTGGGCCTGCTTGACCCGAGGGAACCCGAAGAACAGCGCCCCCACCACGACGGGAGGGATGCCCGCCGCCGCAAGGAAGACGAGCACCGGCAGGTACTTCGTCGACAAGGCGAGCAGCCCCAGGGTCATCGTCATGGCTCGAGGTCGTTTGACCGAGCGGCATTATATCGGCGGCCGGGACCCGCGGGCCGTGGCGGGTCCCGCGCGGTGGCAAACGGGCTGCGAAGATAGGCCGCGTGATCGCTGACCTGGTCCACCGGGGCCTCCAGGAATGGTGGGCCCCGGCCCTCGCCTTCGCCGCCGGGGTCGTCTCGTTCGCTTCCCCCTGCGTGCTGCCCCTGGTTCCGGGCTACCTGTCGTTCATCACGGGCGGACAGGCCGGCCCCGACGATGAGCGGCCGAGGCCGGTGGTCCCCACCCTGCTGTTCATCCTGGGCTTCTCGGTGGTGTTCACGGTGATCGGGGGGTTCACGGCCAGCTCCGTCAGCCGCTGGCTCAAGTCGCAGACCGGCCAGCGGGTGGCCGGGGTGGTGGTGCTGGGGTTCGGCCTGTTCATGCTGATGTACGCCACGCGCCTGGGGGTGGCGTGGCTGTACCGGGAGGAGCGCCCGCTCCTGGCGCGGATCAAGCCGGGACCGGCCGCCGCGTTTCCGCTGGGGGCGGCGTTCGCCGTGGGGTGGACTCCCTGCATCGGGCCGGTCCTGGGGGGGATCCTGACGCTGGCCGCGGCCCAGGGGGGGACGGCCCGGGCCGTGCTGCTCCTGCTGTTCTACTCGCTCGGGCTGGGGATCCCGTTCCTGCTCATCGGGCTGGGGGTGGGGAGGCTCATGGGGGCGTTCCGGTTCTTCAGCCGCAACTACCGATGGTTCGCCGGCGTGAGCGGGGTGGCCCTGGTGGTGATCGGGGTCCTCCTGGTGAGCGGGGCGTGGACCCGGCTGGTGGCGCCGCTGTTTCGCGTGATCAACCGGTTCACCCCGGCCATCTGAGTCAACGGCGAGCGATACTTCTGTCGATGCCCAATCCCGCCGAAGGGGGCCCACGGCCGCACCGACGGCTTCGTCAGCTCGCCGTGGCCGCCACCGGCGCCACCGTCCTGCTGATCGCCGTAGGCGCGCTGGTGCGAGCCACCGGGTCGGGCGAGGGTTGCCCGGGATGGCCGAGGTGCTTCGGGCGGTGGGTCCCTCCGTTCATCCACCACCCGGGCGTGCCGCTCACCAACGCGCTGATCGAGTACTCGCACCGGCTGACGGCCTCCGCCGTGTTCGTCCTGGTGGCGCTGCTGGCCGTGGTGGCGTGGCGGCGGTACCGGGGGGTGAAACGGGTCGTAGCCCCGGCCTCGTTCTCGCTCGGGTTGTGGCTGTTCCAGGCGGTGCTGGGAGGGCTCGTGGTGCACTACGGGCTCACACCCTGGCTGGTCACCGCGCACCTGGCCGTGGCGAACCTGTTCCTGGGGACGCTGGCCTACACGGCGGCCGCCGCGTTCTCGGTGAACGTCGCCCCGGCGGGCCGGTTCGACCGGATGACCCGGCTGGCCTGGCTGGCCGCGGCCGCCGTCCTCGGGCTCATCGTGGTGGGTGCCCTGGTGCGCGGTGAGAGAGCCGGCCTGGCCTTCACCGACTGGCCGTTGATGGGCGGGAAGGTGGTGCCCGCCCTCGGAGCCCTTCGCCCCGCGCTCATGTTCGTCCACCGCGTGCTGGCGGTTCTGGTGGCCGGGCTCGTCGCTTCGCTGGCCCTCCTGGCCTGGAGACGGCGCCGGACCAGGGGGCCCGCCGCCGCGCTCGTCCTGGCGGCGGCGGGCCTGTACCTGGTCCAGGTCCTGATCGGGGCGGCGAACGTCTGGACCCGGCTGGCCGTGGGACCGGTGGTGGCCCACGTCGCTGTGAGCAGCCTGATCTGGGCGGCGCTGGTGGCCGGAGCCGTGGCCTCGCGGGCCTGCTGGATCTCGAAGGGTGCGTCGGAGGCGGCGACGGTCGGCGGGGGACTGGGCTCCACGGCGACGGCGCCCGTGGGAGCCGCGAACAACGACCACGAGCGGGCGGTGAGCCGGTGACCGGGCAGGTGGTTCGAGCCCCCGCCGGTCCGCTGCCGAGGAGCCCCAGGCCCGCGGTGCGGGCCTACGTCAAGTTGACCAAGCCGCGGATCGTGGTCCTGCTGCTCATCACGACGGTCCCGGCCATGATCCTCGCGGACCGGGGCGTCCCATCGCTCTGGCTGATCGTGGCCACGCTCCTCGGTGGGACCCTCTCGGCCGGCGGGGCCAACGCCGTCAACCAGTACCTCGACCGCGACATCGACGAGATCATGCTCCGGACCCGCCGCCGTCCCTTGCCTTCTCGCCGGATCGAGCCACGGGACGCCCTGGTGTTCGGGCTGGTCCTCGGGGTGGCCGGGTTCGCGTTCCTGTGGGCCACGGTGAACCTGCTGTCGGCGGCCCTGGCCACGGCGGCGATGGCGTTCTACGTGCTCGTGTACACGCTCTGGCTGAAGCGGCGGTCACCCCAGAACATCGTGATCGGCGGCGCCGCGGGGGCCGTTCCGGCGCTGGTGGGATGGACGGCGGTGACCGGACGGATCGGGTGGCCGGCGGTCGTGCTGTTCCTGATCGTGTTCGTGTGGACGCCCCCCCACTTCTGGGCGCTGTCCCTTCGCTATCGCCGCGACTACGCCGCCGCGGGCGTGCCGATGCTGCCGGTGGTGGCGGGGGAGGACGAGACCCGAAGGCAGATCCTCTGGTACTCCATCGGGCTGGTCGCCATCAGCCTGGCCCTGGTCCCCGTGGCCCACATGGGCTTCCTCTACCTGGTGGCCGCGATGGTCCTGGGGGCCAGGTTCGTGTCCGGGGCACTGAAGCTGCGCCGGCGTCCCACGCTGGCGGCAGCGATGGCCCTGTTCCGGTACTCGCTCGTGTACCTGGCGGTCCTGTTCGCCGCGGTCGCCGTCGACACGGTGGTCCGCTTCGGCCTGTAGCTCCGGCCGCGCCAGGGTGAGGGATCCCGCGAAGCGCGTGCCACCCTGGCCCACCCGGACGCCCCGGACGTGGTGATATCGTGAGCCTCGCCCGATGCATCGCCTTGCTGAGCAAGGACCCGACGGGGGAGGCATGAGGGGACGAGACAAAGCGCGCCTCACGCGAGCGATCGTGACCGTGGGTGCGCTGTCCCTCCTCGCTCTGACCGGCTGTTCGCGGCAGCACATCCCGCAGGACACCTTCCACGCCGCCGGCCCGGAGGCCGCCAAGGAGGCCGGGCTGTACTGGTTCGTGTTCTGGATCGCCGCGGCCGTCTTCGTCCTGGTCGAGGGACTCCTGATCGTGGCCCTGGTCCGGTTCCGGCACCGTCCCGGGCGGGGTGTTCCCACCCAGGTCCACGGGAACAAGCGGCTGGAGATCATGTGGACCATCGCCCCGGCGCTGCTCCTGCTCGGCGTGGCCTTCCCCACCGTGATCAACATCTTTTCGATCGCCCGGCGGCCCACCGGCAACGTCCTGGAGATCCAGGTGGTCGGCCACCAGTGGTGGTGGGAGGTCCACTACCCGTCGCTCCGGGTGACCACGGCGAACGAGATCCACATCCCGGTGGGCCGGCCCGTGTACGTCTCGCTGACCTCGGGGCCCTCTGGCTCGGTGGGGTCCGGCGTCATCCACAGCTTCTGGGTCCCCGGGCTGGCCGGGAAGCAGGATCTCGAGCCGGGCCACACGAACCACCTGACCATCGAGGCCGATCACGCCGGGGTGTTCCTGGGGCAGTGCGCCGAGTACTGCGGCACCTCCCACGCGAACATGCGGTTCCGGGTCATGGCTCAGCCCACGCCGGCCTTCGATGCATGGGTCAAGCAGCAGCACCAGCCGGGAGCGATGCCGAACGGGGAGGCCATGGCCGCGCTGCAGCAGGTGGGGTGCGGCAACTGCCACACCATCACCGGTGTGCAGGGGCTGGGCGGGACCGTCGGCCCCGACCTCACGCATTTCGGGAGCCGGACCACGTTCGCCGGGGCCATCCTCGTGAACACGGGGCAGAACCTCTCGGCCTGGCTCCGGGACCCCCAGGCGGTGAAGCCGGGGAACGACATGACCATCGGGCCGGGAGGAAAGCCCGGACGGTCGGCCCTGACCGACGACCAGATCCGCGCGCTGGTGGCATATCTGGAGTCGTTGAAGTGACCACATCGAGGCGTGTCGTGTGGCCGGGGAGCGGGAAATGGCCGACGTAGCCATCGCACCAGCACCGACGGTGCCGCGGCGGTCGGTGTTCCGGCGGCCCACCGCCACCACCGGCGTGTGGAGCTGGATCACCACGGTCGACCACAAGCGGATCGGCGTCTTGTACTTCGTCACGTCCTTCTTCTTCTTCCTGGTGGGTGGGGTGGAGGCCCTGCTGATCCGGTCCCAGCTGGCCCGGCCGAACGGCCACGTGCTCACGGCCGAGCAGTACAACCAGGTGTTCACCATGCACGGGCTGACCATGATCTTCCTGGTGGTCATGCCGATGTCGGCCGCGTTCTTCAACTACTTCCTGCCGCTCATGATCGGGGCCCGCGACGTGGCGTTCCCCCGGCTCAACGCGTTCAGCTACTGGGGGTTCCTGTTCGGCGGGCTGTTCCTCTACTCGAGCTTCTTCCTCGGCGGGGCGCCGAACAGCGGGTGGTTCAGCTACGCCCCCCTGTCCACCCAGGCCCCCACCACGCACAACGGCGACTTCTACGCGCTGGGCCTGATCTTCCTTGGCATCGCCTCGACGGTCTCGGCGGTCAACTTCATCGTCACCGTGGTCAACATGCGGGC
>WNGE01003609.1_pt1 | contig 18179 bp, 21 predicted proteins | sample 5400651 | NCBI WGS metagenome assembly WNGE01 (sample SAMN13153370, study PRJNA577476) | soil metagenome | isolation source: 60 cm soil or saprolite under grassland replicate 2 | place: USA:California | collected 2016-06-15
ACGGCCGGAGGGCTTCGACGCGCTGGTGCGGTGGCTGGAAGCCCGGCCCGCCGGGGACCGCAACAACGCGCTGTACTGGGCCGCCCGCCGCGCCATCGAGGGCGGCGCCGGCGACGACGTCCTCGACCAGCTCCGCGACGCGATCGTCCGCGCCGGGCACCACCACGCCGCCGCCGAACGCACCATCCGCTCAGCCCAGCGGCGGGCAGGCAGCCGATGAGCGACATCCCCGGGCTGGCCGACGCCGACGGGCCCGGCGACATCACCGCACTGCTGGCCGAGTTGGCCACGCTCGACGACGTCAACCGCCGCCGGCGGGTCCACGAGATCATCCGGTCCCTGGGCGGGTGCACCGCGGCGGTCCAGCAGGAGTACCGCGACGCGATCACCGGCGCCGGGCACATCGGTGCCCGGGACTGGCTCCAGGCCCTGGCCGAGGCCAAGAAGACGTTCTGGGCCGCACGGCGGGCCACGCCATGGGCGCCGGAAAGCCGCTACCTCGCCGGTAAGGATGACGGTTGCCTGTACCTGGCCGACGAGTCCGGCCCGGTGCTGCTGGCCCGGTTCATCCCCCGGGTGATCGCCGATATCACCCGCGACGATGGCGCCGAACGGGTCAACGTGGTGCGGATCCGGGTGACCCTCCCCACGGGCCGGATCGGGGAGGTCGACGTCGCGGGGGACCGGCTGCACCGGGCGCGGGAGTGGGCGGCCCGGGCCGTCGGCGCGTCCGCGGTGATCCTGCCCGCCCCGCGCGATGAGGCGCACGTGCTGACCGCTGCGCAGGTGTTGGGCGCCGGCGAGTGGGAGACGATCGTGGAGTACGCGCACACCGGGTGGCGGCGCATCGACGACCACTGGCGGTTCCTGACCACCTCCGGCGCGCTGGGCGCCGACGGCCTCGACCCTAGTTGCCACGTCGATTTGGGGAACCCACGGCTGAACAACTACCGGCTGCCCGACCCGGCCGTCGCGGGTGTCGACGAGCTGCGCGCCGCCGTGCGGGCTTCGCTGGACCTGCGCCACCTCGCCCCGGCGACGCTCACGGCGCCGATGCTGGGGGCGACCTACCGGGCGGCGCTGCCGGTGCTGCCGGACACCAGCGTGTTCGTCGCCGGCCAGTCCGGGTCGCTCAAGACCGCCATCTCGGCGCTGATGTGCCAGCACTACGGGCCTGACCTGGACGCCAAAGGGCTGCCGGCGGAGTGGAAATCCACCGCCAACGCGCTGGAGGTCACCGCCCACGCCCTGGCCAACGTGCTGTTCGTCATCGATGACTACGCCCCCCAGGCCGCCGACGACCCCCGCCGCCTCGCGGCCGCTGCGGACCGGGTCCTGCGCGGCGCCGCGAACAGCTCCGACCGGGGCCGGCTACGCCCCGACGGCACCCCCCGCCCCGCCCGGCCACCCCGCGCCCAGATCCTGACCACCGGGGAGGACGTCCCACCAGGGCAATCACTACGCGCCCGGCTGACCATCACCGAAGCCGCCCGCCACGACGTCGACCGGGACAAGCTCACCGAGGCCCAGAAACTGGCCGCCGACGGCGTGTACACCCTGGCCATGGCCGGCTACATCCGCTGGCTCGCCCACCACATGGACACCGAACCCGACTACCCGGCGACGGTGCGGCGGCTGATCAGCGACCTACGGCAGAAACTGACCGCCGACGGCCGGCACCTACGCGTGCCCGAGGCCAGCGCTAGCCTGCTCACCGGCTGGACCACCTGGCTGCAGTACGCCACCATGCTCGGTGCGGTCACCGACGCCGACGCACAGCAGATCCTTGCCGGCGTGTTCACAGCGATGATGCAACTGGCGGACCAGCAGGCCGCCCACGCACAGGAATTCTCCCCAGCGCAGCTGTACATCCGCGCGTTGTCCGCCGCGCTGACCGGCGGCCATGCCCACCTCGCCGCGCAGGGCACCGGCCTGGCCCCACCCGACGCGGTCAACTGGGGCTGGCAACCCCAGCAACACGGCATGGGCATCGACGAACGCCCCCGCGGCACCTGCATCGGCTGGCTATCCGACCAAGGGGAGATCTACCTCGACCCCGGCGCCGCGTACGAGGTCGCCCGTGACCACACCAACCGCGCCGGCGCGCCCCTGGCCACCACGAAGACAACCATGACCAAGCGGCTGCGAGAGGCCAAGTACCTGGCCAGCACCGACATCGAACACGGGCACCTCGACGTGGTCAGGCGGGTGCTCGGCAAGAGCCGCCGGGTGCTGCACCTGTGCCCCGGGCTGCTCGGCGGATCACCGGACGTGGCCCAGTCATGACCAGCGCAACGGCCTTCTACCCGCCCCTACACGTACCATCAGTGCCAGAAACCGGTAGCACCGGTAGCACCAGCCGTACCCACGAGGATTTACGCAGCCCAGCACCCCTGCCGCCCGCTACCGGTACACCCACCCAACCGGTAACACCACCGGTAGCAGGCCACCGAAACCGGTAGCACCCACACCAGCAAGCCCGGCCCGCTGCTACCGGTTCGGCCGCGCTGCTACCGGTTCCGCTACCGGCCACAACACCCAACCGGTAACACCACACCGCCCCCCGACCTGCACTGCCACGCCGGTGCTACCGCTGCTACCGGTTCCCCGACCCAAACCCTTCATACGGCCACGGCGACATCGAGCCGGTTCGTCGCCCAGACCCGGACCGCGCTGGCCGAGTTGCTGTCCCGCGACCTGTCCACGTTGAACATCAAGGTGCTGATGGTGATGTGACGGTCACGCCGCTGGACTCGTCGCAGCGATCGACACCGGGAACAGATCGGGCGGCCTGGCTGTGCGGCACGTAGTGCACGAGGCGCAGGCGATCTCCGGGATCATCGTGACCCGGGCTCCGTGGCAGTACCCGCCGGGTTCCGGGCCGATCCGCCCGGTGTAGCCCACGGCAGATCGTCCGACTCCGTCCCGGCCGATCGGCTCACTCCCAGGTAGGTCCGGCCAGCCGTACCGTCACGTCGTGGGTATCCGCTTCGGCATCCGGATCGGCCCGGCGTACGTTTCCACCGGCGTCTCCCGCCGCACCGAGCGACGTGTGGCGATCGGTTGCGAGCCGTCCCGCCCGCCACCGACCCGGGCAAGCCGAGCAAACCGGCGCCGGGACCGCAAGCCTGGGTTGTCACGGCGCGGCGTACGCAGGTGGTTGCGGCCCGGCGCCGGCCCGCTCCCCGATGGGCGGGTCGATGGCAGACGGGACGGCGGGAGATCTCGTGTAGGCGAGGGCAAGCGACCCGTTCGTATAGATACGTTCCTCTTAGCGTTCGATTACCGTGGGGTGCTCTACAGTGGAGCGTGGAGGAGGTTTCATGGCGTACCCGGACACGCTGACAGCGGCGCTTGGTGGCGTGACAGTTCACCAGCTCCGCAACTGGCGCTCGGGTACCGTCCCCCTTCTCGTTCCCGAGGCTCATCCAGTACGTCCAGTTCGATATAGCTTCAGGGACCTCATCGCAATTCGTACCTTTGCCGCACTCCGAACTGATTTCTCGCTTCAGAAGATCAGAAAGGCGGTGGCCAACCTTCAGACGCTCGTTGACGTGGAACACCTTTCGAACTATCGGTTGGTTGGAGACGGAAGCACGATCGTATGGGCGACTGGAGATGAGAGCGTAGATCTCCTTAAGCACCCAGGTCAGCGGTTGCTGATCACGATGAGGGACGTGCTCAGTGAGTTTCGGGGCTGGACAGGCGCCACAGTTGTGCCTCTGCGTCGCCCTAAGCGTGGGGTAGAGATCCATCCCGGCACGCTCGACGGATTCCCCGTCATCCAAAACACCAGGATCCCATACGACACCATCGCTGGCCTTGCATCCGACGGACTCAACGCTGAGGACATACGACACTTCTACCCGTCGGTTACCACCATTGGTGTTGCCGGTGCCGTGGCGTTTGATCAATATGTGCGCGACTACAACAACCGTGTAGCGGTGTGATTGCGCGTGAAAATCTTGCTGGATGAGCAGGTGCCGCAACCTGCTCTCAGCCCACTCGTCCACTTGCTGCCTAGGCATCAAGTTGATCACGTTCATACGATCGGCTGGAAGGGCAAGAAGGATCTTAGACTTCTTCCAGACCTGGCCGGGCGGGGGTACGAAGTCTTGGTTACCGCAGATGTCAACCAGCTGTACAGGCAAGAGGAATGCAAGCTGATCAAGAAATACGGCTTTCACCACGTGCGTTTTGAGCAAACGGGCACCGGCGTAGCCGCGACCGCGAGCGCGATCGCGACGATCGTCGCTGGACTCACTGCTGTACTTCCTGAGCTGGAAAAGGCGGATGGTCAACGGTTGGTACTGCTTAAGCCCGTCCGCTGTAATAAGGGGCAGTTCGATCTGATCGACCCGAAAGTCAGCCCGCCGAACTACTGGCCCGGACGCGCCGACTCTCGACCAAGCTCCCGAAAACGCGTTGCGCCACGTCAACGTCGCACCAAGAGCGGCGAATCTGCCGGAACGGACAGCACTAGTCCCGCACGCAACACTGAAGTACAGCAACCGATGACGCCCGACGCGACCGTAAGTCGCCCGGTTCGTAATGCGTAGATCACAGCGGCGACTGCGGATTCCACCGGACCGGATCTGGTCCGCACCTGGTCCACGACCAACGGTCGGCGGCCGTACATGGCCGTACGAGAGCTGATCCAGCTCCGAGCGTCGAATAGGACGAAGACCCAGGTCAAGACGGTAAAGTGTGGAGGCAGGGCTACCGAGGCATCCTCGGCGACACTCTTTTTCAAGACCGCCGCCACCGTGCCTCAGGGCGTGACGGGAAGGGGCTGCTGTACAGCAGCGGAGTACTGCAACCAGCCGACCTAAGCCTCGATCCACCGACCTGATTCTTTGAGATGTCGTTCCGCGAATTCGCAATCAACTCAACGCGAATCGGACCGATCGGCGCTGTGACCAGCGCGGAGGCTGTCAACGTCTGTCGTTGCCTGTCACCAGTTTCCGTCGCCAGATGGTCCCGATTTGGTCCGACCGATCTTGGCCCAGGGACGACAGCTCTCAGGTGCTCCGTACGCCGGTTCACCAACTACAGATAGCCCGGGAATCGGCTCCCTGGCTGGGTGGCTCGTCACTCTGTGCGACCTGGGCAGACGCCGTTGGCGGTGGTTGCTGTTGGTCAACGCTGGCCGACGTCCGACGGCCTGGCGACGGCCTGATCATGAGCCCGAACGCAGATGGCACATCATGCGGTCGGCCGGCGGGGCAGGATCTGTTGCCCGCCTCCGGGCGACGAGGGTAGATAACATCCGCCGACAAGGGGGCTGGAATGCCATCTCCAAGACGTGCACGCCGTCGTGCTCGGTGGGAGCCGGGCACGCAGTCAGCGACTGAACCTACCCATCGACCGTGCGAGCGATGTGGTTCTCGATGTCTGACGGAGAAGTTACTCTATGGCTGGGTGTGCGCACGTTGCTCCTCTGTTGTCGCAGATCTGGCGTACCCGATCTTGGGCGTCAGCCCGCAACCGGCCGACGGGATGGCCCGGTGCCCACCGACTACCTGGCGGTCTCCGATTTCCGACCATCCTGTTGTCTGCCCGTCCGGCGAGGACGGTCTTGCTGGTTGGACGCTTCCGTGTCAGGCAACAAACGATGTTGGCGTGGTCAACATCGTTCGATTGAAGGTCAAGACGCACGCGGAAGTTTGGCCGGCGCGCCTTCGCGCACACGTGCGAGCCGGTCACTACGCTCTTCTGATCGAGTCACGATCTTAGGAAGAGGAAACATGCGGGCACGTGTCGTTGGAGACGCGATCAGCGTCGACCTGATCCACAAGGTCGACGATGCGATGAAGGTGGTCCGGTCTGCGCTGAAGGCAGGCCTGCCGGACGTGGGAATCAGCGCGGGTGGGGCGGACGGAAGCTACCGGATCGACATTCGCCTTCCACAGGGAGCCTTCGCCGCAGAGCCGGTCGCGGCCATGCTCGCGGTGATCGCCGAGATCCAGAACACCACGCCAGAGGCTTTGATCGATGGCTGGCGTGACAAGGCCGGCGAGCTGGCGACGACCCTCTCGGGCTGAGCGAGACTCGGGCGGAGACCACAGGTGACTGGCTGGTTCAGCTCCAACTACCGCCTCATGCCCCGGGTCTTGTAGGTTCGGCCGTCGCCTAGTTCCACGAGGCCAAAAGCACCGTCTCTATGCGGGCGGCGTCAGCGGTCTCCCGACCACCGAGGTGCCTCTCTGGGGTGAGACGCAACGGTTGCGCCGAGAGGTACAATCTTCGATTGACGACAACAGAGGTGGGGAGCAGATGGCCGGGCCGCGTGCATTCGTTAGTTTCGAGATGGAAGACCGTTGGGCACGTGACTTCCTAATCGAGCACGCCAGGAACAAGAACAACAAGATCGAGTTCGTTGACTACTCAGTGCACGATCCCTTCGACACAAAATGGAAGACAAACTGCAAGCAGCGTATCGCCCAGACTGCCGGCACAATCGTCCTCGTCGGAAAAACGACCTACAGAAGCGAGGCAGTTCTTTGGGAGATCGCCGAGACCGCTCGGCAGGGCCACTACATCTTCGGAATTCAGATTAACGCAGATCAGACTCATCCGAATCCGCCCGGGCTATCGAAGGTCATCCGATGGAACTTCGATGCAATCGTCCAGGCCTTGGAGCGCTGGGTGTGACGAGAGCGAAGTTTGGCGATACGTATCTCGATGTCATTGCTGAACGCATACGCCGTGAAGTCCCTTCACGCGCCATGCCGGACGATAAGAACACCATCCCTCTGTTCAGGATGTATGCCGTACTGCTCATCGCGCTCGGGGCCGCCGTGACGGCCGACGATGTGCACAACGCGTGGGTGTGTTGGATGTTGGCTGAAGACCCCGGTCACCCGGCATTAGTGCCCTACTCCCAATTGCCTCGATCTGTCGCGGCCCAGGATGACGACTACGTGGCCGCTATTCGGGCTGTCGCCTCTAAGGTCGCCAACCAAGAGAGATGAGCGTGGCGACGAGGCCAGCTAATAGGTAGATTGTCATGAAGAGGAGAGGGACGCGAGACTCGCTCCTCGTAAAGCTGCGATAGGTCTGCTTGTTCTCGCCGCGATCCAGCGCTTCCCACTCGGCATCAAAGATAGCCGCCGCGAGCGCCTTCTCCAGTCTGAGAATGACCGCAAACTTGCCCTTGTTCAACTGACCGAACGAAACGAGCAGAGTCCGCCACGCCCAACTGACAATAAGACCTGTTGCGCACAAAACGGCGATCGCTAAGCTGTGCGTTCTCGCATTGAAGCCAACGCGGACGAAGAGCCCGATCGCTGTGAGAAGAAGGGCGTTCGCCGTTAGGAAGAAGGTATTGGTCCCCTGCCGACGGGCAACCAAGGATTCCGAAGTCTGCACCATGATTTTGTATAGCTCAAAGAACTGTGCTTTCGCTTCAGGCGAATCGGGTTGGCCACCCGGCATTAGAGCCATCTCAACCCTATCGCGATTTGCGGGCTCAGCGTCGGCGCGGTTGGCCAACTCGTCGAGCTGCTCATCGTGTCGAGCGGGGCGAAGCGCCGGGCTCGAACGATGTAGCCAGAGCCAGAGCCCAGACCCCGCCGCCCCAAGCGCCAGCCCTGCCAGTAGACATTCCACGGCAATTGCCAGTCCAGCCCACGACGTCCACGGGCCTACGTTCCAGATAGGCAGGCTCACCAATGCAGGCTACGACACAAAGCTGCCCCGGTACCCCGCTGAGGAGCCATCCCCCGCCCGCAGCCAATCGACGTGGATCTTGCCAACCACCCCGGAGCCTGCCCGTCCAGCCAGGGCAGTTGCTCTTACCCGTAAGCCTCGGCGCCACCTGACATCAGGCGGCCCCGAGGCTTCCCCTCATTGCGCCGTCGCGCTGCCGGGGGGCTGCAACCGACGGGCGCCGGGAGCGAAGCGGCAAGGCGCCCGTCGGCGGGCCGGCCACGGCCCGGCCCCCGTGAGGCGGCGCGAGCGGCCCGCAGCGCGGGCCGCACTTGAACGGTCGTACAGAAAGTTCTCACACGGAAGGTCGGTGGCCCGGCGGCCGCTCTGGCACGGTTGGCGGTCCGGGGCGGTAAGACGCAACGCCCGGCTCGTAGCCTGTTTCGGAGCTGGCGCCGACCGACGACGAAGAGTGGCCGCCACCGAGGGCATCCGGCGCAAGCAGGTACGTCCCACCGAACCAGGGCGTGGAGCCAGCCGTGGAGCGAACTCAAGTAGGAGGCCGGGGCCAAAGCATCGTGGAGCAACCAGCCCACAAACATAGTCGCAGGCCGGAGCCATGATTGCAGTAGTAGTGGCGCCTTACAAGCGAGGGGTCGCTGGTTCGAACCCAGCCGTGCCCACACCAAACGCGTACCCAGACGCGCCCGAAACGCGGAGGCAGACGCGGGTCGGGCGCTGTGCAGGCGCACGCTTCGCGGCTGGTGCGAACCGCTTGCCGGTCGGCGGCGTGGTGATCTGAACGCCACGGGTCTACCAAGGCCGACCTGCGCTGTTGGGTCATGTCCCAGGCGCGTTCGTGTGACTGGCCACTGCCGCCTGTGCGGTTTCCGCAAGACGGTGCGGCTGCCTGTACCGCCGCGGCCGGGTCGGCATCTGCCGTGTACGCGCCTGGCCGGTGGCAGCAAGGCCCACACCCGGGTCCGGCTCAGCCCGTGGAGGACACCCTGGGCCTGCGCGCCGAGCCCGTCTCGTACCAGCGCATCCCGCGCCGTGACAGAGGACATTGCTCGTCTAGCGTCCGGTGATGTAGCGCTGGATGGTGGGACCGACCCAGCGCACCACCTCATCGCGGCTCATCGCAGCGACCGGCGGAAGGCGCAGGACGTATCGGGTGAGGGCGAGGCCAAGGAGCTGTGACGCGACGAGCCCGGAGCGGGTCGCCATCTCGGATCGATCGGGTACGACCGCCGCGATGGCCGGCGCGACCTGGGTGGCGAAGATGCCGCGCAGCCGCTCCGCCGCCGCCTCGTTCGTGACGCCGACCCGCAGGAGGGCCATGAGCGTGTCGTCGCTCTCCCACCGCTCGAGGAAAATGGTGACGGCGAGGGCTCCGATCTGGTCGCGCGGCAGCGTCTTCGGGTCGGGCAGCCGCAGGTCGAACTCGGCGGTCGCCGCGAAAAGCTTCTCCTTCGTGCCGTAGTAGCGCATCACCATGGCGGGGTCGATCCCGGCGTCGGCGGCAATGGCGCGGATCGTGGCGCGCTCGTACCCGTCCGAGGCGAACCGCTCGCGAGCCGCGGCGAGGATCGCCGAGCGGGTGGCGTCCGAGCGCCGGGGACGTTGATCAGCTGTCATGTCAACGATTGTAGGCCAACGCACGTTGACATCCGCCGACAGGTGCGCTCTACTCTTAGTCAACGCTCGTTGACCAGAGGAGAAATGATGCCAGATCACCGAAGCGACGTCGTGATCGTCGGAGCCGGTCCAACCGGTCTGCTACTCGCGGGCGATCTGGCCGCGGCGGGGGTTTCCGTCGCGGTGCTGGAGCGCCGGCCGGTGCACGAGAGCAACCTGACCCGCGCCTTCGCGGTGCACGCCCGCACCCTGGAGATCCTCGACGCCCGTGGGCTGGCCGACGACCTCGTCGGCACGGGTACCCAGGTGGGCGAGTTGCAGTTCCTCAACCGCCTGCGGGTCGACCTGTCGTGGCTACCAAGCCGCTTCCCGTATGTTCTGATCACACCGCAATATCACACCGAGCGGCTCCTCGAAGAGCGCGCCGTGAAGCACGGAGCCGAGATCGTGCGCGGCGCCGAGGTGCAGGCAGTGCGCCAGGACGGCGACGGGGTCGAGGTCCGCAGCGAGACCGACACCTGGCGGGCGTCCTATGTAGTCGGCACCGACGGAGTGCACAGCACCGTCCGCCGCGCGATCGGCGCGCCGTTCCCGGGCCGGACGGTGGCGCGCTCGGTGATGCTGGCCGACGTCGGGCTCGCCGACGCCCCGCCCGACGTGGTGACCGCGAACGCCGACGGCCACGTGTTCGGTTTCGTCGCCCCGTTCGGGGACGGGTGGTACCGGGTGATCGCCTGGCGCCGCGACCGTCAGCTGCCCGACGATGCCCCGGTCGAGCTCGACGAGATCCGGGCCACGATCACGCGGGCGCTGGGTACGGACTTCGGCGTCCACGACGCCCGCTGGATGTCACGCTTCCACAGCGACGAGCGCCAGGTTCCGCAGTACCGCATCGGCCGCGTATTCCTGGCCGGGGACGCGGCGCACGTGCACTCGCCGGCCGGCGGGCAGGGCATGAACACCGGGCTGCAGGACGCGGCCAACCTCGGCTGGAAGCTGGCCGCCGACATCCAGGGCGGAGCCCGTCCCGGGCTGCTGGACACCTACCACACCGAGCGGCATCCGGTCGGCCGCCTGATCCTGCGCGTCAGCGGCGGCATGCTGCGCGTCGCGCTCATGGGGCCGATGATGCTTCCGGTCGCCAGCGCCGTTGCCGCCGCGGCCGTGCGGCTGCGCCCCGTGGCGCGACGTGCGGCCGGCACGGTCTCAGGTATCGCGATCCGGTATGCGCGGCCGCCGGGCGGACACGAGCGCGCGGGCCAGCGCGCTGCGGACGTTGCGTTGGCCGGCGGCGGCCGGCTGTACGAGGCCCTTCGGACCGGCCACTTCGTCCTCGTCGATGCCGACGGCGTGGGTGACAACGACCGTCTGCGCTGCGTCCGGCCGGCGCACCCGGACGGTTTGACGATGCTGGTACGGCCGGACGGGTACGTGGCCTGGGCGGCGGCCGCCCCAAGCGCGGCCCAGGTACGCCAGGCGCTGCTGGAATGGCGCCTGTGAGCGGACGGATTTCTGCACAACATGCGTGCGAGTTCGATCTGGACCGGGCAACGCTGCCATGGCGTCCACGCGTCGAGGCGCTCGGTAAGCGCTCGCCTCATCCGAGAGCTACCGCACGATCGACCAGGTGATCACGAACAGACCGTCCCAGACCTGGTCCACGCGTCGTCTTGCTCCGGCAAGCGTCATCGCGGTGAGCCCGCCGCGACCGGGCTACCGATCCCGCCGGTGAATTGTTCGGTCTGACCTGGCAGGCCTAAACACGGTACCTGGCGGGTCCGGGCGGTTGAGGTAGCGGTCGACGGTGTCGCGGACCTGGTTCATGAGTAAGGACATTGTAGGGGAACTTGAAAGTATCCTCGCGATAGGGGTTTGACAAACATGGAGAGTACGTCATTGCCCGGTGGCAAGGCTCCGGAACCGCCAAGCACTAAGCGCGGGTCTTCCTTTTGGATTCGCCGAATCCTGTTGTGGTTGAGCGTTGCCACGGTTGCGCTCCCCGTCACCGGCACGGCTTATCAAGCTATCGCCACCGAAATGGATCGGCGAGCCTACCCTCCGCCCGGCCGGATGGTCGATGTGGGCGGCGGCTACCGGCTGCACATCTACTGTACCGGTGAAGGCGGCCCGACCGTAATTCTCGATGCGCTCTTTCCCGGCACGGTATCGAACTGGGCCTGGGTTCAGCCCGAAATTGCCAAGACCACGCGCGTGTGTGCCTACGACCGGGCCGGGCTAGGCTGGAGCGATAGCGGTCCGAAGCCGCGCGATGCCAAGCAGCACGCGGGCGAGCTGCATACATTGCTGACCCGAGCAGCGATTCCCGGGCCGTACGTTCTCGCCGGGCACTCACTGGGCGGCCTGTCCGTGCGGATGTTCGCCGATCAGTATCCCAACGAAGTGGCTGGCATGGCGCTGATCGAAGGGTCCGACCCGGACGCCTGGAAGCATCTCGGCAAGCCAGAAGGCGTCGGCGTAGACCGCAACCAGTTGGCGGTCGCGCCGTACCTGGGGCGACTCGGCATCTTTCGCTTGGGCCTGATTCCGTCGTATGCACCCGATCCTGACCTGCCGCCGCGGCAGCGCCGGGAGCTTCAAGCGTTCTTTGACTCCGTGAAGTCCCTGGAGACTATTCGCGCCGTGGACGCCTCATTCTCGGTCGCGCTAGATCAGGTTCGTCGCGCCGGTGGTCTGGGGTCGAAGCCACTGGTCATCGTTTTGGGAAGTAAAGGCGACGGCTCGATCGAGGCATTACGGGATTTGTTCGTCCGGCAAGCCGCGCTGTCAACAAACAGCCTCACACGCGTCATAGACGGGGCAACACACGCCGGCCTGGTAGACAATCGAAGCCACGCCTTGCAGACCAGCGCCGCCATTCTTCAAGTAGTGCAGGCCGTCCGGACCGGCCAACCCATGGTGCCGGGTCGGCCCCGATAATTCTCATCGCTGAAATCAATGGCCTGACCGGTAGTGGTCTCGGTCTGGGCGTTCGGTGCGTCCTGGGCTTTCAAAAGGCAGAGATCTCCGACGCACACTCAACCTCGGGCCGCGTCGGCGACGTCGCGCGGATATCGAAGACAGCAATTGATCGGACCAGGAGCGTCATTCAAAGTTGATCGACGGGCGTGCCTGTGACGTTCGGTGATTCCCGTGGGTGGTCGTGATCGACTGTCACGGCGGTGGCACGCCGGTCCGACCGGATGCCTCCGCACCCCCGCGTCCAGCCACGCGCCGCGGACGCCACCGATACCAGCACCCCTCACACAGGCCCTTGCCGGCGCCGATGCCATCGTCAGCCGCATCTGCCCGATGCAGTGTCGGAAAATTCTTGACGCGGGCTGTCGAGGCGTCGGCGTCGGCTCCGAGGTACCGAGTGACGGTTCACCACGGAGAGGACGAGATGATGAGTCAGACGGGCACTTTGCCGGCGATCGAGGTACGCGCCGGCCCCGGTAGCACCCGGGCGCTGCTGGCCTGCGGCACCGTTGCCGCGCCGTTGTTCGCGGCGGTGGTGTTTCTCCAGGCCGCGACCCGGACCGGATTCGACCTCAAATGGCACCCGGTCAGCCTGCTGAGCCTGGGCGGATCAGGCTGGATTCAGGTCGCGAACTTTGTCGTGACGGGGTCGCTGTATCTGGCCGGCGGGGTTGGGGTACGGCGGGCCCTGCGAGGCCAACCCGCTGGCACGTGGGCGCCCCGGCTGATCGGTGTCCTCGGCGGTGCGCTGGTCTGGGCGGGCATCTTCTCGCCGGACCCGTATCACGGGTTTCCGCCCGGCGCTCCGGCCGGGTACACCTGGCACGGCCTGCTGCACAGTCTTGCCCCACCGCTGGCTTTCCTGGCCGTTTCGGTGGCCTGCCTGGTGTTTGCCCGGCGGTTCTGGCGGCAGCGCCGGCGTGGCTGGTTGGTCGGCTGCCTGGTCGTCTGGCTGGCGCTAGGCATACCGAATTTCTATCAGGGCAGGGCCTGGTTCAGCCTGGCGCTGATGCTCGCCGCCGTCGTCGGCTGGGGCTGGCTCTCGTTGATCATGGCCCATCTGACCACCGAGCTGGAAGATGAAACCGCAGTGCAGGATAGGAGTGGACCACGATGAAGTACATGCTGTTGGCGTACACCAAGCAGGCCGACTTCTCCCAGATCGACGTGACCAGCCCGGAGTTCCTCGCGATGTGCGAGTTCTACGCCAACCTCGGCAGGGAGCTGACCGAGTCGGGTGAGCTCGTACTCACCGAGGGTTTGGCCGACCCGTCGCTGACCAGGACGGTCCACCCGGCGGCGGACGGACCGGTGGCCAGCGACGGTCCCTACGCGGAGGCCAAGGAGGTCCTGGTGAGCTTCGCTATCGTGGACTGCGCCAGTCACGACCGGGCCATGGCGATCGCCGCTCGCGTGGTCGAGGCGGTCGGGGACACCGTCGAGGTGCGGCCGATCATGAGCGGGCCGCCCGGCATGGAGGGGTAGCCGGTTGACCGCCGACCGCGACGTCGAGGACCTGCTGCGTGAGATGGCGCCGCAGGTCCTCGGCGCGCTGGTGCGCCGGTACGGTCATTTCGACGTCGCCGAGGACGCCGTACAGGAGGCGCTGCTGGTCGCCGCCACCCGGTGGCCGGTCAACGGGGTACCCGCGGAGCCCCGTTCCTGGCTGATCAAGGTCGCCGCACGACGCATGATCGATCAGCTGCGCAGCGATCAGGCGCGCCGGGACCGGGAGGCCGCCGCGGCGATCGGTACGCCGGTCGACCGCCTGATATCGCCCCCGGCGGACATCGACGACGGGGGCCGGGACGACTCGCTGGGACTGCTGTTCCTGTGCTGCCATCCGGCGCTCGCCGCTCCGGCGCAGATGGCCCTCACCCTGCGCGCCGTGGGCGGCCTGACCACTGTGGAGATCGCCCGCGCCTTCCTGGTGCCGGAGCCGACGATGGCGCAGCGGATCAGCCGGGCCAAGCAACGGATCAAGACCTCAGGCATGCCGTTCCAGATGCCGCCCCCGCCGGAACGCACCGGCCGGCTCGACGTCGTTCGCCAAATCCTGTACCTCATCTTCAACGAGGGGTACCTGAGCAGTTCAGGGCCGGATCCGCACCGCATCGAGCTGTCCGCTGAGGCGATTCGGCTGACCCGCCTGCTGTACCGGCTCCTCCCGCACGACGGTGAGGTGGCCGGCCTGCTCGCCCTCATGCTCCTCACCGACGCCCGCCGACCCGCGCGTACCGGCCCGGACGGCTCGATGGTTCCCCTCGCCGAGCAGGACCGAGCACGCTGGGACCGGGCCGCTATCGCGGAAGGCGTCACGCTGCTCACCGCCACGATGTCGAGCGCGCCGCTCGGCCCCTACCAGGTACAGGCGGCCATCGCGGCGGTACACGGCGAGGCGGCCCGCGCCGAGGACACCGACTGGCCGCAGATCCTCGCCCTGTACGGGCTACTCCAGACGATGACCGACAACCCGATCGTCGTGCTGAACCGGGCGGTGGCTGCCGCAATGGTGCACGGGCCGCAGGCGGGGCTGGCCATGCTCCGGCCCCTCGACACCGACGACCGGGTCAACCGCCACCACCGGCTCGACGCGGTACGCGCGCACCTGCTCGAAAAGGCCGGTGACCACGAGGCCGCTCTGGCGCACTACCGGGCCGCCGCCCGCCGCACCCTCAGCACCGGCGAACAGCGCTACCTCGGCGCTCAGATCAGCCGGCTGACTCGCGATCCACTGTAGAGTCCGATCTTGACAAGAGATACTCGGACGCGAGCATCCCGCCACGTACATCCGCGAGGAGTCGGGCGCGGATAGGGTCATAGCCCGGCGCGCTGGCTGGAGACCGGTAGCATCCGGATCTGCCGACCGCTCGACAGCGTCACGACCTCGGCGTAGATGATGGGCTGGCGCCGTACCGCTTCCTCGCCATCGGCTAGGTGCAGGGCGTCGACCACCGTGCCCGAGCCCTGCCGCGATTCGACGAAACCCTGTTGTCGCAAGGCTTCCAGCGCCCGCGCCGCCGTTGGCCGGGCCACGTCCCAGTCAGCGGCGATCTGCCGTTCGGATGGCACTTCGTCGCCCGGCTGCAGGTCGCCACGCAGGATTTGATCGCGCACGTGGTTGGCGATCTGCAGCCGATACCAACCGGGCCGTTCATCCTGGCCTCTGCGAAGAGTTGGCGGCGCCTAGCTGGCGAGTTGGACCCAAACTTTAACCAACCTCGGCACACGTGTACGAAAAAACCTGCTACCGACGAGCCTCCAGCCCTTTCAAGAACCCATCCCAGTCCTTCGAGACCAGCTCGATGTTGTCCTCGCTCGGAGGTTCCCCCTCGTCCGCCTCTTCCTCGTGGTCCCAGAACCACACCGAGCCGAAGTCCTCTGGTCGTAGGGAAACGGCGTACAGGTTGCCGCCATCGTCGTACGCCACGGGCAGCAGCCACGCGGGCACCCGGCTCTCGTAGGTCTTCACCTTGCGCCACATGCTGGCCCATTCCGGCACCTCCCCCAGTCCGAAGATGGTGTTGACGTGCCGGTCGTTGTTGTCGAGCCGCCCGCCGTCCTGTGCCAACAAGTAGTTGCGGTACTCGGACGGCAGTGCTTGGCCGATCTGCGCTTCCAGCCGGGCCACCAGCTCTGGGCTGGCTGGCGGTTCCCGGCGCACGTACGCCACTGCCATCGCTACTGCCTGCCCTTCATGATGCTGGTACCTCCCGCGTGCCGAACAGCTTCATGGAGATCGACGGGAACGAGTTGCATCGTCCTGGTGTCCTGGTGATGATGCCAGGTGTACCCGTCCGGCACTCGCGTCAGCCCGGCCAGCTCGGTCGCTGTTGTGATGTCGCTGGTGTAGTTGCCCACGAAGTGCGGCTCAATCGCCACCGTAGCCGTGGCGTAGGGCGCGAAGTCCGGGAAGCCGTCAGCCGTGAACCGCACGCCGTTCGGGTACCTCTCGGCCAACTCCGGCGTCCACCGCCCACTCGGCAGCCGCTGCACGCCTTCGGGCACGGCTCGGCCGCGTGAGTCGCGTCGAGCTGGCGGGGCAGTAGCGGCAACAGGTGAAGTCCGGGGCACTGGCGACGGCGCAACAGCACCAGTGCCCCCACTCAGTTTCCCTGTCCGCCCAGGTGCCGCGCCTCGGTAATTGCTTCCTGCAACGCTTGCCGGGTGAGATCGCTCTGCCCGATGACCTCGGCCAGGAGCTGCTTCACCTGGTCAAGGGCAGAGATCATCGGGCCGGGCTGCCCGCCAAGCAGTACCGCACCGGCTTGTTGCTGTACCCGCGTCACCTGCTCGATGAGCCCGACCAGCTCGCTACGCACCGACCCCACTTGTTCGTCTGCCGGGTTGAGCAGGGCGACGGTTTCCCCGGGCGACGGCCGACCCGACGCCCCGGCCACCGGCGACGCTGCCTCGCTCACGCTCCGCCCGATACTCATCAGCCGTTGCCGTACCTCGCTGATGCTCATACGGAGCTGCTGCACGCCCACGGCGATACCGGCAAAGCCAGTCATCATGGCCCGCTGCGCGATTTCTTCAGCTCGAGAGTCGGCCGCAGCAACGGCGTGCTGTGCCCGCTCGATACCGGCCGCCATGCCGCGGAGTTGCTGAACGATGGTCTGCAGGTCAGCCACAAGAACGTCCCTTCAGGCCGAACCGAGGGGTGCGGGGAAACGGTACCGGCCAACGAGGCCGTCAGCTCTCTCGCCTTGCTGACGAGGGCAGGTCGTGGCCTCTCCGACCTGGCCGAGGCCGCCTACGCTGGGAGGCGTGGGCCGACGAAGATGGATCCTGCCGGTTCTCTGGATCCTCTGGGTATTCGTCGCGTTGTTGGGCTTCGAGATGGTCGGCTACTTCATCCACCGCTCCTGGTGGTTCGGCTTCTTGCAGGGCCTTGTCTTCCTCGTGACCGTGACCGGGCTGCGAGCCCTGTTCGCGTGGAGACGGCGCCAACAACGCGGGCGGGCGCTCGCCAATCCTGCCCAGCCGGACGAACGTGACTGATCCGGCTTCTGTCGATCGGGCGGGGCCGCGTTCGTATAGGGGGTGAGGGCCGGTACGGTGCCGGCGGTAGCGTCAGGAGGACCAGGAGATGAAGCAGTACCTGCTTAGCGTGTACGAGCCCGATCGGGATCCGCCGCCGCCCGAGGTGCTGGATCCGATCATCCGGGAGGTCAACGCGGTCGATCGGGAGATGAAGGACGCCGGCGTGTGGGTCTTCGCCGGAGGGTTGCACCCGCCGGGTACCGCCACCGTGCTCCGGGCGAAGGACGGTGACGTATTGGTGACCGACGGGCCGTACGTCGAGGGCAAGGAGCATCTCGCCGGGTTCACCATCATCAGGGCGCCGGATCTGGACTCGGCGCTGGAGTGGGGCCGCAAGCTCGCCCGCGCGGTCGGTCTGCTGCCGGTCGAGGTGCGGCCGTTCCAGGGCGAGGCCGAGGGCTGAGCATGCCGGGCGTACCCGTCGCGGAGATCGAACGGGTTTTCCGCGAGGAGTACGGCCGGGCGGTGGCCGTCCTGGTCCGCGTCGTCGGCGACATCGACCTCGCTGAGGAGGCGGTCCAGGACGCGTTCACCGCTGCCGTACAGCGCTGGCCGGAAAGCGGGCTGCCGCCGAGCCCGGCGGGGTGGATCATCACCACCGCCCGGAACCGGGCGATCGACCGGCAGCGCCGAGAGGCGTCCCGCGCGGACCGGCACGCCCAGGCCGCTCTGCTGTACGCGCCGGACGAACCGGTTGAGGAGGGCGCCGTGCGCGACGACCGGCTGCGCCTGATCTTCACCTGCTGCCACCCGGCGCTCGCGCCGGGCGCCCGGGTCGCGTTGACGCTGCGGCTGCTGGGCGGGCTGAGCACCGCTGAGATCGCCCGGGCCTTCCTGGTACCGGAGCCGACCATGGCCCAGCGACTGGT
>WNGE01003896.1_pt1 | contig 18176 bp, 15 predicted proteins | sample 5400651 | NCBI WGS metagenome assembly WNGE01 (sample SAMN13153370, study PRJNA577476) | soil metagenome | isolation source: 60 cm soil or saprolite under grassland replicate 2 | place: USA:California | collected 2016-06-15
GTATACCGCTCACCCTCGCTTTCGGCCCGCAGGGCTGTATGGCTGAGGTCAAGGGCCGCGTTGTAGCCGTCTGGTGCCGCGACGAAGTGCCGAGGTTGTTCTGCGGAGGGTTGACTTTCCTCAGTTTATCCCTCATAATACCTGACCGCACCGCTGAAGCAGTCTTGCCCTGGCTCGCAAGTCACCAAGAAATTGAAGTCGTCAGCCGAGATCGGGCCAGTGCCTATGCAGATGCGGTGAAGCGGGCGCTGCCTCATGCCACTCAGGTGGCGGACCACTATCACCTGGTGCAAAACCTGCGCGAACACCTGCAACGCTTCTTGGATCGCAAGCGTCCCTGTTTACCAGAGGTTGAGGACATCCCGCTCAAAGCAGTGTCTGCCAGCGATCAGAGGTGCGGAGGATCTCTCTATGAGCACATGGGTACCGGAACACGTAGCGTTTCAGCAGGCGGAGCGCCTGCTGAGAGAACTGATCAGGAGCAGATTCAGCCAGCAGTGCCACATACGCTGATGGATCAAGAGGTGGAGCTTGCTTGCTTGACCTACGCGGAACGCAAGAAGAAGATCAGCCGAGACAAACGCCTTGCTCGCTATGAGCACGTCCTGGCGTTGCACCGAGCAGGCATGGGACAACGAGCGATCGCCCGTGAGTTACAGATGAGCCGACGCATCGTCCAGCGATATCTTTCCTCCGACGGCTTCCCAGAACGTGCCCCTGGCTCTGGACTGCGGGCGCCTGTCAAGAGCAAGCTCGATCCCTATCTGGGGTATCTGCGCCAACGCTGGAACGCGGGTGAGCATACAAACTCGCGGTTGTTTGTTGAGATCAAGGAACGTGGCTACACCGGCTCAGAATCCCTGCTCAGACGTGTGCTTGGTGAGTGGCGCACAGCACTGCCGCCCAGGTTCAGGCAAGGCTCTCCGCGTAAACAGCGCCTTGCCCCTCAGCCCAAGAAACGCCGTCTTTCCTCGCGCGGTGCATCCTTCCTGATGATCTTACCGCCTTCCAAGCGGACTCAGGCTCAACAGCATCAGGTGGAGCAGATGAACCTCAACGAGGACCTCCGTGCCGTCTACCTCCTGAGCCAGGAGTTTGTGACCATGCTCAAAGACCGCCAGGCGGAGGCATTGGACTCCTGGCTCAAGCGAGCCAAAGCCTGTCATGTGACTGAACTCATGAGTTTTGTCAACGGGATACGTCGCGATTATGCCGCTGTTCACGCCGCTTTCTCTTCGGAGTGGAGTAATGGCACGACGGAAGGACATGTCAACCGGCTCAAATTTCTGAAACGCCAAATGTTTGGTCGCGCTCATCTCGACCTGCTACGCGTGAAAGTGCTCCACGCTGTGTAAGAGAGCACACGTGTCTCACCAAATCACACCAGCCTCGCGATCCGCTGAGCCGACTTATGCGCTCGGCTCATCGAGCACAGCCGTCGGTTTCCTGACAGAGTCGAGGCCACGATCACCGTTCCAACGCCTCAGATCTAACACCCCACCCTGCCAGGCGAGGAAAGCGGCATCTTCGATGTCAAGGGAAAAGAAATGCCAGTTTTCCGGTGGTCGCCATCCGCTCGTCGCCTCAATCGTATCAGCAGTCTCCTCACGCAGTGCCCGATCTTGGATCTCGACCACCCGCCCACGCAGCTTGAACTCCGTATTGGGGTCATCCGGGTGGATGATCGGCGAGTTGACGAGAATGCGCGGATCACGCAAGAGGTCGCGGGCTTTCAGGGTGCCTGGAATCATCACCAGCATCAAATGACCACGGACGAGATGAGCCTCGACTGGGCTGATCCGCGGTGTGCCATCACTGCGGATAGTCCCCACCAGGACGAAGCGAAAGCGTTCAATCAGCTCGCGTCCCTGTGCGGCGAGCATCGGTGCCGCCGTCTCAAAGTCGGCCCACGGGAACATAGGATCCTCCAGGTTGCTAGAGGCACTCACAGAAAGGGTACCACCCCAAGCGTATCCCATTCTTGGTCGAAGAGCAAGATGGGGATACCTATCCTCGTTCTCTGTCAGATGACAGGTTCGCTTATGAACGATGAGTCAGTTTGAAAGCTTTTGTTCCAATCAAGCAAGCAGTTTTCCCCAAATGCTGGGATGAGCCACTCTTATTTTACACAAAACACTCGTAGGTAGCACACGCTAGTTCCTACTTGATATACTGCTTGGGGTCAGATATTGCTATGGGGTCCTGGTTCGCATTGAACTAGGCGACCCCGCCAAAGAGGCTCGTGCTATGCAACTACTATTCGTTCATGGTGTGAGGACTCGCCAAGATGCCTTTGGCCAGATCATGGTGACAGTACGCGAAGGTATCGGCACAGTCCGCCCGAATGTATCAGTTGAGGGATTCTACTGGGGAGATATCGCCTCCGCACTCCACTATGGAGGTGCGAGCATTCCAGGGTACTTCGCTGGGGCCCGAGCAATCGATGCAGACGCAGTGGCGAGTGTTCGTGCAGATGACGTAGACCAGTTGAATGCCCTCTTGCTCGATGATCCCTACCTGGAACTCCTTGCACTAAAGGACCCAGATGACTTCAATCCTGCAGGAGCTGGCTTCGAGCCGATTCCGCAGGAAGTCGAAGAGCGGAACCAAAGGCTTTATGCAGTGCAACCTGCTGTCGCGGAGAAACTGGGCGACGAGACTCGATTACGGTCCGTGTTGGGCAACAAACCAGTGCAAGATGCCATTACTCGTCTGGTGAGCAACGCCTTTGACTACGCTGGGCGCGTAAATCGCGGACTCCAACTCCCAGATCTTATTGATCCGCTCGATCGCTGCTTGACCGCTGGCCTATACCAGACGGTGGCAAACGACACCAGTCCTTTGGAAGAGCGATTCCCATGGGTTGAGGTTGAAGACGTGGTTCGCGACATTCTCGAACGGGAGCTTGGGGGCCAGAGAGGAATCATCGGGGACGCTTTTAAAAATGTGACGTTGATAGCTGTAACCAATACCCTGCGTCAGGGGTTGCGTCGCAAGTTCATGCAAGCTATGTCCATGTTTATAGGGGATGTCCTGGTGTATTTGGCCAAAAGAGAGGATGTCCTCGATCAGCTGGATCACCAAGTGGCATCTCTGGCTGGTGGGGAACCGCTATGGCTCGTCGGGCACAGCCTCGGTGGCGTGATTTGCTATGACTACGGTACTGTGTGTTCCCGTGAAATTGAGCGCTTGGTCACTGTGGGAAGTCAGGTGGGTCTTCTGGGTGAGTTTGGTGCTCTCAATAAGACTCAGCCAGATCTAACCGGTCGCCTGCTCCACACGCCGGACAAGATTGGTACATGGCTCAACATTTACGATCCTGACGATATGTTGAGCTTTCTGACTAAGCCGATGTTCGATAGAGTGGTGGACATCGAGGTGGACACCGGAGCTCCTTTCCCCGTGTCGCACGGTGCATACTGGTTCCGGCCCGAGGTGTATGACAAGATCTTCATAGAGTAAGACGCAGTCAGGAGGAGGTGACCATGCCCGACACGGACTTCGCTGTCGTTATCGGCATATCCAACTACCCAGGCTTGAGAAAGCCTGTTCAAGGCGCAGTCAGGGATGCTGATCGATTCATTGACTGGCTCAAGGACCCAGCAGGTGTGCCAGATAATCAGATCCACATTAAACGGCTCGTCAGCAAAGATCCGCCTGATCCGGGAATGAATCCCGTCATTACCGAGATAGATGATGCCTATGAGAAGGTCTTTGCCCAGGCAGAGAATCGACGAGCGGGGAATATCGCCCCTCGACGCCTCTACGTCTACTTTGCCGGTCATGGCTGCTCTCAGGGAAGCCAGCATATGGCGCTCCTGCTAGGCGATGCCTCTCGCAGATATCTCAATAGGAGTCTGGATAGCAGCAGCTACCACGATGGGCTCGTAAGGAATGCTGTCTTTCCTGAACAAGTCTTCTTCTATGATTGCTGCAGGAATTTCGACAGGAGAGTGGTGGGACGTCGTAGTCCCTGGAGCGACGATGACCCAAGTCCTGGAGCTGCCAATGTCAGACAGATCATCTTCTACGCTGCTGGGTTCACCGAATATGCTAATGAGACGGTGTTCAAATACAATGAGCAGCAACAAGGGTTGTTTACTATGGCCCTTCTTGAGGCTCTGAACGGAGGTGGAGCTGTCCGGCAGGGCAATGAGTGGGTCATCACCGCATACAAGGTCGCCCATTACGTGCATCAACGCCTAGATGAGTTGACGAAACCGATGAGACTACGCCAGCACATGGGGTGGTACCCTGGCAGAGTTGACGATCTCGTTCTTGCCCCGACAACTACTCCCATGCTTCATTGTGTACACGTGAGTACCCAACGTCCTGGCACAGAAATCGTGGTGTATGATGAGACCGTAGAGAATGAGGTGGAACGGCGGCCCTTGGTAACTAATGCGGTCGAATTCGACTTGCCCGCAGGGAATTATGTTGTAGCTCTCAAGCCGACAGGACCCAAGCGCATCATGCCGATCGGCCCTGGCGAACCAACGATGGTAGAGTTGTGAGGTGTCGAACATGGACATTATAAAGGGCATACTCGAGGTGATCGCGCCAAATGAAATCACGGAACTGCTAGTCCTCGACAGAGGCTTCCGCGAGGTAACCTACGGTACTTCTCAGATAACGGTGGAGCTAGACCCGGGAATATATCAAGTGCAGGCCCGTCTCCCTGGCGCTCGCTCTGAACAATTGGTTGCCGTCGAGTCGGGTCAAACGGTCACCGTAGATGACTTCGAACTCACGTTCGATTCGCCGACACCGCTCGTTGGCATCCCATCGACACATGAGTATCAGCGGGCGGCTGCGTATGGACACAGCAGAACACTCCACGCTACACTGGGCGAGGTGCCGAACTCAAGGCTCTTTCTCTTCTCGCGAAGTGGTAATGTAGGCTTTCCCGTTCCCGTGCCCGCTTTCGTTGTGCGAGGCCAAGGTTTGGAAGTCCGTTTTCCAGAATTTGGAGTGTATGACCAGGGCGGTGGATGGCTAGCACTCAGCCTTGCGCTGCCCGCAGGGACCTACTTCCTGGAGCAGGACGTGCCGGAACTGGGGAGGCGAGGCCAAGTCCTGTTTGTGGAAAAGGATTGGCAGACCCAGGTCTTTGCACCGTGGGAAGAGATTCCCGACTTTTCAAAGGCGGTAATACACATGCGGAGGGCATCTAGTGAATACTTGGATTTCGATCCAAATGATGCTACCCAGACCGCTTTAGACGCACCTACTGAAGCAGCCCTGGAAGGTCTCGCGCGCGGTCGATTGGTAATGACACGAACCGACCTTCAGGAGTTTCTCAATGCCAAGTTCATCGACCCCATTATGGGACTTATTGGTGCCTATGCCATGTTAGTGACAGACAGCTCTGAGTACTATGATCGCTTGCGCAACGTTGTAGTGCCCAATCTACAAATGCTCCTACCTCACAGTCCGGACGTGGCTCTTCTTGCTAGGCTCGTGGGGAGTCCACTAGGATGGGCGACATTTATAGAACCGCCGTTGTTCGCAATCGGTACAGAACGATTGCTTGAGCTGGCGGCGAACGGTTATGTGGAATGTCCAGCCAATAGCCAGCTGGCTGAGATTGCTATCCGATTGACTACTGGAAGTGCCTGGACACGCTGGGATGAGGGTATCAGTGTTGCTGACGCACGGGAGCAACTGCAAAGTGCTCTACGCGACAGATTACCGCATGGTCGCTTTGCTGGCTTGAGTGAGTCGGCGGCTCGACTTGCACGCGAGCTTGGACTCCCCCTATCAATCGTTACTCAGGAGATGAGTCCTCCAGTTGAGGATAACACTCTGAATGATTTGAGCACATGAGCTATGTCAAAGAGCATATAAGCACCTTCACGTCGAAGATTGAAACTTCGTTCACATATCCTTCTTACATGTGAGGTACTAACAGGATTTCACGGTAAGAGAAAAACAGTGCATCTAGACAGCAATGATAAGTAGTGCTATCCTCTGAAGAAGCTTATGGGTTCGACGAACAAACGACAAGGACCGCAGTAATGCAACCAACAGTTTCCTAGGAGCAGCGCTAAGCAGCCAAGCATGAGATCGTCAAGTCTACTGCCCTCAATTCCAACCCTTTTCTTTCTGGTTGCGTACTAAGCGTCCTGTTTAGCTGTTTCTCTCTGTCTCCTGGGAGCAATTGCCCGGCTCTAAAAAGCTTGAATGTGGGTTCATCATAAGGCAGAGGCAAGTTAAAATAGGCTCTGAACTTATTGTATGGCGGGGCTTGCGGCTCACCTTCATGGTTCATGAAGTTCGAGATGATGAAATAGGCGGGCCTGCGGACAATCTTTGTAGCTTCGACCCAATGAATAAATCCCGCTCCTACAAACCCTAAACGTCTTTGATCATCAGAATAACCTGAGAATGGATATGTTTCCAAAAGTCGAGTAGCGCTCTCGCATAGATAGGCCATTGCATCATGTAAGGTTGGTGGTTGAGCTAAAAGCTCCGCTGCCCAATCTATTGCGAACTTTTGATTGCTCAACGTTGCTAAACCTGTGTATGCGAACACGGTATGATTTTCGTATATCAAGGCTTTATTACGATCATCCTCTTTATATAGAATTTTCCTTCCCCGCCGATAAACTAATCTTCGATCACTTGCCTGTACAATAAAATCTTTGGTTAGGCATGTCAGTATCATCATCATGTACGAAAACCTTTCCGTGCTCTTGCTTGTTGGGTGTCCTTTGCCCTTGCAGGGGCATTGGTTATTATAATAAACATATTACTCTAGGTGCCTATGCTCTCTAAGTGGGCAATATTTACCCTGGCCTTCTTTTCCTACTGTTAAAACATGCTGGTCCGAAATTTTGCACTACCCTTCCCAATCTTGTACGCTTTGCCGTTCGTGAATCAACGTCCGTTTGCTTGTGCGTTGATAGGGAGTTCCTGTATAATTGGCCCACCAATGCCGACGCGCGGTGAGAAAAGCAAGTGACAATAGGAAGGGGACTCTTCCTCGAATTTGGTGATTTTAAGATTGCAGAGCTATTTCTTCAGCACCGTATAACGTAGATGTTTTTGTATAAGCTTATCACTCACAAGGTGAGAAAAAGGGCGTTAATGTTTGATAATATCCCAGAGCTAAAAGAGATCGAGCAGAACGGAGGTTTGATTTCCGTTCCCATCACTGTACCTATTGACAACGATGGCTACTTTGACAGGCGTTGCCTTTCTGAGGCTTGTCAGGCGGACTTTAAGATTCTTATGGAAGACTGGAAGCATAAAGTCAGTGATGCTCACGTGTTCTGCCCGATCTGTCGCGAGGAAGCGAAAGCAACCGAGTGGAATACCCCGGAGCAACAAGAGTATATCAGCCAGGTGGGAATCAACCACATCCGGGACAGAATCGGCAAGGCACTTTCTCAGGTTGCGGAAGATTTCAACCGGGGGCAGCGCCCCGGCTTTATTACTATATCCATGTCTTACAAGCCAGGCACTCCGACGCTGGTTGTTCCCATCAGTGCAGCTGAAGAGTTGAGGCAGAAATTCACCTGTGAGCAATGTGGATGCAGATATTCCTCCCTCGGAGCCGCGTTCTTCTGTCCTGCCTGCGGCCATAATTCGGCTGAAAGTACCTTCTCACAGACCATCGAGGCAGTACAGAAATCCCTAGCGGCACTGCCCGCTATACGACAGGCAGTGCAGGAAGCAGCCGACGCGGATGCCGCCAGGAATACGGCGCGGGAAATCCTTGAGAATAGTATGGGGCGTCTGGTAGGGGCTTTCCAGCGGTTAGCAGAAGCCCTCTTTGACCGCACTCCTGCGGCCACGACCACGCGGCGAAGGAAGAATGTCTTCCAGAATCTGACTGAGGGATCAGCCCTTTGGCGCGCAGCGACTCGCAAGGGATATGAAGACCTATTAACCCCTGCGGAAATGGCCGATCTCGTGCGACTCTTTCAGCAGCGCCATAAACTTGCCCACAGTGAAGGTATTGTTGACCAGGACTATATCATCAAATCGGGAGATACTACCTATGCCGCTGGTCAGCGGCTTGTCATTCGGGAGGGAGCGGTAAGCCGCCTTGCCGAACTTGTTACAAAGCTGACCGGTGAGATGAGGAAGCTAGTATAAGCCGTAATCCCGGTGGTGTTGTTTAAAAATAGAGATATATCTTGTATCAATCACCGCTTCACCTCCGGCAAATCATATTCTCGTATACTCCAAATACGACTACTAAATACCGTCTCTAATAGAATTTTGAATGGACTGCAAGCCATGAAGCATGAACCACTTCCTCTAGAAAGTGGCGATCCGAAACCCATTAAGATATTCTACTGCTATGCACCCGACGACAATATTCACAGAGATAGGCTTGCGAGCCATCTAGAACCACTTAGAAGACGCGGGCTTATTATGCCCTGGTATGATCAAGAAATACCGGCAGGAAAAGAGTGGCTGCGGGAAACCTATCTTCATCTGGACTCATCAGATATCGTCCTGGCATTGGTAAGTCCGGCCTTTATGAACTCGACCCACTGTACTGATATTGTGATGCAGCACGCACGGGAGCGGCAACTCATTGGAAGTCTGCGCATCATCCCTGTGCTGCTCCGTTATATCTCCTGGAAAGATACCTTTTTAGGAAATCTACAAGCGCTTCCGAGAAATGGAAAACCCATCACGGACTGGCGACCTGTAGATCGTGGCTTTCAGGAAGTTGCTGAGGACATCGAGGCGGTTGTTCATGAACTTCAGCAAAGTAAATCATTGCGGGATCAACAAGCCTCACGACGAGCGCTCGAACGGGGAATTGACCTTTTTGATCTTGCTGCTAAAAATCCCGCCTATTATGAAGAAGCGCTTGAGTGCTTTCAGCAATCGCTCCAGCTAAACGATGACTGTCTTGATGCATGGGTTGGACTGGCATATGCCTTAACCCAAATGGGACAGCTAGAGGATGCATTGCTTGCTTGCAACTACTTTCTTGAGCACGATAGTGAAGCTGACGTTGATACCCTGACTGTATTACGGTATAAATACCATATCCTGCTTACTCAGGGCCATATTGCTGAGGCAGAAGAAATAGTGAGAGAGGTTCTGGAAGAGTTACCAGATTCTCTGCGATCGGAAAAACGATTCGCTGGTTTTCTTTCTGAGGAGGATAAAGAGGAGTTTCCCTCTTATAGAGAAGAAGAGCGGCAATTACCGCGTCTCGCAAGAGATGAGCAGCAACAGATTACCGTTATTGCCCAATTCATTCATAGACTCTGAGTTCACGTCACGAAACGGATTATTAAAGCACGTTAAAGTTTGCCACAGTCTCCACACATTAATCCCTTTCCCATTGTTCGTCCGCCTTTTACCTCGCTTATTCCGGCGACGTAAGACAGTAGCGCGAGGGCGTCAATGACGATTTTTCCCCTGCCGCTTGCGCCATTCCTCGCGGAAGCCAAAATTCTATGACCCCCTCGCTGATGCTACTGGCTTTTCCTGCGCCGCAAGCGAGGACGTACAGCACAGGGCGGCCTCCGATAACGGAAAGGAAAATCATTTGACTACAAAAAAAAGATGCACGCTGTCTTGGTTCCACTGGTGGCCTATATGCACACACAATTGGGGAGCTGCACGGGCATCAGTTTAATTGACTCCACTTGCTTACTGCCTGTCATACTGCTCGCATTCACGAGCATCGGGTCTTTACCAGACAAGCCAGGCATGACAAAATCTCATTGGGTGGATTCTAAGGATCAAAATTGAATCTGGTTGTTAACGAACATGGTGAGTTGTTGGCCATTTGCTCGATCTTGGCAATGCTGAAAACCTCTGAGGAGACGGCATGAGCCATTTGAGCCAGTTGGCTTCCCTTACTCTGCGAAATCGAAGTTCCATTTTCCGTGTAAGTCTAGTAACCTTCTTCTATTTCGGTATACAAATTTTCGATTAGAACCTTGCCTCACGTGCTTTCTTGTAGGCTTCAATGAGCCTGGGCGAATCATAACAATAGATACCTCGTTCCTTCTCAGAGCACTGATGCCACCTATAAGTCTCTTCGAAATCAACGTCTCTCATATTAGCAATAAGTGCCAGATTACCACACGCAGAGCATTCTGCCCATGCCAGATCCCAACTCAAAGATTGGCTATGAAATTCGTGTCTCCAACCCATCTCAGGAGTGAGCACTCGAAGTATCTCCAGATTATACTTCTCGAGAAGAGGAGCGAGCTGTAAAACGATGTGTTCCTGGTTCTGAAGCGAATTCAGATAGTTTTGCACGTTATATGCTTGATTGTGGAAGGCTTGTGTTGCCTGTAGAATGACCAGTCCATCCTGTACTTCCATTCGAATATTGTGATTAAGCAATTTCTGCAAAAGCATTTTGATGTGCGTTGGTGCTTCCACTTCGTATGCCATTTCTTCTCCCAATTGCTTACTCATGGGATAGGCATAGACCTTGGGCGAGGTGTGCCGATAGGCGGTATAACTTGTCGGTTCATTCGGCAGCCATATATCCCCAAAAAGTATATACACATCTTTTCCTGTGTAGAGCGCGAGCAAGCGCGATTTCTCCATTTCTTCGTCCGTCGGGCGTTTTCCTTTTATTTCCAGGAAACAAGAGTGTTGTGGGAGGAAAAAATCCGGTAGATAAGCCGCCTCCTCTAGCACATATCCCTGCGGTTCGTAGCAATAGTCGACCCTGAGCTCATCAAGGAAAACTGCACAGCGCGCCTCTAGGCGCGAACGGAACTTGTAACCGTGGTACCTCGTCTCAATGGCTTTGAATATCTGGTTGGACTCGGACATTGCTGTTAGTCTCCTATTGAACCATCAAAGCGTTCTCTCTCTAGTAATGAGTGATCTGTTGCGCGTTTTATCTTGTCCTCGGCAGTTTATGGCAAGCTTGAAGGTATCCATACATGATTTTCTGGCTACGGCACAATACCTCGAGACTGGGGAGTTGAATGAGCCACAACGGCGTCTCCTCTCACAGCTACTTTCGTGATGAAGCTTCCAGTTGGAGATGAGAAGAGCTGTGCTGTTCCTCGACATCCCAATAAGCAGGATCAAAACCAGTCAACAATGGCGATTGTGTTTCTGTTGGAACAAGGAGGAGCAGAGTATGCATGGCTCTAGTCATGCCGACGAAGAGGACTCGCCGATCACGCATAAGAGCCTCTTCACGCTCTTCGTCTGAAATATCATTGAATAGACGCGCGAATTTGCTTTCGCGAAAACCAGCGAGAGCGACAATGGGGAACTCCAACCCTTTTGAAGCATATACGGTGAGTACTTTTACGCCCGGAAGAGAGAGATTGACCTCCTGTCTGGCCATAAAGGTCGCTGGTACTCCCAGCTTGCACAACTTCTGAGCAATGAGTTGGCCACATCGATTGGTGGGACAAAAAACGGCACAAGTTATTAACCCGAGGTGAAAGGCACGTGCAGCACCAGTGAGATAGTTGGCGAGCAGTTGTATTTCGTCTGTTTCATTTTCCACCAGGCGCACGGCAGGCTTTTCCCCATTCGTGATATGCCCCCATTCACCTGCATCAGTGTCTGCCGCTATTGCTGTGAGATACGAGTGGGCAGCCTCGACAATTTGTCGTGTCGAACGATAATTCGTTTTGAGGATCGTCGTACGACCCTTAAACTGTAAGGAATCATCGATTTCACGCCAGGTGAATCGAGGTCGATAGATTGCCTGGTTGACATCAGCAGTGATAAAGAAGCGATTTGAGGATGTGCACAATCGAACAAGGATACGTATGACACTTGGGTCAAGATCCTGTGCTTCGTCTACCACGACCGCATCATAAGGCACGAGATGAGTGTCCTTGGATACAAGCTCCTCTGCCCTCAGACGCACTTGTTCCCAAGTTTCAAAGCGTTTTTCCTTCATGAATTCGAGAAACACCTGTTGAATATCCCACACTGTTCTGCGCTCAGATTCTGTCAGTCCAACTCTGCGACCTGAGCGATCGATCAGGATATACTGTTCAATCGAGGTGATTTTACGAGCCATGATTACCTGGGTAATCTCCTGGAGAAGATAGTCATAGCTCAATTTTTTAAGGAAGCGCTGACGGTAGTTCTCGTCAATGAGTACTTGTTTCACAGCGTTCTGGATAAACCAGGAGAGCGTGCCGTTCTGCGCAATTCTGGGGATCTCTCCTAAAAGCTTTACCACAAGTTTATCTGCGGTACTAACCTCGACGCAACTAATGTCGGCACCAAGCAACTGCCGTAAGAGTTGCCTGGATGCCTCGACGAGGGCATTGGTATAGGTCGTAAACAGGATGTGAGGATTGGATTGCCCCGCTGCGCGTAACTTCTTCAGTATCGAATGCACTCTGTAAAGTGCTACAGTACTTTTCCCTGTACCGGGTTTGCCCTTGACTTGCGTCGGTCCGGTAGAGTCTAGTGCCCAGTTGGCAGCTTTTTCTTGTTCTGGCGCAAGCCTGAGGAGAAAGCCGAGGAGTTCTCCATTTTTGTAACGTTGCAGTTCCTCCACATGCGACAAGAGATGGTCGGGTTGGTGTACAATTTCCGAAAGTGGCTTTTCAAACATGTATGTATCGATTTGCCGCAATATCTCATCAGGTACACCTGGACAATCCAACAGATCTTCCCGCGTTTGAAGGGGCAAGAGGCGATTTCGATACTCCAAAGGCGTATGGAGAGCGGTGAGGAGGGCAGGTGAAATCGGCTCTGGTAGTCGTATTTTCTCTCGTGAAGGTGTTGACAGGAGCTTTCTCCACTCTGTCTGTTCATGGAGAGTAGCTTCTCTAAAATCGGGGACAGATCCTCCTAGGAATATTGCAGCAACGTTTTCTTGATAAGAAGTATCGTTGCGAGGGCGAATTGCAAGCAAATTAATGTAGGGCTTCTCGAAAGTGTAGTAGATGTAGTAGTTACCAGCACGTATTCGATGAAGCTTCCCAGTCGTATCCTGAAGCTTCTGCTTCACCATCCCGTCAGGAAGCGGATCTTGCGTTAAAAGCGCAATTTTTTCAAGCACCGGGTGGCTTTCTTTTTCAGGCAAAGTCAACCATTCGGTTTGAAAGGTTGGTTTGGTCATTGTATACCATTGGCTACCCATATGAAAGCCCTCCCTCGTTGTTTGCCTCAACAGTATGATCATTTTCCATCATATCCAGGTACCTCCAATTGAGGTGTTACTGCTCGTGCCACCACAGACCTTTTTGCAATTGTTACCTGGAAATGAGAGGGGAATACAGATGAATGTATGGCAGGACATTGTGATTGACAGTCGGACAAATGATGAGAATAGAAACGACATAAAATCTTATTTTTGTAATCACTGTTAGTAATACCTCTTCAACCCAGTACATACCTTAATATGGTAAAAAATGAAATGCGTTGCCATTATATTGTATCAAGGGATCAGATGGAGAAGTTATGTGATTTTGGTTGAGAAGCGGGTGTCAATTGATGAATTTAGGTGTTATCATGTTAACACCTTCAATCGTTGCTTATACATATGAATAGAAAAACAGTTACACACAAATGAATATTTGAACCAAATCACTATGAATTGAAAAACGCAAGCAAAAGTAGTCATGGTGGAGCTTGTACCAACATGAGTGAACGAGATTGCTGATGTTAGGCTTAAATGCATATCCCCCGACGAGAATCGCATTGTCGACCTGCTGAATTAGGGATAAGAAGGTGAGCCGCGTTTGATAACTGATGCGGAGTGTCTCCAGAAAGTACAGACCATTCAGATGTGAACGCACCGGGTAGGGCAACGCAAACTTCCTCAGGTGGCTGGTAGTCCAGAGACGAGGGGAGTCTTATAGCGTCAAAGAAATCTTCGCGAAACACCTGAAGGCTCGCTTGTGCCACCTCGAGGATCCGATGCTGTTGTCTGTTCTCCTCCTCACGCTTCGGCTTTTTTCTGCGAAACGTCCTGTCAATGTATGCTTAATTGCCTGGAAGGAACGCGCTCAAGCGGTCACTACGACTTCGGTAATTGCAGCACCACTTTTTGAGAGTACCAATTGTCATCCCAAATCCGCCGTTTGCACTGGATATGCAGATTGCAACCATTGAGTAGTCGTATTGTGAGATGATCGGGGTTGTGTGAAGGCGAGCGCCGAAATGTGCGGGTGAGCAAGCGCAGGGACTGGTGGGGTTGAAAGTACTTATCTGCATAGCAGACGTTCAAAACAAGTGTATCTACTTCACAACCCACGACATTTACATCCGACATAGGCTATACTCCTTTCAAAAAAATGACTGAATAGTTCGTGACCCATAACTTGCTTGGTAAATGACTTACGAAGTGAGCAGATCTGGCCCTCAAACGTGGAACACTGCCCTCAATCGTGAGCATTGGCGTGAACAAGGCAAGGAAAAGCGCTCTGCATCTGGCTTCTTCCATCGATACCTTGTAAATTGATTCTGATGCCCTCCTGGCGTCCAGTGTAGCAGGAGGGCATCAGAGCCTTGACGGTTCCATTCTTCCGTCCTTTGCCTGCACCTAGCCGGGTTGCCAACCCCATGAGCCAGGTTATCTTTCAAACCACACGTAAAGATGGCAATGATAGAATGCTGGAGCAACCAGAAGAGAAAGAGATTCAGATGGAAGACAAGTCTGCTGCTCAGCAGATACATGCCATCATCAAAAAGTATGCTGATGGGCGGGGTGAGATGTTGTCACGGCTGCGCGCTTTGATCAAGCAAGCTGACCCTGCCTTCGTTGAAGAAGTGAAGTGGAAAAAGCCCGGCAGCAGCCCGAGGGAGTCCCCGTGTGGTCTCATGATGGCATACTCCGCTTGTGCGATACCCTCAAGAACGCCGTCAGATTGACATTCCCCAAGGGTGCTCAGATGAAAGATCCGCACAAGCTCTTTCACACACGCGAAGACGAGCAAGACGGCTCGTGCTCTCGACTTTCACGAAGGTGATACCATCACTGAAGCCGCGTTACAAGCACTCATTCGGGAAGCTGTGGGGCTGAACAAGTCAAAAGCACATGAGCCCTCATTCTCTGAAAGCCAGCATTTAGGATGACTTTTTCGAGTGTGTATCGAGGACTACTTTTTGTACCGAAGGGCTGACTGCCTTATCTGTGCGGTGAATACAGCCATACCAACAGCAAGGTCGGCGCATGCCCTCTTTGAGTTCCGTGCGCACCCTTTCAACGTGCTGCCTTCTGGTGTCTGGTTTTTTCACGGAGATCGCCCAGCAGATCCATTCATTGCGCGCAAGAGGCGTCAGATCCTCCCATGAGGCTCTCGCCTCCGCGTCAGAAGCGAGGGTTTTCCGTAAGTCCTCTGGCAATTCGTGGACACCACCACCGGAGATGTCATTGTTGGTCAGAGTCATACGTCTATCCTACTACAAAATAGCCTCTCTCGCAAGGATTGCAGGAGCTAACGGCGTCTTCAATGTGCCTGTCTTCTCCCGTGCCGAATTGACAAAAATGGTGTGCACATGTTCGCTTGTGGAGCGGCTTGATCTGCTGCCACTAGCTGTGCTGCTCATGAGTGGGGGCAAACTGCCCGCGAAGACGGGCCAAATCCGCTCACTTCCTATGAAAATCAGAATCCTCACCCGATTCGCTAAGCAGCCTCCTTGGGAACGAGCGTCACCGTGTAGCCGAGAGCCTCAAGTTGCCGGACAGAACGTTGTGTCAGCCGCGCGCTATCTCGTTGCTCGAAATAGTCTGCCCCTAGATCGCTGTAAGGTTGCTTGGTAGAGAGCACCTGATAGATGATCACCAGAAGGCTGTGGGAAACCGCCACGACCGCCTTCTTCTTCCCCAGACGACGCGCCAAGCGGTGGTACTGGGCGGAAAGGTAGTTATCTTTCATGCGCGAGAGCACCCAGACCACTTCTGCCAGCATAGCCCGTAACGTGGCATTGCCTTGGGTCGTCTTGCCGCTGAGCCGTTTACCCCCACTTTGCTTGTTGCCTGGGCACACCCCAGCCCATGACGCGAGATGCTTGGCAGAAGGGAACCGCGTCATATCATCGCCTATTTCTGCCAGAATAGCCGCAGCAGCAAGGGCGGCAATGCCGGGAATGCTCATGAGCAAGGTCATGGTCTCCTCAAAAGGGCAGAGGTGTTGCTCGATCTCCTGTTGCAGCTGCTCCAAGGTCTCTTCCAGAAAGATGATATGAGCCAGAAGATGTTTGAGTAAGAGTCGATGATGGGCCTGGACACGACCATCTAAAGCCTGCTGTAATTGCGGAAGCTGCTTTCGCAATTTCCCACGCGCTAGCTCGGCGAGGCTTTCGACATCAGTGGTCCCCTCAATCAATGCCGAGAGCATATCCCGCCCACTTTTGCCCAACACATCGGTTGCTACCGAGGACAGCTTGATAGTGGCGGTTTCCAACACTTTTTGCACGCGATTGACCTCTCGCGCACGCTCCTGAACCAAACTCTTGCGGTATCTGGTGAGATCGCGCAGTTCACGAATAGGAGCCGGTGGAATGAAACTGGCTTTGAGCAGTCCATGACGCAGTAAATCAGCGAGCCACTCGCTATCTTTAATGTCGGTCTTGCGGCCTGGGATGGCTTTCATATGCTGAGCATTGACCAGGATCACCGTGCGACCATCCTCCAACAGGTTAAACACCGGTCTCCAATAAATTCCGGTCGATTCCATGGCGATCACTGTGACGGTCAGGCTCTCCAACCAATCAGAAAGCGCCAACAAACCAGCCGTCATAGTAGAGAAGGTCCGGATATGCCGCTGAACTTCTCCATTGGTCAGGGTCATCAAAATACAGGCGACTACCGTCTTTTTATGCACATCTAAGCCGCAACAGCGCTCATGGACGACTTGCATACCAACTCCTCTCTCAATAGGCGTTCTTCGTCTTCACTGAGACCAACGAGAGGTGCGAAGTAAGACACAAATTTCCTACGCGTGCTCAGTTGTTTCCATCTGGCGACAATCAGCTCTGCTGGACGCACCCGGGTCAGCTTCGTAGACGGGTTGAAGCACACCACTGTGAGCCGACCTCTACACGTTGGCCTCCTAGGTATTCTATCCCATTTTCATCATTTTCTCTGACTCAGAGAGTCATCATGCTTCGTAGGGCATTTACCAGTAAATCCCAACAGGAAACTGGTGCTTTTCCAACAATTCTTCTGGGGGGTAAGCAGCTCCAGAGACATGTGCTCACCAGAATAGGTGTTGGATTTTCGCCATACTACTGTTGGGATTTACATCCTCCCCGATGGTTGTTGTTTCGGTATCGAGTAGAGTAATCCGGCATGGGAAAAATCTTCTCCTCGTTTGCTCTCATTGCCAGCCCTTACCTGCTTTATCCTGCCTGCTTCACCTTTGCCAGCCACGCTCGCATGTCGGGCTCGTGCTCTTCGTGGAAGTGGCCGAAGATGAGGGCGCCGGTGAGCCAGGGGAAGCGTTGGGGATCGTTGAGCTGTTCATCGCTCAAGGCGTTGACGGCGGTGACCAGTTGCTGGAAGACCTCGCGCGAATCGTTGAGGACGTCAGCGAGAGGGCGATCCCGGTTGGTCTTGTAAATCCAGGCGTTGATCTCGTCAACGTCGTCGTCCTCATCCAATTCCCCCATTTCTGCTGGCCAGGGTGGTGTCATGTCTATAGTGGGATCGAGCGCTGCTCGGAAGCGCAACACCGTTCGCCTGCGCCACCCGGTTATGTGGGCAACGATATCCTTGATCGACCAGCCTCCTGCGACCTCCGGCTGCGTCATGTTCTCCTCGCCAATCTCGTCGAGCAATGCCAGCCATGCCGCCTGCTCGCTCTGCATCTCAGCGAGAAGCTGCTTTTTGCTGATGGGTCCTGTGGTGTTTTTGTTGTGATCCGTCATAGGTTTGCCTCCTGCTATGTTGTTCTTTGCTCATAGATTACCATGAAATGCGGATAGAGGCGCCCTGATAATGGAGATTTCTTACCGACTTATTGACCTCGTGAGAAAGCCCGTGACGGGCGCCCTGCGGAGGTTTTCCGTCGCCTCCCTTTACCTGCCTCTCACGAGGTCAATAAGAGAAGTATTTTTAGAAAGGAATACCCAATGATCCAGATGAAACAAGCCTTCAATACTGCTTTGAACAAACACTACAGTGCCCAAAAGGCATAATGGGACGTATTGCCGGGGAAGTGATGGTGCGCCAGCATAGGCCAGAAACTGCCTGGACTCTTCATCTGCTGGATATCCAGCCAACAGATACAGTGCTAGAGGTT